>ERZ826396.226-NODE-226-length-87494-cov-13.865609_pt1 | contig 87494 bp, 77 predicted proteins | sample MGYA00519926_ERZ826396 | MGnify/ENA primary metagenome ERZ826396 (study PRJEB31778, sample SAMEA3449230) | human gut metagenome | biome: human gut; feature: human-associated habitat; material: faeces | place: United Kingdom | collected 2010/2012 ... | reverse complement strand
AGGCCGAAGGTGCTCGCCTGCTAAGCGAGTATACGCCACAAGCGTATCTGGGGTTGACAGCCTGGAATCCCTCGGAACTGACGTCCTCTTTCGACGTGGCGGATCGGATGGCCACGCTCACATACCCTCCTCTTTCTTCGCCAGGACGTTGCCAAGGATCGATGCTCGACACTTCGTGCAGCCTTGCGCTCGCACTGCCACCGCCGCCCCATGCGTAATCTCCGCAAACGACCACCGTATCTCCATGCCACTCTTTCGCGATCAAGTGCGTCAAAGCGTCAACGTAGCTGTTTCCGACATAGCACGTTTTCGTAAGCTTCGGTCCGATACCGAAACTCCGCAGGTAAATGAACTCCTTCCTGTCCACGTTCGAGGCCACGTAGTACTGTCCCATCTTCCTTCTCCCATCTGCCCGGATCTTCCCAGGCGCTCGACTTGTCGGCAGTGCTCTGCCACGCATCTTCGGCCCGGGCATGGGCAGGTTCAGAGGTCTTCGCTTTTCAAGGTGCGCCGAGACCGCCCAACAGCCCTGTTGTCGGAACCGGATGCCTTTCGAATATAGCGGCACCTCAAGACGGCCCCGAGCAGATCCGTCATGGCTGGGAAAAAGAGGGGGTGTTGTCAACCAGTGCCAGACCGCAAAAAAGAGGATGCGAAAAGCATCCTCCTTGAGTTCCGTGCCGATCTTTCAGATCAGCTTTCCGATATCGCTTGAGACTCACGACAGCAAGGACATTTCCCTTCGTTGTCGTACCAAAGATGATGCCGCTCGCAGTATTCGAGATCGTCGTTTCTCATCTCATCCCAGACCGTTTCCGGGTGCTGCCACTCACAGATATCGAAGCACGCCGCCGCGAGGTCTTCCTGATGGTTGTATATCCTCAGGAAATCCTCCCACGTGTACGTCTCGTCCTTTGAAACGAGAAGCATCTTATCGAAACCCGGATCGCCATCGCGCGCAATCCTCTCAGCGAGAATCTGGGCCGAACTGAGTTCGGGAACATAGCAGATCGCTCGCCGACCCCGCTTTCCAGCTGCGGCCCCAGCATACCGGACAGCTGTCTTCCGGCAGCCACCTTAGCATCTCATTATGCCGACCGTTGAGCCAGAAGTCCTCGAACGTCGGCCCCTTGGCGCCGCATCTCTGCTCGTGGAGGAGCCAGACATACAGCATTTGCTTTTCGGCAACCTCCACAGGTTCGTCGCCTTCCTTCAGCACGACGACAAAAGGCTTTCTGCCCATCGTCTTCTTCCTCCCTTCGATTTGTTCCAACGAAGGGCTTCCGAGGGTTCGGAAGCCCCCAAGAGCATCCGGCCCCGGTCAAGCGACGTCACTCGCGCGGTAGCGCCTGAAAGCGCTCTGCCAGATAGTCGGCTGCAACGCTTGCCAACGATGCGGCCTGAAAGAGCTTGTCCGGATCCTTCTCGAGAACCTTGATCCACGACTGAAGGTATGCCACGTGCCTCTCGTAATGGGCATCCCCCATATCGGCAAGGCCAAGGCCCACATCGGATGCCGCGAACAGCGAGCCGAGTTCGGCCACCAGCTCTTCGAATGCGTAATCGGGATCTCCGAAGCGCCCGCAGAGCTTTCTCGCCAACGCGCCTGGATGGCCGGTCGAATGGATCATCTCGTGCAGAAGATCGCGCGCGAACACTCCGTTGGAAACGTACTGACGCCTCAACGGAATCCTGATCGCATCCGAGTCTGGATAGTAGCTGGCGATATCCGAAAAGCTCTCATGGACTGGACATCTGCTCGAGCGGATGAGGAGGTCGGCGATGCGGCCGGCATCATCGTCCAGCTGCTCGGGCAAATACTCCGGTGCGTTGTAGAACTCGGACGCGTTGAACACCGACCAGTATCCGACGCACCGGGCGAATCGCACCACCGCACCAGGATCGCAGTCTTCGGACTCCCCTTCGTCGCCGCCCTTCTCGAACGAGAACATCTTCCACTTCTCGACAACGCTCGACCTGGCTCCTTTTCTCATCTTCCAGCCAGCATCTCTAGCTTGGGAGAACGTGACCCATCGGGGATCCTCATACCCTTTCGCCGAAGCGACGAACGACAGGAGGAGCCGGTTCCTGCCCCTGTACACCGTCCCGCTCAACGGATTGCGCGGAGCAGTCGAGAATCCGAGGCCCGAAAACCATCTCAGTCCTTTCTCTTTCATGGCTTCGACAATGCCGCTCACGACCTCCATCCGCTGGTCGATGACCCTCTTGGGCGTTTCTTTGCCCACTTTGGCGCTCCTTCCTCTTAATCGAAGGGAAGGTTCCCGAAACGACGGGAACCTTCCCGGTTCCCGTCGTCCCCGCCTGGGGGCAGCGTTTTTCCCAACTCCTCTATCTCCTGGCCAGCATCGAAATCAACCTCAACATCGGGATCGAGCTGAGATTCAAGTTCGATCTGGCTCTTGAGCCAAGCGCTTCTCGTATCGATCTTCCCTCGATCATTCAGGAGCGACACGTATTCGAGCGCCTCTTTCGCCGAACCCGCCCGAACAGTCACGGTGCGCGCGTAAATATCGCTGACGCATATCGCGTACCCCCTGCGCCGGCTCTTGGCGGCGTCGCGGACAACGCGGACGAATTCGCCTTTCTCCTCCATAACCAAAAGCCAATGGGTAAAACCGAAGCAGGCGGTGGGACTGGCCTCGCTTTCCCATAGTTGGTGCATATCGCTCATGGAGTAGACTTTCTCGTCTTTCGCACTGCTCGATCGCCATTCGGTGTCGGGTTCCAGCATGCAGCAATACCATTTGCCATCGTCGCCCTTGCTGCACAGCACGCCAAAGGCTCCGACCGCCTCGGAAATCGCTTCGATAGCGTCAAGGGCGCGGCAAACGGCATCGACCTCGCAGTCCTCGCACGCTTCGTCAATGCACGTGTCCGGAACGGTGAAGTTCTCCTCGTCCCAAGCGAAGCCCCTCTTCTCTGCTATCTCGTCCAGCGTACGCTGATGGCCGTTCAGCATGTCTTCGATCCATCGAACCTGACCAAAGACCGGCTTTTCCCTTGCCTCGTCCATCGTCTCATCCTTCCTGCCCGGACTTTCTCCCGGGCGATCGATATGTCGGCGGCTCTCCGCCATCTATCTGCAGCCCGGGCAGGGCAGGGTTTTCGCAATATCGGTTTTTCAAAGTGCGGAACAGCCTCGCAGCAAACAATCGGTTGCCGGATGTTGTTCCAGTTTATCCATCAACCGCTTGAGGATGCCCCAAGCCCATTCGCAGGAGGCAACGAGCGCCTTCGTTGTCAACGAACGGCCGTGCGAAGCCCGCAGACGAGCATCCGAAAAAGAGAGCGCCCTGACATGCTGCGGCGATTCGAAGAAAACGAGAGGCATTCGGATGGGGAAAGCGTCCTCTCCGACGATTCCGGCAGGTGAAAGCTTTGCCAAATAGGCCAACCGAGAAGACAGGAGCAGCGACATGCGTATCATTAGACTTATTTGAATGTTATTTGTTCATTTTAGTCCGGCATGGTAGAATGGCGGCATGGTAGAGCTCGCAGAGACACTCCGCTCCGAAATCGGCGTCGGGAAGCCCATCCTGACGAGCGAGATCCTGCGCCTGTGCGAGGGCATGGCCCGCAGCAGCGTGTTCGAGAAGATCGGCGGCTGCCTGAGATCCGGCGACCTGGCGCGGTTCGATCGCGGCGTGTACTACGTCCCCGAGCCATCCGTCGTGCCGGGGCTGGGCATGCCCCTCAACCCCGAGTCGGTCCTGCGGAAGAAGTACATCGGCGACGGCGCCGACGTGTACGGCTTCCGCAGCGGGCTCGCCCTCCTCAACGACCGCGGGGTGAGCAGCCAGGTCCCCGCGACGCTCGAGATCACCACCAACAAATCCCCCCGGCGCGTCTACCCGGTGAAGCCGTTCGGGGGGTACCGGGCGGTGCTGCTGCGCAGGCCCCGGGTTCCCGTGCGCGCCGGCAACGTGGCGGAGCTCGAGGCCCTCGACGCCCTCGGCGCGGTCGACCCGGACGCGCTCGCCTCGAACGAGCGCGCGGCCCTCGCGGCCATGCTCGACTCGTGCGACAGGGGGACGCTGCTCGACGCGGCGCGGAGCTACCCCAAGAAGACCGTCGCCAACCTCTTGAGGATCGAGGCGCAACGTGCCGTACCTGCATGAGAACGGCCCCCTGTTCAGGCTCCTCATCCTGAACTGCGCGGAGAAGATGGGGGTGCCGCCCGCCTTCGTGGTCAAGGACTACTACATCACCATGCTCTTGAAGGAGGTGACCTCCTCGAACCCCTCCGCGTGCTTCAAGGGAGGCACCTCCCTTTCGAAGTCGCACCACATCATCAACCGGTTCTCGGAGGACGTCGACCTCGGCATGGAGCGGGAGCGCCCCACCGAGGGCCAGCGCAAGGCGATGAAGTCCTCCGTCTGCGCCGCCGTGGAGGCCCTCGGCCTCGAGGTCTCCAACCTCGGCGAGACGAGGAGCAAGAGGGCGTTCAACAGGTTCCTCGTCCCTTTGCCGAAGCTCGATCGGGACGACCCCGACAGCACCTTGATCGTGGAGACCGCGCTCCAAACGCCGGTCCAGCCGGCCACGGAGAAGGAGATATCGTGCTTCGTCGGCGATTTCCTCGAAGGCCGAGGGGACGGCGGGATCGCCTCGGAGTACGGCATGGCCCCGTTCCGCATGCGCGTGAGCTCGGTCGAGCGCACGTTCGTCGACAAGGTGTTCGCCATCTGCGACTACCACCTCGAGGGCAGGGCCGCGGACCGGCAGTCCCGGCACATCTACGACCTCCACATGATGCTCGGCAGCGTGGCCCTGGACGACGACCTCCTGAGGCTGTTCGACGTCGTGCGCCGCCAGCGGAGAGGGCAGTTCATGTGCGCTTCCGCGGAAGACGGCGTGGACCTGGCCGCCGTCGTCGAAAGCGCGTTGGAGAGCGAGGCGTACCGAGCCGACTACGAGAGCGTCACGCTGCCGCTCCTGTTCGACCCTGTCCCCTACGACGAGGCGGCGAGCTGCCTCGCGGCCATATCGGCCTTCCTGCGCCAAGGGGGCGAAACGGGCGAGTGAGCGGCAAGCCGAAAGAAGGGCCGGGGGCCAGCTCCACGCGAGGCGGGAGCCGACGCGGGGCGGGGGCCCTCCCCGCGCGGATCCGGTCCCTGGCACCGAGGGCGGCGCTCGCGCTCGCGCTCGCCCTCGCGATCCTCCCCGCCCCGGGATGCTCGGACCCCGCCGCGTCTGCCCCCGAAGGCTCCGTCGCAGCCCCGTCCGCGGAGGCGTCAGGCCCCTCCTTCTCCGACGAGGAAGTCGCCCGCGCGCGCGAAGGGGCGTTCGAGGACTTCTCGCCGCTCGACCGGCTCGGCCGATGCGGCCCCGCCCTCGCCTGCCTCGGGCCCGAGAGCGCCCCGGGGCCCGACCAGGAGCGCGGCGACATCTCCGACGTCCGCCCATCGGGATGGGACCAGGAGTTCTACGACTCCATAGGGAACGGCGGCGCCCTCTGGAACCGCTGCCACCTGATCGCCTGGAGGCTCTGCGCCGACGACGGCGACGAGCGCAACCTGATCACGGGGACCAGGCAGATGAACGAGGCCATGATCCCCCTGGAGGACGAGGTCGCCGACCACATAGAGCGCACGGGGGGCCACGTGCTCTACCGCGCCACCCCGGTGTTCGAGGGGGACGAGCTCGTGGCCCGGGAGGTGGTCGTCGAGGCCGTGTCCGTCGAGGACGGCGGCGCGGGCGTCTCCTTCCGCGCCGTCCTGGAGAACGTCCAGGACGGCGTCGACATCGACTACTCCGACGGATCGAGCAGGGCCTCGGGGGCGCGGGACGAGGCGCCCGGGGGCGGCCCCTACGTCCTCAACACGTCGTCCAAGAAGATCCACCGCCCCAGGTGCGAGGCCGTCGAGGACATGACGGCCAGGAACAGGGAGGAGTCGTCGGCCACGTTGGAGGAGCTGGCCGGCGAGGGGTACAGCCCCTGCGGGACGTGCGACCCGTCGTGACGCCGGGCGTCTGCCGACCAGATCGAAAAAGGCACCAGACGCCCTTCGGCTCGAACCGCCAGGTATCTCCGAGGGTCTGAGCGTCGCGCCCATGTTTGACCAGGTGCTTCCTCCGACTATCCGGCCTCAAGCAACAGACGCACCCCTCATGATCGCAGCAGGGATTAGAGCACGATCGAAGCAGAGCAGCCACCGTGATGTTTGACAATGGCGCGCTGTATCGCTTATGATTCGCATTGCTCAACATAGAGCAATGGATCTGCACCTTGACAGCGGATCCGTTGTCCTACGGTCGAGCTTGGTTTAGGCCAGCTAGTTTGATATGAACGCGGAGAGTTGACCGAGAGGCCGAAGGTGCTCGCCTGCTAAGCGAGTACACCCCAAAAGGGTGTCTGGGGTTCGAATCCCCAACTCTCCGCCACTTTGCTTTTTTGCTTTCCCATCATCCAATCAGCCGAGCATCAAATGCATTCCCGCTCGCACACTGGCAGCACAATCGAAACTCGCATTGCATCGCAACCCCCGTCCGGAGCGTCCAGCCGAGGGTTCGTTTTATCTGCGCCGTTGCCGCCACAATGTCATTAAAACCGCTGATGAAGATGTATCGATAGGGGTATTTGAGCTCATCTATTTGAAGTCATGGCGGCGCTTGCCTTCCTCCGGCGCTTGACGGAGTCGTTTGGCTTGCTCCAATAAACGCACATTGCAAAGCCTTCGGGCTTATCGGGGCGGGAGCGCGAGAGCGTTCCTGCCCCGTTTTTCATGTCTTGGTACCTCGCCCAGCCACCTTGGGGTGTTATAAGGGCGAGCCTACGCAAGCGCGAATTCCGTTGTCGGAACAGCAAGCAGAAGAGCCCCCGGAGCGCGCTCGGAACGCGCCTTGAACCTACCGCTCGTACACGAATTCGCTCTTCAGCAGGTTTCGGACCGTGTCTCTCATCTGATGGGGGCCAAGCTGACTCGCACGCGGGCGCATCTCGTAGCGCTCGTACGCCCTGGAATGCAAATCGACGGCAAACACCTCATCGGCCAACGACAGCGCCCCTGTCGGGCAGATGTCGACACAGCAACGGCATTTCACGCATCGTCCAGGATAATGCCTCACACCGAACGAGCCGTCCGCATCTTGGAATTTCTTGATGGCCTCCGTCGGACAGAAGGTGGCGCACATCTGGCACGAAGAGCACTTCTCGATGTCGATGATCACATGGCCCCACAAGCGCGTGCTCACCATGACGTCGTCGGGAGCGCCGAACGACGCAAGCCCTTGCAGCAAGCGGGCACGCCGATGGGGCAGGAAATGGGGGAGCGTGCCGTCCTCTTGAACCTTCTGAAACGTCGAAGCCTCTCGATGGCCCCTCCCTTCTTCAATCCCGCCGCGCACGATTTCGACATCGCCCAACGCCTCCTCCACGACGCAATCGGCCGTCGTCTGGGCAACGGTCTTCGCAGCGCCGATCATATCGGCGAGAAACCCCCTGCGATCCGCATCGTACGCCGCATCGTCGCGACGGCGCGTGCCCGCAGGAAGCTTGTCCGCGACTCTCGCGATCCCGTCCCGTCCCCATGCGGCAAGCAGCGCGTTCGCCGTATCGACCACAAGCGACGCCGTTTCCGATCCGGGATGATGCCGGCACCCGTCGCAAACCCCCTTCACCAGCGTCACGCGACGCACTCCGGCGCGCGCGAGCAAGATCAGCGCGCTTTCCTCCATGCGCCCGAGGCATGTCACGCCAACCACCTTGTCGGGATCGTAGCGTCCGGCGGCCGCCTGCAACATCTGCTCGCAAACGACGGCCACCTCCCCGTCGGCGTTTTGCGCAACCTGAACGCACGCCTCGTACAGCTCCCTATCGTTTGGATGGTTGGCCTCAAGCGCGCACGTGGGGCATACGGTCGCGCACGTTCCGCATCCTACGCATCGTTCGGGCGAGATGGCGATCTCGCCGTCTTGGCACGTGATGCACGCCGATGTGCATGCCTCGGCACACTTCATGCATGATGCGTTGCGGTTCCGCACGAGAACGCAACGGTCCTGATGCACGGAGATGTCGACGCTTTGCAAACGCTCGAATAACCCGAGGATGCTGCGAACATGAGACATCGCGAACCCTTCCCTCTGTCGGTGCCGTCAACAGCTCAGACAAAAGACGGCGCCGTGATCAAGCAGAAAACGAACAGCGGCCCTGAGCACTAGATCTAAGCGCTGGAGCCGAGAGCCCCGAGCCGCTCGGGCCAAAAGCCCTCAGGCGCAGAGGCCGGAAGCCTTCCCGCCGAGAAGCCGCCCAAGCAACACCGCAAAGGAAGGGAGGGGAGGAGGGTCCTTCGCGGTTAGAACATTGCAAGCACGGCTTCCCGATGGGAAGGCTTCCGGCCGCGCTTTCTTCGGCAAATGGACTGGAGGCCGAAGCAGGTCGTAGCGGTGGAAGGCGGTTGTCAATGCTGCGTTACGCCAAGCCGGAGAGGATTACTTGGTAACCGTAACGTACACGCCATCGCCGGTCTCAAGCGCGACACTTGCGTCCGATCCAATGCTGCTGCTCGTGTACACGGCATCCGCACCAGGCTCCTGGGCACCCGCCTCGTACACTGCGATCGAATATTCCTTATCGGACAAAAAGTCGGCCATCGACTCCATGGCGTAATCTTCGTGAGCAAAACGATCCGATTTGTCTTCGCTTGCCGTAAGAAACTCGTTCATTACCGCCTCGACCGTGGCATCGTCTGCATTGATGGGCTGCCAAACGGCCTTCACCGGGCCGCCGATCGCCGTACAATCCAGCGTTACCGCGACGTGGACGAGACCCGAACCCGCATCGGCCTCGGCTTCGCTGTGCGCATACGGCAACGCAAGCGCACGAGGAGCCAACAACGCCAGCGAGCACAGGAGAACGAAGAAGGCTCCCACTATGCAAGCCTTGGCACAGGCCTTTCTCGTTCCTTGTTCGACCATGAGCGTTCCTTTCCGTGAGGTGCCTTCACCTTGACCCTGCCATCATCATAGGGTGGCGAACGCGACGGGCGTACGGCGAAACGGTCTATTTCGGGCTTTTGCCGATTTCAAGACGGGAGCATATACCCCAAAACGGATGATAGAACGCGAGAAGGGGAGCCTATACTGAAGGCCATCGAGGCAGGAGGAGCGGCGCAAGGAGGCTGAGCATGGAGGCAACGGCGTTCGACAGCAAACTCGATCTCGCATCCGGTTTCGATGCGGAGGAAAGCTACAACCCGCTGGATTTCATAGAGGGCGAAGACGACGAGGACTGGATGGACGATGACGGCCTGCTTCTGCCGAGCGCCCTCCCCCCCCCCCAAAAACGACCGGGCGCAAAAGACCGAAGACCGTGTACTCCCCCGAAACGACAGGAAGCGTAAGCCAAGCGGTGCGGAACCTGGTGACGACCAATGCGGCACGCAGGCACGCCCTGCTTTCCATCATCGATTGGGCGAGGGAAGGCGAACGGGCGAGCGTCCTGTTCAGAAAGATCGAAAAGCTGCAAGAGGACAACCGCTCAGTGTACGAACCGGTGTCGTACTGCCGCATGCTCGAGCGCGCCGGAGCGCTGCGCCTTGAGCTGCGCGACCCCATTCCCGCCGAGAACGCCGATGCGAAAAGGACGAGCTGCGAAGCCTCGCCGTCCGACATGGCGTCCATCGATTTGGAAGAAGCGGCAGCCGAGGGGATCGAATACCTATCCATCGAAGAGGATGTCGACCCGGTGTGGCGCTCGACCGACGAGGGCATGCAAGCCTACGAGGAGCTTGTCCAAGGTGACGAATGGCGTGAGAAGGTGCTCGGGTCCGATAGCCGCTATGCCGAGGTGTACCTCGCCGTTATGCGCCTGCTCCTCGACGGAGGAAAGCCGAAGAGCGACATCGTCGATGTGGCCCAATCCTTTGAAGTGACGAAGAAGCCGCTCAAGCTGGGCGCGTATTTCATCGACGTGCTGGAAGCGACGTGCGCCATCCGCTGGGAGCACGCATCGTGGAACCTCACCGAGCTCGGCAAAGCGCTGCTTCCCGAGCTCGAGGTGTTCTGCGAACAAGTCTGCCAGACGCAAGACGACAGTTCCCTCGCAGACGAGGAGGTGCGAAACGATGCCTAAGCAGGAAACCGACCAGAGCACGCTCAACGAGACCGAGATAATGGGTTTGTTCGATTCGCGCGCAAGCATGTACGGCCTGCTTGCAGGGCTGTATCGCGAAGAGCTGGAATTCGACCGCCTTCAAGAGCTCAAGCGCATGAGGTTTCCTGTGGGAACCGGAAACGAATCGATCGACCAAGGATTCCGCGACCTGCACGAATACCTGAAGACAGCCTGGGAAGGCAGCGTCACCGAGCTCAAAGTGGACTTCTCGCGCACCTTCATCGGCAGCGGCGTGAGCGGGTATTCGGCCGCATACCCCTACGAAAGCGTGTACACCTCCGAACGGCGCCTGCTCGCGCGCGAAGCGCGAGGCGAAGTGCTGCAGTATTACCGCAACAACAACCTCAAGAAAGGAAGATGGAACGACCTCGAAGACCACATCGCGCTCGAACTTGAATTCATGCAGATCATGAGCGCGCGCACGCGCGACGCCATAGAAAACGGCGACGAGGACGGCACCCTCAACCTCATTCGCTGCCAGTACGATTTCATACGAAGCCATGTGAACAACTGGCTTCCCATGATGACAGGCGATGTGCTCAAGTTCTCCGAGACGAAGTTCTATCGGGGGGTTGCCATGATCACGCTGGGATACTGCGAAGACGATGAAGCGCTGTTGGCCGAGCTGCTCGATGGCGCTCCCGAACCGGCTGTGGAGGTGTCCGTCGCATAGCCGCGCCGTCGCCTTCGGAAAGGCCGGCCTGTCAACTGGCGATCCACCAACAGGCAGCGACGCATCCCGGCTGACCGGGATGCGTCGCTGCTAGCCGGAACGCGTCACTGCCGACCGGGATCTTCGTCTTCGAAATCCTCGAAATCCTCCACCAAGCGGAGCAGATCGCTGCGCTTGTGGACACCGATCTTGCGATACACGTTCCTGATGTGCGTTTTAACCGTGCCAGCCGAAATAAAGTACTTCGCCTGAATGCGATCAGGTCCGTTGCCCTTGGCAAGCTCGAACAAAATGTCCGTTTCGCGCTCGGTGAGCAGATAGGTTTGCGCCACCTTACGCACTTTGCGGGAGAACCGCCCGACCGGCGCGCGGACCTCCGGCTGCGCTCCGTTCGACAGCATCGCCTTGCGCGCCTCGCTCATCGGCGGGGTCGCGCCGCCCTCGCCCGCGTTACACGTATCTTCCGCAGCCGGAGAGGCACTTCCCTCCCCTGGCTCATCCACCTCCTCAGGCCAGTCGCCGGATGCCGGGCGCATCTCCGAAGGCAGCTCCGACACGGGAAACGAAGCCACGGACCACTCCTGCGTGGACGGCTTCGGCCCAGCAACAGCCGCCGGCGGGCGATGCGCCGTGAGAAGGCTCAGGTTCTCCTCAAGTTCGAGCGACACAAGGCGCACGGCGGGGCACTCGACCACGCACTGCACCACATCCGACTCGCGCGGCATCAACGCGTATCCTAGCGCGATCAAAACAATCACAACGACAATGGCTCCGGCGTCGTTGAATCCTTGCTGGTCGAGCCACGGGCTCGCATACAAAGACACCACCGCACCGAAAAACATCGAAAGCGTCAACATTCCCCGCGATAGCCCGAACAGAAAGATGGGGGAAAGACGCACCTTGTGCGCAATGTACGCGAAGTACACCCACATGAGCGTTTCGATGAATATGTACGTGACGAGCAAAAACAAATCCGAAAGGGTCTCGTTGCCCGATACGAACAGCGACGCAACTAACGACGCGCACGCCATAGCGGGAACCACCACGCGGAAAAACGAATCGTAGGGTCCTTTCACCCGCACGAGTCTGCACAAAGCGAACAGCGAGATCGTCAGGCTTCCCGCCAAAAGCAAGATGATGAGCGTGTCGGGGGTGACCCTTCCTCCCAGCGTCGTCTGCACTGAGACATGCTTGAGCACGGCCAAAGCGAACCCGACAAGAGCGATGGGAACAACCAGCTTCAGCCCCAGCTTCATTTTGCTCGTCGGAAGCGCGTTGAACACGATGGGTACATCTTCTCCAACGCCGGGGACGATCAAGCGCAGAATGCAGAATTCGACCATCGGAATGGCCACCGATACCAACCCTCCGAATGGCACCGGAATGGACTGCAGCACCAGCGTGTTCAGAGCGAACCCAAGAACCACTGCCGTCGGCGCGCTGATGAGGACGACCGGCGCCTTCTCGCGAGCGAACGCGATTCCCCAATACAGCATCAACGTCACCGACCCAAGCCCCGTGACAACCCCCGAGCAGCACTCGAGCACAAGGGAATGCTGCGGCACGGCTGGCGAAGCAAGCGCCAAAAGCGTGCCGGCACTCGTCACAAGAGCGGCGACTCCCATAACCCTTCTCGAACGGGATACCTTGACGAACCGCTGATCGAACACGGCAGCAACGAACGCCATCAGGCAGAAGGCGATGATGGAGGCGAAATACAGAAACGAGAGCTCTCCCCCGCGAATGCCGGAAAGGCTGAAGGAGATGCCGAACACCGTATCCGTAGAGTACATGGTGGTGCACACCCATGCATTGTGCAAGCCAAACCCGATTGCCAGCGCCGTCGTTTTGTCGATCCCTAAACCGGCTGATACCGAGTGCGAAGAAAGCGTACTGTCGTTCATGATACCCCCCCCCCACAGCGTTTTTCGCCAAAACCGATGCGCCCGCCTTGGCAGAAGCCGCGTACGACTTCGGAAAATGCAAAATAGCAGTATAGCGCATACCACATCATGACCAAAACAATAATCGCAAGGCGCTACATGACCGCACCCTCCGTCCCGCACGCACGAAGCAGCGCGTTCGTCGCCTTGCTGAAGGCCACCGGATCGGCCAGCGGGATGTCCTCCACAAGCAGGGCCTGCCCGAGCAGCACGGCCGCGCAATCGGCAACCGTCTTCTCGTCACCGCGTTCGACGGCCCGCTTTGCACGCGCGAACAACACATGCCCGACGTTCACCTCAAGCACGTACAGAGGAGGAATGGCCTGACCGCTTGCGCGCTTCATCGTAAGGTACCGGGCCAGGGAGATGGTCATCGCCCCCTCGGTCGCAACGCGCGAAGCCGCCTCGTCGGCTCGCGTCAAATGTTTCGACGCGACCACTCGGATAAGCGGCTGAGGCGCGCTGCGGCAGATCGCGTCCAACGTCGGAGCGCGCAGCCCGTCCTCCTCGACAGGCAACGCCGCCCCCTCGGATCCCTCGAGATCGAGCTGCGCGCTCGTCACGCTGCGGAACCGAGCTCCTTTGTAGGTGCCCATGAGCATGAAGCACACTTCGTCCTGCGCGCCGTTTGGGCACAGCAGCACGTCGCGTCCTTGTTCAAGCGCCACCTGCACCGTCGGCGCCTTCTCCAAGCGCCCGATGTCGTTTCCGACCGCATACAACACCTCGGCGTTTTTCGAGCCCGCGTCGCCTGAAGCGTCAAGATACTCCTGCAAGGTGACCAAGCGGTGTTTCTTGGCCGAGTGGTACAGCAGAAAGTCGTCGAGGACATTGGTAAGCGTGCCCCCGCTTGTGCATAAAGCGTACTTCAAGCCGGTCCCGAATTCCCGGAAGAAGCGCTCGTACCCGATCCGGTCGTCTTCGAGCATGCGTCGCAGCCTTTCGATCAAGCTGCGTTCAAGCTGGCGAGCGATGATCTGCAACCGGCCATCTTCTTGCACGGCTTCGCGAGACACGCTGAGGCTGACGTTCCTCGTGTCCACGATCCCCTGCACGAAGCGAAGGTGGCTCGGCACAAGGCACTCGCAGCACTCGTCGACGAGCACGCCCGCGCTGTACAGCTTGAGCCCGTAACGATGATCCTTGGCGTACAGCTCGGCAGGTGCGACCTGGGGAACGAACAAAAGAGCATCGTAGGCAAGCGCACCGCGCGCATGCACGGGCACGGTCAGAAGCGGATCGAGCGCATCGCGGAACTCGAATCGGTAGAACTCGTTCATCTCCTCGGGAGAAACGTCTTTTTCGTCGAGAGTCCAAAGGGGCCGCGTCGAGTTCACCACCTCAGTCCTCTCGCTTCCCTCCTCCCTTGCGAAAACCCCTCTTTCTTCGTCGAAAAACTCGTCAGCCAGATCCATGGTGATGGGGTAGCGGATGTAGTTGCTGTACCGCTTTATCAAGTTGACGAGCGAGGTTTGATCCAGATAGCGCTCGAGGTTCTCGTCAGCTGTGCTGGGACGCACGTGCAAGATGACGTCGGTCCCATGGCGCTCGCGTTGCGTCGGACGCACGGTGTAACCGTCGACGCCGCCGCTTTCCCACTCGAACGCCTCATCGCTTCCCATCGCGCGGGAGATGACGCGCACTCGGTCGGCCACCATGAACGCCGAGTAAAACCCCACGCCGAACTGCCCGATCAGGCCCGCTCCAGCAGACGATCCTTCGCAAGCCGCACGCTCTTTGAGCACGCGACTCCCGGAATGGGCGATGGTCCCCAAGCACTCTTCGAGCGCGCGCTCGTCCATTCCCACTCCCGTGTCCGACACGATGAGCGTGCGCTCATCTCGGTCGAAGGACACGTGTATCTCGGGGCAAACACCCTGGTCGTCCCCACTCCCCTCGTCACCCTCATCTGCGCGCACCAAACGAGCCTTGTCAAGCGCATCCGACGCATTCGAGATCAACTCGCGCAAGAACACCTCATGATTGGTGTAAATTGAGTCGACCACCAACTTCATAAGCTCTCTGGCTTCGGTTTTGAACTCCTTCACAACCTCACCCCCGTACCATCGAAGCGTTTTCTACCCTCGTTGGAAAAAGTGTTCCACCGCCTCCGTCGATCCACTCTCGAAAACGGGGCACGCGTCGCCCGCCTCCTCGAAGAAGGACGAACGGCTAAGCAGCGCCATGCGCCCCCGACCGGCAGACGTGATGCGCAAAACCCGCATCACCGATCGCTCTGCCGTCTCGATATCCGCCTGCGCAAACGAGGACGCGACCAAAAACCGGGCCCCCTTCGCGACGAACGAGCAGACGCGCCGACGGTCGCCGTCAAGCGCGCGACAGCGCTCGGTTTCGCTTTTGACGTCATCGAACGCATCGCGGCAAGGCACCAAGCCGTCCACCATTCCCGGCGCGACGAGACAGCGGCAGCCGACGCCGCATAGGTTCTCGTACAGCGCGATGCGCACGACGCCGGGATCGTCGGGAAAGCGCGGGGCGGCCAGATAAGCACGCACCAGGTCGCGCAATGCGGCCGCGTCCTCATTCCCTACAGCAAAGGAAAGCAGCTCGGCGAACGCGGGCTCGTCCGTCATGCCCGCGGCGCGGGCAAGCGCCTCGCCACGGAGCCCCCGGCACCGCTCGACAACCTCCCATCCCGCTTCCCACGCCTTCCTGAGAGCTTCTTCCTTCAACGGAGCCTCCGACAAAACGGGCTCGCCCCCAACGGCGGCTTCAAGCACGCTGCAAAGCGACCGGCCCTCGTCAGCGGCTCGTTTGTGTAGAATGCCCCACACCTCGCTGTTCGTGAGCGCGTTGTCGAAGCCGGTCCATGCGCGCCATGCCAGCGCATCATCCGGCGCAGCGGCCAAGCACAGCTTCACATAAGCGGTCAAAGCGCCGTGATGCCCCTCGCGGCGAGGATCGCCCCCCAAGCGCGGGCCTAACCCCGCGACCGAGGCGCGAACGCCGGCTTGCTCAAGGGCCTTTTGCGCGAAACGGCCCCACGTCCTAGTGGGAACCGCCACCACGACATCCCCTGGCCGCGCCGAGGCGTCGCCCGCGCAAAACGCCTCGATGATCGTAGACAGGCCGGCAAGCTCGTCTTCGGGCGTCTGCCATTCGAGGAAAAGCGCTTTTCCGGAAAGCCTTGGATCAACCTGCTGCGACGCGCGACCTGCCACGCACTGCCCCGCATCCTGCACGCCGTCCGCAGCCTTCTCGCCCTGCGCGCCTTCCGCATTGCGCGCTCTCTCCGCGCCGGACGCTCCCTTTGCCTCCTGCACGCGACGCTTCGCCATGCGCAGCGCCTCGCCGAACGCGACGGCCTGCGCGATGCCGAACGCCCCATCGAGCGAGAACACGTCGACGCCCCTTCTCACGCGGTCGAACTTCTCGAAGCCCTCCGGGCACGGGTAGTCGGTGTTGACGTGCGTCGCCTGATCGGCGTTTCCGCACACGACGACCTGCGTGCGAGCGCACAGGCACAGGCACACCTGCTCCGCGCGGGAAAGATTCTGGAAGTCGTCGCACAGCACGTAGTCGTAACGCTGCGCAAGCGGCCTGCCCGCCTTGCTTGAGAGCAACTTCCCGCACAGGTAGGGCGCCTCGTGGCGCAGCATGGCTCCGTACTGGCGCAACACAGTGCGCGCGTGCTTCAGCACGGCTCGCTCCTCGCCCCTAAGCCACGCTTCTTCGTCCTCGAACGCACTCCATTGCGCGAAGAAGAACGAGAGCATGCCCGAAAGCCTGCGATTCTTCTGGCCGAGCGTCTTCATGTCCTCAAGGAAGAACTGGTACTCTCCATCAACGAGGATGCGCGGGCGACGGCCCGTCGCCTCGCGGGCGGGCGGCTCGTCGAGAACGGACGCGCACACCTCGATCGCACGGCGCACAGCAACGCGCTCGGCGCGCTCCTCCAAACCGGGGGCAACCGCGCACCTCAACCGACGGAGAAAGCACTCCCGTGCGAAACCCGAGGAGACGACCACAAGGATCGAGCTCGGCTTCACGCCCTGCTCGAGCAACCGAGCGCACCGGCGAACGAGCACCTCGGTCTTTCCGCTGCGCGTCGGCCCCTCCACCTTCGCTATGCGGCCAGCGTATCCTGCAAGCTCATCGATCATAGCGCACGCACCTTCACGCGACGAACTGCCGAGCAGCAGAATCGAACTCGCGCGTCGTTCCGTCCGCGTACACCGCCTCCCACAGGGTGCGGTCTATCTCGAACTCCACATCGGGCACGCCGTACTCGGCCTCCCATTCCTCCTCGGTTAGAGGCGCCACCTCAAGCGGGCTGTCCGCATGGGCAGACGCTTCGGCCTCGGCTTTAGCCGCCTCTTCGCGCTGCGCCTCGGCCACTAACACGGGGGACTCCATGAACAGCTCTTCCGCTTCGATCTCGGCCGCCTCGCGCGCCGCGGCCTCTGCGGCCAAACGCTCCTCCTCGGCCGCCGCCTCGCGTGCCGCTTCGGCCGCTTTCGCCTCGGCATGCGCGCGGGCCTGCTCGCTATAGGAGCGCGCCGAGGGAATCCGCACGCGCACCGGCTCGCCCAGGGCGCCGGCGCTCAGCGCTTCGCGCACCTCGGTGGCGATGCGCGCGCACGACACGGGAACGCAGCCGTTCGAATCGAGACGGAACTCGAGCGTGAGCGCACCCGCCTCAAGCTCGAACTCGATGAAGTCGAGCGCAAGCTCGGGGTCGCCCGTCTTGCGCTGCCTGCGGTTGAACGCGACGGTGTTGCCGCTGATCTTGCGCATCGTGCTCAGCAGGTGCTGCTCCATGCGCTCCGACCAGTTCTCGTCGGCCTCGCCGCCGTCGCAGCGCAGGTAACGGCGCGTTCCGTACTTCACCATGACGTGCAGGAAGTTGCACGGCGGGGTGTCGTCGTCCCCGGCGTGGGAACGCACGAGGATCTCCCCGATATGCGTCCACGATCGCTTCAGTGCAAGCTTCATGCCCTCATCCAAAACGCGCTCGTCCACGTTGAAGATGATGAGGTTCGACGGATACGGTTTCATTGCCATGACGATTCACCCGGCCTCTCGTTGCGCGCGTCACGCGCCCGCGATGCGCAGCATGCGGCGCGCATCGATCCCCTGTCTTCGCACACAAGACGATACTGCATGCCGATGAGCCCATATACCCCTTTTTGCATGATATGGTTCACCCTTTTGCTCATCCTCTTCTATCTACAGTGGGTAGAAGATCGCTTCCTACAATGAAGCCGTCCAAAGGTCGGACTCGGATGCCGCCCCATTCAGACGTGTGGATCAGGGACTGGAATCTCGCGAACGTGAAGGCTGCCGCCGCAGACCGTTGGAACCCCTCGAAGGAGAGGAACGAGGGGCGAACAACCCCGAGGAGAAGGAAGGAAGGTATGGAAAAGCTCACCTTAACGCGTCGCAGCTTCGTGAAGGCCTCGGCCGTCGCCGCCGTTGCAGCATCGGTGCCGTTCGCCTCGGTGCCCTCACAGGCCCTCGCCGAAGGAGAGGACGCGCGCTCGGGCCAGGACGTGCAGCACATCCGCTCGTGCTGCCGCGCATGCGGCAAGAACGAATGCGGCGTATGGGTGACGGTCGTCGACGGCATCGTCACCCGCGTCGAAGGCGACGAGCAGTGCGCCCACAGCCGCGGTCACTGCTGCTCCAAGTCGCAATCCTCCATGATGGCCCTCTACCACCCCGACCGGCTTCGCTACTGCCAGAAGCGCACGAACCCCAAGGGCGAAGAGGATCCGGGCTGGCAGCGCATCTCGCTGGCCGAGGCCTTCGACGAGGCCGGCGCCAAGTTCAACGAGATCGTCGACAAGTATGGCGGCGAATCGGTGTTCACCGCGGGCGGCACGTCGCGCATCTACTGCATGGCCCCGTACGCATCGTTCAAAAACCTGTTCAACACGCCGAACTCCATCACAGCCCAGCAGATCTGCAAGGGCCCGCGCCACTTCGCCACCATCATGACCGACGAGAACGCCGCATCGTGGATGGAAGTGGAGCAGCAACCCCTCGTGTACATGCAGTGGGGCACCGCTGTCGAGTACTCCAACTACGACTCGTCGTGCCGAGGCGTCGTGGACATCGCGCAGCGCGCCTACAAGCACATCCTCGTCGACCCGCGTATGACCCCGCTCGGCAAGGAAGCCGACATCTGGCTGCCCTTGCGCGTGGGCACCGACATGGCGCTTCTGTGCGGCATGATCCGCTGGGTCATCGACAACGGCGCGTACGACGATTTGTTCGTGCGCCGCTGGACGAACGCCCCCTTCCTGTGGAACGCCGAGGAGGACGGGCGCACCTATAAGGGCTGGATGTGGGAGAGCACCGGCGGCATCGACCTGACGAGCCGCCTGATCACCGAGGCCGACTGCGACCCCGACTGGATCAACCAGTACTGGGATTACGAAGGCCGCTACCAGCGCTTCATCTGCTGGGACGAGAACAACAACAAGCCCACGTACTGGGACGCCGAGCAGTGCGTCTGGGAGGGCGAGCGCCATCGCATCCCCACCACGGGCACCTGGATCGAGCATCCCTACAAGCCGGTCATCGCCGACGCATGGCTGCCCGACCCCTCGCAGTTCGCCGATCCCGAAGATCCCGAGTACGACGAGTACTGGCATCCGGGCAACGAGGGAGGTGCGCGCTCCAATCCGCTCGGACTGCCCAAAAGCCCCGCGCTCACGCCCGGCGGCGTGGAGGTGAAGTTGGCCAACGGCAAGACCATCTCGGCCCAAACCGCTTGGGAGTCGTTCATCGAGAGCCTTGAGGAGAACACCCTCGAGTACACCGCCGAGGTCACCGAGGTTCCTGCGGAGAAGATCGAGGAGGCGTGCATCGCCTACACCACGCGCCTCAACCCCCTGCACGGCAACGGCGGCATCCACTACCAGCTGGCCATCGACCACAACGGCCACGGCGTGCAGAACAGCCGCGCCCTGCAGATCCTGTCCACCATCACGGGCAACGGCGATATCCCCGCCGGGAACCGCGGCGCGACGAAGCACGAGCTTGCCACGCAGCCCGGCTGGGACAACTTCATGCTCAACATGCCCCAAAACCCCAAGACCTGGGGCATGGAAGATTCCGTCGTGGGCACTTTGGCCTTGGGCAACACGCCGCGAAACCTCACCATCGAAGAACAGGTGCCGCTTATCCAAGCGTGGGTGCAAAAGCTCATCGACGAAGGCTCCCCGTTGGCCGAGCGCTACGGCAACCGCGTCCCCACCGATGAAGAGGCGTACTGGATCGCCGACCGCAAGGGCGGCAACTACCAGCCCAACACGGAATGGCCGGCAGACAAGACCGTGGTCGACAAGAACCTGAACATGATCGGCTCCGACCGCTTCCCCCTGACGCGTTACTGGGCTAACTGGGCCGACGCGACAGCCGTGTACGACGCCTGTCGCAACATCAACTCCATGTACCAGCTGCATGGCGAAGTGTGCATGTCCGGAGACTTCATGCACTCCAGCAACATCATAGAAGCATGGGAAGCCCACAAATCGCTCGACTTCTACCTGGACTTCAACCTGTGGTCGTGCCCCAACAACGGCAACGCCGACATCATCATCCCCTGCACGCACTGGCTGGAGACGAACACTCCCCGCGCATCGCAGGGTTCGGGCGGCGTGTTCGGTCTGGCGCAACGCTGCGTGTACCCCATCGGTGACCAAACGGCCGACTTCATCTCGGCGCTGTGCCTGTACAAAGCCATGGGAGTGGAGTTCAACAACACGGTGGAGGGCCTGGACGCCTGGTTCGACCTCGACTACAACGACTTCATCCAAATGGGCGGCAGCGTCGATTACGACCAGCAAGAGGTGCAGTACCTCACCGCAAACGTGGCGTATTGGGCCATGCCCGAGTTCCCCGACGGCATCGACTTCGAGACGTACCGCGAGAAGTTCCAGGAAGAAGGCTGGTTCGACGCTCGCACGTACTATCCCGAACGTTGGGGCACCTACCGCCGCGCCGAGATGGGCTACCGCCGTCACAGCAAGAACCGCGAGCTGCGCCCGCTGTTCGACGAGAAACCCGGCTTCTCCACGCCCACGGGCAAGACCGAGATATGGTCGACCGTCTGCGAAAGCTACAACGGCGACGACTCCAACAACTTCTACGACGTGTGCATGCCGTCGCGCGCGGCTTACGACGGAAAGATCCCCGACCTCGAGAAGTTCCCGCACTGGTTCGAGCCGAAGAACTCCCGCATCTCCAATCCCGAGCTGTACGACGCCTCCCGCGTTGACGAGATCAAGAACAACAGCGAGGACTACCGCAACAAGAGCTTCGCGGGCTACGCCGAGTGCGACCTCACCGAAAGCGGCGAGGACAACCTGATCGAACGCTACAAGGAAGAGCTGGTCAAGCACCCCGACAACGTGTTCTGGGGCACCACCGGATCGCGCCAGCCGGTGTACTTCCACTCCGAGCACCGCCAGCTGCCGTGGTGCCGTGAACTGTGGCCGGCCCCGCGCTTGGAGATGAACCCCGAAGATGCTGCGCGCCTCGGGTTCGAGCAGGGCGAATGGGTGTGGATCCGCAGCCCGTGGGGTGCCGTGCGCGAAGTTATCGACCTGTACTACGGCATCGCCCCCGGCACGGTGAACGCCAACCACGGCTGGTGGTACCCCGAGTTCGATTGCGCATCGCACGGGTTCGACCAGGTCAACATCAACTGCCTTGTGGACAAGTACGCCCAGGATCCGATGGGCGGCTCGTCCCAGATGCGCGGCATCCCCATGCTCGTGTACAAGGCCACCGAGGAGAACACCCCCAACGGCACCATCGTCCCGTCGTTCAAGGCGCCTGACGGAACCGTCGTGAAGGCCATCACCGACGCGAACGACCCCCGTTTGAAGGATTGGCTGGCCAACGACCCGCGCATCAACGAGTCCACCATCGAGCTGACGTTCGCAAGCCCGACCGCTGCGGGCCTCAACTTCAAGAGCGTCGTGAAGGAATAGAAAGGAGGTTCTTCCATGGCGAACTACGCGATCATCACCGATCTCAACCGCTGCGTCGGCTGCTTGGCGTGCACGGTGGCGTGCAAGGCCATCAATGGCGTGCCCATCGGCAACTTCTGGATCAAGACCCTGCGCATCGGCCCCCACCCCACCGAGTCCGGCTCGGGGCACTTCCCCGATGTGGAGATGTATTTCCTCCCCATCCAGTGCCAGCACTGCGAGAACCCCGAGTGCGTGCACGTGTGCCCCACCGGCGCATCGTACATCCGCGAGGACGGCACCGTGCAGATCGACAAGTCCAAGTGCATCGGTTGCCAGTTCTGCGCCATGTCCTGCCCCTACGGCGTGCGCTACCTCAACGAGGAGGAGTGCGTCGTGGAGAAGTGCACGCTTTGCGAGCAGAAGATCGCCCAGGGGGAGCTTCCGCAGTGCGTGTCGCAGTGCGCAGCGCGCGCCCGCTTCTTCGGCGACCTTGACCAGGGCGTGGACAACTTCGAGGGACCCGCGGCGCCAAGCGACCCCCAAGCGGTCGGCTACGACGACATGACCTCCACGCGCGTCAAGCTGAAGGACTACGTGGAGGCGTACAAGCAAACCGACATCCATCATCTTGCGGATGCAGGAAACAAGCCCAAGTTCATGTACCTGCTCCGCGAGCCGAGAAAGTGGAGGGAGTAGAACATGGAACTCCAATGGCCCCTGATTCTCTTCACGTTCTTCCTGAGCCTGTGCGGCGGGACCATGGCCGTCCAAGGTCTGCTCACGCTCATGGGCGTGGGCAAGAAGATGCAGAACGCGTCCCTTATCGTGTCGGCCGTTTCCCTGGTCGTCGGCGGCGTGGCGGTGTTCATGCACCTGGAGCACTGGGAGCGCATCTTCAACGCGTTCGGATCGCTGCTCGCCGGCAACGGAACCGCCGTCTCCGGCATCACGCTCGAGCTGTGGTTCTGTGTCCTGTTCGCCCTCATGCTGGTGCTGTACTTCCTGTTCATGCGCCGCTCCGAGGACGGCATGGCGCCCAAGTGGTGCGCGGTTCTTGCCATCGTCATCGGGTTGGCGCTGCCTGCCGCAACGGGCGATTCCTACCTCATGCCCTCCATCCCCGCATGGAACACTCCTCTGCTCATCGTGTACTACGTGTGCAATGCGGTGCTGCTCGGCGGACTGGTGGCAACGGTGATCGCTTTCATGAGCAAAGACACCGCAGCGTACGCGACAACCGCGAAGGTGGCCCTCGCGGGCGGCGTGGTCACGTTGATCGTCGTGGTTGCCTATGCCGCCGTCATCAACTCGTTCGGCCAGTTCGGCACCATCGATTACTACTTCGACCCCGTCCATCCCGACACGCCGATGGTGGATTCCGCCGCGGTGAACGCATCCATCCTCACCGGATCCCAAGCGGCGCCGTTCTGGGGGCTCGCCGTGGTCGTCGGGCTCGTGGCGCCCATCGCGCTCGCCTTCATCGCCCAGCGCGGCGACAAGCCCAGGGACCTACCGTTGGCCGGCACCGCGCTCGCCTGCGCCGTCGTAGGGTCGTTCGCTTGGCGGTGCATCCTGTACGTGGTTGCAATCAGCATATTCGCACTGTTCTAGGCGCACCGCTTCCATCCGGGCCTCGGCTGCAGAGGCCCGGATGATCCGGCACAAGGCTCCTCGTTCTCTGCGCTTTCGTCAAAGAATGAGGAGCCATATTCAGTTCGGCCCGCAATGCGCTGGTGCCGAACGCAAGGGATAGGAGAACAAGATGTCCGTCAACGAAGATGCACGGGCGACTCCGACAACCTCCGAGCCGCCCCAACGGCCCCGTAGCGCGGTGTCGCGCCGGTCGCTGCTCATCGGCGCGGGCGGCACGGCGGCGCTTCTCGGCCTGGGGGCGCTGCGCTACGCGGGGCACAACCCGCTCGTGCGCCCGCCGGGAGGGCAGGACGAGTCCCACCTGGTGAGCGCGTGCATCCGCTGCGAGCGGTGCTACGAGGCGTGCCCGAGGCGCGTGATCGTGCCCGCGCACGTCGAGGACGGCCTTCTGGGCATGCGCACCCCGGCTTTGGACTTCGGCTCCGGCTGGTGCGACTTCTGCGCCGAGGGCAACGGGGGCGTGCCCCTGTGCGTCGAGGTGTGCCCGACCGAGGCGCTCGCCCTGCCCGAGGGGGCGACGGCCGAGGGCACCGTCCTGGGGCTGGCCGTGATCGACGAGCAGCAGTGCCTGGCGTTTCGCAACACCAGCTGCAAGTTCTGCTACGACGCTTGCCCCTACGACGCCATCGAGCTGTCAACCGAGAACAAGAATCCTTGGCCGCGCGTGGTGGAGGATCGCTGCAACGGATGCGGAGCCTGCGAGAGCGTGTGCGTCTCCCTAGAGTCGGGCTCCATCGCCTCCGGAGCGACGGAGCGCGCCATCGTCGTTCGTCCGCTTTCCGAAGAGGAATAGGAGGTGTGGTCATGAAATCCACGAAACTGCGCACCGCGATCGCCGCAGCGATTTTCGTCATCCTATGCGTCGGGCTGATCGCCGGCATCCAGCTGGGGACGCTGTCGGGCTTCGGGTGGGGCACCGTCGCGGCCCTGTGCCCGCTGGGGGCGCTCACCACGATGATAGCGACGAAAACGCTCGTGCCGCACGCCGTCGTGTTGATCGTCGCCATGGCGCTTCTGGTGCTCCTGGTCGGGCGGGCCTTCTGCGGCTGGGCGTGCCCGGTGCCGCTGCTCGAGCGGGCGCGCGGCTTCTTCCGCTCGCCCAAGAGGCGCCGGGAGCTCGAGCGGGCGCGCCGCGAGGAGGCCTTGGCCGCAGCGCGCGAGGAAGCAGGGCTGGAGGGAGAGCCCGAGAACGTGATCGCCGCGGACGCGGAAGGCTTGATGAACGTCGCGGATTCGCACAAGGACGGGCGCAGCTGCAACTCGTGCGGAGGCTGCAAAGAAGCGCGCGCGAAATTCGACTCGCGCCATTACGTCCTGGGCGGCGCGCTGCTGTCCGCGGCCATCTTCGGTTTTCCCGTGTTCTGCCTGGTCTGCCCCATCGGGCTCTCGTTTGCCACGGTGCTGGTGGTGTGGCGGCTGTTCTCGGCGGGAGACATGACAATCGCGGTTGTGTTGATCCCGCTCGCGCTCGTGGTCGAACTCGTGCTTTTGCGCAAGTGGTGCACGCGCTTCTGCCCCATAGCGGGCCTTATGAACCTCGTGTCACGCTTCGGCAGGACGTGGCGACCCATCATCAACGACTCAAAGTGCCTGGAGACAGCCAAGGGCACCCTCTGCAGCCGCTGCGCCGAGGTGTGCGAGGCCGACATCAACCTGCGCCACCCCGACTTCGGCGAGCGCTCGCTCGCCGACTGCACGCGCTGCCGCGCGTGCGTGGACGCGTGCCCCTCGGGCGCCGTGAGCATGCCGTTCCTCGCGCGCAAGGGCGCGGGGGCGGGGCCGTCGGCCGTGCGGATCGCGGATGAGGGCGCGATGCAGACGACGAATTCGGACGCAAGCGAAACGTCGACATTCGCAACCGCAGACGCAAACGCTGGCGGCAAAGAAGAGCAAACGCAATAACGATCGGTCTGCCCACAGTGTTTGCAATCAGCTCCAACTCCGAAGCGCACGCGTCGGATACGCCATCGGCCGCCTCGCCAAGTTTCCAACAACGAAACGCAGCGAGGCGGCTGTGATAAGGCATTCGACGCGCTTGAGCTTGGCGCGGTCGGCAAACCCCTCCTTGAAGGCAAAGCTTGTCGAGCTGCCGCAAGCACCCGCCCTGAAGTCCCTTGAGGCACCTCCGTCCCCGGAAACCTTTCCCTGGGAAACCCTTCTGAAAGTTGCCGAACGGCGTCATCTCCCCGGAAGCCGCCAGCAAATGCCGCGAACGGCCGTCGTCGAACGCTTCCGAACACACTTCCCTCCCCAAGAGCCGCCGTCTCCGGCAAGTGAAACCCCCGTCAGCGCCGCCGCGTCCAAAAACGCGACAGGCCTCCCAGCCGACGCGCCTTCTGAGGCTTTATGCGATACGCGGGATGATGGCGCAAAAACACTGCGCGGCAGATACGGGTGACCGCCAGCCCCACGAGCGCCGCAATAAGGAAACTCGCGCCGAGGTCGAGCACCGCCTCGTTGCCGTCGAACCACGCATACAGACATACGATCAGGAAGAACGCCGACAACGCCCCGGTGACGATCGTGAACAGGCGAATGAGCACTTCCTTGCCGCGGTTCGGCGAATACCGCCACGCAACTACGAGGTACACGACCAACGCCACCACGGCGAGCACCAGCAGCAACGGCACCACGCGAGAAAGACGAGCGATCATCGACAGCCTTCCTTTCCAAGACAACCCGCCGCGCAGAACGGAGGGCGGTACGCCCGCATCATACCAGACTCCCCGCGAACAGCGATCGTTCATCCACGCAAACGCACCCGCCAACTCGTTCGCCCATCCGCGCAGGCCGCCCGTCCGCGCGCACCGCCTCGGCTTCGCGCACCCCTACTACGCGCGCCGCTCGCTCGCCGCCTCGCGCCTCGCCCGCACCCTGCACCCATTTGCCATATGCGTCATCCATACGCGCGCCGCCCGTCCGCGCTACGCGTCCGTCCGCACGTCGGACCCTGCGAGAAGAGCACACACCGCCCAACCCGTGCAATCCCGCCCCCGCCTCACGCCCTCTTGCCATCAAGCGGCACGTACGTCCCGAACAGCTTGAATATCTCCTCTTTGTCGATGGGCTTCACCGCATACCCGTCCATACCCGCATCGTAAGCGCGCTTGCGATCCTCCACGTACGCGTTCGCCGTCATGGCGATGATGGGTGGATGGGCGCGTCCGGAACGCTCGCAATCCGCAACGATGGCGCGCGCCGCCTCCAAGCCGTCCATGCGCGGCATCTGCACGTCCATGAACACCAGATCGTACGTTCCGGCCGCAGCGCGCTCAAGCGCCTCGACCGCCTCCGCACCGTCCCACACGCGATCGATGGTCGCCCCCGTGCGTCCGATCAGCTCTTCGGCGATCTCGCCCACGATCTCGTCGTCCTCGGCCAAAAGAACGCGTGCGCCAGACCAGGCGCCCTCAAGCTCCGCAAGCGAATCGCACCGGCCGTCTTGCGCCTTTCGGCGAGAAACCGCAGCCGGATCCAACCCGCTTCGCACGCCTTCGCCGCCCTCGTAGTGCTCGACCGGCAGCAACAACGTGAAGCGCGATCCGCGCCCGCGGGCGCTCTCCACGTCGATGGAACCTCCCATGCGCTCCACCAGGCTCTTCGCTATAGCCATGCCAAGCCCGGTGCCCTCTTCTGAAGAACGAGACGGCACGTCCTCTCGTTCAAACGGATCGAAGATGTGCGCGACGAACTCCGGCGACATGCCCACGCCGTCGTCTTCCACCACGAATTTCATCACCCGCAAAACGCGCCCTTCGGCAACGGCGGCGCTCGCATCGCACAGCTCTTCGGCGCACACGCGTTCGACCTCGTCTCCGTCAAGTTCCGTAACAGAGAACCGCACCGTCCCGTACGGCTCGGTGTATTTCACCGCATTGCCCAGCAGGTTGATGAGCACCTGGCTCACGCGCACTTCGTCGCCCACCACCAAACCCGGACGCACATCGCAGCGGCCCACGACGAAATCCAAATGCTTCGTATCGGCTTGCGGACGCACGATCGAAACCAACATCTCCACCAAATCGCACACGTCGAACGGCGCGTGGCCGATGTCGATACGCCCGCTTTCGATCTTGCTCATGTCGAGCACATCGTTCACCAGGTTCAGCAGATGATGCGACGAAAGCTTGATCTTTGCAAGCGATTCGGACACGCGGTCCCGCTCCGCTGCGTGCTCGATCGAAATGTCCGTCAGACCGATGATGGCCGTAAGCGGCGTGCGGATGTCGTGCGATACGTTGGATAGAAAACGCGACTTCGCCTCGTTCGCCTCCTGCTCGCGCTCGAGCGCATGGCGCAGGCTCACCTGCAAATGCTCCTGTTGCAGGTTCTTGCGACGTATTACGATGATGAACAGCGCAAACGCCCCGACAACAGCAACCATGAGCACCGTGGCCGTGAGCATGGTGTCGGCCCGCGTGTCGGCCGCCGTCTCGTACAGCTGGTCGAACGAACGCGATGCACCAGCGATGACGTCCGCATCGGCAGCCAGCATAGAGTCCAACAGCGGGTCGATGTCCTCTTCCAGAAAACGAGTCACCTCCTCGGTGCTCGACGTAGCGGCAAGCTCGATAAGCCGATTCTGGCGAAGCCGGAACTCCTCGTATTGCTTGGCCAAACTTTGCGCCGTCGCAGCATCAATGCGATGACGCTCGGCAATGACGGCCAACCTCTCGCGCAGCTCGCCGTCGATCTCCTCGAATTCCGATCGCACGCTGTCCACCGTTTCGTCCGATCGCGTGAACGTGAGCCGGTCATCCAGCGTGCGCAGCTGCATGAGCAGGGTTTCCGCACGGCCAGCCGCCACCGCCACGGTGTAGGGACGCTCCTTCAAAGCTTCGGTCTCGGCGCTGATCTCGTCCATATTCATATGAAGCATGCCGTAAAAGCACACGAGCAGCGCGGTGATCACGGCCACGGCCACGCCGAAAACGGCATTTGAATTGAGCAAGCGATTGAGGAGGCTTTCCCGCTTGAAGCTCGGCGCTGAAGTCGATGGAATAGTCATAGAGCACTCCGTTACAGAGCGAACGAGTAGGATCCGCGCTTTCGCGCGTAAAAAAGGGTTGCGTCCCAACCGGGACGCAGTATGCAACTGATATGGCTTAGAAACGCACCTCGGGAGCCACGTCGGCGGCGGCAACCGCATCGAAGCTCTGACGCTCCCTGAAACCCATCGCCCCGGCGATCAGCACCGCCGGAAACGTCTGGATGGCGGTGTTGAACTTCATGACCGTGTCGTTGTAGCTCTGCCGCATGTAGCTGATCTTGTCCTCGGTGCTGGACAGCTCGGATTGCAGCTGCTGGAAATTCGCATTCGCCTTGAGATCAGGATACGCCTCGGCCACGGCGAACAGATTCTTCAACGCACCGGTCAGCAGGTTATCTGCCCGCATCTTTCCCTCGGGCGAAGGAGCGTTCATGACGGCTGTGCGGGCCTGCGTGACCCCTTCAAGGGTGCCGCTCTCATGCGACGCATAGCCCTTCACCGTCTCGACAAGGTTCGGGATGAGATCGAGGCGCCGTTGCAGTTGGACGTCGATCTGCGCCCAGGCGTTGTCCACCATGTTGCGCAGTTTAACCAGGTTGTTGTAAAGCCCGATGACGGCCACGACCAGCACGACGAGGACGACAAGGACAACGATCACTGCGATGCTCATACCTTCTCCTTTGCCATTGCGTAGCCACCATTCTAGCATCGTACGCTCGTCTGGGAATAGGGATGAACCAGACGGTAACCCATAGCATAGCGCTCATAGTTGCAAAAACGTAACGTATACTTGACAAATTGGATAACATGAGGCTCATACGCCCTCAACGAGCCCCCAAGCCGTCAGCGTGCCCCAACCATAGCGGCGCGCACGGGCGCGAACATCGTCGCGCGCGCCCACCAACCGCGAGCCTGAGCCTGAGCGGCTACGCGCGCAGCCGCGTCAAAGGAAGGGCAGACCGCGAACACGGCCGATCCGCTCCCCGACATAAGCGCCGCTTGCACATCCGCATGACCGTTCACCCACGCATGCACCTCGGCAAGCGCGGGAAGCAACTGCTCGGACGCGACCGTCAGGTTGTTGCGCAGCGGCACGTCGGAGGCATGGCGAGCGTCGAGCGCGGTCTGGCGATCGGCAGGTGCGATGCGTTGCGGACAATCGTCGAACGCGCGGTATGCCGCCGATGTGGACACGCCGCCTTCAGGCTTGATGAGCGCGACGCATGCGTTCGAAGGCGCAAGCTCGTGGGAGAACACGTCGCCGACCCCGGTGAAGCACGCGCAACCGCCGCGCAGGAAGAACGGCACGTCGGCCCCCAGGGAGCGGGCGACCTCCTCGATGCGCGGATCGTCTTCGGACACGCCCCACAAGCGCGCAACGCCCACGAGCGCCGCCACCGCGTCGGACGACCCCCCGCCGAGGCCGGCCTGCGCGGGAATGCGCTTCTCCACGTGCACGGCCACCGTCTCGTCGACGTTTCGCTCGAGCGCTTGCGCGAACTGGCGAACGGCCTTCGTGACGATGTTGTCCTCCGGGGCCACGTCAAGCGGCGCAACGCCTCCGCGCGAACGGCACGTGAGGTCGACGGAAAGGCCGGCCTCGCGCGCGGGAGCAAGGCGCAGGTGCAGCACGTCGTGCAGCAGGAGCGCGTGCATGATGCTCACGGCTTCGTGATACCCATCCGGTCGCACCTCGCCGATGTCGAGGAACAGGTTCACCTTCGCGGGCGCGACGACGCGCACCGAACCCGGCCCGCGGAACCGCTCCGTCTCCACCTGCTGTGCGACGCGCGCCACATCGAGCAGATCGACGGCGCAGGGGTCACCGACACCCGAGCCTTCGCCTCCGGACAACGCACCCGCTGCGGACGGCGCGCCCGCTGCGGACGGTGCAGGGGACGACACCGCTGCAGACGAGGCAGACGTTGCAGCCGTCGACGAGCGCGACGGCGCCGCCGAAGCCGTCTCGGATACGACGGGAACGCTGGGGCCGCCGCTTTTATTCGCCATGTCTTTCGCCTCCTGCTTCTGCGACTTCTTCGCACGTTTGCGCGAGAAGAAGTCGCGCAGCATACGCGCGCACTCGTCTCCAAGCACGCCGGGGACCACTTCGAACGTGTGGTTGAGCCGCTTGTCCTCGTTCACCGCGTACAGCGTGCCGAGCGCGCCGGCTTTCGGATCCGCCGCGCCGTACACGCACCGGCGAACGCGCGCCTGGTGCATGAGGCCCGCGCACATGACGCACGGCTCCAGCGTCACGTACACGGTGCAGTCGGTCAGCCGCCACGCGTCCAGCACTTCGGCGGCGCGCTTCATCGCAAGGAACTCCGCATGTCCCGCCGGATCCTTCGTTGTCTCGCGCAGGTTGCATGCCCGTGCGATGACCTGCGGCTTCTCCAACGAACGCCGCGTGGCCGGATCGATGGGCTCGTATACGACGACGGCGCCGATGGGAACCTCGCCGAGCCGTTCGGCGCGGCGCGCCTCGTCGATGGCCATGCGCATGTAGTCTTCGTCGGTCATGCCGCCTATTATATGGTATCCTACCTGTGCGTTCGGGAATGCAGAGCGAAAAAGCACGAGGCGAGCCGTCCGATGGGCAACGTGCGAGCCGCCGCAAGCAGGCTGCGCAAGGCCGACGTCGTTTGCAGACGACGATGCTGCGCGAGGTCGGCATCGTTCGCAGACGATGCGACGCGCCGATGCCGTCGCCTGTCGCGCTTTCCCGAGCCGTCCGATGCGGAGGCGTGGCCGAGTGGTTGAAGGCGGCAGTCTTGAAAACTGTTGACGCTCGCGCGTCCGTGGGTTCGAATCCTACCGCCTCCGCCAGTTTTCTCTATTCAAACCACCTGATAGATGGCGTATGTTTCACGTGAAACATTCGCCACGCGCGCAACGGCAACCATACCGCCCTCAAGTATCGCGCCGCAGACCGCCGCACGCCACGCCCTCCTGCGCCGCACGCCGAGCCGTCGAACCTTTCAGATCGCTGCACGGACTGTCGCGCGAGCACGTTGCCCCTTACCCTACGGTGCGGCGCGGGATACTGCCGCTCGTCATTTGACCGACCATCATCCACTCGTGCGTCCAGAAGCAAAGGGGGATGTTTCACGTGAAACATCCCCCGCCAAACTCAATGAACGCTTCCCCGTCCGCAGCACCTGGGCGTGACAGCGGCGTGGCCTTACCGTTCGCTCATCGACACGTACGCGCGCTTGCCCTTGCGCACGCTCTTGTACGCAGGACGGATGATACGCTTGCCGGACACGATCTCCTCGAAGCGATGCGCCGCCCAGCCGGACATGCGCGCGCAAGCGAACAGCGGCGTGAACAGATCTTCGGGAATGCCCAGCATCGAGTACACGAACCCGGAGTACATGTCCACGTTCGCGCACATGTCCTTCCCCGTGCCCTTCTCGCGCACGATGACCTCGGGTGCCAAGCGCTCGATGCTCTTGAGCAGGTTGAACTCGGCTTCGTACTCCGTGCCCACCGCCAACTTCTCCGCGTACTTCTTGCAGATGACGGAGCGCGGGTCGGACTTCGTGTACACCGCATGACCCATGCCGTACACGAGGCCCGTCTTGTCGAACGCCTCTTTGTTGACGATCTTCGCCAAGTAGGCGGCGACTTCGTCGTCGTTGTCCCACTGCTTGACGTTCCGCTTGATCTCCTCCTGCATCGCCAGCACTTGGTGGTTCGCCCCGCCATGCTTTCGGCCCTTCAGCGAGCCGATGGCTCCGGCATACGTGGAGTAAGGATCGGTGTCGGCAGAGGTCAGCACCCGCGTGGTGAACGTGGAGTTGTTGCCGCCGCCGTGCTCGGCATGCAAACACAGCATGATGTCGAGCATGCGCGCCTCGTCGGCGGTGAACTGACGGTCGGGACGCAGCATGGACAGGATCGTCTCGGCGGTGGACTGCCCCGGGATGAAACGGTGCATGATCATGGACTCGTTGTTGTAGCGGGCGCGCTTCGCGTAGTACGTGAGCACCATGATGCGCGGCAAACGCGAGATGAGGGAGATCGCGGTGGCGATCTCGTGATGCGCCGAGCGCTCCTCGGCATGAGCGTCGTAGGCGTACAGCAGGAGAACGGAGCGCGCGAGCACGTTCATGATGTCGGGCGGGGTGTCGCGCATGATCATGGAGGCGGTGAACCCGTTGGGCAGCTCGCGCTCGGCGTCGAGCGCCGCGACGAACCGGTCAAGCTGCTCTTGCGTGGGCAGCTCGCCCATGAGCAGCAGGTACGCGACTTCCTCGTAGTTGAAGCGCCGATCGGCCGCCTCGATGTCCAACAGGTCGTACACGTCGTAGCCGCGGTAGCGCAAAAGGCCCTCGTCAGCGATCTTCTCGTTGTCCGACACCACGTAGCCGTGCACGTTCGCGATGTTCGTAAGCCCAGCAACCACACCCGTGCCATCGGCGTTGCGCAAACCGCGTTTCACGTCGAACTGCTCGTACTCAGCCGCCTCGATGGAGTTGATCGCCTTGAAGTTCTCGTACAACGCGATCTGCTTTTCGCTGGCCATGGCGCATCCTTCCTGCCGCATGATGGGCGCGGCCCCTCTTTCAAAATGTACGTGACAGCCGCCCTTCCGATCGTGCGGCTTCTGACGAATATGGCAAAGGGAGCATACGTCTTTCTCCCTATGATAAAGCGCTGCGCCTCGCCGCACAATGAACGCGCGTCGGTTACTCGGCGAAAACACAGGGAGGCACCGCGTGCGTGGGGAAGCGCGTCGGAGAACGGCGCAACCCACATGGCCATTGCTTCGCCAGGGGATGACGATTGGACAACGCGCGCGCTCGCTCCCCGAAGCCCCGCGGCGCTTCCCTACAATGGTGCCACGCGTCGAAAGCGAGGATACCTTTTGATCGAAACCGTACTCACCTTGCTCGTCGAAAAACGCGGCTGGTTCTTCGACCTGTTCGCCCAGCATATCGGCCTCTCGCTCGTGTCCATCGCGCTGGCAGCCGTCATCGGCCTCTCGCTCGGCATCGCCATCGCGCAGTGGCGCCGCGGGGCGAAGCCCGTGCTCGCGCTGGTGAATTTCGTGTACACCATCCCGTCTATCGCGCTGTTCGGATTCCTCATCCCCGTCACGGGCATCGGCGACCTCACCGCCGTCGTGGCGCTTACCGTGTACGCGCTGCTGCCCATGGTGCGCGGCACCTACGCCGGCCTCGCCGCCATCGACCCCGCCATCGTCGAAGCGGCGCGCGGCATGGGCTCCACCGATCGCCAGCTGCTGTACCGCATCGAGCTGCCGCTGGCCGCGCCCGTCATCATGAGCAGCATCCGCACCATGGCGACCATGACCATCGCCCTGACGGGCATCGCCAGCTTCATCGGGGCGGGCGGCCTGGGCGTGGCCATCTATCGCGGAATCACGACGAACAACCTGGCGATGACGCTAGCGGGCAGCGTGCTCATCGCGCTTTTGGCCATTGCGGTGGATGCACTGCTGAGCATCGCCGAGAAGGCGACGCGCCGCCACCTCGAGCCGTCGAAGGAACGCGTGCGCGCACGCAGGCCCGCGCATGCGCCGGCGGGCATGCGCGCACGCAAAACGCGCCTCGCCCCCGTTATCGGCGCATTCGCGGCAATCGTACTCGTGGCTGGCGGCGCGCTCGCCCTCGCGCAGCGCGGAGGAGGGGGCGCACTGGACGCGCTCGGCGGGTTGAGCGGATCGGATGGATCGAGCGCGTCGGGCAACGATGCCGTCATCAGCATCGCCACAAAGCCCATGACCGAGCAGTACATCCTCGGAGAAATGCTCGATCTGCTCATCGAACGCGACACCGACCTCACCGTAGAGCTCACGCAAGGGGTGGGCGGCGGGACGGCCAACATCGAACCCGGCATCGAAAGCGGCGACTTCGACCTCTATCCCGAGTACACGGGCACCGGCTGGAACGCCGTGCTCAAACACGAGGATACGTACGACGAATCGCTGTTCGACACGATGCAGCAGGAATACGAATCGCAGCTGGGGCTGACCTGGGTGGGACAGTACGGCTTCGACAACACGTTCGGCCTGGCCGTGAGCGCCGATGTGGCCGAGCGCCACAACCTGCGCACGTACTCCGACCTCGCCCGCGCGGCGGGTGGGCTGCGCCTCGGCGCGGAACCCGACTTCTTCGACCGGCAGGACGGCTATCCGGGGCTGCAAGAGGCGTACGGCATGAACTTCGGCAGCACGCGCGACATGGACATCAGCTTGAAGTACCGCGCGCTGTTCGAGGGGCAGGTGGACGTCATCGTCGTGTCCACCACCGACGGACAGGTGGCCGACGAGCGCCTTGTCATGCTCGAGGACGACCGCGGCTTCTACCCGTCCTACCGATGCGGCAACGTCGTGCGCCTCGACACGCTCGCCGCGCACCCCGAGTTGCAAGAGGAGCTGCTCAAGCTGAACGGAGCCATTTCGGACGAGGAGATGGCGCGCATGAACAACGAGGTCGAAACGAAAAGCCGCGAACCGCGCGCCGTGGCCGAGGAGTTCCTTGTCGCGAAGGGGCTGATGTAGATGGAGCGCCTTGAGAGCATGCGCGCCGAAGCGGGACGAAACGACACGCCGCGCGCGGGTTCGGGACGGAGCGACATGCCGCGCAGGGATGCGGGACGGAACGCCGTGCCGCGCGCGGGCGCGGAACGGGTCGGCCCGCCCGCCGTCGCGTTTCACCACGCGACCAAACGATTCAAGAGCAGCATCGCCGTGAACGACGTGAGCGTCGCCGTAGAGGAAGGCTCGTTCGTCACCGTCATCGGAAGCTCTGGATGCGGCAAGACCACGCTTCTCAAGATGGTGAATGCGCTGGTCATGCCCGATGAAGGCAGCGTGTTCGTGCAGGGGCGCGCCACGTCGGAGCTCGACCCCGTCGAACTGCGCCGCTCTGTGGGGTACGCCATCCAAGGCAGCGTGCTGTTTCCCCACCTCACTGTGGAGCAGAACATCGCCTACGTGCCCAGTCTGCTGAACAAGCACGACCGCCGACGCACCGACGCGGCAGTGAAGAAGTGGATGGACCTCGTCGATCTGCCTTCCACCATGCGCGCCCGATACCCCGCCGAGCTGTCGGGCGGTCAGGCGCAGCGCGTCGGCATCGCCCGTGCGCTGGCGGCAAGCCCCGACATCCTGCTCATGGACGAGCCGTTCAGCGCCGTTGACGCCATCACGCGCAGCAGCCTGCAAGACGAGCTCAAGCGCATCCACGAGCGCACGGGCATCACCGTACTGTTCGTGACGCACGACATTGACGAGGCGTTTTACCTGGGCGATCGCGTGCTTGTCATGGAGGCCGGACGCGCCGTCCAGTACGCTTCGCCGCACGACATCCTGAGCGCGCCCGCCGTGCCCTTCGTCGACAAACTTGTTGCGAAGCGAAGGGCGGCGTACCTGAGCTAGCGGACGGCGGCCCGAACCGCCGATCACGCAGAGCGCCGGAAGCGACATGCGCTCGCCCTCGTCTCCTTGCACAGCCACCCGCCGCCCGCAGCTGCGGCCCACTGCCATCCCCCGCACGCGAGGCCAGGGCCACGTTGATGGTCCGCGCGCATGCCTCGCGCACACCGTTGCCCGCACCCTCCGCGCGCAAGGCCGACAGCCGTGTTGACGGTCCGCGCACCTCGCGCGCACGCCGTTGCCCACCCCCCGTGCGCCGTTGCCCACCCCCTTCGCACGAGGCTGGCACGTCCCACTTTTTCGCCGCCCTCAACCGAGGCGTCTTTGCGCCGTCTGCAGCCGGAACGCCTCCGTACTGCCAAATGTTTCACGTGAAACATTTGTTCCGATATCGCACTACATTGCGACAATTGTTTCACGTGAAACAATCCCGACATCAGCGAAGACGGCAAACGAAAGAAGAGCGCCCGCCGAACGGAGGAGGCCGCGCCGAACTCAACTTCGCAGCGAAAGGGGGCTTTTTTCTCGCAGTATTTTCCAGACTGCTACCACGGCACGACCGTGCGGAAAAGCAGTCGCGGCGTTTCCCTTGGTCGTGAAGGCAACCGTTGAGGCGGGGCAGGTCGGATGGAAAGCGTGCGCAGCAAAAAGGTCCGTTCTCGTCGAACTCCGGTAGCAAATCTGGCGAGTTTTGCGCCAAGAGAGAGCGGCTTTCTGCAAACCGGGATCGACAGGGTGCCGCAACGCCACGCACCCCGCCCATCTCGGCAGTCGCGTGCGCCTCACGCAACCGCACCTTTTTCGCACCGCGGCACCCGGCCATCGCGTCGCCCTTCCCGCACTCGTCAGCCGACCCTCCCCCCGGCTACCCGCGCCCCGGAAAGCATACAGGCGCGCACCCCTCCGCGCGCGGCAAAGGCCCGTCGTCCGCGCCCGTCAGCGCCCCCACGTCGGTACGCCCCTCTTTGCGAGCATCCTTCCAACATCCGAAGAGGCGTCCTCCGCACCGCTGCCCCCCACCACGTCCCAACCCGTCGCCCAGCGCTACGTCTCAAAGGCCGCACTCTCGTCTCGCGCCTTCGCCAGCCATCCCCTCCCCTCGCATTGATTGAATTGCAATCTCATCCGAGGCGTTCGGACGAGATTGCAATTCACCCCCCCCCCGCATCGCCGAAGCGCTTCCGAAATTCGCATTTCACCCCTTCCAAAAAAGAGTCAACGGCGTAGCATGAAACGCAATCCGCTGACCGAACGGTCAACGGACATGGCCGGCCAACCGACAAACCAGCACGCAACCCACGAAAGAAGGCCCTCTTGGACAAACGGCGCAACACATTCGACGCCCTGCCCGAAAACCGGCGCGAAGCTATCGCCAACGCCGCTTTAGAGACGTTTGGGCGAAACGACTACAAAAGCGCGTCCACCGAGGCTATCGCGCGGCGCGCGGGCATTTCAAAAGGGCTTCTGTTCTTTTACTTCAAGAACAAAAAGGAACTGTACCTCTCGCTTATGGAGCACCTTACGGACAAGGTGGCGCGCATCGTTGTGGACGATGCGTTCTACGAGATCGACGACTTCTTCGACCTGCTCATCTACGCGGCCGAAAGCAAAGGAAAGGTGCTGGGAGCCTTCCCGCATCTGCTCGAGTTCTCTGTTCGGGCTTTCTATCCGGAGCACAAAGACATACGCGACGCGATGAACAGTTGGATGCAAAGCCAGATCGAGCCAATGTTCGCCCTGTACTTCAAGAACGTGCGGTTCGACCGGTTTCGCGACGACGTCGATCCGAGGCACGTGTTGGACATGCTGATATGGCTTGCCGACGGCTACCTGCACCAACAGCGCGCGCTGCGCCGGCCCCTTGACATGGACGACATGATAGCCGAAATGCGTTGCTGGTGCGAAATGCTGAAAACCTACGCATACAAAGAGGAGTACCGATGAACCATCCGAGCGGCCCCGAAACGGGCCCCGCCATCGAGATCTGCGACCTCAAGAAAGAGTACGGGAAGGGACGCGGCGTGTTCGACGTGTCCTTCGCCGTCAAACACGGCGAGACGTTCGGCTTCCTGGGCCCGAACGGCGCGGGCAAGACCGTCACCATGCGCACCCTCATGGGCTTTATCCGACCCGACGAGGGCGACGCGCGCATAAACGGCCTCGACTGCTTCCGCAACCGCGCGCGCATCCAAGAGCGTTTAGGCTACCTGCCGGGCGAGATCGCCTGCATGGACGAGATGACCGGCGCGGCGTTTTTGGAATTCATGGCCCGCATGAAGAAGCTGCGCGACCGCACGCGCATGAACGAGCTGGTGGAGTACTTCGAGCTCGACCCCGCGCGGCGCATCCGCAAGATGTCGAAGGGCACAAAGCAGAAGGTGGGCCTCGTGTGCGCGTTCATGACCTCGCCCGACATCATCCTGCTCGACGAGCCCACGAGCGGCCTCGACCCGCTCATGCAGAGCCGCTTCATCGACCTCGTGCTGCAGGAGAAGCGGCGCGGGGCCACCATCCTGCTGTCATCGCACCTGTTCGAGGAGGTGGAGCGCACGTGCGACCGCGTGGCCTTCATTCGCGCGGGCCGGCTTGCCGGGTCGATGCGCATGGACGACGTGCGGAAGTCGCGCAAGCGCGTGTTCGCCATCACGTTTGCCAACGCCGCGACGCGTGACCGCTACGTCCGCGCACACGTCGACGCGTCGCCTCGGCCGCAGGGGGACGCCAGCGTTGAGGTTACCGTTGCAGAAAACCTCGACGCGTTCGTGAAGGATCTCGCCGCCTACGACACCGTCGACCTGACCGCGCGCGAGCAGACGCTCGAAGAGCTGTTCATGCACCTGTATGGCACGATGGAGAAAGGGGGCTCCCATGAATAAAACCTTGTTCGCGAAGGAGTTGCGCGCCAACCTGTTCGTCAGCGGCACCATCGCCGCCGTGCTTGCCCTGTACATCGGCATGATCATCAGCATGTTCGATCCGGAATTGGGCGAAAGCCTCGACGCTATGATGCAGAGCATGCCCGAGGTGTTCGCCGCGTTCGGCATGTCCACGCAAACCACTACCCTTATCGATTTCATGCTGAACTACCTGTACGGATTTTTGCTGACCGCGTTCGTGCTCGTGCTTGTGCTCATCATGGCGAACAAGCTGATGGTGCGCCACCTCGACCGCGGATCGATGGCGTATCTGCTGGCCACGCCGACCAGCCGCGTGCGCATCGCGGGCACGATGATCGGCGTGGTGGCAACCGTCTTGACGGCGCTTGCGGTGCTGGTCACGGCCTTTGAGATGGGGTTCGCCGAGGCGTTGTTCCCCGGCGAGCTGGATTTCGAGGCCCTCGCGTGGGTGAACGCCGGGTTGTTGGCGCTCTGGCTGGCCATGGCGGCCTCGTGCTTTCTGTCGGCCTGCCTGTTCTCGAACGCCGCGGCCGCCTTGTGGACCGGCGGTGGACTGTGGATTCTGTTCTTCCTCATGCAGATGGTGTCTCAGGTAGACGATGACTTCGAGTTTCTTGAAAACATCAACCCACTCACTCTGTTCGACTACTACGGCTTGGCCGCCAGCGACGCGTCGGCCATCGGCGGGGCCGTCGTCCTTGCCATGAGCGCCGTGGCGCTGTTCGCCGCAGCCGTGGCCGTGTTCACGCGCCGCGACCTCAGCGTGTGAAGGCAAGCGGATGACGGCCGCGCACGGCAAGGTGACGACGGACGGGCCGCGGGTCGCTCAGGCGGCCGTCATCCGCAGACGAGCTCCAACGCCCGTTTCCGCACCCGATCTTCCCGACACTCGTCGGGCGTGAACGGCACCGCCACGTCGGGCTCGATCCCTCGGCCCGACACGCCCTCGCCGCGGGCGGCGGCTTCGGACTTGCTCATGGGATACACGAAGGTGTAGAACTCATCGAACGACACCACAAGCGGGTTCGCATAGTCGATAGCCCCGCTCGTGGCACGTCCCACTACGTGAACCTCGACGAGCCCCTGCTCGGCGGCGGCACGCGCGACCTGCACGATGCGCTCTCCCGCAGCAGACGTGGTCACGTCGGTGAGCAGCACCACGGGTCTGCCGGCGTTCGCACCGCCCGCAACGCGATCGTCGCACTCCACCTCGCGCACCATTCCAGCTCCCTCAAGCGAGCCGATCCGCTCGATCTCCTCATCCACCCAAGCGCGCTCGCATGCGGAGGCGCCCTGGCGCAGCGTTTCCAGTTGGCTGCGCCGTATCGCGCAGTTGCCAGCCGTGTAGTTGGTGAACACCGCCTCGTCGCCCATAAGGTCGGCTATGCTCAAGCGCTCAGGAAGCAACGCCGCCAGCACCCGGTCGTACGAAGCGTCGTCGAGCACGCGGGGAACGCGTCGCAGATCGACGACCACCGCATCCCCGCGCTCGTCGATCGCCCCGTCGGGAAGAGCACCCGGCAAGCCCATCGGCGCAACCTGAGAACGCCGAAACCGCCGCACGGCAACATCCTCTTCGGTGCCGTCCGCATGCCTGACGAGCACATGCGCGCAACGGGAAACGAGATCGTCCCACAGCTGCCGGTCGGGATCGTCGCCGTTCACCGGATTGCCGATAGCGTAATCGAGATGCTTGTCCGGAATGCTGCGGTTCAAAAGCACGAGGGCATCGCTCACGGTGAAGCGCTCGTCTTCACGCACCTCGGTCACGTACAGCTCGTCTCCGAAACGGCGCACCGAAAAGCCGCAGCTCCACGGCTGGCAAGGGCAGACGTCGCTCACCAGCAGCGCCAGATTGGGATCCTGGAACGTCGCCAAGTACTGCGTGAGATAGCTCACGAACAGGGCATCGTCCAAACGGCCGGCCTTCCACGCTTCGCCGAACGCGGTCAGCCATTGCTTCGTGTCGTTGAGCGGCGCTTTCTCCGGCATGCCCGCATAATCGTTTTCCAACGCAGCCATCACGGCTTTCAGCACCCTGTCGCGCTTCTCGGCCACGTATCTCCCCTTTCCCTCGCTTCTCCCCGCGCGAAACCGCCCGCTCCGGCATGCTCCACTTGTTCCGAAACGGATGCCGATCGGCACCGACGGGCCGCCTCCGAAAGGGAGGCGGCCCGCTCTGCGACGGCACCCGTCGCGCGGCGCGTTACTCCTGAGAGGCCACTTCCAAACCGGCGACGCGCCCGTGCGTGCCCGCCATGCCGATGGAGTTGCCGGCGCACGGGGTCGAATACCCGGTGCCGTAGCGGCCGCCCAAGCTGTTGCCGCAGGCGTACAGGCCCTTGATGGGCTCGTACTCCTCGTTCAGCACGTTGAGGTGCTTGTCGGTCATCAAGCCGGACATCGTCACCATGGACGGCGATGCCGAACGGCTTCCCACGCTTCCCTTGATGCCGTAGAACGGACCTTCGTCGACGGGGATCATGGCCGACGGGTCCTTGCCGAAATCGGCGTCGGCCCCAGCCGCGCACAGCTCGTTGTAATGGGCGATGGACGCAAGCCACGTCTCCTTCACGTCGGAAGGAACCTCGAGGTAGTCGGCAAGATCCTCAAGGGTGTCGGCGGCGATCACCGTGGTGTAACCGCGCTCGGCGATGGTGCAGTTCTTCACCTGGCCGCCCTCGGGGCCAGAAGCGATGGCGGCCATGCCGTCGAGCATGTCCTGGTAGTACTGCGGACGGCCGCCGTTGGGGCCGCCGTGCTCGATGCCCGACGCGCACACGCTCTTCATCCACTTCTGATCGGTCACCAGCCACGCCGATCCTTCTGCCTGACGCGCGCACGCCGTTTGCGCACCCGTGAGGTTGCCCTCGTTGCAGAAGCGCTCGCCTTTGCTGTTGAGCCACAGCATGGCGTTCGCTCCCCAGGGGCCGCCCAGGCCGCCGCCGAGAATCATGCAGCCGCGCGGCGCGGGCTCCACGAATCCTCCCGCCCAGCAGCCCAGCTTCACCGACGAACCGTCGCGGCCGCCCATGAAGCTGTAGAAGTCGGCCTTCAAGCCGCCCTCGCGCTCGTTGCGCTCCATGTACTCGTTGAGCAGCGCCCAGCACATATCCGGGTTGCCGCAGTAGTCGCCGCCGGCCAAGACCACGCCCTTCGAGGCGTTGATCTGCACGTTCTTGTCCTTCTCCTCGACGATCACGCCGGTCACGTCTCCGTTGTCGTTCTGCACCAGCACAACGGCCGTGCTGCCGTAGCGGATGGTGCCTCCCAGCTCCACGGCCTTGTCGAGGCACGCCTGGTTGATCTTCGGCAGCACGGAGTTCGCCGCCACGCCTTCGATGGGCTCGTCATTGTACTCGCCCATGAACTGCACGGCTCCCACCCACGTTTTCGTTCCGGGCGCGAGCGGATAGTTTGTCTTGTTGAGGCAGTCGTAGATGTCGGCTCCAGACTGGATCTTGTCGTAATCCATGTTGGCCTGCACGAGCACCCAGCCGTCCTGCGTGTTGTCGTAGGTGTAGCAGCGCTCGTCCACGCCCATCTCCTTGGCCACCTCGAGCATATGGTCGAGCGTCGCGCCGGAGTTCTCCACATAGGAGCGCACGATGTCGGGGTAGTTGCGCCCGCCGCCGCGCGTGACGAACTCGTTCACGATATCGCCGGTGTTCCACGTGCCGAAGCCCTGATCGGTGACGAACTTGGAGTTGAAGCAGCCGAAGTCTTCGCCGTACCAGCTCATCGAGCTTTCGATCTGCTTCTCGACGGCCACCACCTTGCCGTCCGCGTTGCCGCCATTGGCTTCGGCTATCGTCTCGCATGCCGCAAGGAACGCCTGCGTGCCCGAGTGACCCAGGCCGATGACCACCACTTCGGCGTCAACCGTCTCGTCGGCGGTCACGCTGGGTTTCTCGCCCAGCCAGTCGCCAGGACCGGAGTAGCCGAACACGCGGCCCTCGGCCTTGGCAGCCTCTTTTGCAGCCGTGCGATCGACGGGGCCCGCGTTGCCGCCCGGACCGCCCGGGCCGCCTTCCGAGCCGCCGGCACCGCCCTCGGCAGACGCGCCGCCCTCGGAACCGCCCGTGCTGGCGGTCGTGGACGTCTGGGGAGCGCACCCGAACATGCCAGCCGCAGCGAACACCGCCACGCTTGCCGCGCCTCCTTTCAGGAAGCTGCGGCGAGACAGATACGACCGGCCAAGCGGCGTCTCGTTCATGCCCGTTTCGTTGTCCATGGATCCTCCTATCCCCTTGATTGACGGAGGAGCGCCCTTCCGCTTCGCGCCCGAAGCGCTCCCCTCCGCGCCGCTGCCTCCCAAGGCGCGGCCTGTACGCCATTCAGTATAGGAATCGGGCGATGCCAAAACGGGTGATTTTAAAATCGAGCTTTTGACCTGGTATTACTGTTTATCGACCAGATCGATGAGCTGTTGTTTTGAATGGATGCCCAGCTTTGCGTAGATGTTCTTCACATGCACGCGCACGGTGTTCTCGGAAACGTAGAGCCTCTTCGCGACGGACACGCGCGTATGCCCTTTCGCCAACAACTCCAACACGTCGAACTCGCGATCGGACAAACCGTGGATGCGGGCAAGGCGCTCGCACCGCGACCGCACGGGGTCTTTCGGCTGCCGATCCTGCTCGGACGCGTGGGAAGCGAGCGGGGCGGCCGTCGGCTCGGCGGGGGCGGCCGCGTCGCCCAGCCGAGCGGGAGCGAAGGCGGGGGAAACGGGGGCGGGAGCTGAGGCGAGGGGGAGGGCTGAGGGGGCTGCTGAACCGGAGGCGGGAGCTGAGGTTGAGGCCGGGACGGGAGCCGCAGGGGCTGCGGGGGCGGCATCCGAAAAAGCGCGCCTGCCCGTGCCCACCGAACGGTCGAGATCGGGACCCCAATTCGTCATGAGAATGCTCGCCGACATCATCACGATCACCACCAGCACGATATCCACGTACAGCACCGTCTGCGACGCGGATCCGCAATGCAGGAACAGCACCTGGCCAGACGCCTCCCCCACCGCAAACCCCAAAAACAGCAGCGAGAAAGCCGCCGGGAACAACGAGGCCAAACCGACCTCCTCGCGCCGAGCCAGTTCAAGCGTCAGCAAAAAGGCGAACAGCACGACAAGCGTCCACACGCACCCGGAAACGATCGGAGCGTACACGGTGAAGGCCGGCACAACGGCGTTCACCAGGAACATCACCACCAGGCAGGGCGTGGAAAGCCGCACGAAAAACGCCAGCCCCAACCGCCCCTGGCTGAACGCCCAGCATCCTGCCACCAACGCCGAAAGTCCTATGCCGAGCAGCGGCACGCCCCCGTCGAGCACGGTCGTCCCAGAAGCCGGGACGTCGGCTGCTCGCGTGCCGGCCGTCACGCCAAGCGCCACCGCGTAGATGGCAAGGCCCGTCACTACGCGCAGCGTCCTCCCCAAACCATGCGGTCCGGCCATCGCAGGAGCGCATCCAAGCCCCCCCCCCGGTTCACGCCTCCAATTGAAACCGCCACGAGGCACGCGCACGTTCCCAATCCGCACAGCGCCATAAGAACGACACTCCAAAGCATAGGGACGAGCACAAGCGCCAAGCCCATCGCCGACGCTGCACCGTACGCAACCGCAACCGCTGCGAACACCTCGTTCGCCGTCATGCTCGCAAAACCGACCGCCCATGCGCACAGAAGGATCGACGACGAAAGGCCCACGAGCCCAGCCGCCACGTACAATGCCCACATTTCCAGCGCGCTGCATGCGACAAGCACGGAAGACAGCGAACCGACCACGCCCGCAACCAGCGCAAACGAGAGCGTCCAAGGATGCGAGAACATCGACGAATCCAGCTTGCGGCCAACGAAGCACAGCGCGCCCAAGCACGCCGCGGCGGCATACGTCACGAACAGCGGAGACACCTCAAGCCCTGCGCAAAACGGCACGATCGACTCGAACGCGCGCATGTGCCAAGCCAGCATGAGGGCGAATCCCCACATCTCGATTCTGCGAACCGCTTTCCCAAGCTCTTTGGCGAAACCAAAGCGCATAGGGACTTGCGGTTTCACCTTGCCCATTCAAGCCCCTCTCGAGCCATCGTCCTCCTGGGTTCTCTTCAAAACCCCATCATCCCACTATAACACGGTGAGTACCATCGTCATGGTATCCTCCCGCGTCAAGAAAGTCATCCCCCCTGGCTCGCACGGACAGATGCGGCGAGGATAGGACCTCGAACCGAGAACGCCAGGGTTCGGCGCAGCGCGACCCAAGCCCGCAAACCCAAACCCGAAGCGCCGAAGCGCCGTCGCGGTAGCGAACGGTGGCACGTCATTTGGCGCGCCGCTCGACGCCTCCTCGAAGGATGCAGCATGGGCGCGCCCCCGGCACCCCCCGGTGCGCCCCCGGCACCATCTCCCCTCGCCTCGGCCCCTCATCCCCTCGTCCCCCCTCGTCGGTCGCCTCGCCCCTCCCCCTCCTCCCCTCCTCGCCACCCATTTTCGCGAATTTCTCAATTTCTCATTGACAGGCCATCGTCAAACCGGCATAATAACCTCTGCTGTTTCGACGTGCGCCGTTACCTCAGCTGGATAGAGGGACTGACTACGAATCAGTACGTCGGGGGTTCGAATCCCTCACGGCGCACCACTTATCATCCCAGATCAGAGCCGGTTTTTCGACTCTGATTTTTTGCTTTTCAGGGACGTTTTGACCAAAATTTCCCAAAATTGGCTCAGTAACTTGGACGAAACCCCCTTCTGCATTTGATCGTCAAAATATTTTTTCTCACCTCATATGTAGATTTCGTATGCGCATTCGAAACCGCTTCCAACATGGATTCAAGCGAGGGAAAAGGGGCTGAAACCGTTCTTCCGGAAGATAGGTTTCTCGGCAAATTCAATCATTCCAAGAACCACGTTTGAACACACCCTTTTTCGGGGTCGATATTTTTCCGGTCGGGGGTTCGGCGAGAGGCCAGCGGCTCGCGCGCCGGTTTCGCAGTTTCGAAATTGCGAAGGTGCGCGGTTGCGAATGGTCGAATTCAAGCGCCGACTGTGATACAATGTATATACGAAGTGATGCGAATAGATACAGGAGGACGATATGGCATCCGTGACCTACCCCATACGGGTCGACGACGCGCTCAAGGGCGAAGCGGCGCGCGTCGCCGACTACTACGGCTTCGACCTCGCCAGCGTGACGAGGGCGTTCTGGAAGCAGATGGTCCGCACCGAGAGCATCCCTCTCTCGTTGCGCAGCGAGGAGCCCAACGAGGAGAGCCTGGAGGCGATCAGGCAGACCGAGGAGATTTTCGCGAGCCATCGACCGGGCGAAGGGTTCAAAACCGCCCGAGAGCTCCTTGATGCTGCGAGGGAATAAGCATGCTGGCTGCGAAGTTCGATGAGAGGTTCAAACGCGACCTCAAGCGCCTCGATAAAAAACATGTGGACGACAAGCCTCTGGAAGCCGTCATCGCCCTCATCCTCGAGAACACCCCCGAATCCATATCGGAGCTGAAAAGGCGCCACAACATGCACACGCTGTCCGGCAAGTGGTCGGGCAGCAACGAATGCCACGTGTGCAACGCCGGGGACTGGCTTCTCATCTGGAGCGTGAAGGGCGACCTGGCGGTCATGCAGAGGACCGGAACGCACGATGAGCTGTTCAGGTAGGTCGTCGGAGCCGAGGAGAGGTTGAGACGGCTCGATTTCCCCTCGACCATCTGCCTGACCTGCCTTGTCAGTCCCGAAGGTTGCCCGGCGGCTAGGAAAACCCTGCGCTTCGCTTAGGGTTTCCTCCAGCCGCATGACCGCTTCGCGCCTTGGAACGTCTCCGTGTGGAAAACGCTGCGCGTTTACCACACTCCGACCGGCGCTCCGCTACGTCGGTTTCAATTTTCAGATGGAGGGGCGAGGGCGCGGGGGCGCCGCACCGGAGCGCCGTAAGCCGTCGCAGGCGCGACATGGCTCGCCCTGTGCGGAACCGCTTCGCGGCAGCTTCCCGGCTCACCTGCTCATCTATCCCTTGCAGGCCGCCCCGGCCCGGCGATTCGACCGGGGGCGGCGCGGGAAGCCTCATAGACTTCCAGCCTCTCTATCCGCATCGCGGGCGAGCCCCGCCGCGCCGTGGTAGATGCACTGCGCCTGATGGATGCCTTCGGCCTCGGATATTCGCCGCTGCATGCGGTCCTTTTGTAGCGCCTTCGCGCTGCCGTCCGGGCACGGCCCTATGGTCTACCGTGGCGGGGACGCGAAAGGACCCCGCGACTCGCAGGGGCCTCTTGGCTCTTTTCAGCTTTTGACCAGCGCAAACTGACACATTATCTGCACGTTCGCCGAGCGTGCGCATGGTATAATCGCCATGTGGCGCTGAAGCCGAGGAGTCCCCCTCGAATCAGTCCCGCAGGTGTTGGTAGCACCTCCGGGCTTGCCACAGATTGTACACCCGCCCGTCCGGTTAGTCGCCGATCGGGCGGGTTTTTGTTTCAGGGCGGCAAGCGCGGCCACCCCCCCCCATCGCCGGCAAGCCCCTCCCGCCCGCCGGAGCCACCCTTTCGCAGTTTCCAATCTTCGCATTTTCGAACGCCCAGAAGTAAGCCGACCCGCTGCTCTCGGGCACCGCGCCCGAGAGCGCGCTTTCGCATGTTCGCATCTTCGAACCGCGAAAGAGGGCGGCTTGGGGAAACCGGGGCGTCGCGCGGGCGTGTGTAGGGAATGTGGACGGCGGCGGATTCGAAGCGGGAAAGGCGGCGGGCGGGCCCGAAAGCGGCCGCGTCCGAGTCGGGCGGGCGCCGGAGGGCCGCTTCCGGGGCGCCGGCCGAGCATTCCCGGATCCGGGACGGGCCGGCATCGGGCGGCGTGTGCGCCGCCTCTTTCGGAACATGGTTCGAGCGACGTCGCCTCATCCTGATAAAACAATCATTCTAATTAGATATTTGATTGTTATATCGTATTCGCAGTTTCACATTTTCGCATTTTACAATCATATAATACCTGTTAAAAGCATTTCATACTTTGCAGGGTTTGTGAAAGTGTGAATTTTCGCATTTGTAAAACAATCAAACTCTGATTTTAGTTTAATATATTGGCAATGAGAGAAGAGGAGCGGAGGGAACCTTTGGGGAGCCGTCCGCGAGAGAAAGGGGCTGCAACATGTACACGTTCGCGATCGTCAACCAAAAGGGAGGCGTCGGCAAGACGACGACCGCCGTGCAGCTCGTCGCGGGCCTGAGCGAGCGCGGCTACCGCGTGCTGGCCTGCGACATGGACGCGCAGGCCAACCTCACCGGCACGCTCCTCGGGAAGGCCGCCCTTCCCGAGGACGCGCCCACCATGTACGAGGTCCTTACCGGCGAGGCGCAGCCCGGCGAAGCGGCGCTGAAGGTAGGGCGCGGGCACCTCCTGCCCGCGTCCAGGGCCAACAAGAACCTCTCGATCATCGACGCCGCCATAGGCAACCACCCCGACAAGCTCTACCGCCTCCGCGATGCCCTGTCGCAGGTGGCGGAAGGGTTCGACTTCGCCGTGATCGACACGCCGCCCGCGCGCGACACGCTCGCCTACAACGCCCTCGCCGCCGCGACCGGCATCGTCATCCCGACCATAGCGGGGGAATACTCGCTCGACGGCATCGCCGACCTTGCGGACAGCATCGAGAAGACGAGGCGCTACACGAATCCCGGGCTGTCCATCCTGGGCGTGCTCATCACACAGCACCGCGCCAACACGAAGCTCGCCCAGGGCATGGCCGAGGGCGCGGCGGCGATGGCGGCCGACCTCGGGACGCGCGTGTTCCCCCGCGCCATCCGAGAGGCGGTCGCCATCGGGGAATCCCAGGCGTGCTACACCGACATATTCGACTACGCCCCCGCGAGCGGGGTGGCGGGCGACTACCGGGCCATGGTCGACGAAATCCTCGAGGAGGTGGCAGATGGCAGGTAAGGATTTCAGCAACCCCCGCGCGGCGGGCCGGACCAGGGCGCTGAGCGAGGAGCAGGTCAGGTTCGGGCCGCCGGCCGCGACGGGGCTTTCCGCAGGCGGCTCCGGAAAGGCGTCGCCGCGCGATGCGGAGCACAGGATGACCGCCGTGTTCGACGACGGCCTCTACTGGAGGGTCAAACGGTACCTCGCGTCGCCAGGCGCGCCGCACAGGACCTATTCGGACATGGCGCGCGAGCTCGTCGAAAGGGAGCTCGCAAGCAAGGGCTTCTAGAAAGAACGGCCCCGCTCGATCGGGGAAGGGAAGAAAGGATTCGAGAAATGGCCATCAACCGCGTCAACATCTCCGGCAACCTCACGCGCGACGCCGAGTTGCGCTGCACTGCGGGCGGCACCCAGGTGCTCGCCTTCGGCGTGGCGGTCAACGACCGCAGGCGCAACCCGCAGACCGGCGAGTGGGAGGACTACCCCAACTTCGTGGACTGCACGATGTTCGGGACACGCGCCGAGGCGGTGAGCCGCTACCTCTCGAAGGGGTCGAAGGTCGCCATCGAGGGCAAGCTGCGCTACTCGTCGTGGGAGCGCGACGGCCAGCGCCGCAGCAAGCTCGAAATCATCGTGGACGAAATCGAGTTCCTGAGCCGCAGTGCGGACGGGCAAGCCCCGACGGCGACCGGAAACGGGGCCAAAGGGCAGCACGAAACCGAGCTCTACGACGAGGACATACCGTTTTAAAGGGAAGCCGGAGAGGCAGGCTCGGAGCAGGGCGGCACCCTTGAGCGCGGCGCGATCCGATGTCGGCCGCATTTGAGCAATAGGCCGTATGGGCTGGCCCATACGGCCTATTGCCTGGTATGCTGAGGCACAGCGACGGAAGGAGAGGGCATGAGCGCGACCATAGCGACCGGAGGCGCCGAGGAGGGCCTTCATGCCGTCGCCGTCCAACGGGTCAGGCTTTGACGCGATCCCGTAGGGGACAATCCCATCGCCCGAGCCGCGCGGCGTCACCCCGCGTTTCCCAGCCCTTCCCACAGGGCCGGGGATCTCGATCATCCCCTCAAGCCCCGTGGAAAGCGTGGAAAACGCGGGGATCGCCGCACGGGCGAGGGAGGGCGCGCCGCCCCTCCCTCGCGCGCCCGCCCCGGCTGGCCTGGGCGGCCAGACCGCCTAGGATCGGAAACGACCCACCCGCAGCGCACCGGTTGCCAGGGCGCACGCACCGGACCCTTCTTCCCGGCGGGCTGGCGCATGGCGCCGTCCCGCGTCAAGGCGCGCCTCACGACAACCGCACAAATCTCGCTGCGCTGCGATTGGTGCGGTTGGCGCTTCGCTTCGTGCAGCGACCTTGACCCGTGCCGCCGCCATGCGCAGCAGGGCAATCACAGATTGCGACGCGCGCGTCGCAATCGCGTATCCGAGGGGGAGCGCAGACGCGGGCGGGAAGGAGCATGCGACATGGGCGAGACGAAGAATGCGGAAGCCGGGTTCGACCCGCGCGGCGAGGTGTACCCGATCGACGACATCCCGGCGGAGCTTGTCGCGTGGTGCAAGGCCAACCCCGACCGGTTCGTGAGCGTGCGCGATGCCGACGGCAAGGTGCGCAAGGTCGCGTACTGCGAGTGCGCGCGCTACCCGATGCGCGAGGACGGCACGCGCTGCGTCGTATATGACCACAAGTGGCTCATGACCGACGGGCGCAACGCGGTAGAGCTGTCGTTGAGCATCGCCGACGCCCTCGACCCGGCGGGCGCGGCGGCCATGCGGTCGCGCATGTGGAAGCGCGAGGAGCTGAAACGCCGCCATCGCGAGCGCAAGCAGGCGGCGAAGCTGGGCTAGAGGGCGAGGGGCGGGGGCGTCGGCCCCCTGCCCCCTCCATCGGAATCCCGGTTCGGCGCGGAATCGACCGCGATGTGGAAAACCGGGAACCGGCGGGCGGGCTTTCCACATACCCACACGCAAGGGCTTGATCGGAAGCCGCTGTGCGCATGGATATATGGAAAGCCCGCCCGCCGATGCGGGGGAAGGCGCTGCCGCCCCTCCCTCGCGCTCCCTCCCAAGCCCGGCCTGGGCGGCCGGCTCGCCCAGGATCGGCCCCTACGCGGTCGCGGGGCATGCGTTGCCAGGGCGCACGCACCGGGCCCTTCCTCCCGGCGGGCGGTCGCATTCCGCTGCACGGCGTCAAGGGGCCGCGCGAAACCTTGCACAAGCCCTCCGCTGCGCTCCGCGCTTGCGAAGGTTGCGCGCGCCTGGAGGCGCGCTTCGCGCAGCTCCCTTGACCCCGCTTCGCTGCATGCGGCTCGGCAATCACAGATTGCGACGCGCGCGTCGCAATCGCGTGCCCGAAGGGGGTTCGCAGGCGCTCGCGGGATAGGAGCGAACATGGAAGCCAAGACGTTCACGGTCAAGACCGCCGCCGTACGGGGAGCCGAAGCGGCTCCCGTGGTCGCGGAGGTGAGCGCAGCGCCCGGCCTGCCCGGCATCAGCATCGTCGGGATGGCCGATGCGTCGGTGCTCGAAGCGCGCTCGCGCGTCCGCTGCGCCCTGCGCGCAAGCGGCTACGAGCTGCCGCGCGCCGCAGTCGTCATCAGCCTTTCGCCTGCGGACATGCGCAAGGCGGGGAGCTGCTTCGATTTGCCCATCGCGGTCGGCGTGCTGGCCGCGACCGGCCAGATTCCCACCGGCTGGCTCGACGGATGCCTGTTCGCGGGCGAACTAGCGCTCGACGGCACGGTGCTCCCGGCGCGCGGCTCGGTCGCCCTCCAGCAGCTCGCCGCATCCCAGGGCCTCGCGCTCGCGACGGGCAAGGGCGCGGATGCGCTCGCAGGGTGCGGCGAGTGCCTTTCCCTGAGCACGCTTGCCGACCTCAGGGCTGGGAAGAGCGGTGCCGCGCCAATCCCGCCCGCGTCCCCAGAGCCGACCCGCCCGCTCGACTTCTCCGATATCCACGGGTGCGAGACGGCGAAGCGCGCGGTCGCGGTCGCCGTGGCCGGTGGCCACAGCATCGCGCTCGTGGGCGACACCGCCCCATGCCGCGCGGCCATCGCCGCGCGAATCCCGTCGATAATGCCCGCCATGTCGGCAGACGACGTGCGCGCGGCGGCGCGCATCCACTCCGTTTGCGGGGAACCGGTTTCCTCCATAGCGGCGGGGAGCAGGCCCTTCCGCAGCCCCGCGCCCTGCATCAGCACCGCCGGGTTCGTCGGCGGCGGGCGTCCGGTGCGCCCCGGCGAGGTGTCGCTTGCGCACGCTGGCGTGCTCTACCTCGACGATGCCGCCGAGTGGGATCGGGTGAAGCTCCAGATGATGCGCATGCCGATGGAGGAGGGAGCCGTGCGCATCGTGCGCGCCGACGGCGCCTGCTCGATGCCCGCGCGCTTCCAGCTGGTCGTGGGCGCGGACTCCTGCCCGTGCGGCGGGTACGGGCGGCGCGACGCCGAGTGCCGCTGCCCGGAGACGAGGGTGCTGCGCTACCGCGACGCCGCAGCTGGCAGGATGCTGTGCGCCGGGGCGAAGATGATAGCCCATATAGAGGTCGGAGGCGGCGATGCTAGCGGCATGGATTCGGCTGAGCTGCGCCGCATGGTCGAGCGCGCCCGCTCGTTCGCGGCGGCGCGGGGCGACTATCCGGGGTCGATGACGAAGAAGGCGGCGGATTTTATCAACCGGTCGGCGCGGAAGATGGGCATCGACCCCATGCGCGTGCGGGACATAGCCCGCACCATCGCCGACATGGACGAGAGCGGGCGCATCCGCATGCGGCACGCGAGGGAAGCAGCGGCGTACACGCTCGGCAGGAAGCTGTAGCAATCAGGAAGGCCGCCCCAAGTCGGGCGGCCTTTCCCATGTCCGTATGCAACCTGTTGAAACCCCCGCCGAAGCCGAAAGCCCCACATCCCCTAAAACCGTCCGGCATCCCGCGCCGTTTCCCACCCTTCCCACAAGGCCGGGGATCTCTCGAATCCCCGCGAGCCTTATGGAAAGCATGGAAAACGGCGCGGACCTGCCGTGCGGTGCGAGGAAGGCGGCTGCGCCCCTCCCTCGCGCTCCCACCCCGCCGGGCCTGGGCGGCCCGCCCGCCTAGGATCGGCCAGAGCCGATCGAGCACGCCACCGCCGACGGCTCTGCGCTTCGCGCAGCCCGCGCGCACCACCCCGCCCGTGCTCCGGGCCCGTCCGTTCGCCCGCCTCCTCGCGCGCGTAAAGGGGCTCCACGAAACCTCGCACAAGCGCAAGCGCTTGCGGAGGTTGCGCGCCCCGAAGGGCGCTTCGTGCAGCCCCTTGACGGCGCAGCGGCGGCGGCCGGGTCGGCAATCACAGATTGCGACGCGCGCGTCGCAATCTGAATCCAAAAGGGGTTCACGGCGCAAGCAGAAAGGACGGAGAAAGATGGAAGAGCTGAACGCGCGGGACTTGCAAAAGCTCGCCAATGCTGCTGCGGCAGCGTTCCTCGCATCGACGGGCGACAGGTGCGAGGTGAACGTCGAGGGGTACGAGTGCCGAGAGGGTTCCGTCGAACTGACGGCGCGGGAAGGGGATTGCACGCTGCTCGTGCGGGTGCGCGCCCGCAGAGGCGAGAGTGTCATCGCAAACGGAGAGGATTTTCTGACGATAACCGAACGCGACAGAAGAAGGGCGCAGCGCGTCATGGCGTGCTACCTCATGGATAACTACCCGTGCAGCGCCATCCGCTACGACGTGGCCCACGTGGTAATCGGAAAGGAAACCGTCGCCGTCGCCTACATCTGCGGCGTAAGCGAGTGGGTGGGCTAGGCACCGCGAAGCCGTCGGGCGGCACGTACCCGCGCCCCGCCCGACGGCGGCATCCGCACCGAAAATGCGGAACAGCCTACTTGCGAATCGTACGAGACGGCAGACCGAAAGACAAGGGCCTGAAAGGCAGGGAAGATGATGGAAATGGACTTCGCGGAGATGTGCGAGCGCGCCAAGCAGGACGCCGCCAGCTACCTTGAGACATTCTGCGAAATGACGGTGGCTGGATACGACGGCTACAGCTGTCCGGACGGGCAGGTCGAATTGGTCGCCCGCCAAGGCGGCACCACGGTCCTCGTTCGGATAGTCGCCCGCAAGGACGCAGCCAGCGAAAGGAAGGTACCGGAAGGGGAGAAGCCCTCTCCCTGGGAGCTTGAGAAAGCCCGCCGCATAATGGCGTGCTATCTCATGGACAACTACCCGTGCAGCGCCATCCGCTACGACGTGATGAACGTGATTTGCTCGGAATCGCGGAGCATCTTGTCGCATTGGCACAGCGTGAAGGAATGGTCGGCGCAGCACGACGAGCGCGAGATGCCGAACGCAGTAGAGAGAGCCGTCGGCAATGTGGCGGATTCCATCATGGAAGGCATGGCGCGCGGCGCGGGCATCGACGAGCGCGATGCCATAGAGAGCCTGTGCCACGCCGTCGGCGTGAAGCCCGACGGAAGGAGCGATTGGGTCGCCGACTTCGCACGATGCCTGAAAACCATCGCAAGAGGAATCGAAGCAGAGAGAGAAGGCGAAATCGCCTGCACGGGCGCAGAACTGCTCGCCGAGCTTGAAAGCGAGTGGCGCGGATTTACCGACGAGGCCATGCCGTTCGAGGCTTGGCTTGGCGACGACCCGAAGAGCATAGACCCCGCCGCGCTCTACCGCGCCGATTCGATGCTCAACTACGAGCGAATCTGAAGCCGCAGCATCGGAGGAAAAGCATGAGAAGGTTCATCGTCTACGAGCGTTCGCTTTGCCAAAGCTACCGCAGCGCCGTCCAGCAAGGAGCCGATTACTGCTCGTTCGACACCGAGGACGAAGCGCGCAGGGAATGCGTCGAATGCACGAGCCGCTTCGGAATCGGCGCGTTTTACATCGACTCCGAAGAGGGGCGGTTGAGCGACCCCGTTGCGGGAAAGGCGTTCGGGCTAGATGCGCTCGGGCTGGGCGCGAGCAACCCGATGTGATTCATCGGCGGGCGCGCCGCGACAAGCAGCGCGCCCGCCGTCGAAAAGGAGATTTGGGAATGGGATACTACGTCAACACCACGAGTTGCGACTTCGCCGTCAGGAAGGAGAACTACGATAAGGCTTACCGCCTGCTGTGCGAACTCAACGCGCACGACGAGCTGAAAACAGGCTGCCGCATCCCTCCTTACGAGACGCGCCCCGACGATTCCGAGAGCATCGCCCGGAACCCCAACGTGTGGTTCTCGCGAATGTCGTGGAACTACGACGAGCTGTTCGACAACGCGGTGGACATCCTGAAAGAGGTTGGCTTCGAAGTCTACGAAGACAAAGGAGGGATCGACTTCATCGCATACGACAATAAGACGGGATGTGAAGAGGAGTTTTTGACAGCGCTTGCGCCTGTCGTGGAGGAAGGTTCTTACATCGAATGGCAGGGAGAAGAATACGGTGACCTGTACCGTTACGAATTCGACGGGACGACGATGCGCATCCTCCAAGGGGAGGTCGTTTGGAGAGAGGCGAGCTGACTGCGCGACCGCCCCGCCCGCGCCGCCGAAAGACGGCGCGGGCGGAATCCGAATCCGAAACCGAACAAGGGAGCAAGGCGAAGAGGGCGCGAAGCCCTCTTTTTTTCGCCGCGAACGCAACCGGAGCGTGCGGCGGGAGCGGTTTCAACGGCATGGAGTCGAGCCGAACCGACCCAGCCCGGCGCGAAGTCCCGCCCGTCATAGCCAAGCGGTCGCGCAGGCGAGTTGCGTCCGATGCGGGCGACCGCGACCGCAGGAGAAGCACGGGATGAGGGGAATCCGCGCAAGCGCGGAGCCCTCCGGGCGGGCCCTCCCCTGGCCGGGGAGGGCGAGGCTCGTACTTGTCGGCGAAGCCGACGGGTACGAGCACGAGAGACGCATAATGTATAACATTTCTTCGAAATGTGATACATTATGCGTGCCGGCAAGCCGGCACTCGCCCCCGCTCAGACGCGGGGGATCAAAAACAGGGCGCAAGCCTCTCGCTCACATCAGCATCGCGATTCTGCCAGCAAGCTCACTCCCGTTCGCGCCCGAAGACAGGCGATGCCGCGCACTGCTGCGCGGCGATACGAACGGAAGGTCTTGCAGAATTGGCAGTGAGAGAGAAACGCGGCCGCATGGTTGCGGTGCGCGTGAACGAAACGGAGTTCCAGCATCTTCGCAAAAACTCAGAGCGGCTGAACACCACGCCTTCGGCGCTCATGCGCGCGCTCATATCGCTGCCCGTCGAGTTTCAGGAAGAGGCGGTCGAACGCGACGATGCGCGAAGCGTCGTCGTGTTCGACCGCGCGGCGATAGCGAACCTCGCGAAGCAGATCAGGATGCTTGGATACCACTACGACCAGGCCGTGCACGCGCTGAACGTCATAGCGTCGCGCAGGTTCATGCGGCCCGAGGACGCGGCGCATTACATGAAGAAGGCGACATCGCTTTTGGAGGATATCGAGGAGTCGCGCCATGAACTCGAAGCGGATGCGCACGCGCTTGCATTGCGCGCGCTCGCGCACATGCCCTTGGGGCGTGAGCGCTGATGCCGTTCCTCGGTTCGAAAAGCGGCCACGAGGCGTGCGGCGTGCGCATCCGCGACTACCTCGAGCTCAAGGACGGCCGCTCGCGCGCCATCGCCCACGACTTCGTGAACATCCACGGCAAGGACCACCAGCGCAACTGGGGCTACGTCATGGATCGCACGAGAGAAACATTCGGCAACGACAAATCCTGGCGCGGGAAGGACGCCGTCACCTACAACCATTTCGTGGTGAGCCCCGATCCGAGAGACGGCGTGGACGTGGACACGCTGCGCGAGCTCACCATGCGCTGGGTGCATGAGTTCTTCGGAGACGGCGCGACGGCGGGGCGGCTCGGCAACTACGAGGTCGCCGTCGTCTACCACGACGACAACGAGAACCGCGTGCCCCACGCCCACGTCATCGTCAACAACACAGATTTAGACAGCGGGCGCAGGCTTCACAGAAACAATGACGTTAACGAGCAAGCGCTGCCGAACAGGCTCCAGGAAATAGCGAAGGACATGGGACTGCGGCACTTCGACAACGACGAGAACGACAAGGCGCGGAAGGAGATGCAGCAGGCGGGGCGCTACTTCACGAAAGAGGAGCGCAAGCTTCTCAGGAGGGGGCGGTTCTCCTGGAAGCAAGACCTCGCCAACAACCTGCAAGTCGCGCGCAGGACTTCGCGCAGCGAATCGGAGTTCCTTGAAGCGTGCGGCAGGCTCGGAATCGCCGTCGAGCGCAAAGGCGACGACTGGATGTTCTCGCACCCCGCCAACCCCGAGCGCTGGAAGGTGAGGGGCTACCGCCTCGGCAAGGCGTACTCGAGGGCGGGCATCGCCAAGGCCATCGAGGACGACGCCGCACGCATGGCGCCGCGAAACCCGCAGGTGCGCGAGAACGTCGCGGCGCACATCGGCGATGAGGAGATCGAGGCGTTCGACATCCTGCAAGGGTTCATCGACAGCATGAAGCTCGCCGTCGTGGTCGAGCGCGGCGTCACCGTCGCGCAAGCCGCCAAGACCCTCAAGGTCAACGACGACTACAACATCAGGTGCGCCGAGGACTACGGCCGGGAGATCGCGCGGCTCGATTCGATCATCAAGAAGCTGGGGCGCGGCGAGGGCTCGCGCGGCTACGTCGCGCAGCGCAAGCTCCTCGCGGAGGCGCGCGACATCGCCGCGCGCGGCAGCTTCTTCGCGAACGTCGCCGACGCCGGCGAGCGCGCGCGAAGGGGATCCGCCTCGGCGGGAACCGGCGGCCAAGGCCGGAAGCGGGCGCAGGAGCGCGTCCGCGAGAACGGGCGCGCCCGCGCGAAGGGCGCACCGGCGCACGACCGGAACAAGGGCAAGAGGCGCTGACCGCAAGCGGCGCGCCCTGCCAGCGACCATGAAGCGGAAGCCGAAGACAAGGAGGCGGCATGAACACGTTCATAGAGGTCGAGTGGAAGAGCGGGAAGATCACCCGGTTCCCCGACACCGGCTACGAAGGCGACAACTTCGGGGAGAACGTCGCCCCGGAGATCGACATCAGGTTCGACGACGTGTCGGGCGGGCTCTACCTTGAGGTGAGGCACCACGAGCCCGAGCGCCCCTCGCAAGACGGCCCCGCCGACCCCGACTCGGAGCAGGATCCTCGCGGGCTGCCCTGCCGCATCTACAACGACTACTACATCGAGCTCGTGAGCGCCGAGGACATGGACGACGTGGTGTGGGTGAGCTACGACGGCCAGCCGCGCTTCATCCGCATCATGGGGGAGCTGGTCAACTTCGCGAAGGTCCGAGCCCTCCAGAAGCTTTACCTGGGAAACGGGAAAGCGGATGCGGCCGTGCTCTCCCAGATCGCCGAGCTCTGCTCCATCGTGAGGTCCCAGATGCGCAACAGGCTCGCGGGATCCGGGCAAGCATGGAGCGATGCCGACCTCGACGAGGCGTGCGCGGCGGAGCTCGGAGTGAGCCGGGGCGTCCTTCGCGCGGCGTGCGCGTTCCAAGCCGAGCAGGAATCGCAGGCGCCGGAGCCGCCGAACGATACGGAAGCCGCGCCCTTGGACGACTGGGCGGTCGTGGATGCGGAGGTCGAAGCCTTGGGAAACGACCCGCTTCTCGCCGATTACAGCTGATTGTGAAGCGGTCGTGAAGGCTGTTTTTCCAGCCTGAAAAACGGCCTGAAAAACGGCTTTCCGGGTAGAAGGAAACCAAGGAAGGCGAGGAGGAAGGAGGCTCGGTCATGAGGGGCAGGATCGAGAACGCGCAGGCCGGGCGGGGGTGCCTGACCGATGAGCTGCGGGAGAGGTACAGGCCGTGCACGGGCACGGGGTACGCCATGGGGCCCGTCGAGCTGGGGCTCGTGCCGTACCTGCATCACCTGGCGGTGAACAGGAAGCCTTTGGACAGATGGGCGATAAGCGCGGAGGAATTCGTGGTGCTGGCAGGATGGGAGCAGCACGGCTGGATCTCCGTCTTCGGCACCGACGAGGAGCCCGTGGCCGTCACCAAGGGGTTCTGGGACTTCATGTGCAGCGCGTTGTGGGATACCTGCGCGCTCCATCTGGAATCCCCGGCGTACGACACGCCGGCTCCGGCAGGAGCTGGGAAGCCGACCAAAGGAAGCGGCGAGCCGCCATGCTCAAGCTGAGGCTGCAAGGCCCGCCGGAGGAGGTCGAGCCGTTCGCGAACGCGCTGGAGCGCACCGGGATGGTTTTGGAGCGCAGCGATTCGCACCGCAACCGCAGCGCAAACCGGCACGTGCGCGTGTACATGGATATGAATCTGCGGAACGCTCGGGAAAGATATCGCGACACTGAATCCGCGCGACGCGGAAGAACAGGAGGAACGGATATGGCCGCAAACGCAGGACCGTCGCTCGCCGGAAAGGGCTTCGCGAGCATCAGCGAGGCGAGAGGGCGTTTCAACGAGCTGGCCCGAGAATGCGTGGAAGGAGGCATGCCCGTCATCGTGTTCAAGGGAAGCAAGCCCTACGTCGTGATCGAGCCCTACCGCGACGCTGCGGGCCGGGGAGCGGAATGCGAGGGCTTCTGCCGAAAGCGGGAAGGAGCCGGGGCATGATCGCGTATCTGGTAGTGCTGGGCGCTTGGCTGGTCCTCTGCTTCAGATGCGTGTGGGCGCTCGTACGGGGCGTGTTCTCGATAGCCGCGTGGATCGTGCGCTCGATCGCTTCCGTCTGCCGCCTCGTCGCGCGGAGGGCGCGCAGGGCGCGCCGCTTGCGCGCCCGAACCGCCTGACGCCCATCGCCGAAAGGAAAGCGGATATTAACAGAGCGACTAACGGGTAGTACACTTTGCTTGGCGCTTCTTCGGAGGCGGCCGATGCAAGAAAGGATCGCAGAAGATGGAAGACAAGCGAACCTCCGAGAACACCGAGGACATTCAAGAAACGAAAGCAACCGAGGCGGTGCGGCAGGGCGATGCCGATACCGCCGCCGCGACCGATCACGAGGATGCGCCGCCCGCCGATGGCAAGCGCGCATGGAGCACAGGGAAGAAAGCCGCCGTCGGCATCGTCGCAGCCGCGCTGATCGCCGGCCTCGGCATCGGGTGTTGGCACGCCTACAGCGCGGGTCAGGGCCAGACCGCCGCCCAGGAGCAGGCGCAAAAGGACGGCGAGGAGGATGCGGCGAAAGCCGACGCCGAAAAGCTCGCGAAAGAGCCGCGCCCCGTGGCCGTCGCCATCGAGGCCGACGGCTGGAAGCCCGAGAACGGCGCTTTCACGCTCGTGGTCAAGGGCGCCGACGGCGAGGAGGCGGCCAAGCTCGCCGTGATGCCCGACGGCAACGGCGGCATGGATGCGAAAGACGCCATCGAGGCGCTTCCGGAAGACCAGTTCGACGCGGCCAAGGAATCCTACACCGAAGATGGCGAAGATGGCGTCGCCAAAAGCCCCGTCTTGAAGCTCGCTCCAGGCGACTACACCGCAGAGCTGGCCGACATGCCGACGCTCGAGGGCGGATCGACCTACAAGCTGCCCGATGCGGCCGCATTCAAGGTGGAGCCCATGGAGAAGAAGGGCGACGAGTCGATCGCCGCGAAGATCCGGTTCTCGCTTGAGAAGATAGACCCCGAGGACGAGGAGGCCGTCGAAGCCGCCATCGAGGCGCTTCCCGAAGACCAGCGCGAGGCCGCGCGCCAGCAGTACCAGAAGAAGGCCGAGCAGAAGCAGCAGGCCGCATCCAACGGCGGGTCGACCGCCAACTCCGGCGGCAACGGCGGCGGCTCGACAGCAGGCGGCGGGAACGGCGGTTCCTCTTCGGGCGGTGGATCCGGCTCCGGCAGCGATGGTGGGGGCTCCTCCGAACCCGAGCCGCCGGCACACACCCACGTCTACGACATCCCCATCACGGATAGCGTATGGCAGGACGGAGAGGGGTATCAGAGGATTACTCGAATTGTTTGCACTGCTTGCCAAAAATCATTTGGATCTTTGGACGCGTTTTACGCTCATAGCGATGAAATGTGGGCTCAGGGACAAGACCATGGCGGATATCTGGACGATTCCTATGACTCATGGACCAAAGCACCTGGTTACTACGATGTGGTCGTCGGCTACAAGTGTAGCTGCGGAGCGGTTCGATAGCTAGCGCGCGGTAGCCCCACTGATATATGCCAACGGGCATCCGCTGCGCCGCGCGGCCCTTGCGGACATGGGATCCGGTCAGATGCCCCCACTCCGTCGAAACGCGGGCGACGGCTCCGATATCGCCCGGCCGCACCGGGTTCGCTTCGCGGAGCCTGACGGCAACATGGGAGCCGCCTGCAAAACCCCGACTTCAAATGATTTGGAAATCCGCAGGTAAACGGCTCAACAGAATCGCGTCTACGGGCTTGAAAGGATGCCCCCGGTGTAGTACACCGGGGGCATCGACGAATTCACCGGGCACCGCCGGGCATGTAGCGAGGCGGCTTCTTGCGGCACCTCGTTCTTCCAGCGCCTTGCTCCTCGCGGCGCCTCTTGCGCAATTGCGACTTGCTTCCGCAGTGCGGATGCCGGGACGGGCCCCTTCTCTACCCATGATTCACCTCCCATCGGTTGCCGCAGGTCAGGCCACGAACACCAAAAGCGTCCTGGCTCGCTGCCCGCTCCATGCGCTTGAGCAGGTCACGAGCGTGAGGGCCCTGCTCGCATCCCCGATCAGCGCGTCAAGTTCGGGCGATACGGCGGTGGCGTCATGCGACAGCCCGCCCAGCCACGATTGCAGGGCGTCGACCGAATCGAATTCGAATGTCTGGATGGGTTCGTAGCTCTTGTCGACGCTCATGGCCATGGCCGGCTCGAAGTCCACGGTCCCGCCATCCGGGGTGCTCCAATGCGCCGCCCCGATGCCGTCGAACCTACCTTGCTCGTACGCGTCGTAAATGGGCGAGAACATCTGGCCGGAAAGGCCGAGGTGATGCCCGAACACGAGCATGTGGCGCCCGTCGGCGCCGCAGCGGGAATCGAGATAGGGAACGCCGATCGAGCTGGGGTTGCCCCAGAAATCATGATGCAGGTACCAATCGGAGGGCTTGTCGCCCGCCGGCTTCATGACGGGGTAGTCGATGGGGGTTCCGTCGACGGAGAGCCACGCCGCCGTCTCGGGGTTTTGCGCGAGCAGGGAATCCCAATCGATGCCCTCCTCCGCGTTTTGCGCCGCTTGCGCCGAGAGGTCTTCGTAGGCGGACTCCTGCTTCGCATAGGATGCGAAGATGGCGATGGCCGCCGCGACGCAGATCGCCACGATGGAGATCAGGGCGGCGTTCACCGCTTTCCCCAGTATTCGTTTCGCTTTCACGCGCCCTCCCAAGACGCGGGGCTCCGCGCGCGGAGCCCCGCCAAACATGCTACTTGCCGCTTTCGCCGCAGCCGTTCGATTTGCGGCGCGCCGTCAGGACCGCGCCCGCCGCGCAACCGGCCGCCAAGGCCGCGCAGGCCACCGCCAGGTCGTTGCCGCCCGTCTGATCGAGAGCGGGCTTTCCCTGCGATGTCTTTCCGGGCGCGCCGCCCGGCTGGCCCTTGGCCGCTTCGGCCGCGATCGCCTCGGCTGATACGGGCTTCCACGTCGCCGTGACATCGAGGTCGCTGGTCACACACCCGAAGTCGGTATCCCAGCCGGCGAAGGCGTAGCCCTCGCGGGCGGGATCGGCCGGGGCGGCCGCCTTGCCGCCGTAGGAAACGGTGTCGGTTTCTATGATGTGGCCCTGGCCGTCGTAGAACGTGACCGCCAGCGTCTTCTTCGCCCATTGGGCGTAGAGCACGACCTTGCCGCCCTCCTCGGAAGTGAGGTTCACCACCTCCTGGGCATCCTTGAACGAAGTGCCGGAGCCGTCGGGGGCGGTGTTCCATCCGAGGAAGATGTGCCCGGCCCGCTTAAAGGCGTTCTTGCTCAGCGCCTTTGCAGCGTCGTAGGTCATCTGCTGATCGTCCATGCTCCCGGTTCCGCCGTTGGCGTCGAACGCCACGGCGTAGGAGATCGGCGCGACGTAGGCGGTGTAGTCGCTCGTGCGCCACAGCCCGTTGCCGCCGCGTTCGGGGACGATGGTCGGATCCTCGCTCACCACGCTTCCGGCCCAATCCGTCCATTTCTCAAAGGCGTACCCGTCGGCGACGGACAGGCTCGAACCCCTCGCCTCGCCCGTGGCGGGAGCGACCGTTTCGGATGAGACGGAAGGCGCGGAGTGCTCGGGGTCGTCCGCGATGTAGGCTATCGTCACATCGGGGTTCTCGACCCAAACGGCGTAGAGAACCACCGTCGCCCCGTCTTCGGAAGCTAGCGCCGAGACGACCTCGGCATCGCCGTACGCAACGGGACCGCCGGGCTCGGTCGCCCATCCGGCGAAGGCGTAGCCGGCGCGTTCGAAAGCGCAGCCCTCGAGAGCCTTCGCCTCATCGTACGAGAACGCCTGCTCCCCCATCGAGCCCGTGCCGCCGTTGGCGTCGAACGCCACGGCGTAGGAGATCGGCGCGATGCACGCCTCGTACGTGGCGGCATGCCACAACCCGTCGGATCCGCGAGAGGGTTCAAACGACGGGGAGGTGCCGACCACCTCGCCGGTGGCCGCATCGACCCACCCCTCGAAGCGGTACCCTTCCGAAGGCGTGACGGTGCTGCCCTTCGGCTCGCCTGTGGCGGGAGCGATCTCGTCGGATTCGTTGGAGAGCTCAGCATGGTCGGGATCGGATGCGACGTAGCTCACGACGACATCCGCATCCTCGTTCCAAACGGCGTGGAGCGTGACCTTGCCGCCATCTTCGGCGGTGATGTTCTTGACCGTCTGGCGATCCTGGTAGGAGATCGCCCCGTCGTCTTCGAGCGACCAGCCTTGGAAGGAGTAGCCGGCGCGCCGATAGACGTTGCGGGAAAGCTCTTGCGCCTCATCGTAGGCGAACCCTTGCTCATCCATGTGGCCGCGCCCGCCGTTGGCGTCGAACGCCACGGTGTAGCGGTTGGCGCGCCATCTCGCGTTGACGGTCATCGGCGCGGTCACATGGGAGAAATCCGCATCCCAGCCGTCGAACGTGTAGCCTGTGCGAGACGGCTCCGCAGGGGCTTTCGCCGAGGTTTCGTGCGGAACCTCGTCCCGCGACAGCTCGCCGCCCATGCCGTCGGTGAAAACCACGGTGTGGGTGTCGATCGACCATTGGGCGTAAAGCGTCACTTTTCCGCCGTCCTCTGAGGTGAGGTTCTTGACGACCTGGCGGTCGGCGTAGTCGACGCGCCCGCCCTCGGGCGACGTCCCCCATCCGGCGAACGTGTGTCCCTCAAGCTCGTAGCCGCAAGCGTTCAGCGCGGCCGCCGCGTCGTATTTGAATCCCTGATTGCCCATCTCGCCCACGGCGTCGCCGTCGTTGGCGTCGAAGACGACCGCGTACTCGTTCGGCCGCCATTGGGCATGGAGGACCACCGTGGCCCCATCGGCTGCCGTGAGGTTCGACACCTCCTGCTTGTCGGAATACGCCTTGCCCGATCCATCGCTCTCGGCGTTCCATCCGACAAAAGTGTAGCCGGTCCTCGCGAACCCGTTCGGCGCAAGGTTCTCCGGCTCGTCGTAGACCATCGCCATGTCTTCCATCGAGCCCTCGCCGCCGTTGCCGTCGAACGCCACGGTGTAGCGGTTGGCGCTCCATGCGGCCTCGACGGTCAGGTCGGAGTACACCTCGTCGAACGAACCCTGCCACCCCTCGAACGTGTAGCCGGTTCTCTTTGGATCGGCAGGAACCGAGGCGCCCGCCCCGAACGGAACCGTCTGGGCTGCGATGACGGAGCCGCCGTGGCCGTCTTCGAACGTCACGGTGGGGTTCTTGGCCCACACGGCGTGAAGCGTGACCGCCGAATCCCCCATCGTCACCGATGTCGTGACGCCCGCTTTGTCGGCCTGCTCCTTGCTCGTCACCGGTTCGAGTTTCTTTTCGCTCCAACCGAGAAACGTGTATCCGTCGCGCTCGGGCGCAGGAGCGTTCACGACGACGATCGAGCCTTCGACGTGGTAACCCGAATAGTTGCCCGCCGCCGGATCCGGCACGCTCCCCTTGCCGCCGTTCACGTCGTAGGTGACCGGGTAGGCGACCTCGAACTCGATGTCGTCCACGAAGTTACCCGAATCATAATCGTAGCCTTCGACATCAGCGAAGGTGAAGCGCGTGGTCGTCTGGCCTTCCGGAACGAGGTAGACGCCCCCGTACGATTCCCAAAGGCCGGACGTATCGATTGTTGCCGTACCGCCCGTCGCGCCGGATCCGACCGTGGTGGAGCTTCGCCCGTCCGGCGGCGTGGTGGCGATGACCGTGCCCACCGGCCCCTTCTTATCCCCAGACCCGTTCGTCGAGGTTCGATTGGCCTGTTGGACTGTCTCCCTCCCCGGTGCGCCGATGAGCACGCTCATCTTGTCGGTATGGTCCCCGTAGATGCTGGCGTGCTTGAGCGACCACCGGTAAATCGTACCCGGCTCGGTCGCGATGTCTTGGTAGATGGACTTGCCCGTGTTTTCAGAGACAAGCTCGGCATAGACGTTGCCGTGCTTGTCCTTCTGGAGCTCGACGATATTGGAGAGTTTGATTTCGCCCGGCGAGTTCTCGTCCATGCGGTCGTTCGACGTCCATCCGAAGGCGCTCCTGTCGAAGCCGTTGAATCTGCCGTACGTAATCTCGTTGTTCATCGTGTAGTATCGGCCGTCGGGAGCCACGTAGCAGAATCTGAAACGGTTCTCGTTCGGCGCGCCATCGAGTCGCGGCGATTTCCAGGGATAGTCGAAACTGCCGTTCACGATCTGCGATGGAAGCGCTTCGGCGATTCCGGGGGTACCGAGAATCGACGCGGCGAGCAGGATGCCGCAAAGAATTCTCTTCAAGCTAAAACACCTCGTTTCCAACGAACGAGGTTCGGCCCCTTTTTACGACAAGGGGCCGAACCTGCCGAAAAGCCAGACGCGCTATCCCTCGGCTTGGGAGGGATCGCCCGAATCGGAGTCAGTGCGGCTACCAGGATCGCCGCCCGGACAGCCGGGGCCGTCCCCATCGTCGGCTTGCGAACTCTGCGTATCCGCCGGATCGGCAGAGCCGACTGCGGCGTTCAAGGTGCCGCCGCCATCCGGCCCGTCATGGTCGGGTCCGGGGCCATCTTCGGCCGATGCGCCAGCCGCAGCCATGCGCTTGCGATAGGCGTACGCGCCGCCGGCTGCCGCCGCGACAGCCGCGCAAGCGCAGGCGGCGGCGAGAAGGTTGGAGCCGGTCTGGTCGAGGCTCTTGCCAGGCGTCGCGGGTGTTTCGGAGACGATCTTCTTCGGCACCTGGGTTACAAAGTCCTCGTCATGGTCTTCGAGGTCGTTGCCGCCGCCGTTGCGGTAGAGGTCGACCTTGGCGGAGTTGTCGAGCGTGGTTCCCTCGGTGTACTCGTCGGTCACCTGCATGTGGACGATCGCGGGCGCGTAGGCGACCTGCTGCTCCTCGACGCGCTTCACGTGCTCGAAGGGCACGAACTCGGGCACGCCGTCTCCGTCGGGGTCGACCATGTAGCCGGCGCCGTCCTCGTGCGCGGCAAGCTCGTCGTCGGTCATGGCCAAGGTGCTGCCGTCGCCGAGCGTCACGATGCTGTGCCCGGGAACGGCGAAGCCGTCGCCCTTGTGGGTGGCCTGAACGTCGTCGAGGTCGTCATGGCCGCTCTTGATGTTCTCGCGCTCCCAATCCCCGGTGCGCGTGGTGAAGCCCTCTTCCACGCGCCCGTACTCGAATCGGATACCGGTCACGTGCTCGCCCTCGGCGAGGCCGAGGTCGGCGACCTTGAGCTCGGTGGCCTCGGTGGTGCTCACGTCGGCGGCCCACAGGCGCCAGCCGGCGTAGTCGATCGCGCGCCCGTCTTCTCCCAGGATGCCGTTCGGGTCCTCGGCGAGCCAGGGGTTCTCGTGCCCGTCGGAGAGCGTCGCGTTCGCGCCCGAGTCGTCAACGTGGTCGGCGGGGGTCTGATCCGTCGTGTACCACACGTTCATCTTGCCGTCGTGGTCCTGCCAGCCCTGCGCGGTGGTGATGCCGACGAGCTGCGCTGTGCCGTCGCTTACCGCATCGAGGGTGTCTTCGACGGTGAACTCGTCGGTCCACGTCGAGCTGGTCGAGCGGTAATCGAGGCTGTAGTCGAAGAAGCCCTCGTCGGATACGGTCACGTCGGCCTTGTTCTGGAGGTCGCCGTTCTCCTCATGGCCCTCGGCGGTCGGGTCGGCGATCTCCTGGCGCTTGTCGATCTCGCCCGTGATCTTGATCGGCTCGTCGTACATGGCGACCTTCTGGATCTCGCCGGTGGGGAGCACCGTGAAGTCGACGCTCTGCGCCTTGTCGTAGGTGTTCGGCGTCATCTCCTCGGTGAGGGTGTAGTCGCCCGGCGCGAGCGCGTCGATGCGGTGCGGCTCCTTGCCGCTCGTCCAGCTGGCGATCACCTTGCCCTGGGAGTCGGTTACCGTGAGCTTCGCGCCCTCGATCTCGGCTTCGTCGGTGATGTCGCGCTTGGAGATCTCCACCTTGGTGTAGTCGTCCTCGACGGGCACGGTGTGGACGTGCTCGCCCTCGGTCGTGCCGTCGTCGTGGATGGTGAACTCGCGGATCTCGCCATCGACCAGGAAGCCGTCGGGGGCCTCGGCCTCCTGGATGCGCCATGCGATCTGGCAGGACGGCTCGTCCTCCGTTTCAAGCGCATCCAGCGTTTCGGGAGCTTGCTCGCCTGCCACCCGCTCCATCATGGAGATGAGGTCTTTGCAGCGCGCCGGCAGGTGCTTGATGGCGATCGTGCCGTCCTCGCCGGTCACGAGGTCGATGCCGAACGTGTCGAACACCTTGTCGAGCACCGGCTGGATTCCGGGCTTGAGCAGATGGCTTGCCTGCGACAGGCCCCCGTTCCAGGATGCCACGGCATACGAGCGGGATCCGGCCTCGATCTCTATGACGAGCTTCGCATCGTCGCCGTACCCGCCGACGGCGAGCACGTAGGTGCCCGGCTCGACGCCCTCGATGGACGCGATGTCCTCGTCGAACGAGAAATCGCTTTCGTCGTAGGAGGCCCGCTCCATGTCGGAAGCGGCGATCTTGAGGCCGGCGCCCCACCCGAGCACGCCTTCGGAATACTCGATGGAGTAGGTCTTGCCGGATTCTGCTTCGAGCGCAGCATCATCGCCGAGATCGACCTTGTCGCCCTCGCGGTCGGCGATCTCGAGCGTGTACGCGCCGGGCTCGACGCCCACCGTCTCGTCGGCGAGGGGCACGACGTTGCCCTTGCCGTCGCGCACGGAGAAGCTGTAGCCTTCAGGGACCTTGACGGAGAGCTCGGCGTGGCTGAAGCTCTGCTCAAGGGAGATCTTCGCTTTCCCCGCATCGTCGCCATGCTCGGCGATGCCGTCGAAGCGCATCGAGAGGGAGCCCTTGCTTTCGTCCTCGACCTGGCGGTCGAGCTCGAGGAAGCTGGGCCACAGGTCGAACTCGGCGCCGGGCAGCGGCGTGTCGGTCCCCATGATCGTCTTGTCGACGATCGTCTCGGTGGGGGCGTCCTTCGCCTCGGCATCGGCGTAGACGACCTCGGTCGTGTCGTTCTCCCAGTTCAGCGTGAACTCGATGGGGGTGGTGTCGAGCTGATGGCCCGCCGGGGCCTTCGTTTCCACGAACGCGTATTCGGCGCTGCCGTCGCCCAAGGGCAGAAGCTTCGTCTTGGCGGTGCCGTCTTCGCCGGTCGCCACATGGTCGACAACCTCTCCGGCGACCGCCTGAACGGTGCCGTCGGGGCTCACCACGTCCTCGCGCGCGATGACGTCGAACTCCGCGCCGGGAAGCCCGCCGTCGCCCTCGCACCACGGGCAATCGTCCTCGGTGCACGACTTCTTGATGGTGGCCATGCCGTGAGCCTGCTTGTCGGTCACCTTGACCACCGTGAGGGCGGAGGCGTCCTGGTGATCATCGGATACCGAGAAGGGCACGTCCTCGCCGTTGAGCAGGTAGGGCGGCTGCGCCGCGACCTCGTGCACCTTGTAGTCGCCGGAGGGCAGGCGGTCGGGCAGCGTCACCCAGCCGGAATCGTCGGTGGTGAACGTGTCGATACCCGCCTCGGTCATGGACACCTTGTTGCCGTGCGCGTCGAGGATGTTGAAGGAGAAGCCCGCGAGCGGCACGGTGTTGCCGGATGCGGCGTCGGTCTTCACGATCTGGATCTTCGAGTTCAGGGTCTTGTCGACTACGGAGAACTGGAGGTTCGCGCCGTCGGCCATCTGCTCGGCGGAGAGCTGCCAGTCGTCCACGTGGTCGAAGCCCTCCGGCACGGTTTCGGGGACCTCGCGCACGGTGTAGCCCGCCTCGTCGTAGGGAAGCGCCCCGTTGATGTTCTCGTTGCGCTTGCCCTCGCCCATCCAGGGCTTGGAGGGGTCGTAGGTCGCCTCGCCGGACACCGCCTCGGGGTTCACCGTGGCGGCGTCCTCGGTGGAGGCGAAGCCGCTCTCGTTGGTCGTCAGCGTGCCGACAACTTGCTTGGTGGTGTTGCTGACGATCTCGAACTTCACGCCGGCTGCCGGATCGGCTTGGCCGTCGTCATGTTCCCAATCGTCGTTCTCGCCGCCCTTGGTCTTCGCAATGGTGAGGTCGAACGCGATGACGTTCTCCTTGAAATCGTCTTCGGGGATGAGTTCGTATTCCCCGGATGCAGTCATTTGTTCATGCGAGATCGTGTAACGTCTAGGCTCGGGATCGAGTTTGTAGCCCTTCGGGGCTTTGGTTTCCGTGACAACGATATTGCCGAGAGGAATGCCTCGAGCGACTGCATTGCCCTTAGCATCAGTCGTGACGGTTATCGGCTCCCAATTTGGCGATGAGGTTGAGACGATCTTGAACTCGGCACCTTCGAGCGTTGCGCCGGCTTGCGCGGGACCCGAAGTAGCGGAGTCTTTCTTTGCGACGGTCAATCGTACGGTTCCGGGATCGTCTACCAATTGCTCATTGCTGGCGCTATTGCCCGTCGTGAACGGAATGCGGTTCGGGTTCACCTTGAAGCCCTGCGGGGCCTTCGTCTCGATGGCGTAATAGCTCTTGTTCGGGGAAAGCTTGTACTCGGCATGGCCGGAATCGTCGGTGGTGATGGTGGCGACCTTCTGGTTGTTGCTGGCATCGTAGATGTCGTAGGTCGCTCCCGCGTAGGCGTATTCCGAGTTGCCGTCCGTGACGGTGGCGTCGGCGGAAACCTTGGTGAAGTTGACGGTCACGTTGGGATTGTATACAAAACTTAGGATGCGCTGGGTCGAAGCGCCCGTGTCCAGCATGAAGATATCGAACTGGGAAGGGTCGGGGACTTCACCTTGGCGGGCGACCATCTTGCGACCGACCGCATCCATATATGTCGGCGTACTGCCGACGAAGCCGAGCACCCATCGCATGACCCAATTCTTGAAGGTTTGCGAACAGCCATACATCGCATCGCTGCCGTTCGAGGATGACGTATCGGCGATGATGATGTGGCTGAGCGCCCGGTAGCGATCCGGTGTCATGGGGCTGCCGTCGTACCAGGTGGAAGGCCACATGGAGGCATCGAAGCCGGGCGCCCCATAAGAGAACCACATATCCGCCCGCAACTCGTTCAAGCGATTGGGGTCCTTGAGGACAGGGGACACTTTCTGGTACGTCCCCGAAGGCGGGTTCGGTTTTGACGGATTGGCGCAGTACCCTTCGTTTCCGTCGACGGTAAACTTGTTGGTACCCCAGCCCGCATAGAAGATTTCATATTCCACATCAAGCTTGCCGGTTCCCCCGGAAGCGTACGCGGCGGCGGGGGCGAACATGCCGAGCACGTTCCCCACGGACAGGACGATGGCCATCGCGAACGCGAGCGCCCTGCGGCCGAGCGATCCCAGGCCCTTCGCCTTCTTCTTTTGCGGCGGGCGATGGCTGCGCCCGTCTTTGTTCTTGCGCATTGAAACCTCCTTGGATTTCCTTGGCTGACGTTCTTGCGGCTTCCCCCTTTGCAAGCTCACCCTTTCCGTCTCTGCGGTGAAGCCTATAGCCCGGACGGCATCGCCGTCCTTGGTTTGTATATACCCGCGCGCCCGCTCGCTAGGTCGAAGCGGCGGGCCAGAACGGATGCCCGTCCACCTCGACGAGATCCACGTTGTCGGCGAACCAAGCTAGGTAGTCCTCGCGGCTGGGGCATTTTCTGGGCAGGATCGGGATCGCCGCCCAATCGATGGAGTGCACCGGCTCGAGATCGTCGTTCGCCTTGACGGTATTTCTCAGGGGGCCGACGGAGAGAGCCCACGTGCCCGGAGAGCCGGGAAGCTCGCAGAAGCACGCTCGGTGCTTGCTTATGCCGCTTTCAAACGGCATGGCGATGCATTCGGCGCCGCCCGGCGCCGGGCCGTATCTCTCGGTGTAACGGATGAACACATGCATGGCGGCTCCCTATCACATCCCGGCCTGCGATTCCGGCGGCCAGCCGTCGTCTGCTTCGCCGTCGTCCTCCCACCCCTTCGTATCCCGCCACTCGACAGGTTCGGACAATTGGGTGTCGCAGGGTGCCTCGGGCTCGGGCGCGTCGCGCTCCGAACGGGCGAGGAACTTTTTGATGATCCCAGGCATACGCATCACATCCCTTCCAGTTCGCTGTGCTTCTTGCTGGCTTTCACGCTTCGGATCGAGTCGTGCCGCTGCGCCCTCGCCGAATCGGAAGCGGCTTTCAGGTCGCGATCGAGGCTCGCGCGGCGGGCGGAAGGAGCGTCCCTCGAGGCGAGGCACCCCGTCTGCCGCACCGCAGGAGGCGCCGTTCCCTCCGGGGCTGCGGCATCGCAGCGGGCTATGAACGAGTCGATGTCCTCCCCCACCTCGATCCAGCCGCCCCCGGCGATCTGCGCGGCGGCGGCGTCGAGCATGGAGGGCAGCTCGCTTTGCGGGAGCGCGACGTAGAAGTCGTCCGGCAGGAAGAGCCGGGACGGCGCGACCGCCCCGTTCGCCAGCTCTACGCCGTGGCCCTCGAGCACGGCGACGAACTCCTTGATCTCGTCAAGCGACTTGCGGTAGTAGACGATGTTGGGCTCTTCGTCGATCATGCGCGAGGCGACGTAGAAGCCCGATTCCGGGCTGTAGAACTCCTTGCCGCCCATGAGCGCTCGCTTCGCATTTTCGAGCGCGGCGGGATCCGGCTCGGGAGAGCGGTCTTCGACCATGGCTTCCTCCAAATCGGTTTCGGGGATGTCGTCGGGCGGATTGCTGCGGAGAACGGCTTGGGAAGGGTGTATAATCGTGTTCATCGGAAGACCTTCGAGAAACCGCAGCAATTGGAGCTGCGCTTCGCTCGCAAGGTCTTTCGTTTTTTCCTCGTCGACAAACAGAACGTTATCGTCCCGAACCGCTTTCTCGATCAGCGAGCAAAGATCGTTTTTCCCATATACGCTCATAAGGTGGTTCGACGCCACAAGCTCGCAGTCGTACCAGCTCTCCCCATTCGGCTTGATCGCGGCGATCAGGGGAAGGCTGTCCTCGTCGGTCGCCGCCAAGACGAACACAAGGGAATCCCCTCTCGAAACGCTGTCGAAAATGATCGCCGGGGAAGCAAGCAGCTCCGGAATCGCGAGCAGGTCTTCCTTTCCGAGTCCGTGCCAATGTGAATGGCTCGGGTCCTTGGGGTGCAGAACATCCACGACGTGCCTTTTGGTGATGAATATCGGAAGCTGCTTCATGCCGAGCATGATCATGCTGGACGGCGTGTCCGAAACGAACAAGCTGTCGTGACGATCGAACTCGCCTGATTCCAGGAACCGTTCGAGGTCTTCCCTGAACGTCGGCATCTTCTTTCCCCTCCCTCTAGTCCTTGCTCACCGATAAGTCGCGCCGAAACGAGAGATGCCGCTGGGCCCTGCCCGATTCGGCGGCGGCGCGAAGGTCGCCGTCGAGGCTGCGCGGGCTCGCCGCGCGCTTCGGCGCGCTGCCCGAGAGCACGACGGTCTTGCTCGCCTCGACGACGCGCTGCTCGTGGCGGGCCGGGGAGTCGCGCGAGCGCATCCTGGCCAAGGGCTCGCCGAAGCACTTGTCCATCAGGTAGTCGGACGCGCCGCCCGCCCGGCTCGCCGCCTGCATGAGCTCGGAGACGGGGTTGTCGAACCCCTTGCTCCAGCTCGCGAGATACGCGACGTGGTTCTGCCAGTAATCGCTCTTCCCGAGCGAGTCGTCGCGCCCGAGGGCCGGAAGGCTCAAGCCCAGCTCGTTCGCGGTGAACAGGCTCGAAAGCTCGGCCGTCAGCTCCTCGCGCGCGTACTCTTCCGAACCGAACCTGCCGTTCATCGCCCGGTCGAGCCGGTCGGCCGCGCCGGTGGCGTGGCTCTGCTCGTGCAGGAGCACCCGCCCCATCGAGAGGTCGGAGGCGAACTGGGCGCGCTCGGGGATCACGATGGTGTCGATCGCGGGGATGTAGCAGGCGGTGTCGCCGGAGCGCTCCTCCACCTTGCAGGGCGAGTTGTCGACGAGGAAGTCGATCAGCTCGCTCTCGCCGACGATGCCCTGCGGCGGCTCGTAGGGGGCGATGCCCTCGATGTCCTTCGCGTTGAAAAGGTTCCAGGACCCCACCACGACGAACTTGAAATCCATGTTGGGATCGGCCTCGACCGCCTTCCATTCCTTCGGCGTCCTGGGCTGCCTGATCCTCTTGTCCGGCTCGCGCCTGTCGAAGGCGATCTTCATCCACTTCTCGATCGGGTAGGAGTGGCATCCCTTGGCGACGCGGTAGCCCTCCCCCTTCGCCTGGTTGAACGTCATGAACCGCGGGTCGTCGAGGCCGTGCGCCCTCATGTAGAACGTGAGCATCAAGGCGTTGCGCCCACGGTAGACCGTTCCCGTCTTGGGGTTGTGGGGCGCGGGGAAGCTCCATTGCTTCTGCCAGTCCATGCCCCCCTTCTCCATGTCGGCGAGCAGCTGGGCGAAAAGCGCCTCGCGGGCCTCTTTGATCCTTTCCATCGACATACGCCATCACGCTCCCGTGAAATCTCGAGCCCACGTGCCGGATTGGAACACGCACCAGCCGAAGGCGATGAACACGCCGATCGAGTAGAAAAGCTCCGTCACCCATAGGAGCCATTGGTCGACCGACGAAGGGTCGATTTTCGAAAGCGACATGGTGGTGACGAACACGCCCATCATCACGAAGAGCAGGCTGAGTATCGCCCCCGCCACGAGGACGGACATGAAGGCTTTTGCGAAATGGGCCGCGATCGATCTGCCGCCGTCGGAAACGAGCGTGGCGAGCGGCAGCGGCGCGAGGCAGATGTAGACGTAGACCTGGATGACCCGGACAAGGATCGCGATGTTCGCGAGCACGATCACGAAATGCACGATCAGCTGCATTATGAACGACACGAGCATCAGCATAAGCAGGATCCCCCAGTTAGTGACGCTATCCGGAATGGAATTGGTCAGATAGGTCATCTCCGCAACGGGGTTATTCGCGATGCCGATTATGATCCACCGCACGATTTCGAAAGCGAGCTGCATGAGAGCCCACGACCCGTCGACGATCGACTTGGCGAACGCGAACCCGACGAACACCATGCACAGCTGCCATAGGTCGATGCCCGTCTCGGCCTTGCTCATGCTGGATATGACCTTGCCGAGGCCGACGAGAAGGAATACGAGCAAAACCACGTTGGCGGCAGGTATCGCGATGGTGGAGTGGATGTTGCGCAGGACGTCGACGACGCCAGGCATTATGCTATCCAAGTCCTGGGTGAGCATGTTCGACTTCGTGAAAGAATCGACCGCGGCGCTGACTGACGCCAAACAGAAGTTCGCCCCGTCGCGCAACGCATCGCTCACGCCTTGTGACGCCGCTCCGAGCACGTCATCGGCGACGAAGAAGCCGCCGATGGCCGTAACGCCGATGATGATCGGAAGAAGAGGAAAGGCCAGGGCCTCCCTCGGGTTCGCGAACTGGCTCACGGTCGCAAGCAGCACGATAGCGGCGGCGAGCATGGCGCAGGCCGTCCCTTGATGGTCGAGCACCCACACGAAGGCCGAGCACGTTCGGTCGACGAACCCCCGGCTCTTCGGAACCCTCGACAGGTCGTACCCGATCTCTGCCGCAAGATCCCTTTCGGCAGCCTTGGCCCGCGCCTCGGCAGCGAGCAGCGGGAAATAGGAGTTCACGATTGAGTCGATCGCCCTCACGCTGCACCTCCGATCAGGCCCCTCAGGCCGGACGAGCACGCCTGGAGCCCGAGCGTCATGGCGACGGACAGCCCTATGGCGATGAGGAACAGAGCCACGCAGACCGGAAGGATCTGCTCTTTTCCCACCTTCTGCCCTTTCAAGCGGTTCTTGATGTCTTTGATGCCCATGGCCTTCTCCCATCTTGTCATTGGAACGAGGTTTCGCCGGTTTCCATGGAAACGGCGGCTTCGACGACGGTTTTCGCCGAGTCGTCGAGCTCGAAGGCGAGGACGGCCCGCCCGCTTCCGAAGTCGATCTCGGCGCGGCCGTCCCATGTCGCCTTCGTGGCGGTCGGGGCGATCTTCGCCACGTGTTCCTCAAGCGCGCTCGCGACGCGCTCGCCGCCCTTCTCCCCGCCGATCACGTCGTATGCGGCCGAAAGGTCGCTCACCTCGATGCCGCCGGAGCGCTTCACCAACCGATAGTCCTTCGAGAGCGCGAGCCCCGAGCAGGTGAGCTCCCACGGCAGGTCGCCGGCATCGGCCGACCTCGATTGCGAGAGCGCGAATATGGCCTCGCCCGAATCCAGAACCGCAGAGCCCGTCCAAACGTCGACCGAGCCGCCGGAGCCGTCCGACCTCGCCTCGTGCTCGACGGCCGTTATCACGAATGCCTGCGACTTCGACTCCTCGCCCGCCCGCTCGGCCACGCCGCCGCGCGAGAACTCGGCGTACGATCCCCCGGCGGATTCCCAAAGGTTCCCTTCAAGGACCTCGGCGACGTATTCCATGTCGGAGGTGTAGGAGGCGACCGCCTTTCGCTGATCCTCGTCGAGCTCCACGTCTACGGGCGCCCGCCCGCCGGCCTCCTCCTGCTGCTGCGCCTCTTCGGCTTGCGCCGCATCGCGGGCCGCCTCGGAGGAGTTGACCCACGACCTCCAAAGGCACGCCGCCGCGACGAGCGCCACCGCTGCGGCGACGATGACGATGGCCTTCTTCCTCATAGCAAGCTTCCCCTTCCTTCGCTTACGACGCCGACAGATCGGTGCCGTTCATCCATCCCATGTAAGACGGCGCGACCGCGTACGTGGCGAGCCAGTTGTCGATCGAGCGGTTCACGAGGCCGCTTTGCTCCATCGACCTGATGATGCCCCCGCCGACGTATATGCCGATGTGCCCGATTCCCGGCGCGGTCGAGGTGCTGGGCGTCACGACGATCATCCCGACCTTCACCGATGAGGCGTTGAGCGCGGCGGGGCAGTAGCACATGTAATCCGACGCGTAGGACATCCTGGCCGTCGCGATCCCCGCATGGTCGAACACGTCGCACACCCAAGCGGCGCACCAGCCCGGCCTGCCCGGCGGCTCCATCCGCGCTTGGTCGGCCACGCGCTTCTGGGCGTCCGTCGCCGAATCGTAGTCCTGGCCCTTGCCGCCCGAGGCGATCTGCTGCTCCCACTGCTCGACCGTCATGGAGTCGAGCGCGCGCAGCCCCCACTCGTCCATGATGCCCTTGAGCTTGGCCACGTACGCCGAATCCGTGGCCCAGCCCGCATCCTTGAGCCCTTCGGCCATCTTGTCCGAGCTGCGCTCGGCGATGGCTTGCTGGATGAGGGCGTTTCCGGCGTAGCGCGAGCCTTGGAGGAACACGCGGCTGCGGAACGTTATGCACGCCTCGTCGCCCGTGAACACGATGAACTCCGCTGTCACCTGGGTCGTCTGTCCGGGTTCGTACTCCTCGCCCGTGGACCACGACGCATGCCCCGCCACCTCGGGCTCCCCTTCGTAGGCTATCGACCACTTCATCCCGAACAGGTTGTGGTCGCGGGTGGCGAGCAGGCTCATCGTGTCGCCCTGCCCGCTTTCGGCGATAATCTGGGCGACGGTGCACCCTGCGGGATGCCCGTAGTCCTCCTGGCATTGCAGCGCGGCGCGCACCATCGACGCGGTGATGTAAGGGGGGAACCCCTCGAGCGGGCCGTCCTTGGGCCTGCTCGCCTCGCCCACGACCGCGCCCACGGCGATGGCCACGGCCAAGGCGATGACGGCCGCGACCAACGGGAGCCCGACGCTCGGCGCCGCGCCGGCGCCCGCCGCGACCGCAGCGCCTGATTTGGCCGCCGCTGCCGCCCTCGACGCGGAGAGCTTCGATTGGACGGCATCGAGGGCGCGCTTGGCGGCGCGCTCGCGACGGATGGAGGCGCGGACGACGGCATGCCGGCGCTCGCGGGCAAGCCTTTCGGAAGCCCTTTTCGAAACGGCGCGGGACGGCCCGGCCGCCTCGGATGCCCGGCTGTTCGCGGGCGCGCCCTTGCGGCTCGCGCCGGAAGCGCTTCGGGCAGCCGGGGGAGCCATGCCCTTGCGCGCTGCGCTCCGGGCGCGCACCTTGTCGAGCATGGCGGTGGACGCCCCGGCGGCGCGCGCGGCCGCGTCGTCGCCGGATGACGCCCCGCCTTCGCCGCCCGCGGGCGCGAAGGCGGCTGCCGATGCGGCGCCGTTCCTCAGCTTGCGCGAGAGCTTGGCCTTGTCGCGCTTGCTCATCTTTCGGATCCGCGCGCCGCCGAACGAGGGCTGGTCGCCGGGACGCGCCGATTCCTCTTTGAGAAGGCTCGATGCGCGGCGGGATCTCGACTTCGGGAGGGAGCCGGCGCCGCGCGACCCTTTCTCGTCGCGAAGGAGCCTCGCGGCGCTGCGCACGCCGCGGTCGCCCTCGTCTAGGAGCTCATGTGCTTTCGGCATCGGCGTCGACCTCCCTTCCTTCTCCGGGCGCTAGGCCACCGTCGTCTTCTTCGCCTGCTTGTACGGGTCCGTGTTCCAGATCTCGTAGAGCAGGTTGTCCTTCGGGATGGTGTTGCGCATGGCGATCTTGAGCCCGTCTGCCACGACGAGCCCGCTGCCCGGTTCGGATGACGCCGCGATGCGGGATTCCTGGGACTTCGACAGATGGAACGTCTCGCTGATGAGGGAGACGTTCTTCGCCTGCTGCGGCAGCAGCACGAACCAGCCGGAGTTCTCGAAGAGGTTGGCCGCAAGCGGGTGCTCGAGCACGCGGCTGGGAAGCTGCGTGACGCACATGATGTGCAGGCCGAACTTGCGCAGCTCGCTGAAATAGTCGTCCAGCATGCGCACGGCGGCGTCGTTGCCGAAGAGTATCTGGCACTCCTCGACGAGCAGGTAGGTTGGCTTGCCGATGCGGTAGTTCGCGTAGGTGCACTTCCTCACGTGCTGCAACGTGCTCATCATGCCGAGCGTCTGCATGGTCTTGCCCAGGTCGCTCATGACGTAGAGGTTGAAGTAGGGCGAGGTGCGTACGTTGGTCTGCCCGGCGAAGGAGTCCATCGAGCCCTGCGCGTACATCTCGAGCGAATCGGCGAGCTCTTCGGCGACGGGGTTGCGCTCGGCGCGCAGCGTCGCGTAGAGGTCCTTCAAGGTGGGGCGCGTCTCCTTGCCGACGTGCGGCTCGTACATCGTGCCTAGGCACCTGTCGAGCATCGACTTCTCGCGCTGCGAGAGCATCCGGTCCATCATCGACTCGAACAGGGCGATGAAGAAGTCGGTGTTCGCGCGCACGTCCTTGACGACGAGCTCGCCTGCGGCGTTGGCCATGTCCATGGGGTTGAGGCACGAGCTGTGGCCGGGGCCGAAGTAGCTGACGGACGCGCCGAAACGGCGCGCGAGCTCAAGGTACTCGCCGTGGAAGTCGAACACGTGCCATTGGGGGCAGTCGGCCTCGGGGCAGGTGGCCTCGCCCGTGGCCGGGTCGATCTCGGTCCGGGGGTGCTGGCTCAAGGCGTAGGTGATGATCGAGTTGACCGTCATGCCCTTGCCCGCGCCCGTCATGCCGAATATCCACCCGTGCGGGCTCTTGAGCTTGTCGGGGTCGATCAGGATGGCGTCGTTCGACACGCGGTCGACGCCGAGCATGAGCGAGCGCTTGGGGTCGTCGGTGATGTTCTGCGAGCTGAACGGGATCATCGTGGCGGCTTCCGCAGAGGTGAGCGAGCGGAAGTTCTTCGGCAGGCGCGTGGTCGCGAGGGGCAGCGCGCTCGTGAAGGCCGGCTCCTGCTTCAAGGGCAGCTCGATGATGTCGATCGCCCAGGTGCTCTTCTCGTCCATGAGGATGCGGTCGTACCGGTCGAGCTCGGCGGGCGTCGCGGCGAACACCGTGATGATGCCTTGGAACCACGAGACTGACTGGTCGTTCTCCTGGATGAACTCAAGGAGCTCGCGGCTCTCGGCCTCCTTGTTCTCCAAGGCGGGCGGCAGGATGGTGATGTCGCCGCCCGACTTGGCGGTGCCCTTCTGGTAGTCGAATATCTCCGCCTGCACCACGTCGATGTTCTGCCGGATGCGCGTGGACACCTTGCCCGTCGGCTGCGGCACGTAGAGAAGCGATATGTTCATCGGGATGGGCAGCGACCGGATCGAGCGGATGGCGCGGTCGGACAGGCTCGATCCGAAATCGCGGATGAGGTAGCTTTTCACGCAGCGCCCCGGCAGCATGATGCACCGCCTCAGCATCCGCTCCGATTCCGGGTAGACCGCCCACGAGGGGGCCACGAAGTCTCGCGCATGGAGGCGCTTGGTTCGGCGCAGCCTGCCGTAGTCGAAGAACATGGGCTCCTCGGGCCCGCGCAGAAGCGCGTGCATCACCTCCATCTTCTCCATCCCGCGCAGCTGCCGGCATTTGACGTGCAGGCGCTCGAAACGGGCCGCCAGGCTCTCCCGCGCCGCCGCGAGCTGGGAGCCCGCCGACTCGTCGTCGAGGGCGTCCACGGCGACCGTTATGAGGTTGCGCCGGACGAACTCGGTTCTCCCCTCTTTCTGCCGCTCCTCGATGATGTCGTTGTACGCGCGCGCCTCCTCCCTGTTGGCTCCCGTCTCCGGCAGGAAGCGGTCGACCTTAGCCGTCCGGGTGGGCAGCGTGAGGAGGTTTATCTGGAAGCACGAACCCTCCTTCATGGAGGTGTGCAGATCCTCGTACTTGTCGAAGATCGAGTCCTTCACGTCCTTGCGCTCGTTCTCGTAGGCTATGTCGCCGAACTCGAGGGTGACGCAGAACCTTCCCGTGGACGTCTCGGCGATGCCGGACTCGAACAGGTGCTTGAAGCCCACGAGGTCGTTGGTGCACTGCGCGCACTGCTCGCCCGCCAAGCGCTCCATCTCGCGCTTGACGCGGCGCTTTCCCTTCTTGGGGTTCTTCGCCCTCCTCCCCGGCCGCCCGACGTTCCAGCCGCAGGCAGGGCAGAACGAGGCGCCTTCGGGCAGGGCGCGCCCGCAGTTCGGGCAGAGCGCCGCCTGGGCGGGCTCACCTGCCGCACTCGAACCCGCGCTTCCTTTCTTTCTTCCGATACGCACGGCTCACCTCTCCTTTCTCTACCTCGATCTCCTCGCCGTCCCAGGGAAGGGCGTTGCCTCGATCGCTGAGATCGAGTAGCCGGCCGAAGAACTCCTCCGCCGGCATGTTCCATACGGGGAAGAACCCGCACATGATCGGCACTATCGCCGCGCAGGGCACGATGCACCAGACGAAGAGCTGCGGGAGCTCCAAGGCGTAGCCGAACAGGGCCGCGCAGAGCACGGCGACGAATATGCCGTTGCGCAGCGCCTTGAGCTGGCGCGGGGTGAACCCCTTGCGTTTCCGTTCGAAGTTGTACAGGTCCTGATGGATCTTCATCGAAGCCATGGGCGCCTCCCGCTAGGGGATCGTGATGTTCAGGTTGCCGCCCTGAGCGACAATGAACGCGGCGGCGCCGAAGCACGCTATGGAGGCGACCGTGCATCCGATCATGAACCCCTCGCCGCGCCCGCCCTGCGTGTCGTTGATCTTGCCCATGGCGAAGAGGACGAGCGCGGCGAAGGCGCAGAGGACCCCCATCGCCGTCGCGATCCCCGCAAGCAGATTCGCCAAGTCGGTACCGTTCATATGCTTACCTTTCCGTTAATGCACCTTTCGATGCATGGCTTATGGGTTTCCGGATGGCGCGGGCGCGATGCCTGCGCGCGTACTCGCGGAAGTCGAAGCGCCCGTCGAAGGCGCAAGGAGGCATGAGCCACGTGCGCTCGCTTTCCGGGTTGACGTAGGCGTAGAGGGGATGCTTGTAGGTCTGGTACTTGTCATCGAGGATCGGGTAGCAGCCGTGGATGAAGCACAGGAGCTTGCCCGTCGAAAGGCGGGAGAGCTGCGTCGTGCTGCGCACGGCGCGCTCGGTCGATTGGATGGATTCCCCCGAGCCGCGCGTGATGCCGGCCTCGCCGAAGTTGCGCTGGAACGTGCGGCTGTAGACCGTCTCCTTGCCGACGCGCTCCGAGACCTCTTCGAGCGTGTCCTTCGTCTGCGCGCCCAGGAAGAGCATGGTCGAGCAGTTGTCGGCGATGACGTCGGCTTCCTTTTCGCCGTAGACCAAGGCGAGCTGGGCTTTCGCTTGCAGGTAAAGCGCTATCGAGACGTTGCGGGAGCGGACGACCGCCATGGCGCGCACGAGGATGGGTATCTTGCCCAGGTTCGCCGCCTCGTCCAGCTCGAACCTGACGTGCCGGGGCAGCCTTCCGCCGTAGCGCTTGTACGCCTTCTCCATCAGAAGGTCGATCGACTGCTGGATGACGAGCGCGGTGAGGAAGTCGAACGGCGAGTCGGTGTCCGACGTGACGATGAAGAGAGCCTGCTTCTGCCCCGGATCGCCCAGCGTGTCGAGGGCGAGCTCGTCGTAGGAGAGCAGCTCCCTCACGTCGTCGGCGACGAGGTTCACGAGCGCGGCCTGGCAGGTGATGATGACCGAGCGCACCGTCTCCTCGGCGCCCGAGGTGAACGCGCGGAAGCAGTGCAGCGCCACCGATTCGCTCCTGCCGTGCGGCGGGGTTTCGGCGGGAACCCACCTGCCGCCGCGCAGGCCGCCGCGCGAGCCCGCGCGCCGGGGCTCGGCGCTCTGGTAGACGCGCCCGTGCTCCCATGTCTCCATGAGGACTTCCAGGGGGCTCTTCTCGGCCGGGCTGCCGGGATCCGGCAAGGCGGCGTCGAGCAGCTTCATGAGCGACGGGATGGTGCGCTCGCGCTCGTCGTACGCTTCGAAGAGGAACGCCGCGAGCGACATGAGGCAGAGCCGCTTCGAGTCCTCCCAGAACGGGTCGTTGCTGCCGGCGCTCGCGGCGTCGGTGCGGCGCAGGTTGGCCGCGAGGGTGTCTATGGTCTTGGTGAGGGCAACGCCGTCCGGCACGCGGAACCCCTTGACGCGGCATTCGATCTTGACGGCGAGCTTCGAGCCGGGCAGCTTGGGGGTCGCGCCCGAGGCGTTGCGGATCCTCCACACCAGCCCGCCGTCAATCGCCTCGACGGTCGATTCGAATCCGGGCTCGCATGTGACGACGGTGCTGTACGACACGGCTTCGAGGGCGGGGTCGAGGCCGAAACGTATGTCGGCGTCGACCGGGCAGGGGCCGAAGTTCACGAACTCGGCCTCGATCGCCCCTTCGGAATGGCGGTAGGAGATGGACTTGACGGCCTGCGCGAGCTTGGCGCAGCCGTTGCCCGCGCGGCGGTCGACGCGGGGCTCTCCCTCGCGGTACCCGCCGCCGTCGGCTGGCGGGCGCGGGACGCAGAACCCTCCCGTCTCCCTTTCCAGCCATTTGAGGTCGAGCTGCCGGCGCAGCGTCTCGAAGCCGGGGTCGCCGGGATCCGTCGCCCGGAGCTCTTCGGCAAGCTGCTCGCTGGTCTTGGAGGTGGAGGGGACGTCATCGAGCGAATCGGATGTCGTCTCCAAGCCGAGGCTCGCCGTGAAGTTGATATGGTTCGCGCTGCTCGAAACCGCGCCGGCGCCCGCAGCGAGCTTGAGGCCCCTCGTCCGTCCGACCATCATGTCGAACGCCTCGCCCTCGCACTCGAAGGTTCCGGACACCGCGACCTCGATGGCCGAAGCGGGTTTGAGGTCTATGTAGCGCTCTGGAATGTAAGCGAACGGGTTGTAATGAAGCCCCTCTCGAAAATCCACGGTGTTGAACACCTTGACGTCGACGCCGGCCGCTTCGAGCATCCGCCCGCAATCGCGCACGTTGTTGCCCTTCGGGTCGGTGTCGACGATGTCGAACCCTTCCCCGATCAGGGATCGGGCTGCGGCGCGGCGGCTTTTGCGCCCGCCTCGGCTGGAAGTCTCACGGCGCAGGGCGTCGAGCGCGCCGCCGCGAGGATCCTTCGCGACGGGTTCTCCCTGGGCGGGCGGGTTGGGCCCTTTGACGAGGGCGCGGACGCGATGGCGGGCGCCCGCCATCGCCGACGCCATAGCGCCGCGCGCCGATGCCGCGCGGGAGGCAAGGGGGCGCAGCGCGATGGCGGCCATGCGCCAGACCGTCGTGCGCTTCAGATGCGCCGGAACGTTGCGAAGGCCGTAAGCCCGCTCGGGCAGGGCTTCGCCCACCGATTGCAGGATGCTCACGAGGCTCACGTTGAACGTCTTGCCCAAGCCGCTGATGCCGTAGCAGATCATGTTGAGGTTGCGACCGTAGAGGATCTTCTTGGTGCGCCCGTTGCGCGCGACGATCGGAAGGCCGGCGCTGGCCGTGTAGAAGATGTTGTTGGCGCGCATCCCCGGATCGACGAGCGCGAGGATCTCCCTCGACGTGGCGAACCGGTCGTCTCCGTGCTCGCGGCCCGTGTCCTCGTTCTCGAGCCTCATTCCCTTCGACATGCTCAAAAGCGCGACGAGCAGGGGCAGCGCCGCGCCCATCGCCGCAGCCGCCCTCACCATCCCGGAACCCCAATCGATGTCCAAGGGCGATGCGGCGACGGCTTGCCAGAGGGAGGGCAGGCCCGCGACGGCGCCGTGCAGCATGTCTTCGTCGAATTCGAGGAAATGGCTCGCCACGCGGGCGACGGACAGAGAGATCAAAGCCGCCACCCCGGCGAGGACGGCGAATCCGACGATGCGCTGCGATGCGGATTTGCGGGAGGCCATGCTACACCTTCCTCGTGCGCGTGACTTTTGGAACGGCGCGGTCTTTCGCCTGCGCAGCGGCCTGCGCCCGCGCGGCGGCGAGGTCGCGATCGAGCTTTTCGGCCGGGCGGAAACGCGCCGCGAGGCCGCGCACCTTGTCGCGCGCGGCGGAGAAGAGCGATCGCGAGCCTTGCGTCTGCGCGCCCCGCTCCAGGGCCGCGAGCCTTTCGGGCATCCCCGGCATCTCGCGGATGGCGCGCGGGATGCGGTAGCCCTTGGCGTCGAGCTCGCTTTGCGCGATGAATATCTCCTCGGCGCCAGTGTCCGGATCGACCTGCCCGCAATGCTCGATCCCATGGGCCGCGAGGGCGGCATGGACGAGCGCCGCTTCCTCAGGGGTCGCGCACACGCCCCTCCAGACCGCATCTGCCGCCTTCTTCGCGGCGGGCGCGTGAGCGGCGGCTTCCGCGAGGCTTTCGTAGCCGTTGATCGATGCGTATTCGTACTCGTACGTTTTCGCGCGCACGGAATCTATCGCGCCCTTCGCGGCGGCCGCGCTTGCGCTGGGGACCACGAACGCCGCGACGCCGCCCGCAACCGCGCGGGAGTAGGGCACGCCGCGCGCTTCGAGCTCTTTGGCGACGAGGCCGCATCCTGGGTCGGACGCGATCTCTCGGATTTCGATTCGCAGGCTCCCGCCTTTGCCTACGGCGGGCGACGGGGCCGGGCTCGGAACGGCGGTCCTGCCGGTTTGCCGGGCGGCTCCCGTGGCGAACGCCGGTGCGGGCGCGCCGGACCCGGCGAGCCCTTCGTAGTTCGATATGCGGTCGTAGCCGAAACCCCGCACATGCTCGCACAGGCCGTCGATCAGGGCGCGGGCGGCGAACGCGTTCTCCCCCGCTATCTCGAACCAGGCGGTTTCGCCCTCGACCGTCTTGGCGAAGGGAACCCCCAGCTCTTCAAGGTTGCCGGCGACGATTTCGCACGAAGGGTCCCATTCGACCGTCTCGACGCCGAAGACGACGTTGCCTGGATCCCCGGCTTCGAAGTCCTGGGAGACGGGCTTTCCATCCATCTCGTCGTAGGCTTGGGCAAGGGCGCTTTCGGCTTCGGCCGCGCGCTCCGCGCCGCCGCGCGCCCCACGGCCGCCGCCCGAGCGGCGGCCCCTTCCGTGCAGCATGGCCAGCCGCAGCACCTCGACCGCCGCGTTGACCGACGCCATGGCGGCGTCGTCTCCCGAATCCGGCACGGCCTACCTCCCATCCTTCGAGCGGGCTTGCGCCCACATCTCGAGAAGCCTTTCGCGGTTCTGGTCGAGCCACGCGCGGCGGGCCTCGACCGCGGCCTTGCGCCCCTCGATGCTCGCCGCGTTCATGACGGCGCCGTTCAGGCGCTCGACGGCCAAGGAGGTGTCGCGATCGGGCTGCGTGAGCGCGAAGACGAGGAGCTTCTTGTCGTCGGGAAGCGGCGCGCGGGTCCTCGGTTCGAGGAAGCGCATGATGCCCGAAGGGTTCTTCGGGTCGAGGAGGCGTTCGGCATGCGGGAAGAAGCGCGCCCGCCGCTCGGGGTAGTCCTCGCGCAGCGAGGCAGCGAGGTCGGACATCGCCCGCTCGATGCGCGAGGGGTCGTACCCCATCTTGAGCAGCGCGCAGTAGTTCGCGTAACCGAACGACGCGCCGTCGGTGTTCGGAAGGAACGCCTTCAATGCGTTGAACCGCTCCAAGCTCTTCTTTTTAAAATCGGATGCGGAATCAGAATCGGAATCAGAATCCGTATCTGTATCTGTCTTATTTATTGGGTCCAGTTTTGAGACGGGTGGTGTCATTTTGACACCACCTCCCTGGCGAGGCGGGGAAGCCGGGGCGGGCTCGATGGAACCGGTGGTGTCATTTTGACACCACCCTCCGACCTGCCGGTTGTTGAAAACCTCGGGCTTGGCGGGAACGAACGGGACGGCGTTCGGCCCGAGCCGGTAGGAGGTGAACGGCACTCCGTTCACGGTCTTTCGGTCCCGGATGACGAAGCCCTTCGCCTCGAGGGAGTCGAGCACGCGTATGGCCGTCGACTTCGAGCAGCCGAGCCACCACCGGAAATACCTCAGCGAGCATTCGCAGGGGCATCCCGCCTGGCAGAACCCGTAGATGATGGCGTAGACCACGAGCTCGTTGCCGGAAAGCCCCATGTCCTCCACCATGTGGCCCATGAGCACGACGTAGTTGTCCAGGCGGGTCCTATCCTGCACGGCCTTCCCCTCCTTCCAAAGACGAAGGAACCCCGACGCACTTGGCGAGCGACGCCTTCGATATCTTCCAGTTGCCGTTCTCGCTGGTCTTCCATCCGGCGAGGCGGCCCGTCGACAAGAGCTTGTAGACCAAGGGAGGGCTGCATTCGAGGACGTCGCACGCTTGGGACACCGTGCACCAGTTGGAGAGGGAGCCGAGCTTTTCCGAGAGGCTAGGCATGCGCATCTACCTCCCGGCGCGCGCTTCCGGACACCTCGCTCAGGGGGACTTCCGCGAATCGGGCGAGGTTGACGAGCTCGACGGAGCTCAGGCTGGGGGCGCGCCTGAGGTTCATGAGGCAGATGATTTGCTTGAAGGGGACCCCCGTCGCATCGGCGATGGCGTGGTAGTCCATGCGCCGGGTCCGCGACAGTTCGGACAGTGCCGCGTGAAGCGGCTCGTAGTCGATTTTGGGCGTGGCGAGGCAAGGCATCTGAGTGCTTCCAATGCGTTCTGCTGTTTGCGGGACGGGTCGAAGGGACGACTATTCTCTTAAATATTAATCGCTGCCGATGCTGTCTGATTTGGAAATATTGCCACTTTTTCAATCATAGTGTATTGTGAGTTTGATTATCTGAATCAGTCCTTCGAGAAGGAACGCCTTTGAACACCGGAGATTACAAACGTCTCACCCCGAGAGAGCTCGGGCGCTACATGCGCTACTACCGTTCCAAGGCGGGAATCACCGCGAAGGGCGCGGCGGAGGTCATCGGGAAGACGTACCAGGCCATATACCGCTATGAGAGCGGAACCACGTCTCTCAGCCCGGTCGACATGTTCCGGCTGCTCGCCTACTACGGCGTGGCCGAAGACGACGCCTTCACCGAGGCATGGGAGACGGTCGACAACCCTTCGCGCGCCAAGGCGGCCGGGTCGCTGCGGGCCCAGGAGCTGATGGAGGTGTTCTCGTCGCTCGGGGAGCAGGAGCAGAAGGTCGTCATGCAGGTTGCCCGGCTCGCCAAGAAGAGCATGGGGGAAGACGGCGGAAGCCCAGGTCGCGGCGATCGGGAATGAGCGCAGGCTTGGAGGCTGCGGGGCGCCATGGCCTGTCTCGGTTTCCTGCGAAGTTGCGAAGATGAGAGCATGCGCGAACCCGCAGATGCGCCTGTCCGCCTATACGATTACCACGAGGCAGTCGATGCACTGCGGCTTCGAAACCACCGTTCGCGAAAAGGCCCAGCAGGAAATTCGTGCGAGCCACAGCTTACCCACGTGACGCAAGCCCCTCTTTCAGCGCTTCCGGCGTCAGGTTTTTCAGATGCTCCGAGCGGGGAGTCGCCTCCCTGAGGACGCGAAACCGCTCCTGCAAGTTCCCTTTCGTCTCCTGCGCCGATGCGCCAAGACGCGAGCATCCGTCCTCACGTTCGTAGCGGGCTCTTGCCTCGTCAAGCCCCATCAGAACACCTCTTCCATAGCGCGGTCAAAGCACGCTTCCCCGCGCGGAATGACTTCCGCACAGTCGCACAGTTCAGCTTCAAAACCGCATCCGCCAACATTTGATTGCAATTGTAGGCTATTTTGGCTTTTTCGGAAGAAACGCCGCTTGGTTGGGGGGTGCGGACGTTTTTCCGGACGGCCTAGGCGGCCAGCCCCAGCCGCCTCCTG
>ERZ826396.223-NODE-223-length-88061-cov-3.488296_pt1 | contig 88061 bp, 82 predicted proteins | sample MGYA00519926_ERZ826396 | MGnify/ENA primary metagenome ERZ826396 (study PRJEB31778, sample SAMEA3449230) | human gut metagenome | biome: human gut; feature: human-associated habitat; material: faeces | place: United Kingdom | collected 2010/2012 ... | reverse complement strand
TGACCTGCTGCTGGTCGACCGTCAGCTTGCGGCTGACTGCCTTTGCGGCGTCGAGGGCGGTACGCAGCGCGTTCACGGAATCATCCGTGAAATCACCGATATCCGTGCGGTCGAGCTGCGCCTGCGCATTGGCAATGGCAGCGTCGAGAGCGGAATAATCGGCGCCCTTGAGGGTCAGGCCTGCGAGCGCGTCGTTGATAGCCTTTGTGGCGGCGTCAATGGTCGCCTGATAGGTGATGTCCTTGCCTGTCTCAATGGAGGCGGAGGCAAGATACGCATCGCTGAGGGCTTTTGCGGATGCGCTGGTATAATTCTGGAAGTCGGAGGCTTCGATCTTCGCTTTTGCAGCGGCAACAGCAGCGTTAAACGCATCGTAGCTTGCCGGGAGCTTCTGAAGGGAGGTGATCTCCTTCAGAAGAGCCGTGGCGCGGGTGGTGACATCTGCCTGCTTTGTGATGTCGAGGCGGTTTTCGCGCAGCATTTCCTGCTTAGCGGCGTCCACCTTGACCTTCAGTGCAGCGAGATCTGCCGGATCATAGTATTCGGCGTTGAGCTTTTCAAACGCGGTAACAGCCGCCTGCATGGTTGCATAGTTTGCAAACTTTACAAGGCCGGAAACTGCGGCGCTGAGCTCATTTGCAGCTTTATCGATTGCATTCTGGTTGCGGATATCCCAGCCTGTGGTGGGGATGTTCTGCGCAGCCTCATACTTCTCGCGAAGGGCGGCCATTGTTGCGATCGTGTAGGTATCGTCTGCCTTCTCATTATTGAGAATAGCCTCGGCCGCATCTTTGGCAGCGTCAAGAGCCGTATAGTTGGCATCCTGATACTCCAAGGAGTCCACCGCGTTTTGAAGGGCGGTGGTATAGCGGTCAATGACGGACTGCGTCTCCGTGAGGTCGGGCATCTGGAGCAGCTTTTCGACGGCCTGCGCGTTGGCAAGCGCCGCGGTCACGTCGGCCCAAGTAGCCTCCGTGTAATAGTCCGCATCGGCTGCGGCCGCGTTGGCGGCGCTGATGGCGGAATTCAAGGCGCGCTTGTCAATGACGGTGACGGTGAGCGGGATGTCATAGGTATACCAGGTTTGGCCAGCGCTAGCAGTGCCGCGCCCATCGTAATAAACGCGCAGCGCAGTATCATACACTTTACCGCCATCGCCAACGAAATCAACAGTGATGGTGGTCCCTGTCCAGTCATTTCCACCGAACAGATTGCCGGGGAGGCCGCCAATATAGCTATCCCACGTGACGGAGAAGGATTTACCAATCGGGGTGGATAGCGTCTGCGGCTGATCAGCGCTGCGGTTGTAAATCCAACCGTAGTTGACGCCGGCATTCTTCTTCGCATCCATCCAGAACTGGAAGCGGAAGGCTTCGTTATCCTTTGTTTGGATGAAGGTCATATTCTGGAAGTTAGCGCGGAAGGATACGTAATGCCCGGCGTCAACGCCGCCTACCAGGTTTCCTTCCGTGCGCTGCACCGGACCTGTTACGTCCGCCGCGAAGGCCGCCGGCATGACGGAGAGCGCCATGATCAGCGCCAGCGCCAACGCAAGCACGCGCTTTGCGGAAAACGCTTTTTTGGTTTTTGCCATAGAGTGAAAACACCTCTTTCTGAATCAAAATCGGTTGGCCGTTTGGGCAATGCCGCGCCGAAGGGCTTTTGTCACTGCGCTCCGGCGCGGTATTCTATTTGGAGGGGTTCACATAAAAAGTGAGCGTCTGCTCCTTATGCCCATTCGAGTGCGCCGATCGCGTCGAAGATCGCCATTGCGGCGGCATCGACTTCATCCTGTCGGTCAGCTGTGGGCTTCGCATTGAGCAGTGCCTGTGCCGCGGCAACAGCGGCGTCAACACCGGAAAAGTCCACATAGTCGGCCGGATAGTAAAGGTCTACCATATCGATTGCCATTTCAAGCAGCGCGGTATCCGCATAGGAAACGTCCGCTTTCTGGAGGCCTGCGATGGCATCCAGCACATCCTGCGCATACGCCTGAACTTGGGCCTGCCAGTCAGCGTCTTCGCGGGTGATGGTGTTCTTCGCTTCCTTTGCAGCATTAACGGCAGCATTGAGGGCTGCGACGGAGGCCTCCGTGTAATTATGGAGATCCTTCGGTACGGCTGCAATGGCGTTATCGATCGCCGTGAAATCGGCCGGCGCCAGAGCCAGCGCCGCAATTGCGGTGGAGAGATTCTGGGCAAGCTCGTTGATCGTGGCCTGGTTGCGGATATCATAGGAGCCGGCAAGGAATTCATCTGCTGCCGCGATTGCCTCTTCCACATCAGAGAAGTCCACATAATCGGCGGCCTGCATCATCTTTGCCTGGTAGAGAACCGTATTGAGCTCGGAAATATCAGCCGGGAGATAGGAAAGCACTGCGATCGCATCATTGAGTGCGGAGGCAGCCGCGTCGACCTTTCTCTGATTGGCCGCGGTAAGCTCATAGTTTGCATTCAGCTCCGCTTTGGCAGCCTCATAAGCGGCGTTTGCCTTAGCGAAACTCGCAGCGTTGTAATGGGCGTCGTCCAAAGCCTCGAAGGCAGCGATTGCAGCCTTCAGGGCGGTAGTATCAACGGATACCTTCACCTGCGCGACGGCAAACATGCCGGTTTGATCCGCGCTGAAGTTGAAGGAGCCATTTTCCAGAACGGCTTCCACCGGCGTCATCGTGCCGTCGGCTGCAACGCTGTAAACAGCGGTGTTCGCAGCAAACTGCGGGATGCTGATCTTAACCGCCTTCGTAGGCGCCACAGGGGAACCATCGGAGGCAAGGCTAATATCATAAAGATGGAAGGCTTTGTAATCCTTGGCTAGGATTGCGTCAAACACATCGCCGCTGACGATCTCCTGCACGGTCATGATCGTATCGAGCGGGAGAACGCCGCTGTCTGCACGCAGCGTAATGCCGGTTGCGCCATCCTCAAAGAGGAAATCGTTTTTCAGCACACTAAGCTGCGCTTCCGCAGCGGTCAGAACGGCGAGACTTTCTACCAGACGCTTCTGGTCGGAGGTGAGCGCGTTGTAAGCATCCCTTGCGGCGGCGATCTGCGCTTCTTTTTCAAGCGTGACATCGCCGATGGCAGCGATCAGTTCATCCACAGCCTTGGCTGCTTTTTCATCGGCTGCCTGCTTTTGCAGGGCGGCAAGCGTGCTTTCCGCATTGGTCAGAACGGTGAGGTTGGTGACCAGCGCCTGCTGTGCGGCGGTCAACGCATCGTAAGCGGCGCGGGCCTGCTTGATTGCGGCCTCGCTCTCCAGCGTTACGGCGCCAATCGCAGCGATTTGATCCATCACTGCCTGCGCGGCGGCCTGGTTATCGGCCTCCTCTTTCACGAGCGCGTCATAGGCTGCCCGTGCGGCGGTCAGTGTCTCATAGTTGGTGACGAGCGCTTTCTGAGAATCCGTCAGGGCGGCATAGGCTGCCTCGGCGGCTTCGATCAGGCGCTTGCTTTCCAGCGTAACTTTGCCGATGGCGTCAATCTGCGTGATGACGGGGGCTGCCGCCGCCGCGTCCTCCTCCGCCGCCTTCAGCTCCGCGTAGCGCGCTTCAGCGGTGGTCAGCACGTCGTAGTTGCCGACGCTTGCCTGAAGCTCTGCTGCAAGGCTGTCGTATGCCGCGCGGGCAACGTCGATCTTTGCCTTGCTGGCAGCCGTGTAGGCAACTTCGCCGATTGCGGCGATCTTATCCTCAACGGACTGGATCATAGCGGCGTTTTCCTTTGCCACAATCAGGGCAGCCTCTGCATCCACAAGCACCTGATAGTTGGCGACCTGCTTTTGCTGGCGGATGGTTAGCGCGTCATAAGCCGCGCGGGCATCCTGAATGGCTGCTTCGCTTTCGGTTGTGACAGTTCCGATTGCAGCAATTTTTGTCATAACAGCATCCACTGCCGCATCGTAATTTTCAAGCGAATAGATCTTGGCGACGGCTGCATTCAGCTTCGCCACGGTTTCTGCACTGAGGTTTGCCTTGATCTCCGCATAGAACTGATCGTATTCAGACTGGAGCGCATAAACCTGCTGTGCGTGATCGAGCGTGAGAGCGTCCACTGCCGGCAAGGCGTTTACCTTTACAGTGAATGCATCGGCAACCGCTTTGTAGAACTCCGCATTTGCAAGCTCTTGCAGCTTGTCGAGCTGGGTTACGGCTGCGGTAGAATCCGTAGCGGCCACGAGCTCCTTATTCACGGTTGCAAGCTGCTCCGCAGAGAAGCGGCCGGCCGCGTTGAGCACGTCGCGCACTTTCGCCCAATCGGCAGCGCTGAGGGCGGATACGTCCTTATTCGGGACGAGGCTGTTGAGATAATCGCCAAGCTCTGCGAGCGTGACCGTGCGGGCGACATATACGCCCGACTGGCCCTGCGCAAAGATGTTGGCGCCGATCAGATCGCCAACGCCAAACTCAAAGAGCAGGTTGACAACGCCTTCGGCATTGCCCTTCAAATTTTGAGTGAAACGGGCAGGCGTCTGCTTTACGCTGTCGCTTTCAGGCGCACCCAGAATCAGATCATTGACGATGGGGCGTGCGATGGAGCTGAGCTTCTTGCCGTTCGGCAGGGAAACAGCTCCGTCGAGAATATCCCACAGGTTGATCGGAACAGTTGCAACACCGCTTACCACATTCACAGAACCTGCCAGCAGGCTGCGAAGATGCACAAAGATGGTGGCGGTAACTGCCGGGCCGACAACGTTATACTTCTTCTCAAACCGAAGATCCAGAATTTCGTTAAGCAGGTTGACCAGATTGGTGGGATCAAAATGATCCGCAAAGGATTGAATTAACCCTACCAGCATGGCCGGTTCCTGATTACGCAGAGCATCAAAGATGCCCTCTACGGCAGCGGGCGTTTTGCCGTCGCCCTTCTGGATGGTGACGAAAATGTCGGTCAGGAATGCGTAAAAGCTCCGGCCGTTAAAGTCCATTGCCTCAAGCGCACTGCGTACATCCATGATAACACTGTGCAGCTTTGCCGAATTGCCCAGAAGGTCAAACAAAGGGCCGACATACTGCGACGCGAGGTCGTTCTTGACGGTTTGCACAGTGCCGCCAATGAGATTGATGACCCCTGCATAATCCGGAGCCAAAGCAGCAATGTCGATATCCCTGACAATTTGCTGTACATTTGGCTTAATCGCTGGGATCAGATGCGCAATCACCTTTTCAGCGACTTCGATTGCATAGTCGACTTCTTTAGGCATCTGCTTTTGGAATGCCGCATGGGCGGCCTGTTCCACATTGGCAACGCCATCTGCGGAAGCGATCATGCTGGTCGTGAATTCTGCGCGCTGCTCCTTCATGCCGGCGGACGCTTTGCTGAGCGTGGTAAACCGGACGGAGGAGGAAGCGTTGACGAGAGAGCCGGACATCACGTCATACATCTGCGCGCCGTTGTTCGTGGAATAACCGCTGATGCTCAGCTGGCCTGCGTGGCCCGTGAAGAGGAACTTCACGCCCGCATCCGCGAGGGCGGCGGGGTTCACGCCGTTTGAGGGGATGATGTACGTATCGTCCAGCAGGCCGAGGCTTGCGGCGGCCTGGTCGGGGTCATTGGTATAAAGCTTCTTCATACCGCCGAGATCAATTTGCAGACCAGCGATCGTATGGAGCAGATCAATGAACGTCCTATCCACACTGCCGCGGGTAACTGCCGGATGGTGGGATGCGGCGAATACCGTATGGCCATTGGCAATTTCAGCCTTCGCTTTGTCTACCACCCACTGGGTCATCTGGCCTTGACCGTCCGCCGCGACGGAATCGCTCATGACGATCTTGAAGCCATTGCCCAGATCTGCGACATAGGAAGCGGAATTCGGATCCTGCTGGGCTTCACCATAGCCGAAGTCCTTGTAGAGATCCTCAAACACTGCTTTCGATACCGCAGTCGTCGTACCGCCTTCACGGACATCATGCTCGCCGGGGATGACATAAACCGGGATGCCCTCCGTTTCGACTTCTGCGAGCTTACTTGCCACATATTGGTGGGAAGTTTTGCTGCCGTTATTGGTGAGATCACCTGTGACGAGCAGCACATCCGCATCGCTTGCTTTGACCTTGGCGATCGCAGCGTCAAGCAGGGCGGCGCTCTTAGAAAGCATGAGGCCATCTTTATCTGCCGCTCCCGCCTGATAGCGGATGTCCGAGATGGTGGCGACTTTGACTGTGCTGGCACTTTCTGCGCCGACGATGAAGGCGGCCTGGACACAACCAAGCAGCATCATCACGGCGAGAACAGTGCTCAGCAGCCGTTTGCATTTCTTCAAATTTTTACACCTCCAAATAGTAAATTTTTGTTTTAGGCGTTTTCACGCCTTGGACGCGCCTTCTTTAATTTTCACGGTGCGCGCGGGCCGGGAAATGAAGAAATGAGCAAAACGGCGAAATAACCGAAAACTTTTCACATCAAGAATATCTCTCTATGAAATTAGCGGTGATTTCGTAAATAAATCATAAACTGAAATAGACATAATGTCAATCACTTTGAAAATAATAGGTCCGTTTTGTGAATCTTATATAATTTGAAAAAATGTTTTTTAGGCACAATAACGGTTCATTGAGAGAATCCTGTATATGATATGCGATTTACCCAATTTGCATGAAAGGAAGCCCATATGAAATTGAAACTTTGCTTTTATCTGCCAACTTGGCATGGCGCATATCTATTGCCCGGCAACGAAGATAACGCCGCTGGTCGTTCTATTGGCTCCGAAAAACCGTGTTGACTTTTGTCCACCGAGGGTATTAATAACTGATAAAAATAGAAATGCCAATGTCGTGCAAGGAGAAAATGCCTGTGCAAACAGTGCTATATAATATATATGAAAAGGAAAGCAGATAAAAAATAGCCGCTAGCCGCCAACTTTTGTAAGCACTGTGTATCTCTATTGATCCGTATGATCACGGCGGGCCTTGCTTTGTTACTCCGCTGCGCTTCGAAACGAATGGTATTCGTAAAAAAGCCGATTGAATTTGCAGATTGACAGGCTTCCCCTCTTGACAGAAAGGGGCACGTTTAGTATAATGAATTTCGCTGTAAAGAAAAGAACTTTACATATATCCTTTTCTGCATCGAACAGATTTGCGGTGCGGAGAGGGGGATTTTGCGGGGTGGGGAGGCGAAGCTGTGGCGAAGGATCTTGGAATCACGATTTTGCTTGATTTCTATGGGGACATGCTCACGGAAAAGCAGCGGGATTTTCTTGGCTACTACTATAACGACGACCTTTCCCTATCCGAGATCGCGGAGAATGAAGGGATCACCAGGCAGGGCGTGCGCGATTCGATCAAGCGTGCGGAGGCGCAGCTGTTTGATATGGAGGAGCGGCTGGGACTTGCACGCCGTTTTCATGAAATGCGCAGGGGGCTTGATGAAATTATCGACTGCGCGAATGCGATCAGCGAGTACAATATGCGCTACGGTCTATCCCGGGAAATCAACGATACGACCGTAAAGATCAAAGCAATCGCACAATCCCTGTGCGAAGTGTAAAGGGAGTGATGATTTGGCTTTTGAAGGCCTTTCCGATAAGCTGGAGGCTGCGTTTAAAAAGCTGCGCGGCAAAGGGAAATTGACGGAAACCGACGTGCGCAACGCGATGCGCGAAGTGCGTCTTGCGCTTTTGGAGGCGGATGTCAACTATAAGGTGGCCCGCGATTTTACCGCCAAGGTAACAGAACGCGCGATCGGCGCGCAGGTGATGGAGAGCCTGACACCCGGGCAGATGGTGGTCAAGATCGTCAATGAAGAGCTCACTGAGCTGATGGGCGGCACACGCAGCCGCCTTGCGAGCGCTCCGCATCCGCCGACGGTTGTGATGATGTGCGGCCTGCAGGGCGTCGGCAAAACGACCTATTGCGCAAAGCTTGGCCTGATGCTGAAAAATCAGGGGAACCGCCCCCTGCTTGTGGCGTGCGACATTTACCGCCCGGCGGCGATCAAGCAGCTCCAGGTGGTTGGCGAGAAGGCGGGCGTGCCCGTGTTTGAAAAGGGCACGGCAGACCCTGTGGAAATTGCGCGTGAGGCGATTAAGCTCGCTAAGGATCAGGGCTATGACTACGTGCTGCTTGATACGGCGGGCCGCCTGCATATCGACGAGGAGCTGATGGATGAGCTCAAACGCGTCAAGGCAGAGATTAAGCCGCATGAAATTTTGCTGTTGATCGATGCGATGACAGGGCAGGATGCCGTGAATGTGGCAACTGCCTTCAATGAGGCGCTTGGTGTGGATGGGCTCGTGCTGACAAAGCTCGATGGCGACACCCGCGGCGGCGCAGCGCTTTCTGCGCGCGCGGTCACAGGCAAGCCGATCAAGTTCATCGGCACAGGGGAAAAGCTCGGCGACCTTGATGCGTTCCATCCGGATCGTATGGCCTCCCGTATTCTCGGCATGGGGGATGTATTATCCCTGATCGAGAAGGCGGAAACGTCGCTTGATGAAAAAAAGGCGATGGAGCTTGAGGCCAGGCTCCGAAAGAATAAATTCGACCTCAATGATCTGCTCAATCAGCTGCGTGAGATGAAGAAAATGGGCAATCTCAAGGAGATGCTTGCGATGCTGCCCGGTGTGGGCAAGCAGCTGAATGATGTGGAGATCGACGAGCGGCAATTTGACCGCACACAGGCCATTATCCTCTCCATGACGCCCGCAGAGCGTGAAAAGCCGGATCTGATCAACCCTTCCCGCAAGCGACGGATCGCGGCGGGCTGCGGCATGCAGGTGGAGGATGTCAACCGTCTTTTGAAGCAGTATCGCGATATGCAGCGGATGTTCAAGCAGTTCAGCGGCAAGGGTATGCGCAAAAAGATGCGCCGTATGGGCCAGCTTCCGCCGGGCATGGGCGGAGGGCTGTTTTAAAATTTGCTTTCAGCACGTCAGCCCCGTAGCCCCAAACGGCAGGTGAAAACGTGATGAACCAATAAATCATTTTCATTTTTGGAGGAATGTAGTTATGGCAGTTAAAATCAGGCTGCGCCGTATGGGCGCAAAGAAGGCACCCTTTTACCGCATTGTGGTCGCGGATTCCCGCTATCCGCGCGATGGCCGCTTCATCGAGGAAATCGGCTATTATAATCCGCTTCAGGATCCGCCCGTGGTGAAGATCGACGCGGAAAAGGCCGCCAAATGGATCGCAAACGGCGCTCAGCCGACGGATACCGTAAAGGCGATTTTCAAGAAGAACGATATCATCAAATAAATTGCCCATTGATTAGGAGGGCTTCATTTTGAAGGAGTTACTGATTACAATCGCACAGGGCCTCGTGGAGGATCCCTCCGCTGTTTCAGTCGATGTGGATGCGCCGGATGAGGAAGGCACGACTGTTTACCACCTTCATGTTGCACAGCCGGATATGGGCCGTGTCATCGGCAAGCAGGGCCGGATTGCAAAAGCGATCCGCACAGTGATGAAATCCGTTGCCACCCGCGCGAATGAAAAAATCCGTGTGGATATCGATTGAATGGAGCTGCCCGCCGCTTTGACGCGAAAGGCCGTGGAGCGCCTATCAGATGATGGAAGAGCATACTGCGAAATGTGTAAACAGTTCGCGGTGTGCTTTTTTGCTGTAGCAAAACAAAGAAACCCGGTAGCCTTTTTCCTGAGCCTTTAGAGGAGATGCGCCCTTCATTGTGTTTATTGAGGAATAGAATTCTATAGTTTATTTTAGAATATAGTGGTGTACTGTGAAATAGCTTTACAGGCGAAAAAATGATTTTTGAACGGTTGAAATTTATTGAAGCGGTGGGTAGTCCGCCGCCTTGCCCTATCAAAAGAAAGGAGAGAGAAACATGGCGATTCGTTCGCTTCGATATAACGACGATGCAATATTAAGAAAGCGCTGCCGCCTGGTAGACGAGGTCACAGACCGCATCCGTGAACTGCTCAATGATATGGCTGAAACGATGTATGCGGAGAATGGGGCGGGCCTTGCCGCCTGCCAGGTGGGTATTCTTAAACGGCTCGTGACAATCGATATGGGAGATGGGCTGTTAAAGCTCGTCAACCCGGAGATTGTGGAGGTCTACGGCGAGCAGGCGTGTGTAGAGGCCTGCCTGAGCTTCCCCGGTCGCGTGGGGCAAACTGTGCGGCCACAGTGCGTAACGATCCGCGCACGCAATGAAAAGGGCGAAGAGGTGCTTTATACGGGGAAAGGGGACCTTGCAAAATGCTTCTGCCATGAGCTCGATCATCTGGATGGGATTGTTTTGCCGGACCGTGTCACAGCATGGTTATCAGGCGGGAAAGCTTGATTTGATTCGGATTGCTACCGGTGGTTGTCAAATAATATCCGATGATTGGTGGACGGATACGGCATCCTGTGCCATACTAATGAGTGGAAACCAGTCAGAGGGGAGCAGAGTGTATGACTTTTCAAGAGAAACTTTACCAACTGCGGCGGGAGCGCAGTTTGTCGCAGGAGGGGTTAGCCTCTGCACTCGGCGTTTCGCGCCAGGCAGTGCAGAAGTGGGAATCCGGAGCCACCAGCCCGGATACCAATAACTTGATCGCTTTGAGCGATTTTTTCGGCGTGACGCTTGACAGCCTTTTAAAGAATGATACGGCGACTCTAGCACCCGCGCTAGGGGATGGCGCGCCGGAAGAGCGTGTTTGGCGGCCGTATCACTATGAATATAAAAGCAGACGCACCCTATTTGGCCTGCCTTTGGTGCATATCCATTTCGGGGGTAGGCGCGTTTGCCGGGCCAAGGGGATTATCGCCATAGGTGACATCGCAACAGGGCTGTTTGCCATTGGCGGTATTGCGGCGGGCCTCATTTCGCTCGGCGGCCTATCAGCCGGGCTGCTCGCATTGGGTGGGCTGGCAATCGGCATGTTTGCCGCCGGCGGCATGGGGCTCGGCTTGCTTGCTGCCGCGGGGGGCCTTGCGGTAGGCGGCTATTTTGCGATGGGCGGCCTGGCGGCCAGCAAATGCTATGCGCTTGGCGGTTTGGCGGCTGCGGGGCGCATCGCGGCGGGCGGGATAGCCTTTGCCCCGGTTGCCATTGGGGAGGAGGCGCGAGGCACGGTTTCACTTTTGACGAACGCCCTTTCAGCGCAGGCGGTGCGCGACGCTATTTTGGCGGCGCAGCCAGCTACGCCGGAGTGGATTGTGACGCTTTTTGTATTGGCGGGCCAGTAAGAAAAGCGATTTTTGCCGTTATGCGGATAGACTTGATCTTTACTATTTTTCTTGTATAAAAATAATCCGTTTTGCCGCTGCGGTATAATAGCTTCAAACAGAGTTTGAAGCATTGGAAAAATGCCTGTCGGCGCGAAACGCCTCCTGCCGCAAAGCGGCAACGCCATTTTTCACAAAGGTTGGCCTTGCGTGTATGGTATAATAATCTCACGAATCTCGAGCTTCGGAGAACATTGAATCATTGATTCGGGCTGACGCCCTGTGCAATGACATCATGGAAAAATGGTTTTCACAGAAGCGGGAACGCTATTTTTCACAGGGGTTAGCCTATGCGCATGTGGTAAGATAATAACCGTTGAGATAGGAGCAGAAAGGTGATTTGGGCCGATGGATGGTAGAATTCAAGAAGCGGTTGCCGCTTCCTTTCATGATGGAATTTATAAATGCATTTTAAGCAATCCGGTATCCAAAGCAGAAGGATACCGCAAAATTGTGCTGAACCGTTTACAAGGCTATTTTCAGTTAGAAAAATATACGGAGAAGCAGGTGTTTCATGAAAAGCTGACGCAGGATCAGGCGCAAAGCTTCCTTTGCAACGCATTGCAGGAGCACTTCCGCCAATATAACGGCTGGGATACCTCGCGTGAATACCAAATTCGAATCAGCGCAAAGGGGAGAGTGCTTTGCTCTCGCAAGGCGATCCCCAACCAGGCCCCAAGGGCCGTGCAGTCGCACAACCGGAAAAAGCGCTATCTGCTTGAAGAAGGCATGGTGATTCAGCCCCTCGTTGACCTGGGTATATTCACAAAAGAGGGAAAAGTTATCCACGCAATGTATGATAAATACAAGCAGATTAACCGTTTTCTTGAGATGGTGGACGATGTATCGGACAATCTCCCCCGGCAGCGTCCGCTGCGCGTGATCGATTTCGGCTGCGGGAAATCCTACCTGACCTTTATTCTGTATTATTATTTGACTGTTATAAAAAAGCGCGAGGTGCAGATGGTGGGCCTCGATCTCAAGGCGGATGTGATCGAAAAATGCAATCAGACGGCACGTAAATACGGCTATGACGGCCTGCATTTTGAATTGGGCGATATCAACGGCTATCAGCTTGCGGGAGAGGTCGATCTCGTGATTACACTGCACGCCTGCGATACCGCCACGGATTATGCCCTGTTCAATGCTGTGAGCTGGGGCGCGCGCGTGATTTTATCCGTGCCCTGCTGCCAGCATGAACTGAATGGGCAGATACAGAGCGAACAGTTTTCCATCCTGACGCGATACGGGATCGTCAAGGAACGCGCCGCTTCCCTGATGACGGATGCAATCCGTGCCAACCTGTTGGAGTGCTGCGGCTATAAAACGCAGCTGCTGGAATTTATCGATCTTGCCCATACGCCGAAGAATATTCTGATCCGTGCTGTAAAACGCGCGCCATCGCAGAGGGCCCCGGCGGGCGTGCTCGAGGAGACGGAATCCCTCATGGAGGAATTTTTGCTGCATCCCACCCTCTACCGCTTGCTTAAAGAGGCGGGGAGGATATGATTGCAACCAAGATGAAAAAAGCTTTTCTGCACAGGGATTGACAGCAAAGCCCTTTTGCACTATATTAAAAATAGACGGAGGCATTACCGCATAGACGGTTCGCCCCCTGAAGTTTATCGGTTAAAGATGTAGCTGTCCACTTTTGCGGGGTGGGGCGGCTACTTCTTTTTTATGCTCAGGGCCGTGAAAAACAGCCCGATCATGCTGATGATGACAAGTGAGAAGCTGAAGAGATTCTCATATGTAACAAATTGCATGCGCATCACCCCTTTTCAAGGGGGTTAGCAGCGCGCAATACGCCGCCGGAGTAAAGCGCCTACCGTTTGGGTAAGCCCTCCTGAGCTATTGCAGCGTTGTGGTAATTATTTGTAAAATAAACAGTTATAAAAAAGAAACGCTGCTTACATTTTTTGCAAGCAGCGCTTTTTATAGCATTATTTCAACGTTACCATCGTTACGCCGTCTTCCCCTTCGCCATAGGTGCCGAGCCGGTAGCCCTTTACCATGGGATGTGCGCGCAGGTGCTTCTGCACCGCCCCGCGCAGGGCGCCCGTTCCTTTGCCATGGATGATTGTGCATTCGTTTAATCCGGTCATCACGCAGTCGTCCAGGAACTGATCGAGATCAAGCAACGCTTCCTCCACCGTTTTGCCGCGCAGATCGCAGCTCGTTTTAACGCTCGTTTGGGCGATGCTGTCTGAGCGGCGGACTGTTCGGCTCTTGGATTGATTTTTGCGCTGCTTTGCGTTGAGCAGGCGGAGGCTTTGCAGCTTGACGCGCGTTTTTAGGGGCCCTGCCTGCACCTCCACATTGCCGTTTTTATCCGGCAGAGTGAGCACGGTCGCCTGCTTGTCGAGGTCGGCGATCAATACCGCATCGCCAACTTGCAGAGGGCGGGGAAGCACATAGTCCGCATCGTCGATCACCGGGGCGACGACAGGGTTCGTCACCTCTGCCATAGCGTTCGCATGCTGCTTCATTTGCGACTTGGCGCGCCGGGCAAGGTCAGCAAGGTTTTGATTTTTTTCTTTCTCCTTTTTGAGCTTTTCCAGCTCCATCAGGAAGGCCTGTGATTCCCGCCGCGCCTGCTCCACAATGCGCATGGCCTGCGTGCGTGCTTGCTCCATTTCTCGCTCGCGCAGTTTGTCAACACTTTTGAGCTGCTCCTCCGCCTTTTGCCGGATTGTTTCCGCCTCGGCGCGTTGCGCGCGGGCATCTTCCCGCTCCTGCTCAAGCGCCTGATGGCTTTTTTCCAAGCTTTCTACCACATCCTCAAAGCGGGTGTTTTCTGCGGAGACAAGCTCCCGCGCCCGGTCGACGACCTCGCTTCCCATCCCCAGCCGTTCGGAGATCGCAAAGGCGTTTGATCGCCCGGGCACGCCGATGAGCAGCCGGTAGGTTGGCCGCAGGGTGGCAACGTCAAATTCACAGCAGCCGTTTTCCACACGCGGCGTTTGCAGAGCATAGGCCTTCAACTCCGCATAATGGGTGGTGGCGGCAATTTTTGCGCCCTGTTGATGGAGTTGCTCCAGAATCGCCATGGCGAGCGCAGCGCCTTCGACCGGGTCGGTGCCCGCGCCCAGCTCGTCAATCAGCACAAGGCTGTGTGCATCCGCCTGGTGCAGAATGCTGATGATGTTGGTCATATGCGCGGAGAAAGTGGAGAGGGATTGCTCAATGCTCTGCTCATCCCCAATATCCGCGAGCACATGTGTGAAGATGGAAATACGGCTTTGATCCGCGACCGGGATCATCAGACCGCACATCGCCATCAGCGTGAGCAGGCCCACGGTTTTGATGGATACGGTCTTGCCGCCCGTATTGGGGCCGGTAATCACCAGCGTATCAAAGGTTTCACCCAGGCGGATATCCGTGGGGACGACCTTCTCTTTTGCGATCAATGGGTGCCGTGCACGCCGAAGCTCAATAACGCCTTCGTCATTTAAAAGCGGCGGAGCGGCTTTCATTTCATAGGCAAGCTGCGCCTTGGCAAAAATAAGGTTGAGCTCCACCGCGCATTCATAGCTTGCCTTGATGGAATCTGCAAAGGAGCCCGCTTCGGCGGACAGCTCCGTGAGGATGCGGTCAATCTCATCGCGCTCCTTGCTTTGGAGCACTTTGATTTCATTATTGGCCTCCACCACGCCCATCGGTTCAATAAAAACAGTGGCGCCGCTGGAGGAGGTATCGTGCACGAGGCCCGGAACCTCGCCGCGATTTTCATTTTTAACCGGAACGACAAACCGCCCGTTGCGCTGGGTGACAATGGGCTCCTGCAAAAATTTTTGATAGCGTGGGGAGCGGATCATCTGATCGAGCCGGTCTCGCACGCGCGAGCTTGCGGCGCGGATTTTACGCCGGATATCCTGTAGGGTAGGGGAGGCGCCGTCGGCCATCTCATCTTCTGACAGGATCGCGTTTAAAATGCGTTCTTCCAGGAATTTATTTGGCATAAGAGCGTGAAAGAAATTGTCGAGGCAGGTTTCCACCCCTTCGCTGCGGGAGCGCCACTCTGAGAGGGAGCGGATTACGCGCAGCACCTCGGCAATCTCAAGCAGTTCGCGCATGGTGAGCATTCCACCCGCGGCTGCACGCTGCAAAGCATTGTTCACATTGTGCAGCCCGCCGAAGGCTGGGCCGCCGAACCGGGCAAGGAGCATGTGCGCATCCTCGGTTTGTTTCAGCAGGGCCTGAGCCAAGTATAAATCTGTTTGAGGTGTAAGCGAAAGCGCGAGGCTCTTCGCATCCGCACAGGTAGCGTGAGAAGCGAGCATTTCTAATATTTTGTCCAGCTCCAGAGAGCGGTAATGGCGGTTTTCTATTGCTTTCATTATGAACTCTCCTGTTTAATATGTAAAGTTAATTTCCTTCACAGAGTGAAGGAGAAGCGGAATCGTTTGGTTTGATTAGGAGGATACCTGATGATAAAAATCCAACGTCTGAAATCCGCGCTGCGTCTGTGCAAGGAGATAGCGCTCGGAAATATTGGCCAGCGTTCGAATGCTATCGTCTGGTAGTGTAAAGTGAAAAACCTTGTCGAAATCAGAAAACACAATGTGACGCATAGCGGTGACAATGCCGATCGGGAGCGTGTCATGCATCCCTTTTGGACGGCAGTTTGCACAGTAGAGCCTACCATGCACGGCGTCAAAAAACATCGGGTCGGATTCGAATGCACCGCAGGTTTCACACGCGACTAGGTTTGGCATGTAGCCCGCGATGGAAAGCAGGCGCATTTCAAAGATTGCCTTCAGCTGCAATTGCGGGCGTTTGCCGGAAGAAAGCAGGTGCAGCGTGTTTAGAATCAGCCGCAGATAGGGCTCCGCATCGTCCAGCTCCGGGGCCAGCTCCGCCATAAGCTGGGCAAAATAAAGGGCGAGGGAGAGCGCCTCCATGTTTCCACGCAGAGCAAAAAAAACCTCAATTGGCTCAGCCTCATCAATTATGTAGCTATCCCTCCCCTGAAAAATGGAGAAACGGGAGTAGCTCAAAAGCTGGGTAGCCGTCAGGGCGTTGCTCTTAATCCGCCGCGCGCCGCGTGCAAAGGCATGCACGATGCCATAATCGCGGGTAAGCAAAATAACCCTGCGGTCTGCTTCACCGATATTCTGTTCTCGAATGACCAGGCCGTCCGTATTCAGGCGCATGAGGTGATGCCTCCTGCGCGGGCTTATTTTGGCTTTCCGCCTGCATCCGAAAGCGCAGGTAGTCTTCCACCCGGCCGGTTGCAGCAAATTGCGCCCACGCTTGTTGATTAAAATCCATAACCATTCTCTCCCTATCTGTGCGTTTTGTAAGTAATGCGCCCCGTGTTCAGGCGGCATTACTTACTGTCTCACACATGGAGTAGAATATCAGAGGGAATTTTTGATTTCTATTTTTTGCAAATCATCAATGGCAGATACACCCTTTGGAAGCCTCTGCACATGAAGAAGGTATTGGAAGCTATTTTCGGCCTCCTGCTCATCGTAGGGATAATGCAGCTTTTGAGCCACTTCGCGCGCTGTGCGGTCGAATAAGCGGCACATGCTAACCGTTGCAGCCCACATCTCTGCAAGCGCCCCGGAGGCGTAGGTGGATAAAAATGCGTTCCAATCCGCCTGTGTTAGAAAGCGGCGAAGATACTTCCCAGCCTTGCCGATGCTGACGGAAAAATCATGTTCCAATCCAATCTTCCAGGCAAGCATCTGCACCAGCTGCGGGCGTTCCACAGCGTGGAGCATCTCCTGCACGTAGGGGATTTCCTCCCGCCAGAGCCCTTTGGCGACGTTGTTTAGGCACCACCAAAATTCGTTGCAAACGGCGAGAAAGTGCGCGCTGTCGGGCTTTTTTACCCAAAAATCCGCATCCGTCGGCGCCGGCATGGCGGGCAGCAGGCCGTCCTTATCCAGCAGGATTTTGCACAGGCGGTCCGTGCGGATGGCCTGCTGGGCATAGGGAATGCTCTGCACATGCAGGTCAATCCGGTTGCCGTCCGTAAACTGCATCAGCCAGCCGTAGCAGTTTGCCAAATCCGCCTCATAGCCCAGCAGCAGGCCGGTCTGCTCCGGCAGCTGCATATAGAGCCTTTCGCCAAAGCGGGCGATCCATGTTGTATCCTTGATAAAGGGAAGCGTTTCCCGCACGACATACACAATATCATAATCCTGAAAAAGATCCTTCGGCGCATTAGGGTTTGTTCGGGAGCCATTCATATAAACGGCCCGGATCCGTTCATCCTTACGGGCTGTATCTAAGATCAGATCGATCATTTCCTTTTCGCTGCGCATAAAAACACAACCTTTCAACTTATCATAGGCCTCAATCCAAGCCGAAGTTGTGGATCAGTCCCTCTCGGTTGCGCCAGTCCTCCTTCACCTTGACCCAGCACTGCAAATGAATGCGGATATTAAAGAACCGCTCCATATCCTCGCGGGCATAGGTGGAAACTTTTTTGAGCATCGCGCCTTTCTTGCCGATCACAATGCCCTTGTGGCTTTCACGCTCGCAGTAAATGGTGGCTTCCACATCCATCAATCCACTGTTTTCCCGCTCGCGCATTTTTTCAACGCTTACCGCGATGCCGTGTGGAATTTCTTGATTAAGCAGGCGCAACAGCTTTTCCCGGATGATCTCCGCTGCAATTACGCGCTCCGGCTGATCGGTCAGCGTATCGTCCGGGAAAAAGTGCATCGAGGGAGTGGAGAGCTTTTTTAGCTCCGCCAGCAAGTCGGTAACCCCGTCTCCCTTGAGGGCGGAGACGGGAACGACCGCCGTGAAATCATAGAGGGCGGAGAACTTGAGGATACGCTCCATTAAAAGCTCCTTGCGCGCGAGGGTGTCGATTTTGTTGATGGCGAGGATCACGGGCAGCTTTTCCGCCTGGAAGCGCTTAATGAGCTCTTGCTCTGCCTGACGCAGTTCTCCCTGCGGCTCCACTACAAACAGGCAGGCGTCTACATCCGCGATGCTGTCGCCCACTGCCTTGATCATTTTTTCGCCCAGCTTGTTGTGCGGGCGGTGGAAACCCGGCGTATCAGTGAATACGAGCTGGGTCTCCTCCTGTGTCAGCACGCCCATAATCCGCGTGCGGGTGGTTTGCGGCTTGTCGGATACAATGGCGATTTTTTGGCCAAGCATCCGGTTTAACAGCGAAGATTTCCCAACGTTTGGGCAGCCGACGATAGAAATAAAAGCTGTGCGCGTTTGTGTCATTTCAAACAACCTTTCCTCATGGATGCAAAGTGAAGTAAACGGTAAAAAGGGAGCATCGCGGTTGGCGCTATTCTTGCCTGCACATACGAAAAAACACGCAGAATAGGCTGTAAATATCATAGGAAATTGAATAAACCCTCATAAATTGAGAAAATTTTTATCGACCATGATACTTTAGTATAGCATATTAAAGGACTGTTGCAAAATAAAATATTTTGCAACAGTCCCGCAAAAAATTGTTTGCGAGCCATAACTTGTGGCTCGCATTTCGCGTTTGTATGACCGCGAAACCACGCTTTTTTCAGTTTCTGCGTAGATTCATGAATCATCATGCAGCGCGTCCCAAAGTCCGTTATGGATTTTGGGACGTTTTGTCCAACCCCAGCAGCTTCAGCGGCCCCATGAATATGTAGGCGAAGCTGAACACAAGGCTAGCGGCGAACAGCGCAAGGGAACCGGGATGAGAGGCATAGTATTGATACAGTGCGCGGAAAGCGGGCGGCTGCCACAATAGGGCGACACCGGCCGCCACAGCCCCAATTGCCGCTACTAGAACAGCGCCGGCCGCCGTATCCTTTGCCGCTTTGGCCAACGGGTGTTTTCCCTTGCTGTGCAAGTCAACGGTGCGTTCCACTGCGGTGTTAATCAGTTCGCCCATGATAACGGCCGCATTTGCCAAAAAGATGATGGCAAACTGCGTGCGGGAGAGCTGAAAAAAATCAAACCCCAGCAGGAAAAAATACATATATGCCATGCAAACGAAGTGAATGCGCATATTGCGCTCGTGATGCAGGCAATAGAAAATGCCGCGGATCGCATAGACAAAGCTCATGCCTAAGGCTTTCATATAAATCCCTTTCAAGCCGCAGCCCTATACAGCGCCTTCTGTTCCACCCCTCCGGCGCTTTTGGCGTGGTTGCGGCCACTGCCTTTATGTTTCGTTACAGAAATTATTCTCCCATGTAATAGCTGCCGTTGCGTTGCAAGCCAAGCTGTGTGAGCACCGTTTCCTCTTTTTCACGCATGCGTACGCTCTCAAGCCCGCCGCCCTCGTGGTCATAGCCGAGCAGGTGGAGCATGGAATGCACGGTTAAAAAGCCAATCTCACGTTGGAGCGAGTGCCCATAGCGCTCTGCCTGCTCCACCGCATGTGGCATGGAAATGACGATATCGCCGAGCATCTGCGCCCCCGTATCTTTATTGATATCGTACACGCCGTTTTCCCCAAGCGGGAAAGAGAGCACATCCGTGCTGTTGTCAACATTGCGGTATTGCTTGTTCAGCTTGTGGATTTCATCGTCGTCTACAAATTTAACGCTGATCTCCGCCGGGCCTTTAAACTCTTCCATAATTAATACGGCGGTGCAGCAGCGGCGCACCAGCATGCGCACGCCTGTGGGGATTTTTACTTCCTTTTGAGCGTTGGAAATAATCACTTTTACTTTATTTTCTGTCATTTCTGCGTTTGCCCTCCTCGTGTCTTTCGTATGCTTTAATAATGTCCTGCACCAGCCTGTGGCGCACGACGTCTTTTTCCGTAAAGGTGACGCAGGCGATATCGTCGATCCCCTTGAGAATCCGCATGACCTCCACCAGGCCGGAGCGTTTCCCATCCGGCAAATCTACCTGCGTGATATCGCCAGTGACGACAATCTTGGAGTTAAAACCCAACCGCGTTAAAAACATCTTCATCTGCTCGTTGGTGGTGTTTTGCGCTTCATCGAGAATAATGAAGCTGTCGTCCAGCGTGCGGCCGCGCATATAGGCCAGCGGCGCCACCTCAATGTTGCCGCGCTCCTGATATTTCTGAAAATTTTCCGCGCCGAGCATATCAAACAGCGCGTCATATAGCGGGCGCAGGTATGGATCCACCTTGTGCTGAAGATCGCCGGGGAGGAAGCCGAGCTTTTCCCCCGCCTCCACAGCCGGGCGGGTGAGAATAATGCGATTGACCTCCTTGGCGCGGAATGCGGTAACGGCCATGGCCACGGCCAAATAGGTTTTGCCCGTGCCGGCGGGGCCTACGCCTAATACGATCGTATTGTGTTGGATCGCCTCAATATACCGCTTTTGCCCGAGGGTTTTCGGCTTTACGGGTTTGCCGCGCGAGGTGATGCAGATGCAGTCCGCCGTGAGGGCGTGAATTTTATCCTCGCTGCCTTCCTCCACCAGGGAGAGAACATACCGCACGTTTTGCTCGCTGAGCGCTTCGCCGCGGTTAATGAGCGTTAAGAGCCCGCCAATAGCACGCACGGCTTTTGAAACGTTTTCCGCTTCGCCGGTTACCTTCAGGTCGGATCCGCGGCTGATAACGCTAACGCCGTATTCCCGCTCGATCAGCCGGATGTTTTCATCAAAGCTGCCGAAAAGGCTAACCGCCTGCTCGAGCCGGTCTACGCTGATGGTTTGTTCAAACATGAAAGTCAATCACCTGCTTTTAAGAATACCTGATTGGATGTGATCAAAAACGGCCACTCAGATATTTTGTTACATTATAACATAAATTTCCGCAAAAGTCATCTATTATGAATAAAAAACGGTACAAAGTATCTGAATTTTCGCGCTTGATTCTTGTGCACCTATCCAAGATCAGAAGTTGCAGAAAAGTATTGCGGAATGGTTTATTATTTGGTAGTTTTCAGGTATAATATGCAGGGGAATCAGGGGAATTCTGTTTCCTCTGAAGAAATACGAAGGCTGACAGCCAGGATGGATGGGCAAAATGTTTGTAGATGTTGCAAAGATCAGGATAGAAGCGGGTAACGGGGGCAACGGCGCTGTTTCCTTCCGCCGTGAAAAATATGTTGCGGCCGGTGGGCCAGATGGCGGGGATGGCGGCAAAGGCGGTGATATCATTTTTCAAGTGGACGATCATCTCGTTACGCTTTCCGACTTTCGCTACAAAAAAAAGTATAAAGCGCCCAATGGGCAGGATGGCGGCCCACGCCGGCGCAACGGCAGGAAAGGGGAGGACCTTGTCATCCGTGTGCCGCGCGGCACAGTGCTGCGCGAGGCGGAGACGGGCAAGGTGATGGCCGACCTTTCCTCTGAGGAGCCTTTCGTTGCGGCAAAAGGCGGGCGCGGCGGATGGGGTAACCCTCATTTTGCTACGGCAACCCGGCAGGCGCCGCGCTTTGCAAAAAGCGGCACGCCCGGCGAGGAGTGGGAGCTTAGCATGGAGCTTAAGCTGCTTGCAGATGTGGGGCTGATCGGCTTCCCCAATGTGGGAAAATCAACGTTGGTTTCCGTGGTGAGCGAGGCAAAGCCGATTATCGCGGATTATCATTTTACCACGCTTACCCCTGTGTTGGGCGTGGTTCGCATGGGCGAGGGCCAATCCTTTGTGATGGCGGATATTCCTGGCCTGATCGAAGGGGCGAGCGAAGGCGTGGGCCTTGGCCATGAGTTTTTGCGGCATGTGGAACGATGCAGGCTGCTGGTGCACATCGTCGATGTTTCTGGCAGTGAAGGGCGCGACCCCATCGAAGATTTTGAAAAAATTAACCAGGAGCTCGCCGCCTTTAATCCGGAGCTGGCGCAGCGGCCCCAAATAGTGGCGGGCAATAAGTGCGATTTGGCGGAGGATGATCAGCTCGCCCGGTTTGCATCGTATATCCGCGGGAAGGGATATGATTATTACCCGATGTCCGCCGCCATCTCCTATGGAACAAAAGAGCTTATAGACGCTGTGGCAGCGCGCCTGCATACGCTGCCGCCCGTCAAACGCTATGAGCGCGAGGAAATCCCGCTGGAAACGCTGGCGCAGAAAAAAAACAACGGTTTTACCATCACGGAGCATGAGGGCGTGTATTTTGTGGAGGCCCCCTGGCTGATACCGATCCTCAATCAGATTGACCCGGAGGATTATGAATCCCTGCAATATTTTGAGCGCGTACTGCGCTCGAGCGGGATCATTGACGGGCTGGTGGAGCGCGGCGTCCATGAGGGAGACACGGTGAATATTTACGATATTGAGTTCGATTACGTGCCGTAAGGCATCGGGGAAAGGGGCTGTTTGTTTGAATACCTTTTTAGATGGCGAATGCGACCCGCGGCAGATGAGCCCGCTGACCCTTGCATTTTTGGGTGACGCCGTTTATGAGCTCTTCGTCCGGGAAAGCCTAGTGCGGGCGGCAAACCGCCCGGCCAACGCCCTGCATAGCCTGGCAGTTCGGCAGGTGAAAGCTTCGGCACAGGCGCAGGCCGTCGGGAAATTGATGCCCTTGCTGGATGCGGAGGAGCTGGCTGTTTATAAGCGTGGGCGCAACGCGCACCCCGGCCATATCCCCAAAAACGCATCTCATCAGGATTACCATGCAGCCACAGGCTTTGAAGCGCTGGTGGGCTACCTTTATTTGCAGGGGCGGCTGGAACGGCTGCGGGAACTGTTCCGTTTCTTGCAGGCGGAAGGTATGGAGCCGGCGGCGCAACCGGCTGATTCGGCTGTTTGAATCAAAAACAGAGGAGGCAATACGGTATGGATGATAAAAACGGAAAACAGGAAGAATCTGGGGTGATCAAGGCCCAAAAACCGGGGCCGCGTGAATTCGGCAGGCTTCGCAAGCGCGGCAGCGCGGTGCGCGAAGGTATGATCGACACATTAATGTGGATCTTAGGGTGCCTGCTCTATGCGATTGCCATGAATGTGTTTAACGTTCCTAATCAGATTGCGCCCGGCGGCGTCAGCGGTATTGCAACGCTGCTCAACCACCTATTCCATACGCCAATCGGCGTGATGGTGATGGCGATTAACGTGCCGATTTTCCTGATTGCGTGGAAGTTCCTGGGCTGGCGTTTCCTGCTCAATTCGATGATTGCAACAGTTTTGCTCTCTGTTTCGATTGATGTGACCGCCTTGTTTTTACCGGCGTACCAGGGCGACCGCCTGCTGGCCGCCCTGTTTGGCGGTGTGCTCTCCGGCGCGGGCATGGCGCTCATTTTCATCCGGGGCGCAACCACGGGCGGCGTGGATATCATCAGCCGCCTGCTGCGCAAAAAATGGCCGCATCTCCCGATGGGAAGGCTCATCATGTTCTGCGACCTGGTGGTGGTCGTCATGGCATGGCTGGTTTACGGCAATATGGAAAGCGCGCTTTATGCCATGATCGTCATCTTTGTCAGCGGCCAGGTGATCGATTATATTATGTATGGTACGGGCAACGGCAAGATGCTCTTCGTCGTCACCACCCATGCAAATGAGATTGCGGGAGCGGTCACCCGGGAGATGCATCGTGGCGTGAGCATCCTCCCTGTGCGCGGAGGCTACACGGGAGAAGATAAAAATATGCTGATCTGCGCGGTGCGCAGCAGTGAGGTCGCCCGCCTGAGCAGGATTATCCGGCGGATTGACCAAAACCCCTTTATTGTGGTGGCAGAGGCCGGTGAGATCCTAGGCGAGGGCTTTAAAATGGGAGAAGATCCCGTGTAATAGAATCTGCATTTTGTAAAACGACTGTTTCCCATAGCAGAGCCAAGGGCGCGATGTGCATGTTTTGTTTGCATCGCGCTCCTTTTTTTGATTGTAACCAAGCTGTAACCGCGCTGTAATAGGTCTGTTCTTGCCTCGTTCTGTCGAATATGCTATGATGAGGCCGTGCTACAAAATGCATTGGATTGGCTGTGACGGATCGGAAGGGGGCTCTTAGATGATGGAAGGGGAAGGAAGGGGCAAACGGCTGGCGGCGACCGCCTGTGCCTTTACGCTGCTATTTTGCCTGGCGGTGGGCTTGGGTGTGCACGGCGCCTTCCAATACCAGCAGGTCAAGCAGGAACAGCGGCTTTCTGCGGAGTATAGCCTGAAGCAGGCGCAAAAAGCCGCCGCACAGCCACCTAGCCGGCGGGAAACGGAAAAAAGCACCGCCACACCGGAGGCGAAGCCGCCAACGGCAACACAGGAGAGTGAAACAGAGCAAGAAAGCGTGCTGCCTATCTCCACAACATCGGCCGTCACTACGGCGGATGGAGCGCTGTCCGAGCCCGCCGCGCGGCGTGAGCCCTCCCGCATACCGGCCGGCTTGCAAAATGATCATAAGGTTTATCTCACCTTTGACGACGGGCCTTCGCAAAACACCTTAGAGATTTTGCGCATTTTAAAGGAACATAACGCCAAGGCCACTTTCTTTGTGGTCAATTCCAAATATAATGCCTATATGAAGCGGATTGTGGAGAGCGGCAATGCGATTGCACTGCATACCTTTACACACAGTTATAAAACGATTTATCAATCCGAAGCAGCCTATTTTGAAGATCTTCAAAAGATATCGGATGTGGTGAAACGGGAAACGGGTGTCGAGGCAAAGGTGATCCGTTTCCCCGGCGGCTCCAGCAATACCGTCAGCAGGCGCTATCGGAAGGGGATCATGTCCCGCCTGACGAAGCATATTATGACGTCACACTGATAGCGGTGCGGCGTGAGAAAAGCCTCCGATTTCTCGGGGGTTTTTCTTTATTTCTGCACCAGTTTTTACTCTTATGATAGATCTTCTTATCTCATAGAGCCGCATATTTTTCGTCACAGATAGGTGGTTTTCTATTTTTGCGCCATTTCTTCAAATTTGTCTTATTCGAGCAAAATCATAAATTGGTGCAAATAAGCATAAGTCGCACGGCTTCAAATACACTCTAATATATCAGTTATATGAGTTGTTTTTACGGTATGAAATAAAATCGCTCAAAGGTTGATCTGATGCCGCTCTCCAATACGTTTTTCCATTACATGCCCCGCCGCGAATAAAGTTCGCAGCTCCGGATGGCGTATTGAATATGATGTCCCGGATAACGACCGTTCCGTCTGCGTTCAATGAATCGGCGTGCTCTTTTCTTGACTTTCGGATACTACTTTCGCTTGATGTGATTTTGGGATCTAGCATAGACCCCTCAAGAACAACATATTCGCATCCATTTTGAACTTTCATTTTACCATCTGCGACTCCATTTGAAAGATAAAAAATCTCATCGGTCTCGACAGTATAGTCTCCAATGTGAGTATTGCTTTTCAGGTGACTAGATTCGGTTTCACTAGAACCTTCCTCGTCTTCCGGAGCGTTAATCTCCGCAGTATCATCCATTTCAGCAATCAGTTTTAAATAACGAAAGGCTTCTTCCGGCTTTATATTAAAGAACTCGCGGTTCTTACGAATACGCTTATCTGCTAAATCTGTAAGAATTTTGTGGAGACTTGATTCAATGTAAGAATACTTATTACTCTTTACTGTGGCGTAGATTTCAAATGGTAGCGGCACAGCAGTATTGTCTAATTCTTTTGAACGAACATCTACGGGCCTAGAGCTTTTCCCAATCTTAACCCAATCCTCTCGAAAACTGGGATTCGTTAAAATATATACATATCCTTTTTCTCGCATGTTTCAATTTTCCTCTCGATTTGCGATAATTGCGTTGAACTGATGGGGCTATTGTATCACGGATGGAATTGCATAAAAAAGAGCGGTCATTGCTGGCCGCTCATATTCTTGGTATATAGTTTGCGTTGAGATTAGATTGTGATTTTTATCTTCTCGCCATTCTTAAACTCGAAGATAAGATTTTTCGGGTTTACAAGGACTCGCTCAACGAGGGAATTCCATGTTACCGAATCAAATATCGGTTCCGAACCGAAGGACTCAAGCGCCTCGACAAAGCGGGATAATTTCTCGCGAACGCCTATGAGGCGAAGTTCCTGCTCTTGAAGCTCTGAAATTTCTGCTTTTTGCCGCTCGATCTGTTTAGACATCTCCTCAAAGCGCATGCGGTAGACTTGCTGGTCTTGAGATATGTATGCATTCTCGCGCACGAGAGCTTGGATTTTGGCCATGTCTTTAGCAAGAGCCGCCTCTGCTTTCTCGCGCTTCATGCGCATTTTATTGAGAGCATCTGCCTTGTCCATTTGCGCCTTACAGGCCGAAATACACCTATTTTTGTTAGCCAAGAGCTTGGATAGAGCCTGAAGGTAATACCTTACAAGATCATCCTCGGCAAGAATGGGCGTGGAACAGTTGTTACTGCCCTGATAGCGTCGATTGCAATACCATACATCCTTGCTGTGTTTTTCCTTGGCATGGAAGATTTTATGGCCGTAAAACGAACCACAGTCACCGCAAACCAATTTTGTGCAGAATGGACTGCTATTTCTAAGGCCTCGGCGCATACTGGAACGTCGCTGTAATTCAACCTGTACCAGATTGAAAACATCTTCATCGATGATTGCTTCGTGCGAATTGGTGACGTAATATTGCTTAACTTCACCATTGTTTTTCTTGACTGTTTTTGAGAGATAGTCGAGAGTATAGGTTTTCTGCAGCAATGCATCGCCCTTGTATTTCTCATTGGAAAGAATGCTCCTGATTGTGCTGACAGACCATACATCCTTACCTCCGGGAGTTTTAATTCCACGCTCAGTTAGTTCTTTCGCGATATTGCGGATAGTCATGCCATCAAGAAACATACGGTAAATATCCCGAACAATTGCCGCCTCTTCCGGCACAACTTCCGGGCGTCCATCCTTGCCTTTGCGGTAGCCGAGAAAATGGCGGTATCCAAACGACACATTGCCGTCTTGCATACTTTTTTGCTTTCCCCAGCGTACATTCTCTGAAATAGAACGACTTTCTTCCTGGGCGAGTGAAGACATGATCGTAAGCATAACTTCACATTGCTTATCCAGGGTATGGATGCCCTCCTTTTCAAAGTAGACTTCGATTTTTAAAGCCGATAATTCACGGATTGTCTGCAAAGCATCAACCGTGTTACGGGCAAAACGCGAAATTGATTTTGTGAGGATAAGGTCAATCTTTCCGGCTTTGGCGTCAGCAATCATCCGATTGAAGCCATCACGCTTCTTTGTATTTGTTCCGGTGATACCTTCATCGGCGTAAATGCCAACAAACTCCCACGCAGGATTATTGCGAATATATTGGTTATAGTAATTTACCTGGGCTTCATAGCTGGATTGTTGTTCGTCCTGCTCCGTTGAAACACGGGCATAGGCTGCAACTTTCAGTTTGGGGGCTTCGGTAGTGTTATCATAAACGACCTGCGAGCTAATAGGCTCAAGAACGGTCACTCGTTTTACTGTGCTCATAGGCCACTCCTTTCTAAAGTTTTTTGTCGGGCTGCCTGTTTCATTTCCTCAGTCCAACTGTTTTGGCGGGATGAGTTGCTCCACGCAACCGTTATTTCGTCGCCATCCGTCAGGACAAAAGTTATATTTTGCTCTTTGTGACAGATAATCTCGGATATGTAGTCCCGTAGATTAATACCGTCTAAAGAACACAGCCCCAACACTTCTTTTGTTTTGCTTATCAGAATCGCTTCCGGTATTTGCTTATTGTTGCAAAAGCGTTTACCTCTGGTTGCGAAAGTCGAGCAAAGCCATGCAGGTTTTGCATATTTTGAACTTGCATTGGCGATTCTGCGTCTGAAATGCTTGCCGCAGTTTGCACAAGTCAGCAATCCGGAAAATTGACCTTTAAATGTATGCGTGGCCATCTTTATTTGAGATTGCCGACGGGCTATTTCTTCCTGAACTTGCTCAAAGACAGTTTTCGAGATAATGGATTCATGACTTTTTTCTACAAGATATTTTCGTCTTTCTCCGTTATTGATAACACGTTTTTTACTACGAAAGTCCTCTGAATAGGTCTTTTGTAGGATCATGTCACCAGTGTATTTTTCATTCCGTAGAATCAGATAAATAGCGCCTTCCCTCCATTCTTTGCCTCCGCGAACAGTAGGAACATGCAAGTCGTTTAACTTATTCGCAATAGCCAATCTTCCCATGCCAGACAGGTAATCCTCATAAATCATGCGGACAATTTCTGCTTCTTCAGGAATAATGGTCAACTGCCCGTCTTTCAGGCAATAGCCTAACATGCGGCCAGTATTTGGCCGTCCTTGTTCAAACATCTTTTGGATACGCCATTTTTGGTTCTCGCTGGCAGATCTGGATTCTTCTTCTGCATACATCGCGAGTAAGGTCAGCATAAGCTCCCCATTCTTGCTGATGCTGTGCATATTTTCTTTTTCGAAGAATACGTCAATCTCCAACAATTTTAACTCTCGGATAGTATCCAGAAGCACTACTGTATTTCGAGCGAAGCGGGTAATTGATTTAGTGATTACCAGATCGATTTTTCCCTTCCGACAATCCTCCAGCAAGCGCATAAACTCGGGACGGTTGTCTTTCGTACCGGTAATACCTTCATCGGCATATACTCCAGCAAATTCCCAGCCAACATGGTTACTAATATATTCATTGTAATAGCTGATTTGAGAAGACAGCGAATGGATTGCGGCCTCCTTATCTGAGGAAACCCTCGCATAAGCGGCAACCCGCTTTATTCCGATATCCGGTAACTTCGTTGCGCTAATCTCTTTAATCTGCATAAATTCCACCTCCTACAGACATTCATCACTCTTTTAAACGAAAATGTCGAGTCTAAAATCAAACATGTGGTTACTTCTTTCGCCTTTCGGCTTTCCACCACTCAATTCGGCACTTATCCGAGCAGAAGTTTTTCTTTTGCCCAGCCGTATTATCTAGCGGTCGACCGCAATGCTTACATAGATTTGGCAATGCTTTTTCGGCTTTTGTTTTTCGTTTCCCAAATGCTTCATAGCCGTTCCTTCGGCAGATTGATTTCACCGTATTAGGCGAAAGATGCAGTGTTCTTCCTATAAAAGCGTAGGAATAGTTCTCTTTTCTGAGTGAAGCAATTCTTTGCTTTACCTCCGAGCGCATGGGTGCCTCCTTTCTGTTAATGTGCGATAGTCTTAACTATAGAATTGCCAGCCCACTGGGGGCTGGCGTGTAAGTGGGTATAGCCCTAAATTTTGCGGATTATATCCTCGCCATAAGCGACACCCAGGCCGGAGCCGCAGTCCCAGTTGACAAAGATTGTTCCGATATCGTCAACGAACTGCACAGTTCCTTGTTCTCCGGGCGTTAGCTTCGTAAATGGATCGCTCATAGAAACGAGTTCTATGTGTGTCCCGGCTGGATATGTTTTTCGTAGTCTTTCAACCGTTTGTTTATTCGGAAATCCCTGCATCAGCTTCACCTCCTTCGATACTTGCCTGATTGATTGTGACTTCCGGTGCTTCAATTTCGGTTCTGATTTTATGGGCATCATGTCTTGCTTTCGCCTCCTCGGTTCGCCAACCGCTGTTTCCAGACAGGTTGCGAAGCAGGAATTTACGAGCAAAGGCATATTCTGGCCCTTTGAAGTTCAGAGATACGAGAAAGAGTCGCATTGTAAATTTGTCGTTATCTGACGGACTTTCCGTAGCCGTAACGCGAGTGAGCATTTTAGCTCTCTTCGCAATACCAGATACAAGCTGCATATATGCTTTCGCCTCTCCATCAATGCCATGATCAGTGAACCACGGAAAGCAAACCTTGTCCTCTTTACGCTCAATGGACAGATCGTCTGTTTCGAGCGCTTTCTTGAGAACCGTTGCTTTACTGGCAACAATCGCTCTGACTCTGCCAAGTTCAGCCTCATCAAGGTAAGAGCCTGGCAGCTCAATCACGATCTTCTTTGGCTCGGTCGCTTCCGGAAGAGGAGTTTCCTCCGATTGTTCGTCTGTAACTTCTTCCGTAGCTTCCGCTGATTCAAAACTGCCTTCCGGCATAACAGGAGCTTCCGGTTCTTCAATGAACTCTGCTGATGTTTCTTTAGCAGTACCATAATCCTCAATTGCGCCGATTTTGTCTTCATTAACAACGGTTTCGTCTAAAATATCTTCAGATTCTTCGACGGTCGCATCCACGGCATCGGATACATTTTCCTCAGTCGGATCTTCTGCTCCGGGAGAAGACTCTTCCAATACAGGTGCGCCGTCGATTTCTTCCGTAGACTCATCCAGAGCTCTCTCAAAGCCATGCCAGGTAAGTTTCTTGACAATAGCTTCGATTTCTTCTTCGGTCATGTCGTCCGGAAATTCAATATCTCCGGCACGATTCACAATGCACGCTCCAACCTCATAACCATAACTCGGAGCTCTGAGATATTTGGACTCACATCCGATAACCTCAGACAATGCGTTTACGAGTTGCTTTCTCTGTTCGCCAGATGCGGCGTATTTCATAGTCGTCATAATAGAGACCTCCTTTAATTGTGTCGGGTTAACAAGATACAGAGAGCAAGTTCAGCTTCCTTAGTGGTCGGACAAATATCCCAGCCACGGTCATAGTTAGCGACAATTTTTCCGTTTTGCTTTAACTGCAATTTTGAGATTTTGCCGTGATTGATTCCGAATTTGCTCGGCTCATCATATACCTTTAAGGTGTAGTGAACCGCTATGTATTCTTTTTCAGCCTCTTTCTTTACCGGAATACCAATAGTTCCTTCTTGCCACATAATTTGTTTCTCCTTTACATATTCATCACTCTCCAGCATTTTCTTTGTAAGTGAGATCGTCAGGCTTTTTAAGTGTAGCCTGCGAGATAACATGAGTGCCTCGGCGATAAATATATGCACTGTCGCTAAGCTTCTCCTGCGGAGATACAACCGTCCGGTTTACATCTCGTACAACTTCAATGATTTTTGCGGGCTGTATGAGAGAGAACGGAAAGATGAGAATCTCATGAATACTTGACGGTGCGATACAGAGGTCATCCTCTATCTGCGCCGCAAGATCTTCAAGATATGTCTCATACATCAGAATGGAAGCTCCAAGAATGCGTTCCGGATTTGTCCCGACATACATCGGATAAGGCGTATTGCTCGGAAACTCTATTCCAGTAATCCCAGATATAGCATCTTCCATAGGCATGATGCTATATCCGGCTTTCTTGCAGTTCCCATTGGCAGCGTCCATGATTTCATTGAGTTTAATGTCCAACGAGACCATATCTACTGCGTCAATAACCTTATATCTCGGCCTGTTTGGATCGGAATGATCCATTAAAGCAAATGCGGCTACCACATCCAGAAATTCAGCAGAGACTACATCGTCTCGCAATGTTTTTGGATCAAATAGTGCGTATCTGACATTTTCAAGAACTACATCTTTGGTGTAGGTTCTATCATCGTTAAAGTCTAACGTCATAGAAACATCCCCCTTTCTACGCTTTTCGGCTACATTTCGCCGTCATCATTTTCAAGCCCCGGTGCGGTGCCTGTCATGATGAAGTTACTGTACTCTTTACGGTTATCCATCAGGTAAACGACCAGTTCATAGTATCCTTCGCGGTTAGCGATATACTGAACGGCGTTTACGTCAAACATGTTGGTTTCTCCGGTATCCCGGACAGCCAGAATCTGTTCCTTAATGGTTTGTGTCATCATTGTAATGTCCTCCTATCTCAAAGATTTGGATTTGTGCAGTTACTCCTGCAGGTTACGGTGTTTTCTCAGAACGGTCTGAGACTACGATGTTAAGGTGCGTCCGAAGTAATTTCGGATTTTAGAGAATGATATATCCACGAATCTCAACCTCCTTTCGGTGTGGCTATATACCTTTAATGTGCTGTCGTTTATTCTTTGGAAAGCGGCGAGGATAGATAGCCAAACGACCTGAGCTATCTCCTCTTGATGCCGTAATTGCTACGACATACCGTTTCCCTCGAAGTTAAAATGTAATGTGTGGTTCATAAGTTTCCTTTACTGATATGTTGTTATTTTCGAAGACCTGAAGTATGCAAGCCGGAGACAAACGTCTCAATTCGCGAAAACCTTATTTTACTTTCGACTCTTTCTCTTTACTATCTTGAAATTCAATAATGCTTTTATAACAACGCTCCAGTTTATCTATAAATTCCCGGAGCTGCTCCGCCGTGCCGATTAGCGAGATGTTGTAGCTATGCATATCGATAACTGCTTGGTTAAATCGTTCGCAAGCATTCTCCAGCTCGCTGACGGCGTCGCGGTGTTCGTCATATAAACTGACGAGTGTGTGGTAATCCATGCTGATCCTTTCGTTAAAGTTAATAGTCTAAAATAGATAGATTTTCGTTTATTGATTATGTTTGCCCGACTTGCACGCTTCAGGCCTCCGGCGACTTTAAGAATGTTCTACTATGAGCTAGTCTGTTTTGGGGGTGTATAAGGTGCTTAGCCGAAAACGCCGACTAATCCGTTTTAATTCCAAGCAATTGCATTTTTGCCAAAGGCCTGGGGTATGCAAGCCGAGAACATCTTTTGCATAGACTACAAAAGGCTCTAATGTTTTGTTTTTGCTGTGTTTGTTTTAAAAGGTGCTTGCTACATACAAAGCTGCATGAATTCTTGAGTGAAACAGGCTAAGTCGTCTTTGATGGGCTTCGTATCCATATTGAGTATTTCTGCATCTTCCAATATTCTCTTGGATTGGATGTAGCAGATGGCAAGGCATTCTGAAATAGAGTTGTATTTGCTTTTAATTTCTTCTTCGGTGAGAGTTTTTCGCGTCATTCTTCATCCACCCCGTATTCGCCGCTATTCAGATCTTTTTCATCGAGAATCAAGACATAGATGAGATCTACGACATATGGACGGATGGTTCTTTTGATTTCAGCGATATCTTCCTTAGAATCAGCTAAGAGCGTTCTGAGCGAACAGATTGCCTTATAATCAAACTCCAAACAATTCGTGATGTTTCGGAGCAGTCTTTTGTAGTCGCCCTTAAATTCCGCTAAGCCTTTTTCAATCTCTTCTTGGCTTGGTCTTTGTATCATGTAATTCCTTTCGTTAAATTTAGTAAAAACAGTCATCGGGCCTTTTTCGCCTCAGCATCGATACCTCGGCTTGCATGCCGCAGGCCTTTGACATCTCTGCCAGAGGATAACCACTAGCAGAGATCTTTTGCGTCAAAGCCTTGCCGGATCAGGCGTTCAAATTCATCTGCCGTAATGACAATAAATAGCTTTCCTCCCTTCGGGTATGCTTCTTGAATAGCTGTGCGGAGCCGATCTTTGCGCCCGGCATCCAGCACCAGCCACACAACTACCGGAAATACGCCGAATTGTTTTTGCTCTAATCCGGAACGATAGTAGTCGCGATAGCGGTCACATTTGCCGATAATAGTTGATGGCGATTCCGTGCTTAAATCAATCTCAATAAACCACCTGTCCTCGTAGCCATCGCTTTTCGTGGCTACGAACAGATCTGGCTTTAATGAGACGATTTTGCCGTGCTGGGTATATGGTCGCCAGCAATCCGGTTCCCAGTCAGCGGTAAGTAATGTCAGCCCCGGAGTCCTGCGACAAATCTCTACAAGCTGAACATAACATTCTGATACAGCCAGAGAGTGCCGTAGAAACATGCGTGAGGGTTCTAAATAGCGTCTTCGCGAATATTGCTCAGAACTTCCTATTGCCAGGAAACGCTCTCCAGCTTCTGTGAGATGCCAGATCAGAGAGCCTGACCCGGCACGGGTTCCACCAATCCTTCGCTCGAGCGTGTTTACAAGACCATAATCTTTCAGCTTACGAAGCTCTCTGGCGGCGGCTCGCTTAGCAGCCTTCTGCGTAGATGCATTGATTATATGTAGACGCTGGATCTGCCCGGTAAGCAGAAACTTGCACTTTTTTAGAGATGCAAGAATCTCTCGGTCGCGTGTTGATAGCTCCTCGTTGTATTTTTCCAGTTGGTTTCTTCCGACTCTGACTCCTATGGGGATCACCTCCTCGCCGGGGGAATAGGCTACCGCTACATGGCGGTAGGGGTCGCTTCCCTTAAACGGTTTTTGTGCCGATATGTCGGGAGAATCATCGGCATATTCATCGCTGCGAAAGGTCGGGCGGTTCGTCTTCATATTTTCCTCCGACCGATGACAGAATCATCAAGATCTGGACCGATCAGGCTCGGGGCTTCCTCAAATAGTTTGAGATATTCTGCCTCAACCTCACCACTGGATCGGCCATAGCGAGTCTGACTTTTTGCCTTGATTTCTGCTGCCGTATGAAGCGATGGCGGAGCAGGAATTGTCTTTCCCTGTATCCAGCCCGTCTGCCTGCCTCCCGACATGAAGTTTGTATAGATCTGGTATCTCGGTAAGAGCATGAAATCTAACGCTTCCAAACCAGGAGCCATCGTAGCAATTTCTCTGGCATCGCTGGCATTCAGTCCAAATATGATTTTGTTCCTTGCATTAGCATCGATACCAGCACGAATCTCGTAGGGGAGTTGTGCGCGATACTGGTGCGCCATGGTAATGCCAACTCCTAAACCTCTGGCCTGCGCTAGGGCATCGGATAAATCTGTAGGCAAGGTTAGGTAATCTTGCAGCTCGTCGATATACAGGGAGACCAAATGGCGGCGTTCCGGCGCGACGTTCGCCCGAGAAAGGGCTAACGTCCAGGTAAGGCCTACCACTAGGCTGCCCAGCAGTCTGGCGCTTTCTGCGCCCACTGTGCCGCGATTCAAGGGGACAAGGACAATCTTACGTTGGGAGAACAAATCTGTTAGCTGAAACTTGGGATGGCTCTGCCCTAAAATACCTCTTAGTCCCGGTCGGAACAGAAATTGGCGCATTTTATTGAGCACAGGCGCAACCCATTGCTCACGTTCAGCAGGGCGAAGGTTATCAAAGGTGCTCCAAAACGGTTTGAGCGTAATTTTATCTTTGACGTCCTTTGTGATCTTATGACGGAAGTTCTCATCTGTCAGAAGCGGTGGCAGCCAGAGCAGTGATGCGCCGTCCGTCTCAACCAAGGTTAATAGTGCCGCACTCAGTACATCCTGACTTCGAACACCCCAGCTATCTGAGAAAATCTCCTTAAAGACCGCTAAGATAGCATCTGCCATAAGTGTGGGGTTGCCCGGCAAAGCCAAGGGATTGAAACCTACAGGGTTATCGTCGGAAGGGTCAATTACGACCACATCGTCTGCTCTTGAGGCCGGTACACGTTCGAGGATGCTCGTAACCAGATCTGCCTTCGGGTCAATCACTAACACGCTGCGCCCAGCATTGATATCCGCGAGAATCATGGCCTGCATCACAGTAGTCTTGCCGGCGCCGGTAGGACCTAGGATGATTGTCGGCCTTAAACTATCGTCCGGAGAGATACTGAGCTTCTGACTGTTTGCTGGGTTTAAGGTTGTTCCAAACGAACGGTCATTAAACCGGTTTGTCGGTTCCCTATACCACGTCGGTGGGTGCATTGCTCGAGGATGGACGCCAGACATTCCTGGTAGTTCCTCATCGCCAGATGGTAGCATTAGAAATCCCGCAAGTTCTTTAACGGATAACCTCAACGGGAAATGCCAAGGTACATGAGTGTTATTCAATTTTGTTGGCTTTTCGGATTCATCGTAGATTCTGACGCCCGCCGCCTCTAAGGTGCGCAATGCACTCAGGATACAGTTGATGCGGTATCTTGCGTTTGTACCAGATACGCCAATGCGAATCGTAGCCTGAAAGCTATGTTGCTCTGCTTTCTCTTTAATGGATTTACGAGTTTCAGTGGATGCCTGGGATACGTTCCCAAGCACTGCTTGCAACCATCCGGCGTTCGGATCAGGAAGATTCTTCGGGACTGTGCTGGGTGGATAGGCTGCACCGAGGGTGATTTGCAAAACCGCTTCCTCGCCATGGGCTGTGGCAGCCATAGCCGCCAGCCCTGCTCGAATTGTAGATTCGGCGATATCTGTACGAAGCGATAAGCTCGGATGAGATACCTTGATCTGCCTTACCGTATCAACTGCCTTACGGTTATGTTCGTCAACCGGATAGAATTCAATCTCTCCATGTACTTGGAGTGCTTCGGTGATTTTGTGAATACTTGCCGAGTCCGCTCCAAGAAGATGCCTAACAAATCCATCTCTTGCACGGATTTCCCAGATGACTGCTCCACGGGAGGATACGGTAGCCAGGTGTGCCAGCATCTCATGGACCTGTTCCAGTTTGAATGAGCGCCGCCAGACGAACTCTTTCCAGCATATGGTTTCTATTTGATGCCTGGTCATAGCTCGCCCTCCTTTCTTACCATTGTCCTCCATGACGGTTCTTCCATACACGAAAAGCGACATAAATTCCAATGCCAATGGTGGCGAGGAGTACGAGCACCCACCAGATTTCCATGATGATACATACAGTCCAGCGGAGTACAATCGCAGCAATGAAGAGGGCAAATGCCCATTTGAGAATTCTGGCAATAAGGCTTTCTGGTGAATTCATACATGATCAGACCTCCTCACGTTCTTTTGCTTTATCGCTGTATTCCGGTACGGGGTAGCCGGGGATGATAATGTCTGATTCAATTTCATTGCCCCATGCATCCCAATTCGGTTGCGATCTTCTGGCAAACAGTTCCAAATACGGGCCGGGAGATACACGCTCAATAATGGGGTACATTTCCTCCGGCTTATGGGAATGATCCTGAAGTGGCGCAAAGAGCCAGTTTGGCTGAGCTTTAAACTTCACAGGAGCTTTTCCACGTGTTCCAAACAGAACCGTTTCGCTTGCATTTCTCAGGTAGTTTCCTAACCCGAGACGGGGTTTAATCCAGTAAAAGGGGTCGCGATATTTAAATCCCCAGGCTTTCATGACGTCTAATCCCTCTTGGAGCAACCCATTTGGAATCCACAGCCATAGATGTGCATTTTCTTCCGCTAGATCGGCGACGGGCATATTTTTAATATCTTCTAAAGACATGAGTTGATAATGCATGACAGCTCCTCGCTTCCCTTTTTGATTAATACTCCAAGGCGGATCGGCAAGGATGGTGGAATATTTTTTCGTAGGCATGATAGTTTTCCTTTCCGGGCGGTCACAGCGACCGCCCAATCGATTTGTTAATGTGCCAGGCTTTGTCGGCCTTTGCAGTGAGTAAACCACAAAAGCAGGTTGACAAAAAGTCAATTTTGTTTTCGCTTTTATAGCGATGCGACACCCGCTAACAGAGGTGAAAATGCATTTTGTGGCATACAAAAAACGATGTTGTAATATTTGCACAAGTGCTTGAAATATGTTGTTTTAAGGCATTGTTGCCTCTAATCTGCAGGAATCATCTGCGGTTCTTCCAGAGTACCCTCCAGCCGATAGGTTCGGTTTTCTATGACTTCTGCTCTTGCGAATACAGGAGCTAAGTAACCTTCAATCACTGACTTAAAGGATCGCACCGTCAGGCTATCGCCAGACATAGCTGCATCAATAAGGCCTTGCATGATACCCGGCGCAATGTAGGAGATGGCGTGAGAATATTCGAATCCCATCTCAATAATCTGCTTAGCCAGAATACGGGTTTTCGCTTTGGCAGAAAGGGGCTTGAAGTTGACAAAGCACTGAAATCTGGAGGCAATCTCACGGAGCACGCCTACGCCAACAAAAGCTTTTCGTGCCGCCTCATTTTCCCGGTAGATGCGCATAGGTAAGGATATATCCGATACAGGATCTGTCTGACCGCCCCGGTAGCTGATATGTACCTCATTTTCCGCCAGATGAATATCCTCAACGTCATCCGATACGGCAAAGCCGATCTTTCGCTTGATAGGCTGGTTGGCACTGAGATCATAATTGGAAGTAAAGAAGAAAATACAATGTTTGAAGTCGAACTCCCTCGAACCATCTCTCAGTGCCTTTCGGGATGCGCAACGGCCTTCGTCCAAAATAGCCATGAAGGTTTTCAGAACCTCAGGGTGTGCCTTGTCCAGTTCATCAAAGATAAATATCGTGTAGGGATTCCTAGCAACCACTTCAAAAACAGCTTCATCCTCATAACCGACATATCCGGCAGGAGCGCCGATCAGGCGATAAACTGAGAAAGCCTCCGTAAAGTTATTGAGGTCTGTCCAGGATATGGCATATTCCTGCTCACAATCTTGAGATAGAATCTTCGCCAGTGCCTTTGCAGTTTCAGATTTACCGACACCAGGCGGCCCGGAGGCCAATATGGAGACAGGCTTTGTAGGATTCTTCTTGGCAAGGTGCTGCGCCACAATATAGGCGATAGTTTCAGTGGAATCGTCCTGACCAATCACCATCTTTTGCAGGCGTTCCTTTAGATGTCCAAAACTCGGTATCTTTGACTCGGATTGTTCCGGCACGGAGATGGCGTTCCAGTCCGTAACAGACGTTATATCTGTTTGCGATTCCAGCTCTTCATCGACTTCTAATTGCGGAGACTGCCCTGATGGTGGAGTGTTTAATGATGGGGCAGGAGACACATTGTCTCCCTCCCCAAGTAAACGAAGCCCTTGTTCGAAAGTATTCCAACAGTCGAATTTCAGTGCATGGATGTCCGACAGTGCCTTTATTAATAGGTTCCCTCCCGAGTATGCAAAATATGGTTCCGTGAATATACCGTAAGTATCTCGGGTTGGCTTACAGAACCTCAATACTAGTTCCCTCGGAGAGCAGCTTTCTGTAAGGCGGCACTCATAGTCATAAGTGGCGCCAATCGGCTCATTATCCAGTGTATCTAAATCAATTTTTAAATTCGCAAGATCTGCATCTCTGAAAATGCTAAGCTCAATCAACTAAATCACCTCCCGGATTATGTATCGAGACTATAACTACATATAGGACAACCAGACAAAGGTTTTACTGGAACCCAAAGCGTTTCGCCAAAGAAAGAGAATTCTTCATGCATCGCAGTATCCATGAAATCTAAACCATAGTTTTTGCCTGCATTTGGAGCGAGGAGTAAAAGTACGAGATTCCGATCGGCTACTTCATCAAGCATATTTGTATATCGATTATTTCCTTTGTGGTACAGCAAAAGCATCAGAGCTATCTGTGCTTCAAGAGCATTTGTCTGCAAGACAGACGGATAGATTGTTCCTTCGGATGTTACAGTATTTTTATATCCTTTTGCGTACTCTTCATATCTATTGTGCAGGATGCACTTAGGACAAGTTTTAGTAACGCCGGGATAATAGAAGGTAATCTCGGAAGCCAATCCGTCAGCATACATCTGCGGAGCCATAAATGGAACACTTAGTTTTAATGCAAGGTTTAGGATTGCATCCTGAGCAGAAAAATCATCTGTACTTGCTACGATGAGAACCTTGCTCGGATCTTTGAATGTGTCCTCTGGAAGCATTTCGACGAATTCTTCGATAGTAGTATCTTTGGTAATAGCCATCCAATGAATATCTACTTTCGCTTTTGGATTAACATTGAGAATCTTATTGGCGAGTGCTTTTACTTTTGCTTGTCCCGAGTCGGCTATATAGGAACGCTGAGTCAAGACGTTACGAGCCTCGCAAATATCGGGGTCTATAAGGATAAAATTGCCTACACCACATCTCGCCATCGCTTCTGTAGCCCCAGCAGAACCACCGCAGCCAACTTGGATGATAGTAGATTCCTGAAGCTCATTGATGGGAACCGTGTTCTGAATTTTAGAAAATAAGTTCGATGGAACCTGTGGTTGGCTTCCGGGTAAGATATTAACTTCGCGAGGTTCGCCAGTAAATTCTTTATTGCGTTCCAGCGTATACCAGAAAATGGCGCAGCCGCCATCATATCGTGGATCTAAGATTATGATTGGAAGTTCGATACTTTCCATGTCGAAGGCTTCCATAATCCTATCGGCATATTCAATGTCAGCGTCGGATAGCTGAGAGTAAGCGCCTGGGTGCGAATGTGCAAATCCGCAGAATGCAATGTCTTTTTCGTACCACTCCCGAATTTTTTTATTACAGACTTCAATATCTGGTTCGCAGCTGGTTTGTGTCGATTTTGATTTATCAACGAAAAATACAGTATCTATATGCTTTCCATCCGACGAACCAAGCATGACGAGCTGTTCGGGCTGCTTGCACGCGATAGACTTTTGAATCTCATTGAGTAATTCCTTTGTAGGAACTAACGATTGTTCTTTTTTCGTAAACTTCATAGTGGTTTTCTCCTTTTTGTTTTGTTAGATTTTTACGGATACATTTGCGTTGGGCGCTTATTGATAAGAGTGCGCATAAAAGTCGAAGTCGAAAGGGCCTTCTATATACCTGGTTGTGCAATCAGCCCAAACAGAAGCAATGGTCAATGCATCTTCAAAACTTGTAATTTCTCCCTCCCAGCATATATATCTGAATGATTCGTCTTCGTTTTTCAGCCAATGCGCACTGTGGCAGTCGCTTGGCCTCGTGCCATAATCAATATCCGAGATAATGTAGATACACCATGACTCTTCGTCATCTCCATAATCGAAGAACACGAATTCATAAGTCATAAGGTCGTCTATATCCCGGTACTTTAGCCTTACGTGTTCTCCATACATTCTTTGCACCTTCTTTCGGTTGAAGATTGCGAAGAGCCCGAAGGCTCTTCGCCAAAAGATGTGGGGTTAAGAGTTCCTGAAGGTCCCTGGGGGCAATGAACGCGTAAAATCAGCATCCTGACTTTCGCTGCTACCACCTTTGGATCCGGCATTAACTCTAGAGATGATGTCATCTCTTTTTTTCATAGGTCTCACCTCCTTCTTCGAGATTGAGAAAAGCGAGAAAAAATGTTATAATATATAAATCTGAGAGTGGTTAGGTCTCGTATTTAGCACCTCTCGCTTTTCTTGACGTTATTATATTGCAGGCAAATTTAAATGTAGCCGACAGTGAGGTTGACGTAGAGTTGACGTTTGAGTTGACATGAAAGGGGCCTTAGAGATGCAAGAATTAAACTATGTGGCATTTGAAAATGAATTTGTGAAATTTTGTAGTGGAGATATCGACACTGAATTAGAATATGGAGGAAAAGTTAAACCTACTCGCGAAAACATAGACAGATATATTCTCTTGCCAGCAGCTATGACAAAGGACGAAAAAGAGAAGCATCTCGTATTCAATGAGGCAATTGATAAGACGGCGCTATCAAAATTCAGAAAAGGTGAGCGTCCAGTACCAAAAGCCGTAGTAGCTGCATTTAAAAAAGATGGTGCAGTAGGTATTGCAGTAGAGCGATTCATAAAAATAATACCCGAAGTGATATCGCCTCATGAGTACTTTGACCTTTCTATGGCAATATGGAATATTATTCAAACCGATGTATTTATTCCAGAGGAAGTATCTATAACTTTAGAGTGTTTGGCAAGAAGTTCAGAAATATCAATTGGAAAAGGAAAAGTGGAAGGTCTATGTTTATTCCTAGCCACTGCACTGAAGTTTGCAATATTAAGAGATACACTTATTAGAGGTACGCCAAATTTATCGCCAAGGGTTGCATTTGCGATCAAAGAATTCAAAAAGGATAAAAAGGAATCAGAATTTCTGAAAGCGCTTGTTTGCGATATGTTTGCAGAACTCGAAAAGCAGAAAATACGTGTCGGTGATAAACTTGCGTTAGATACGGTAAATCATACGAAATATACGGATGACGATTTTGTGGAACTTATGGCTGCGATAGCACCACTACAAGACATTTTTTCAGATGAGTTCATGCATTACGCTTCATTATTACAAATATTTGCTATTGGAATTGAGTCCAATAGAATTCCACCAATGGCTTCTCAGGAGGGGTATAATAGTCTATTCGCAAAGTTTCGTGTACCTCCGGCACCTTATATTATATTTCCGCCTTCCGTTATCGAGGCACAATACGTGGACACATCCAGTGGAGAACCAATTCGATACTCAATGAGAGTCGACGAGCAAGGGAAAATGATTTGTGAAAATGCTGAAGTACTAAAAGATTATAAATGGACTTCGCGACAAGAGTAAAATAATCCGCCAAGACTTTTGCACCTTGGCGGATTATTTTACTCTATTCATGAAAGTCCAATTCAACCCAATAATCTTGGACGGAATATGCCCTATAATATTTTTGTATCGTTAATTTTCCGCGGTGGATTTCTTGACAATCCACGTAAATTCATAAGTTTCGCCGCTATCCAAGAAGGCCCTTGATGGGGTCTACTTAAGTAGTGTAAAGTTGATGATCTTGGTCAGTTTCCCCTTCTCATCTTTAGTTTTCAGCGACAACATTCGTGAACATGGTACCGATTTTTGATCTTATTTTCCCAAAAAGAACAGTGTGGACATATTTTTTTAATTTTTTTCAAAAAACCACCTGATTGTGTGGGGCGTCTTCCTTTTGGGAGTGTTATTATAAAGTAGCTTTAATAGGCTTTTATCTTATACGCACAAAAAGGAGGAGTTTTTGATGAAACTAAAAAAATGGGGAGCACTCTTGCTTGCATTATGCATGATAGTCATGATGTTCCCGACAACTGTAATGGCGAATGGAGATTCTCTTGCAGGGCCAGATGCGGAAAAGAAGGTCATAGAAAATGATCTTATTGTTCAGCTCCCGTCTTCGTTGGATGATATGATTGGTACGTCAGCTGGTAATGGTGATTGGCTGGCTGTCGCGGCAGAACCAACGTGGGAGGACGGTGTTATTCTTGATTATGTCGTACCCACTCAGGAATTTTACGATAGCACCGGTAAAAAATTAACTGCTGCTGACACATTCCAGAATAATAGCCGATATACGATGAAAATGACGTTCCAATCATTTGAGTCTTATCATGGAGATTACTATTATGTATTGTCTGGGAAAAACAATGTTTATGTACGATATATGAATGGCACTGGTGAAAGAGAGCCTATGAAGGTTACCGTAAATAAAGATGAGAATGGTAATCCGGTAATCATTGCAACTTACAGTTTCTCGATTGGCACGCCTCCGGAAGAACCAGTTAATGCCTATGAATGTTCTATTTACAACATGAATACCAACGAACTTCAGACAGGTGAAACAGCTAAGATGGATGTTGTTATTGGAGGAACAACCCAATATAGAGTTCAACTCTTCACGACTGACCCTAATGGATTAGAAGAGAATGTAACTACAGATTCCATGCGTTTTGATTACACTACTGTCAAGGATCTCAGTCAGTATGTAGATATAAGTGTTGAGACGGAATATAATTCGTATGTAGTTTCTCTTACAGGAAAACAGATGTTAAATGATTACTCTGGTTGTAATTTCTTATTCAACAACATCGAAGGAAATACCCTTCTTGGGGAAGCTGACGTGACATTTAACTTCATCGAACCAACAGATATTACTTTAAACAAAACATATAAACTATCCGATCAGACATGGCAGACTTTATATTATCGTTATCAGCCTGAACCAAATGGATCTCAGTACTATACCCTTCGGACAAATAATGTTCGGGATTGTACTCCAAACGATGGTCACGGAAAATATAGTATCTATAAGAGTACTGATAAAAATCCAATTATATTCATGCTTTCTCGATTGACAATGGATGAGGAATGTGAATTTGAGCTTGTTAAATATAAACTTCCGACAGAGATCAAAATCCTGCCAATACCCGATAGTATTATTGAAGATATAGAAAAGAATGGCAAGGAGGCTGATTTAAACGGTATTAAGTTTACAGTCACATACGATGACGGAAGTACTTATACGCATGAGTTGAATGGAGAACGAATGACTATATCAGAGGGAGACAATTCGTTTGTTCAATATGAAATGGACTGTTGGGATTTAGATAAAAATAAATACTGTTGCATTCCTGACTTTGAAAAAAATACAATAACTATTTATTCCTATACTTTTTTGAATACTTCTGATGGTCCTTATATTTCTGCTTCTGATGAGATTACATTCTCGGTACGGCAAAAAGTCAACATTACCAAAGGTCTCAGCGAAGTACCCGGCGATCTGGGAGATACGGAATATAATACGGTTGAAAAGATTGAAGATAAACTGACAGAAACCATCGTTTCCAACGAAGGATATTCGGCTGATAATACTGTACTTTATGACATTGAGTTTGTAACAAGTGAAGATGGCGGCGAAACATGGATTCCTGTTACTGCCGAGAACTTCCCAGAAGAAGGAATTGCGGTAACACTTCCTTATCCGGAGGGAACCAATGCTGCAGATTATGACTTTACCGTTGTCCATATGTTCGATGAGGAAGTGAACGGTCATCATGCCGGTGAAGTGGAGACCCCTGCAGTAACAGAGGGCGAAAACGGCATCTCCTTCCGCCTGATGGGAACTTCTCCTGTTATGGTCGGATACAAAAAAGCTGCGGTTCCCCATACGCATTCTTATGGAAAATGGACAGACTGTAAGGATGGCAGCAATCATCAGCGCTCCTGCGCCTGCGGAGATGTTCAGAAGGAAGCCCACGTTTGGGATGAAGGGAAAGCCACAAAAGAATCCACCAAGGATGCCGAAGGGATCAAAACCTATACTTGCAAGACCTGCGGTGCAACAAAAACGGAAAGCATTCCTAAATTAACTTCCGATACGACACCATTTAAACCCGGTGATTCTGCAAATCCGAACACGGATACAACATCACCAGAGACCGGAGATTCAGCGAACATTGCTTTGTGGATAATAGTTATGCTCGCATCTGCGGCTGGATTAAGCAGTACTTATTTTGTAAGACGCAAAAACAAAATCTAATCATCAATCAAAAATAACATGTCCACAGGCGAAAGGATATTTCCTATGTCCCACGCTTGTGGGCATGATTTTTTATTCGTTACTCCTATTCCAAGAAACTACCCTTTTGTGTGGGGCGGATTTGATCTTCCATGCTATAATATCCTTATCCTGTTCTAACTGTATCCATCGGCTGGAACTATCTTTTGTAAGGGGGGATAAAATGAGCGAACATAAAAAATCCATTATCTGGCTTTTTTCGGCGGCGGCGCTGTTGTTTGCAGTCTCCGGATACCGGCAGCTTAGTATGCGGTATTGGCCAGAGGATTTTCTGCGGCCATATCTTGTCTGGGCTGTTTATATGCTCCTGCTTCTTCGCTGGCAGTATACCATCACGACGAAAATTACGCAGAAAGCTATGCATTGCCATTTAACTGCGCAGAATATCGTGAGTATCCTGTATTTAACCGTTCGCTTCATCCAGGATGCTTTCCTCTATGTTAATATTCCATGGATGCGCTTTACCGGATACTTTATCAATATCGCGGCTATTTTCATCCCGCTATTCGGTCTTTACGGCTCATTCTATCTTGGCAAGGCAGACGATTATCGGATCAGCAAAAAGTGGTATCTGCTTCTGATTCCGGCGTGCCTTTTAAGCGTACTGGCGCTGACGAATGATCTGCATCATTTTTTCTATTACATTATGCCGGAGGAATCCCAGCCAAATTTGTATTTCCACCCCTACATCGGAACATATATCGTCTATATTTGGGGACTTAGTATCATCAGTTATCAGGTATATGTGATCTACCGGCGCAATGGCACGACGAAGTCTGATTCGCTTTACCGGAAGCTGATTCCCTTCTATGAGCCGATTTTACTGCTCCTGTTCAGCATCCCCTATGCGGCAACGGCATACGTTGTTCGATTTGAGCTTGTAGAATATTCGGCGGGACTGATCTTTATTCTTGTGCTTTGCTGGCAGCTCTATATCCTGGTCGGACTGATTCCGGTAAACACCCAGTACGAGGAAGTATTCCGGCGGTCTACGGTGGCAATGCAAATTCTTTCACCGAACGATGAGCGGATTGCAGTATCGGAAAATGCGGCGGAAATCACGCCTGCTATGCTGGAAGCTCTAAAGCAAAATCAGCATTTTTCTGCTACGGAAGATATTACCATGAACCTGCACCAAATCCCGGGCGGGTATATGTTCTGGCAAACCGATCTCTCGCAGATCAATCAGGCTTTACGAGAGCTTCAGAGACTGAATGCGGAACTGGAAGAAGAACAAGATCTGCTGGCACAGGAAATCCGTATCCAATCAGATGAAGCAAGCATTCAGGCACGCAATGATATTTATGACAGCCTATCCTCGGAGGTGTCTGGGCAGCTTACCTTGCTGACAGAACTATTATCAAAAGAATCCCTTTCAGAGAACGACTGGAACCGCATCTGCCTCATTGGCACCTACATCAAGCGATTCTGCAACTTGCGGCTCACTTATCAGGAGCAGCAGACGATTCCGATGGGTGATTTGGCGCTCAGTTTACAGGATATGGCGAAATGTATAAAGAATCTTGGAATCTGGACGAGCCTTGATTTTTGCCCCACATTGAATTTAGAACCAGAGCTGATTCTTCTCATCACGAAAACTTTGGAAGAGATTTTAGAGGAGGCAGATTTTCGTCTGACTTCTGTGGCAATCCAAATCAGCGATACGGTTTGCTTTGAGATTACCGGTACAGATCGCGAGTTTGTTCCTCGCTTTTTAGAGGGAGGATATCGTCTTCAGGCAGAAAAGGTTCCGACAGGTTATCGGCTTTTGCTCTTGCAGGAGGGAGAGGTGATGCAGTCATGAAAAAGAATACATCAGCTAAAATGATTAAAAAAGCCATCGACTCTTACCCCGGCGGAATCTGTTTCTCCGCATTGGATGGGCGGGTCATTCTTGTCAATGAGAAGATGAACAAGCTGGCGCTGGAGCTGACTGGACATACAATTCTAAACGCAAAGGCGGCATGGGATGAACTCGCACACTTTGCCAATAACGGCAAGGCGGAAAAGCTAACCCAATCCTGGCTGCCGAAAGAGCCGGACAATGAAAATGGGGGCACTCATCAACAGTTGTTCTTCCGCTTCTCCGACGGCTCGGTCTGGCGTTTTGAGCTGAGATTTCTTGATTCCAATACCGTTCAGATTGAGGCGGCGGAAATTACAGAACTCTACCGGCTCAGCGAAGAACTGTATGAAAACACCATCCGACTGCAGGAGATGCAAAAGCGACAGAAAGCCTTGCTGGACAGTATCGTGGAAGTTAATTTAAATAAAGAGATTCTTGCTGCAAAAATGCATATCCATGATGAGCTGGGGCATTGTTTGCTGGCCACCACTAAGGCGATTACCGAAGACAGTCTGGCCGAGAACGCTGACGTACTGCGGGAAAATTGGAACAGCGCCATTCGTGATTTTTCCAATATTCCCACCGTGTGGACGGTTCCTGATTCCACCCTGCAATCCGAGCTTCTTCAGGTGGCAGAACTGATTGGCTGTAAGGTTGTATTCCTTGGAGAACAGCCCACTCAGCGCAAAACCTTACAATTATTATATGCCGCTATCCGAGAGGCGCTCACCAATGCGGTACGTCATGCGAATGCCACGGAATTAATGGTAAAGGTTGAACAAAACAAGCAGGGTTATTACATTGAAATATCCGACAATGGTTGTGTATCTGTTTCAAGCATTACGGAAGGCAACGGCCTTAGTGCATTGCGGCAACGATTAGAACAAGAAGGAGCCTCCCTAAAAGTGCTCTGCGACAATGGCGTTTCTCTCATTGTCAATATTCCCTTTGATTTTGACGAAGTCCAGAAAGGAGGACGGAAATGATACAAGTTTTAGTAGTAGAAGATTCCAGGATTACCCGGGACGCCATTGAAAGTCAGATCGCCAAATCAGAAAGATATGTCCTGTACGCCTCCATAGAAAATGCAGCCAATGCAGAAATTGCCTGTCTGCGTGGAAGTGTCGATTTAATCTTGATGGATGTATGTACGGCTGACGAAGAATCCGGCCTGAAAGCTGCGGCAAAGATCAAGCAGTATAATCCAAAAATCAAGATTATCATTATGACCTCCATGCCGGAACATTCCTTTATTCAAAAGGCAAAGACATGCGGCTGTAATGGCTTTTGGTATAAGGAATATGGCAGCACTGCCTTGATGGAGGTCTGCGACCGGGTGATGAATGGTGAATATGTTTATCCCGAGGATACGCCGGTGATTCGCATTGGATACAGCAACAGCGCTGAGTTTACCAGTCGAGAATTTGATATCATCCGGGAGCTGGCGCAAGGCAGAAAATACGAGGAGATTGCGGAAGATCTGGATATTACGCTAAATACAGTCAAGTACCACATCAAGAATATTTTGCAGAAAACGGGTTACCAGAACACCTTGCAGCTTGTGGCTGAGGTGGTAGAAAAAAGGTTGATTTTACCGAAGTATTAAATTGGGGAGGATGATATTAATGGAAACATGCATGGCTGATGCCGAAGTATGTATTGAACAAATCAATGCGATGAACAAAACTGATTTTCACCAGAGAATCTTGCGAGGTGTTGCTGCTAGTGAAGAGTTTTCTTGTTTGGTATCTATCGGCATTAAATATCTGACGCAGTCCCAAAAGCAACATATATGCGAGATGTTGGAGCAGGCAGGGATTCCGTTCAAATTTTCCGACGATCCGGATTTTGACGAGGCACTAACAGAGATCGCTTTTGCAATCACTACCCGTGCGGTTAAAGTTATTTAAAGCTGAATAGTCGGATATAAAAGCAGAAAAGAAACGCGAATGGTTCTTGTCTGCTTTTGTTTCTTTGCAATAGTTTATATGTAGTTTTTTGTGCCGCAATAAATAACATGGTCTCAATTTACCGCGCTATTAATCAGATATAGTTTCTTTTCCTCGTTTCCCCTTTTTGATACAATTAATTATAGTAAAAGCTTCAAAAAATTATATGTGAGGAGGAAGATGATTGATTATGCGGATTTTGTTAGCAGGCTAAATGCAAAAGTGAAATCAGATGAGGATTTTTATGTTGAGCTCCTTAAAACTGTCATTAAATCACCTCATAGATATACTGGTATTTTTCGTCTCACCAATGCTAAAACAAAACTGATTCAGAACGTAACGCAAAGTCGCGAAATCAAATTTGGCGACTTTATGGAGGAGATTGTTACAGAATATATTGCTCTTATGGGTTACCATAATCTGGATAAGAATATAGGTAATGATGATGCTGGAAATGCTCTGAGCGCAGATCAAGTTTTCAAAAAAGAAAATGGCATATATTTAATTGAACAAAAGATCAGGGATGATCACGACAGTACAAAGAAACGAGGACAATTTGAGAATTTCAGGAAAAAATATACCTTATTGAAAAGTAAATATCCACATCGTAAAATTATTGCTTCGATGTGGTTTATAGATGAAAACTTGAAGAAAAACAAAAATTATTATAATGCTGAGATCATCAAAGAAACAATACCTGATGTGGCCTTGAGCGTATTGTATGGACAGGAGCTATTCTCAAATATCTTTTCTAGAAAAGATATTTGGGATGAAATATGCATTCACTTACAACGCAACAAATTAGAACGTACAGATGAAATCCTTCAAATTCCAGACTTTGACACTAGTAAGGAGATGTTTGCTGCACTCAAGACAATTAAGGCCAATAATCCTAGCCTATATCATAAACTCATATCGGACAAACCAGAGTATATCCAGCTCCGAAAAGAACTATTCCCAACGGGCGCTAATATAAATAAAATAAAGAAAGCTGCGTAAAATTCTTTTATATTTGATAAGAATAATGTAATCGCAATACTATTCTAAGCTTGAAAAATGTGCTGTTCTGAGTTTGAATAAGATAGATAAATAAACATAAGGATATAGATGTCTGAAAATATAATTATTCATGGGGATTCAATTAAGGAGTTGATGAAAATGGCTCCTAATAGTGTTGATCTTATCTTTGCAGACCCACCATACTGGATGCGAACAGAAGGCGAATTGACGAGGGTGGAAGGTACTAGATTTAATGGATGTGACGATTCGTGGGATAAATTTAATAGCCTTAAAGATTACGAGAGTTTTACAAGAGAATGGCTAAGTTCATGTAGACGTGTCTTAAAACCAAATGGAAGTATTTGGGTAATTGGCAGTATGCAGTGTATTTATACTATTGGTGCTATTATGCAAGAATTGGATTATTGGTTTGTCAACGATGTAATTTGGCACAAGAGAAACCCCGCACCGAATTTTATGGGGACACGCCTTAATAATAGCCATGAAACTCTCATTTGGGCGACCAAAAGTAAAAGTTCAAAATTCACATTTAACTATAAAACCGCTAAAGAACTTAATACAGATACAATTTCCGTGGATGATTTTAAACAAGGAAGAAGAAAACAACTGGGATCCGTATGGAGTATTAGTCTATGTACTGGAAGTGAGCGTCTGAAGGATGATGCCGGAAATAAGCTACATAATACACAAAAACCCGAAGAGCTGATAAAAAGAATCATTCTAATTTCTTCCAGACAGGGAGATATTGTTTTAGACCCCTTTGCTGGAACTATGACTACAGGTGCCGTTGCTAAAAAGTATGGACGTAAATATGTGATGATAGAAAAAGAAGAAAAATATTGCCATTATGGTAAAATACGCCTAGAAAATACAAAATTCGAAGATTCGCCAATTGCTCGTGCTAAATACGATGAAAAACCTTTAAAAGTAAGCATGAAAGAAATGATATCAGAAAAATTCTTTATTGAGGGTGAAGATTTTTGTTTTAAAGATGGACAACCTGTCGCGAAACTACTTGCAGATGGAAAGTTGAAATGTAATGGCGAGATTATCGATATGCATTCATGCGCGGCCAAAATGAAAGGAGTTAAAGCAAGTCGATTAAATGGTTTTGACTATTGGTATGTAATTCGAGACGGTAGTCCAAAATCCATTGCGGACATACGAGAAGCATATCGTAAAATCAAAACTGCTGCATAACAACCATTACAAAGAATATATTTTCTTTTTTCCAATTAACAGTATTGTTTAAAACCAAAATTATAAACTGGTGCAAATTCTCTTTTTCTCACGGCTCTTGCTCTAAACATAACCGCAAAGTAAAGCCGTGAGAAACGCATTTTCCGCTATCACGGTAACGTCCTAACACAGGTGGAGGAGAAGGGGTACACCTACTTTGATTGGAACTGCTCATCCGGAGACGCCAACGGCAATGGAATCCCAGCTGCAAAGCTGCTGCGGAATATTCGAGCGGAAACGAAGCATATGAACGGGCATATTGTGGTGCTGATGCATGATTCACAAGCGAAAACAACGACGGTAGAAGCCCTGCCTGACATTTTAACGTATTTTGAGAGCAGGGGATTTACGTTTGAAGTGCTCACACCAGAAACGCCAGTTGTGCACCATGGGGTCAATAATTGAATAAACGCTGGAGGGAGATATCTTTTTAATGGATGAGGATATGCGCCGCCAGAGTCAAAAAGGGGCTGTTGCGAAACAGCCCCAATGCATATATTGATTTTGTAGGCGCAAGCTGATAAAGGGATGTTTTAGATAACCCGGAGCTCCTTCCATTTTCCCCGTGCAAAGCGGATTGTAAACACAATGGAACGAACAAGCCAATCGATATACATGGCAACCCAAACGCCCATCAGGCCCATTTTTGCCGCACCGCCGAGCAGATAGCTGAAGCCGATGCGGAACACCCACATCGAAACCATGGAGACGATCATGGTGAACCGAGCGTCTCCTGCGGCGCGCAGCGCATTCGGTAGGGAGAAGGAGAGCGGCCAGATGAGAATAGAAGCGACCGTAAAGGTGTAGAGCACCGCGCGTGCGTCCGCAGCCGCCGCAGCGCTGAGATGGAAAAGCCCTACCAGCGGACCGGCCACTAAAAAAACGGCAATATTTAAAACGCCCATCAGGCCATAGGTAAGCCACAAAAGCTTGCGGGTGTAATAAACCGCTTGCTCGTAATCCCGCCCGCCGACACACTGGCCGACCACTGTGGTGAGCCCAAGCTGGATTGCCGTGCCGGGCGTATTAATAAAGGATGCGATCGTGTTTGCAATGGCGTTTGCTGCAATGGCAGAGGTGCCGAAGGTGGCCACCAGCCCCTGCACGATCAGTTTGCCGATCTGAAACATTCCATTTTCCACGCCGTTGGGCACGCCGATTTTGAGAATTCGCCGGATCATGTCAAAATGCAACTCCGGCTTCCATACCTTCTCGATATGGATCGGATTATTTTTATGGCAAATGAGCACAAGCATAATCACAGCAGCCATCGCACGAGAGACGAGGGAAGCGGTTGCAGCACCCGCTACGCCCCAATGGAAGCCATAGATCAGCACAGCGTTGCCGCCGATGTTGACGACATTCATTAAGAAGGAAACGAGCGTAGACACCTTGCTGTTGCCCATGGAGCGGAAAAGCGCCGCCCCCGCGTTATAAACTGCCAGGAAGGGGTAGGAAACCGCGGAGAGTTGAAAATAGATGATCGCGTTTTCCATGACCGCGGGATCAATATTCCCGAAGATCAGCCGTAGCAGGGCGCGATGAAAAATCAGCGCCACTGCCATGATGATCGCGGCAAGAGCGGTGGTGGCATAGAGCAGCTGCTTTGCCGCAATGCAGGCATTTTTGCGTTCCTGCCGCCCAAGATATTGCGCTGTGACGATTGCGCCGCCGGACGCAAGCGCAGAGAACACCTGAATAAACAGGATATTGATGGAATCCACCAGGGAGATTCCCGACACAGCGGCTTCCCCCACGCTCGTGACCATGACGGTATCCGCCATGCCAATCGTAACAGCCAACAGCTGCTCGATCACGAGCGGGACCAGCAGCCGTACAAGCGCATGGTTCGAGAAAAACAGTGGATTTTCAAATACGCGCGGCGTGCGCCTGTGTGGCTGTCTTTGACGCATACACAAGTACCCCCTCTTTCGTAGTGGGAACGTAATAGCCCCTCCTCCGGCGGCGATGAGCGCCGCTGGAGGAGGGTTCCTTTGGTTTATGATAGCACCTGAGGCAGACCATTGCAAGGCAATATGCTGGTTTTGGCAATTTCTTTAGTTTTTAAGGGGGGAGCCCTACGATTTTATTCTGATCTGACTGTGAGAAAAACGTGTAGCACGCAAGGCTGTTTTATAGTGAAGAGACGAGCCGCCTAACCATTTTATGCAAGGTAAAACACCTGCATCTCGCCGCCGCCGAGTTCAAAGGTATACTTGCCGTTTTCCAGAGTAGCCTTTTCACTCTGCCCGTTTTTACCGTTGACCAGAAATAGCTCTTTTTCACTCTCACCGAATGTGAGCGTGATACTCTGCGCAGTTTCCCTGCTTGAGCCGTGCTGCTGCTCCGGATGTAAACCGTTGCCCGATGTCAATGCGTTGCAGACGATGAAATAGTTCCTGCCTTTTATCTCGTCCGCGCCAGGCAACGTGCGGAAATAGCCGATGTAGACATCGCCGGGCAGGGAATCATTTTCCGTGCCAAGGTTGTGAGCCTCTATCGCTTTAATGCCGCAGCCGTTTTCTGAGGAGAACTTGCTGACGGTTGAGGGCTTGAGATTGGGCACGCCCACGAGGCCCAGCTTATGCTTGCCACTGAGCACCTGAACGTTTTCCGTTTGCAGGTTGACAAGGTGCGGCGAGAGCGCTTTAATTTCAGCGGCGATCTGCGCATATTCCTGATAGTGATGGGTTTGGTTCCCATCCCCATCAAACAGGAGAAACTGCTCGCTGTCGATAACCCGGAAGAGGTTCAGCCATTTTCCGCCCATCGTGACCGTAAGGTTTGCAACGAGCTTTTTCTGCGATTCGGTGATCTCATACCAGCCGACATCAGCGGGGTTTTCGCCTGATTTATAGCCGAGCAGGTATTGCCCAAACGGGATCGGTGAGGAACCGCTGCCGTCGTAGCCCTTCATGGCGGGGATGCGGATGCGGTTGATATCGTCGGCGATCACGGCCGCCACCCGATAATCTTTATTATTTTCGAGCTCGTCAAAATAATAGGAATCATAAGTCAGCATATCGGGCTTTGCAATGCGCATGTATTCTTCATATTCCTTTTTGCTCCATTGGCTTGCCCATTGATTGGAGTGGAGCAGCACATTGTTGTTGCGGCTCCTGAAATCGTCAAACCATTGGCCGAGCATTTCGGCCTGATGAGTGGAATATGATTGCTCATCGCCAAAGCAGACGCTGATCAGGTTATCTACATATTGCAGCTGCTCGTCACTCATCCATTCCCGGCCGCTTGGCGCAATATCCAGGGCATTGACGTTGTTTGGGGCTTTCGCCATGCTCCAAATAAGTGAACTGTCTTTTTGATGGAGCGGCGCATTAAAAAGATTGCCATGATAATAAGTTGGGCCAAAGCCGAACTGCTCCAGATTTTCAAAAGAGATCTGTTTTTCATCAGATTCTTCGGCCGGGAACCATGCTTGCAGGGCGAAGCCTTTTTCCTGTAGGATTCGGTTGCCGTTGGAGACGGCGATCTCATCCGCGAGGATATCATCCGGCTTGTGGGTAAAGTAGAACGCAATATCGGCCGCTATGCTGACCACCATAAAGATAATCGCAATGACTAGCGAGAAAATTCGGATGTTTTTCATGTTCTCTTCCTCTCCTTATAATACATCGGACTGTAAAGTAAAATGAAAGTTGAGGACCCGATAGCCCTTCTGGTACAATGGTTTCACCACAAAACACATGTACTCCCGAAAGGAGACGAGTCCTCATGGCAAAAGTGTACCAGGTAAGCTGCCCGAAGTGCAACAACAAAACGGACTTTTATCGTTACGGAAAAGACGTTCATGGACATCAGAAATACCAGTGTAAGAAATGTTGGCATCAGTTTGCATCAGATACCCCGGTCGGCAGTCCCGGCAGGCCGCGTGAACGTCCATCCCCGGATTTCTCGGTGTGTGAGAAAGCGATGTTTCTTCATCACAACAAGAAATGCAATCACTCCATTTTTGTACCCAAACCAACCATGGTCACTGCCCCATCCATGTCCAAACTGTTTGGAAAGACGGATTTCAAGCGGATGCGGTATCCTTTCTATGTAATCCTCATGGCTTTGACCATGTTCTATCAGGGCAAGAACTCCTTCCGTAACATTGCCCTGATCTTGCGCACTGCGATGAATGTCCAGGTATCTCACACAATCATCAGCAACTGGTGTACTCGCTTCGATCCCATGTTCCTCTTCTTTTACAACTTCGTCCGCCCTCATTCCGCCTTAAACAACCTTACCCCGGCCCAGTGCGCCGGACTTCAACTGTCTAAAAAGCGTAAGCGTGAGCTTCTGCTCGTTGCATAGCGATATTCGCTGATTTCGGGTCTTATTTTTTTCATCTTTAGTTCACAGTACCTTTTTATTACCTTATTTACAAAAATAAGGCGTGATTCACTTTTTAATTGTGAATAATTTCAATATAATACATTGACCGCGTTTTGAAAATATTTCGTGGGAGATTTCGCAGGATATCGAAGCTTTTTGATTGCTTTTCTAAAAAATTTATCTTACATAAAAATACCGGGACGATAGGATGCTCTGTGTGAAAGCAGATGGGAGTTTTGTTCTGCTTTACGCATCATATGTCGCAGGGAAGCTGTGCCTATAGAGATATAGCAAGGCGCAGTTGCGGGCATAAAACTAACGACCTTTGTATGCTTACGATTGGATTATATGGTAATTTATACAATATTAGAAATCCTTGTATTATGGACTGGAATTGATTTTTGCTCAGTGCTGGAAGGGGCATACCTCTTCCCCAACTCAAATATCTTGGTAAGCGCTGATTAAATAGGGTGCGCGAATTGCCGGCAAGGCGTGTGCTTTGATTAAATCAGTGCTTACCTTGGGTTAAAAATCAAGAAAAAGCTGTTAATTTGCGGTGAAAACAGGTATACTAATGCTTAACATCAGATTTCAGATGCCAGATCTCAGGCCTAGAAAGCGGGTTTTGCGTTGTGAAAATAAGGCATATTTATCCACAGCGGCGTTGGACGGAAAGCTGGAATGGGCTTGACTTGCGGGTTGCGCGTTGTGTGCAGGCAGGCTCTGTTGAGAGGCCGGCCGAGCGTTTGATGCGCTTATGTGGGTGTGAGGAGGATGTTTATGGAGCGCTTAAGCCGTGCTGAAAGTACTGTGATCGCAGCGGGGCTTTTGCTGGCGGCCGCACTGATCCTATACCATGCGTTTGACGCGCAGCCACTTGATCCCGTGATCGAACCCTTTTCCGCATCCAGCACATTTGCCGCGGCGGAGCAGGCCTCTGCTGCGCCCGCTACGGAACAAAAGCCGCCCGCTTCCACGATAGAAGCTGCTCAACAGCCGGAGACGCGGTCAGGACCATCCAAGGCGGCAGTCACCGGGCAACAGCGGTCCGGTCCAATCAACTTGAATACCGCCACACGGGAAGAGCTGATGACCCTCAGCGGGATTGGCGAGGTCAAGGCCGACGCCATCATCGCTTACCGGACGGAAAACGGCGCATTCCAATCGGTGGAGCAGCTTTTGGAAGTATCCGGTATTGGCGAGAAAACGCTGGAAAAGCTGCGTGCGCAGGTTTGCGTGTGAATTTTTGGCGAATGCTGCAACTTTCCGTCATCCCGATTCATCTAAAAAAATAGCATCTTTTGTTCTTGCCGGGGTGTTGCACCCGGCACACCTGACATCAAAAATGGGGGATTGTATTGGTTTTTTCCAGCCTGAATTTTATGTATCTGTTCCTGCCGATCTGTCTGCTGCTGTATTTTATTTTGCATGGCATAAAGGCTCGTAACTATTTGCTGCTGGTGATGTCCCTGCTCTTTTATGCATGGGGGGAGCCGAAGTGGATCATCCTGATGATCGTGACGACACTCATCGACTATGGCGCCGGCTTGCTGGTGGATCAATACCGAGGGCAGAAGCTCGCAAAATGGGCGCTGGCCGGTTCGGTTGTGATTACGCTTTCGTTTTTAGCAGTGTTCAAATATTTAGGCTTTTTTAATCAAAATCTCAATCAGATTTTTGGCGCGGAGCTGCCTACCCAAATTTTTAACCTGCCGATCGGTATTTCGTTTTATACCTTCCAGGCGATCACTTATGTGGTGGATGTTTATCGCGGCAAGGCACAGGTGCAGCGCTCTTATGCAAACCTGTTGCTCTATGTTGCGCTCTTTCCCCAGCTAATTGCCGGGCCGATCGTGCGCTATACGGATATTGCCGCACAGCTGGAGAACCGCGAAATGACCTTGCCGGGCTTTTCCAAAGGCATTACACGCTTTGTGACGGGGCTCGGCAAGAAGGTGCTGCTCGCCAATATTGCGGGTCAGGTTGCAACGAGCCTGATCGGCGGGGATTTGTCGAAAGCCTCTGTGCTCGGCGCATGGCTGGGTATCTTCGCTTATACGTTTCAGATCTATTTTGATTTTTCCGGATACTCCGATATGGCGATTGGGCTTGGTCACATGTTTGGCTTCACTTATGTTGAGAATTTTAATTATCCTTATATTTCTAAATCTATCACGGAATTTTGGCGCCGCTGGCATATCAGCCTGAGCACTTTCTTCCGGGATTATGTCTATATTCCGCTGGGCGGCAACCGCAGGCACCAGCTACGCAATATGTTTATCGTATGGGCGCTGACAGGGTTGTGGCACGGCGCAAGCTGGAATTTCGTCCTCTGGGGGCTGTATTACTTTGTTTTCCTGGCAATTGAAAAGCTGTTCCTCGGCAAGTTCCTGGAAAAACTGCCTGCTGTGGTGGGGCATGCTTACGCGCTGTTTATTATCGTTGTCGGCTGGGTGTTTTTCTATTTTGACGACGTATCCCGCCTCGGGCAGATGCTGAAGCTCATGTTCGGCTTTAGCGGGCAGGCGGGCGTGTTGCCAACGGATACGGTTTTGTTGAAAAACCATCTTGTGTTTTTCCTTGTGGCGATCATCGCCTGCATCCCAGTTTCCAAGCTTGTTAAGGCGCTGCTGATCCGCTTTTCCCGCAAGGGACCCGTGCAGGAATCGCTTGCAGGAGCGGCCGGGATCCTTTATGATGTAGCGCTGCTGTTTTTCTCCACTGCCGCGCTGGTGGGGGCAAGCTACAATCCGTTCCTCTATTTCCGATTTTAAGCAAGGGAGGCAGGTTGCATGAAATATAGGAAGAAAAAACCAAACGGCCCGACCGTCTATCATGTGGGGGCGCACAGAGATATCGCTTCCGATCAAAGGCGGCGTAGAGCGCATAGCATTCAGCGTATTCTTTGCCTTGTGGCGGTGGCGCTGTTTGTCCTTCCACTGTTTGTGCTGGGCGTTACAAGCCTGGTGGATCAGGATAAAACCGTATCTGAAAAGGAAAACCGTAACCTGAAAACACGGCCGGCTTTCACACTTCAAGCGTTATTCGACGGCTCTTTCACCAAAGATTTTGAGGAGTATTATGCGGACACGTTCCCGCTGCGGGATTTTTTTCTCTCTGTCAACCAAAAGCTCAACGGCATTTTTACGCAGGCTGCGGGCAAGAGCGATCTGGTGCTGATTGAAAAGGAGGGAAAGGAGGATTTCGGTGGCGAGGCGCTGGTGGAAGATTCTACAAAAGGCGCGGCACAGGAGCAGGAAACGAAAGCCCCCTATCAGCCCAAGGTGAACGACGACGAAGTGTATGAAAACGGCTATATCCTCATCGATAAGGATCGCAAGGCTGCACTGGAAATCTATGGGATTGACAAGACAAAAATTCGCAAATATACGGACATTGTCAACCGATTAGCGCAGAAGCTTTCTGGCCAGAAGATTTATGCGTTGCTTGCGCCGACTGCTACAGAATTCTACAGCCCCGATGATTATCACACTGGAAACCGCTCTCAAAAAGCAGGTATTGCCTATGCATATGAGCAGTTCAAGCAGGCGAACCTGAAAGGGGTAGATGCAGTTTCTTCTATCGGGATGCATTTGGATGAATACGTTTATTTCCGCACCGATCACCACTGGACGGCAAGGGGCGCATATTACGCCTATTCCGCTTTCTGCCAAGCGGCCGGCTTGGAGCCGGTGCCTCTAAATGCATTGGAGAGCGGCAAAATTGAAAATTTTGTTGGCAGCATGTATCGCTATACCAATGCGGATGTTTTGAAGAATAACCCGGATTATCTCGAATACTTTCTGCCGCGGCGTGAGGCGGACGGTGAATATTATGATGACACAACAATGAAGAATGGGCACCATCTGACGATCGTTTCTACAAAAATTGGGGCGGATAATAAATATCTCGCCTTTATCCAGGGAGATACGCCGCTCTCCAAGATTGTGACGGATCAAAAAAATGGCAAAAAGATTCTGGTTATCAAGGATTCCTACGGCAATGCGCTCGTGCCCTTCCTGGTGGATAATTATGAGGAAATCTATGTTCTTGACCCGCGCAATATCGAAACGGATTTATCATCGTTTGTCAAAACGCATGGCATTCAGGATGTATTGCTCGTCAATTATTCCCTGATCGGCGGCAACACCTCCTATCTCAAAGCGCTGGATAAAATGATCGGATAGGCTCTTTTCAATATTGTGCGAAGATTGTGAGAAGTGTGAATACAATGTGAAAAAGCTGTATTTCTTTGGAATACGCTTGAAAAATTCGTTTAAATAGGATAGAATACCTTTGTTATGTTGGAATCATGGTTTCAGTGGCGCCTTGGGGTAAGCATTTAAAAAGCGCCGCTTACCGGATAGTACACGAGAAAAGGATGAACACAATGGCAAACAAAAATGAAAAATCGCAGGCCGAGCTATATCGCGAGGAGCGAAAGGCGCGGCAGGCGAAGATCGCCAAGAAGCGCGAAAAGAAGTCGCCCAAGCGCATCGCCATGGAGCAGAAGCTCGTCAAGGCGATTCCGATTGTGATCGCGGCGGTTGCCGTGGTATTTGCAATCGGTTGGTTCCTCAATTTTATGGGCGTTCCACAGCGGATGACGACTGTGATGACGGTTGGAGACACAAAAATCAACCAGGCGCAGTATACATACTACTACCAACAGATCTACTCCAACTATGCCAGCCAGGCGCAGCAATATGCGCAGTATGGTATCAGCGGCATTCCGGGCATGATGGATTACAGCACCGTTCCCAGCGAGCAGAAGTATAACGGTGAGGATGCCGAGGGCAAGGGCGACGACTATATGTGGTCGGATTACCTCAGGGATAAAACCAATGAGTTTTTGCAGCAGTATATCACGCTTGGCAAAGAGGCAAAAGCAGCGAATATTACGCTGAGCGAGGATGAGCAGAAGGAAATTGACGAGACTATCAAGAGCATCCGCGAGCAGGCAGCCAGCAGCGATTATTCGCTCAATGCTTACCTGCGCCTGTATTATGGCCGCGGTGTGAATGAAAAGATTCTGCGCGAGGCGATGGAGCTCGAAACGCTCTCCAGCAAGCTCATTGAGCAGAAAAGCGACGAGCTGGCCCGCAACTATACAGACGAGCAGTTGGAAGCAAAGTATCAAAAAGATCAGAATACCTACAACGTTTTGACTGCGCGCATGTTCCAATTTACCACGGAAACGCCGGATTACCCGAAGGATGCGACGGATGCGCAGAAAAAAGAGCTCGATGAAAAGGCTAAGAAGGAAACGAAGGCCAAGGCCGACGCGATGCTGGGTAAAGTGACGGGTGAGGAATCCTTTAAGGAGCAGGCACTGGCCAATGCCTCCAAGGATCAGAAGGATGATTATAAAAAGGACGAGGCCACGCTGATGAAGAATACAGCGGTGACCCAATTCTCCCAGATTAGCGATGACGCCGTCAAGTGGGCTGCCTCCGCAAAGAAGGGCGACAAGAAGGTTTTCGAAACAGACGCCGGCTGCTATGTGGTCTATATCGTAGAGGCGGCGCACCGTGATGCTTCTGAAACCGTGGATGTCCGCCACATTCTCTTTAAGGTGGATTCGGAGGCCGAGGACCAGACAAAGGCAAAGGCTGATGCAAAGAAGAAGGCTGAGGATGCCCTTGCAGAGTGGCAGAAAGGCGATAAGACAGAGGAGAGCTTTGCAGCGCTCGCCACAGAGAAAACAGAGGATACCGGCTCCCAGAGCACGGGCGGTTTGTATGAGCGCGTTTATAAGGGCCAAATGGTGAAGGCGTTTGAAAATTGGTGCTTTGACGCGGCCCGTAAAGCGGGCGATACCGGCATTGTGGAATCCGACTACGGCTACCATGTGATGTATTTCATCCAAAAGAACGACGAGCCGCTGTGGAAGCTCAAGATTCGTGACGCGCTCAGTTCTGAAGATGCGAAAACCTATACGGATGAGTTGCTTAAAAAGGATGAAAACAAAATCGAGCTCAAGGGCAACAAGGTTCAGAAGGTCATTGATGACCTCATGGCGAAGATGAAGAAGAATCAGGCGCTCAGCGGCTCATAATCGTATACAAAAGAATAGAAAAATTATAGGATCTGCGGGGAATCATCTGATTTCCCGCAGATTTTTTACGATATATTGACGAAAAAAAGGATTTATGATATCCTTAATAGGAAATATTTAGAATTTAAGTTGTGTTATACAATTTCTTCCGGGAGAATTGGATAATAATAAACTCATTATGAAAGAAGGATTCTTGACGCAAAAAATGAAACGGAAGTCTCTTGGCGCGGCTCTTTTGGCCGCCGTGCTGTTCGTTGCTCTAGCGTTCACCGCTTTTTGCGCAGGCGATGTGAAAACGGCCACCTTGAAAAAGGGGGAGGCTTCAGCCTATGGCGGCGTGATCGAGTGCAGGCAGGTTGGGGATTGGGGAGAGAATTATTCTAGTTCAGACCAAGATATGCGGCTGGTTGTCAAAAAGAAAACGGGTGGCATTTGGTACACCGATCGCGATGATCCGATGGTGCCCAACTCTAAGGTTGGTAGTGAGACAGACTATAAAAAAAGTTCTTACTTTGAAAAAACAAAAAGTTTTGAAATTTCTGTTCATGCAAAGTGGGCTGGAACAAAGGCAAATGGTTACGGCTCTATGAAGAGTATCTGAGGCAAGTTTTAAATCTACAAACAGGGGCATTGAGAAGAAGCGCTTCTTTTCTATGCCCCTTATTAACGAAAGTAGGTGAGATTGCGTGGCATTGTTGAAAAAAACATTTTCGTTGTTCAGTAAAAACAAAACGCTGATGACATGCGTGATTCTGTATTCTATATTGTCCACGCTGATTGTGGGGGGATATGTTTTTTTTCTTTTGACTAATAAAGGTAGTCCGGAGCTGGGAATCGGCGACGGATCGCTTTATTTTTTGAGTTTCGCGCTGCGGTTTTCACTGATTGCATTGGTTGTTTTCATGTTTATCGGGTATGAATTTTTTACCAGGGCAAAAAGGGATGCATCGTTGGAATGGATCACGGCGACCCAAAACGGGCTGTGGAAGTTATATCTGAGCCAGTTCGCCGTGACGGCCGCCGTTGTTTTGGTCGCCACCATCCCGCAGGCGTTGCTGCAGGCCGTGTTTTATAGCGTTAATCAAACCGCGTATCCCGCCTATCTGTTGTTCGCCCTTGCGTGTGTGTTTGTGTATCTGTTCCTGACACCGCTCGCCGGGGTTTGCATTGCGCTGGCGGCCTCCCTGCTGGCCAAGCGGATCGTCTCTTACCTGCTGATGCTGCTGTTTGCTGTGCTCGGGTCAGGATATGCAACTAACCTTTATGAAGCGGCCTATGAGATTGCGCGGATTGATCTGTCAAATGTTGCTCGCTTGCTGGAGATCATGCCGCCATCCATGCAATATGAACCCAGCGCTTTTTATGGATATTCGCTGCGTGGGTTCCAGATCGCCGCTATTTTTTTCTGGATCAGCCTGTCTTTTGCTGTTGCCGCTTTTCTGCTGGTCCGGCATAAGCGTATATCCGTTCGGGCAGGCGCTGTTTTACCGTGCGGCCTTGCTGCTGTGGCTTGCCTGATCTGGACTGTCCTGCCCGCATCCACGATGACACAGACGGTATACGGATCCAAAGACGACGGGGCCTATTATTCCTCAGACATGGAGCGGGAAATCGACGCACAGTACCGCGCGTCGGGCTATGATATGGTTTTGAAATTTGGGCGTCAACTCACCGCGGAGGTTGCGATGGCTGTTGATAGCCCAAATCTGGAAGCCTATCCGATGACGTTGTATCACGGCTATCAAATCAAAAGCGTAACCGATGATACGGGGGAGCCGCTGCGCTATACGAGGGACGGGGATTATCTCACCGTGGAGAACAACCCATCCGGCTCTCTGCGGGAAATCCGGTTGGCCTATGCGGGCTACAGTAGCACGTTCTACAGCAATTCACAGGCGGTTTACCTGCCCGGCTCCTTCCCATACTATCCGCAGCCGGGCTTCCACACCGTGTTTTCCACCCGGTGTGATGGCTATGAAAAGAACACGCTGATCCAACCGGCGCAGTTCCGGATCGAGATCAAAGCCCCTTATCAGGTGTTTTCCAATCTGAGGGAAAGCGATGGAGTTTTTAGCGGGAATACGGAGGCACCAACGTTGCTGTCCGGCTTTATCGATTCTTTTGAGATGCAAGGGAGCAAGATTGTATTCTCTGTGTTTTGGGAGCTTACAAGGGACGAGATCAAAGAGCGGATTGCAGAGATTGATCTGTTTGAAAACCCGGAGTTAAAAGGAAAATCCGTTTTTTTGATCCCAAGAACGCGCTATGAAAACCGAGAATTGGCATTTGTTTTTGACGATTCTCTCGTCTCGGTCGGTATTTCCAACATTCCCGGCAGCAACTTCCGGCAAAAGATTCCAACCCGAAAAATCGGGCTGGCGAACCTCTTGGAAAACTATGAGGAATTTGAAGCGGATTTCCTCACTCGCGAGGGCAGCCCGGAGGATAAGGCCTATTATGCGGGCCTGTATGCGCTGGAGCAATATTATGGCCGGGAGAAGCTGGAAGAGCTTTGCAGGAAGTTTTTGCTGGATGATGCAGACCAGCGCACGGACATGGACTTTGTTATAGAGCTCGCCGGGGCGTTGCCGCGATCGGCGCAGCAACAAGCGTGGAATGGGGAGGGGAATTGAATGCTGGAAATCAAAAATCTGCAAAAAAAATTCGGGAAAAAAGCGGTGCTGGATCAGTTCAGCTTTGCCTTTGAGCCGGGGGTTTACGGGCTGCTTGGGCCAAACGGCGCAGGCAAAACCACCTTCATCCGCTGCCTGACGCGCATTTATCCTATTAAAAAAGGCATGATTTATTATCGCGGCAGAGATATCAATCAGGAGAAGGATTATCTCGCCCATGTCGGGTATCTCCCCCAGAAATTCGGCGTGTTCAAAGACTTGAAGGTTTTTGATATGATGCAGATGATGGCGGCTCTCAAGGAGCTGGACCGCGCCGTGGCAAAGCGGGAGATCGGCCGTGTGCTGGAGCAGGTGAACCTATCCGACCAAATTAATAGCAAAGTCGGCGCGCTATCCGGCGGGATGGTCCGCCGGCTGGGGATCGCGCAGGCGCTGCTCGGCTCCCCGGAAATCCTCCTGTTTGACGAGCCTACGGCAGGCCTAGACCCGGAGGAACGGCTGCGGTTTAAAAACATCATCTCCACACTGAGCAGGGATCGCCTGGTGATCGTTTCGACCCATATCGTCGAGGATGTGGAGGCGGTTTGTGACCGGGTGGCGGTGATGAAAGCGCGAAATATTTCGATCTGCGGTTCCTGTGAGGAGATTGAAGCGCTTGCGCGGGGCAAGGTTTATGAAATAGAAGAAAGCCGGCTGGATGAGCTCAGCGGAACATATCATATTCAGAAATATATCGAGCGTGATGGCGTAAAATTCGCCAAGATCCTGACGTCGGCTCCACAACCGGCCGCGCCGGTCAAACCGAATGTGGAGGATGGGTATATATGCCTGCTAAAAGAAATTTAAAATTTCTGCTGCTCCGCCTTTTTTATCACCTTCGAGGCCTAAAAGCGATGTTTTGGGTGCCAATGGTGGGGATGAACGTTTTGCTTCCGCTATTGAACTACCGTTCGTTCCTCAAAGCGGGTGCTGATGAATTGGCCCTGCTGCCGCAGGAATTCCACCGACTCATGGCGGTTACCGCGCCTGTTTTGTGCGTATGGTGGGTTCTTTTTGTGCTGCGTGAATATGTGGAACCGGATGGGGCTGAGGTTCTGTATGCGTGCCCCGCCCGTCAGAAAATCGGAGACGCGCTGGCTTTGTTTTTGCTTTTCCTGGCGGATATGAGTGTGATATATGCGGTGTATATTCACTTTTTCCCGGAGATGCGCCGGTCCTTCTATATGCTCTTATGCGTGTGTGCGTTTGTGTTCGGCCTGTCGTTCCTGCTTATGTTTTTAACGAAATCTGTTACAGTCACCTTAATGGTCGTTCTGCTCTATGTGATTATCAGCATTGTATTTATGGATGGCAAAAACATCGTTCCGTTTTATTCTGCCAACAATATTGCTCCGGTAAATCTGCTAAAAGAGTTTTATCTGCCTCTGGCCTGCGGGGGGATTTTACTGTCCGCGGGCGGTATGGTGCTCAATCAAAGAAAAGTGATTTAGGAATTGCTTGCGCGGTTTAATCGAATACCCTCGCTGGGTGAATCGTGCCAGATTGTGCGGACAAAACAAAAAGGCCCCTGGTGCAGGAATTCTAGTGAACCGTTTTTATTGAACATAAAGTGATAAGGAGGCTTTCACAATGAAGAAGTTCAAAAAGCTTGTAGCCACTGCGCTTGTTGCGGTTATGGTTCTGACGACTATGGCGCTTTCGGCATCTGCCGGCATCGTTTATTGGCATGGCAATGAAGGGTCACGCTGTTACGCAAAAACAACGCAGGATACGACGACAGAGTTGATCGGGGCTAAGATTACTTGGCAGGTCGGTAGCGGCGACGTGAAGGAGGGCACGCCTTCCCATACAACGGGCGCTGAGGCAAAGAGCATTTCCAGTTGGCTGAAATTCCGATCGGGCAAATCATTTGGATATTATTACATTAACAATCGAGAAACCCACCGCTCAACCGCATGGATGCCCTTTGATTTTTAAATTAAGCTAGGTTGTGCCACGGCAGTTCATTTCGCACACGTTCAATGCAACTGCCGTGGCATTTTTGGCGTAGCATGATCAGAATTGATTCATTGAATTTCCTATCGATGATGCAATGGAGGTTGGCATATGGAAACCGCAATTCAGACAAAGGATCTTACAAAGGAATACCGACAGGGCAAAAATATTGTGATGGGCGTTGATCATGTTAATATCAGCGTTGCGTCCGGGGAGTTCACTTCGATCGTGGGGAGAAGCGGATCCGGCAAGTCAACGCTGCTTCACTTGCTAGGCGGTATTGACCAGCCTACAGCGGGGAGCGTCCTAATCAATGGAATCAATATCAATCAGTTGCAGGATGCTGCGCTCACAAAATTCAGAAGCAAACACATCGGTTTTATTTTTCAAAGCTATAATCTGATCAATGAATTGACTGTTTTGGAAAATATTCGTTTGCCGTTGGATTTGGGCAAGATGGCATATGATAAGGATTACGAGGCTGAAATTATCACATTACTTGAGCTTGAAGAGCGGCTGAAGTTTTACCCCTATCAGTTGTCTGGAGGGCAACAGCAGCGTGTTGCAATTGCGAGAGCACTGATTACAAAGCCTGCGATCATTTTGGCTGACGAGCCGACTGGGAACTTGGATAAGCAGTCCGGCGATTCCATTTTTGAATTTATGATTAAAACAAATAAAAACTTGCATCAAACTTATGTGATGGTAACGCATAATCTGGAACTCGCCAATCGTACAAAACGGATTCTAACCATTGACGATGGGAAAATTGTTGACGACAAAGGTCTGCTTTAAGGTGTTTTTTCCAATCTGCTGAAAGATTCATCACGATGATGTAGAAGGAGATTCTATGAAACAGATATTACGTCTTTCATTCAAAGACACCTTTCGCTCGAGGAATTCGGCGCTTCTGGCTTTTGGAATCCTGTTTTCCTTTTTGGTGCCGATTGTGATTTTTACCGTTTCCAATTCTTTTATGAATGGTGCGCTTGAAAAATCTTTTCAAGTATATGGATATTTTGATGATATCCTTTACCATGCAGAGAAGCAGGCCGGCGGCTTGCAAAATACGCGGAATGATATAAAGGAAGCCATTCCCACAGAGGGCATCGAACAGGTAGGAACCGTATCCGTATTTCGCCAGGATGAGGCTGGTAAAGCAGAATTGACGATCGGCTATATGGATGAGGCGGCGATTGATTTGAGTAGCATGAAGCTGCTGGAGGGCAGGCTGCCACAGCATAGGGGGGAGCTGGCGCTCTGTAATTCCCTTATCTATCAGTTCCCTGAATTAAACAAATTAGGAGAAACTATTACGGTTGGGGATCAAAGCTATACGCTGGTCGGCCTGATCAGCGACTATTCCGCCAGATGGGAAAAGCCGAAAAATGGAGAAGCTCTTTTACCCAATGCGCTAATCAGCCTAGAAGAAGCGCAAGAAAATCCGGCTGTTTACCAGCGCCATTTGCTCCTGGATACATCAACCGCTTTCGGACAGGCCGATTATCATAACATACCCAATCTTGTCGCCAATGCGAACCGTGCTGTAAATGATCGAAGCGAAAAATATACAGTTCCTACAGCAGTGGTGATTTTAACGTCAATATGCTCCTTTTTTCTGAATATCTATATCTTTACCTATTTTATTGATAGCCAGCAGCGTAAGCTTGCAATTTTTAGATGCCTGAATATGACAAAGGCGGACAGTGTTGCTTTTATTCTGTTTAAAATTGTGATTTTGCTGGTTTTAGCCATACCTTTGGGGCTGATGCTTGGGTATGGTATATCCTGGATTGCCGTATTTTTATTTAACCGTTTTATCGGGCTCGATCATAGTATCGCTCTATCTGGGAAGGCAGTTGGAATCAGCATTTTCATCTGTGTGGTAACAGTGTTTTTGGGTAGCTTATGGAGCATCAGAAAGATAAACCGCCTTTCTCCAATCAGCCTTTTTTCTCCTGCTGATACAGAACAATTACATAGAGAAAAATCTTCGGGAAAAAAGTATCGAAAAACAGGCCTGTCGCATCTAGCGTTTCTGGATTTGAAATCGCATTTGAAAAAATCGATTATTGTGGCTTTGCTGATTGCATGCTGCCTGTCTCTGTTCAATTTTTATTCTGTTTATATTAAAATATTTTCTTCGCAGATGCAGGAAGGGCGCGGCGAGATGTCCCATGATTTCGATTATGAATTCCTTACCAATCAGTCTATTACAGACACTTCGTATGTGGATGATCAGGGAGATTTGAACCGTGTGGTAATAGTCCCCGATGATCAGGCAAAAATTTATGTACCTGATTATAAAAAGATTATTTCGAATGATATAACGGATCAATTAAAAAGAAATCCCCAAATCCGCATGGTCAACGAGTATTTAGATTCAAACGAACTTTATTTGCTGGATGCGCCCAGCGCAGAAGAAGATCCATATAACAGCTGTTATATGAACGATGCCGAGATGAATGCCTCTTTAAAAGATCTTTTTAATATTACGTTGCCGACACGATCCGTTCAATATCTAGGGTATTCAGAGGAAGAATTAAAATCAATGGAACAATATGTGATGAGCGGATCAATCAATGTTGAGAAGATTCGGAGTGGTGAGGAAGTTATTCTGATGGTTCCCACCTATGAGTTTGTTCAAATGGATGGATATTCTCAGCAGAATTTTTTAACACCAGAAGAGTATACCGGCGTTGAGGGCCAGTTTAAGGAATCCCATTACGCGGTAGGCGATGTGCTGCATCTCATACAATTAGTCCCTAAAAATACAGGTATGAATGGCTATATCACTGAAGAGCAGGCTCGCTCCAACCTGGTGCGAAAGGATGCTTCTGTAAAAATTGGCGCAATTATTTATCAGCGTATTGCTTGGTTTGATACGCTCAGCGTCCCACCAATGGCATATACGCTCATCGGGGCGAATGAATCCTTCCAATCATTAAATATCGCACCAACCCATTCACGCATCAGAATTTCCTTAAAACAGGGGGTCTCCTATCAGGACTTCGAGCCGGAAATACAATATTATGCAGGCCTTCTCAAAGGGTTTGATTTTCGTAATAATGCGGCAGAGCAGGAGGAATTCCGAGAGCTTCAGATCATTTTGAAGGTATTATATCAAACGCTGGTCGGCATGATGGCGCTTGTGATTATTATCATTTTGATTATCGAGGAAAGGATAGAATTATTTAGCAAAAGGAAATATTACGCACTGCTTCGCCTAAACGGCTTAAGCCTGCCGCGGCTGAAAGGGCTAATTGCATTGAAATCTGTTTATTTTGCCCTGTGTGGCATCTTGCTTTCGGTTCCTGCCGTATACGCTACCATCCAGATCGTATTCGGCAAAATGGATGATATCGCAACTTTTATTAATCCATTGGAAATTTTATGTTCATTCTTGCTTGTTTTTGTCGTTACTCTCTGCACATCGGTTACTTCTATCCGCTATTTAAAAAAGCATGGAATTACACAGCTGATGTTTGATTAAATTAGCCCAATGCAACGGGAGGTGATCAGATCACAAAAAACGAATGCTGAAAAAGAGATTCATCCGGTTCAAAACAAAGAAAGGAGAAAAGTCGTAATGAAAAAGCATCCGATTGGCATCAAAAAGTTTCTGGCCGCGCTTATCGCTATTCTCATGCTGCTCTCTCTATCGGTTTCAGGGTTTGCAGCGGGCGGCGCAAATGGTTCTGTGGTTACAACGGCAGACATTGAGACATGCATTGAAAAGCATTACGGATTTCTGATGCGCCACTTCCTAGAGCATTCTGAGATATATGGGGTGGAGCTTGCCGATCCCTCCGAACTATCGTTGTTATCTCCGGTGGCTTTCAGGAATGCTGAAGGGGGTGGGAGCAATGCGCAAGTGGTTTACCTCCCTGTTGTGGATGGAACCAATCAGGTAGCAGCGATTTTCACTGTTATGAAGGAAAATGGGCGGATTTCTGCCACCTTGGGAACAGATTTTGCACCGCTTTTGAATCAAGCAATTGACCAAAATGAATTGGAGGTATTGCTGCTACAGGACGGAGATACTCTGCTGGCTGTTTCCGCCGAGGGCGATGTTTTTACCTTGCATGGCCGAAATACAGGGCCAAACAGCGCTTACCGCTCTCCGATAGAATCATCTATGTTATCGTTTGATCTCGATTCTGACGAGGCGGTTCTGCGGCTGGGCGAAATCAATGAACCCTTTACGGCCTTAGCGGATAACGCCCTGCGAGAACAGGAGGAGCAGGATCGTGAATCCAATACGCTTCGATCTAGCCCGGCGATAACAGGAGAAAACTATCTTTCCAATTATCGGCCTTATGATATTGTGGATCAAAACGTGGATGGCCGGCAGCACGGATTGTGCTGGGCAGCGGTGGTCGCCTCCATGTGCAGATAGGAAAAACCGGATACTTGGGGCACTCTTACGGCACAAAACGTAGCGGATTATATGGGGATCGGTTACGATGACGGCGGTACGAATAACGAGGCAAAGTCGTCTTTAGAGCATTATCTGGGCTCGCCCTATGTGCCGACTATCAAAAATGTTCTTTCTCAAGCCGATATCATAACGGTTATCAATAATATTGATCCTGCGTACCTGCAATGCAGAAGGCCAAATGGATTTCTGCGTTATGAATACCATGCGGTAGCTCTCACCGGCTATCTGTTTTCGGATACACAGACTGCCGTCCAAATTATGGATCCGGCTTATGAATGCTTTAAGCTCGCATCGTATAATGGGAGCAATTGGACATTCCCGTTTGGCACATATACATATACTTGGATAAAGACAATACGGCTTTTATACAACGTTTAATTTTAAGGAAAAAGGGCCCGTTGCAAAATGTTTATCATTCTGCAACGGGCCCTTTTAGAATTATTTCTCATTTTTAGAAAACATGTGGGCTTATCATTCGACCTTGGTGCATGCGCGTTTGTTATTTTGCCTGGAACAGCAACAGCATGAAGCCCGCCGCAACTGCGGAACCGATCACACCCGCCACATTCGGGCCCATTGCGTGCATGAGCAGGAAGTTGGTGGGGTTGGCTTTGCGGCCTTCCTTTTGGGCGACACGCGCCGCCATCGGAACAGCGGAAACACCAGCCGCGCCGATCAGGGGGTTTACCTTGCCTTTTGTAATGTAGAACATCAGCTTGCCCAGAAGCACGCCGCCTGCTGTAGAGAACGCAAAGGCGACAAGGCCGAGGCCTACAATGGCAAGCGTCTGCACCTTTAGGAAGGTTGCGCCGTTGGCTGTTGCGCCAACGGAAACGCCGAGCATGATCGTAACGATATTGCAAAGCGCGTTCTGCGCCGTATCGTTGAGGCGGTCGGTCACGCCGCTTTCGCGGAAGAGGTTGCCGAGCATCAACATGCCGATCAGCGGGGCAACATCCGGAATCAGTAGTACACAGATTACAGTTACGATAATCGGAAAGATGATCTTCTCCGTTTTGCTGACCTTGCGCAGTTGCTCCATTTTGACCTCACGCTCTTTTTTGGTGGTCAGCAAACGCATGATCGGGGGCTGAATTAGCGGGATGAGCGCCATGTAGGAATAGGCGGCAACCGCAATTGGGCCAAGCAGTTCAGAGGCGATCCGGGTGGCGAGGAAAATGGCCGTAGGGCCGTCCGCTCCGCCGATAATGCCGATTGCGGCCGCCTGTGCAGGCGTAAACAGGCCGGTTGCAATCGAGATGACAAAGGCAACATAGATGCCCAGCTGCGCCGCGCCGCCGAGCAGGAGGCTCGAGGGGTTTGCAAGCAGAGGACCAAAATCCGTCATGGCGCCAACACCAAGGAAAATTAAGCAGGGGAATACGCTGCTCTTAACGCCCTGATAAATGATATACAACACGCCGGATTCCAGCAGTGTCGGCCCCGGCTGCATGAGCCCGGCCTCGGGCAGATTCGCCAGCAGCATGCCGAAGGCAATCGGAAGCAACAACAGCGGTTCAAATTTTTTGACGATTGCCAAAAACAGGAAGATGAAAGATACACCAATCATCACGGCCTGCTGCCACGTCAGTGCCATAAAGCCGGAGCTTTCGATCAACTGTTTAAAAATTTCTAAGATATTCATGCGGAATTCCCTCCGCTTAACCGATAACCGCGAGCACGTCGTCTGTCGAAACGGTGCTGCCCTTGGAAACGAGAATCTGCTTGACGGTGCCGTCAGCAGGGGAGACGATATCGTTTTCCATCTTCATGGCTTCCAGAATGAACAGCACGTCACCGGCTTTAACAGCCTGACCAACCGATGCCTTTACGTCTAAAATCGTGCCGGGCATTGGGCACACAGCGTTTGTGCCATCTGCCGGAGCGGCAGGCGCAGCGGGTGCAGCGGGTGCAGCGGCAGGGGCAGGGGCAGGGGCAGGGGCGGCAGCAGGAGCAGCGGGAGCGGCCACAGGGGCGGGAGCTACCGCGGGGGCAGCGGCAACCGGAGCGCCTGCCATGGGGGCGGTTGTAACGCTGTTGACGATTGCCTGGCCCTCTTCCACTTCGATCTCGTACTTTTTACCGTTTAATGTGACCATGTATTTCATTTTGAGTTCCTCCTCTTAGTCAATCGCTTTTATCGATTTGATGATGAGCCTATCGGCTGGGATACCGGTCTTGTCACTGATGATTGCCAGAAGCACCGCTTGTGTTTTGCTGTCAACGGTAACCTGACGGATGGATTGAAAATGCAGCCGCTCGAGCGGAATACCAGTTTGATCGCTGACGATTGCCATTAGCATGGCGGCGGTTTGCTCATCCGTATCGACGAGCAGGATTCCGTTTTCAATCACTGCCGGGGGAGCTGTTACAGCGGCGGGGGCGGCCTGGATGGGGATGACCTGCGGCGTCTCCACCGGCTGTACAGCGGCTTTATTATCGCGCGCGCCCTTGTGTTCCAAAAGCCGGATTGCCTTGGAGAGCAGCATGATGATAACGGCCAGGAGCGCAAGCTCGATTAAAACAACTGCAATCCCTACGAGCGCGATCAAGAGGGAATCCCCAATTGTAATGGTCTGATTTGCCAGCATAGGGCATTAGCCTCCTTATCAGTCAATTTGCTCGATGGAATAGGAGAAGGTGTTCTTTTCGCGTATTTCGCGATTGTCAAAGAACTTTTCCGCCTGCGCGGGGAATGCGATATAGGAAAGAACATCCTCATCGGATTTGGCACGCTCGCCGAGCTCAGCCTTCGCCTTTTCAAAACCGGGCTCCAACAGGTCGGCATAGCGCACGGTAACTGGCTTTTCATCGCCGAGAATTTTTTCTTGGATTTCCCTGTTGATTTCGCCTGGAGCGCGGCCGTACTCACCGTGCAGATAGGCCTTGATCTCTTTGGATACATTTTTATACCGCTCGCCCGCAAGCACGTTTGCCGTTGCCTGCACGCCTACCATCTGGCTCATCGGCGTGACCAGCGGCGGATAGCCGAGATCTTTACGCACGCGCGGCACTTCCGCGAGCACTTCATCAAGCTTATCAAGTGATTTCTGCGCGGTCAGTTGGGCGACAAGGTTGGAGAGCATGCCGCCGGGCACCTGATAAACCAGCGCGTCTGTCTCTGTGGAGAGCACTACGGGGTTTAAAAGGCCGCTTTCCAGCGCTTGTGCGCGGATCGGCTTGAAGAAATCGTTGATTTCCTTGAGCTTTTTATCGTCGAGCGATACTTCATAGCCCTCCTGGCGCAGCGCATAAGCGAGCGTTTCGGTAGCGGGCTGAGCTGTGCCGCCTGAGAAGCAGGAGATGGCGGTGTCAATCACATCCGCACCGGCTTCCACAGCTTTTTGCAGCGTGAGCGGGCCAAGGCCTGTGGTGCAGTGGGTATGCACGACGATCGGAACCTTTACATTCTCTTTCAGGGCCTTCACGAGGTCATAGCCCTCCTGCGGGCCCATAATTCCGGCCATATCCTTGATGCAGATGGACTGCACGCCCATCTTCTCCATCTCTCTGGCCATTTTAACGTAGGCGTCCAGCGTGTGAATGGGGCTAATCGTGAAGCAGATCGTGCCGCTCGCATGCGCCCCTGCCTTAAGCGTTTCATCCACAGCAACTTCGATGTTGCGCAAATCGTTGAGCGCATCGAAGATGCGGATGATGTCAATGCCGTTTTCCACACTCTTGCGCACGAATTTACGCACGACGTCATCCGGATAATGCTTATAGCCCAGCAGGTTCTGGCCCCGGAGAAGCATTTGCAGCTTGGTGTTTGGGCAGGCTTCACGGATGGTGCGCAGCCGTTCCCACGGATCCTCGCCCAGATAGCGAAGGCAGGAGTCGAATGTGGCGCCGCCCCAGCACTCAAGGGAATAGTAGCCGGCTTCGTCGAGTTTGCCAAGAATTGGTTTGAACTCGGAAAGCGGCATACGCGTTGCGATCAGGGACTGATTCGCGTCGCGCAGAACCGTTTCGGTAAACTGTACTTTCATTTTGTAACCTCCATACGTCCCAGATAAAAAGTAACGGCAGGCTCGCAAGGAGGGGCAAAGCCCGCAATTCCTGTGGAAACTGCCATTATGGGGCGGCAAACGTCCTGCCTGATCAGAACCAGACGATGAGAGACCAGCCCCAAACTGACCCATTCTATTTTATCCGAAATGCAGAGGATTTAATTGCGGATTTCAAAAAATAAAGAAATGATTGTTAAATCCTTAACCAATGTTTTTTGGAAAATTGCGGCGGTTTTTGGTGGAGTTGATAAAAGGGGAGTGAAAACGGGCAGAAGCGCTTTGTTTAGCTGCATGAGGCGGATGATTTTTTTGCCAGACAGGCCGGAAAAATAGAATCGCCGCACTGGAAACCAATGTTTCCGGCGCGGCGGCAGTTCGGCTGGTTTTATTGTTGCGTTTGGTCAGGGTTCGGCGTTTCCGGCGCTGTTCCGGCATTCGGCCCGGACGGCTTCGGATCGGACGGAGCGCCCAGCAGCGCAATCAGCCGGGCGTTCTGCGCTTTCAGCTCGGCGAGTTGTTCCCGTATTTCATGGAGCTGGCTTTCGGTCTGAATAGCGCGTAGCTCGTGCTTTTCTTCTCTCGCGGTCCAGCCGAAGCCATAATACAAAACGGCCAGGAGAATAGGTGCGGTGCCGATCGCGGCGCCGAAGATGGATTCGCTGATTGATAGGCCAATGAGAAAAGAAAAAACAAAAACAAGTATAGCTGTAAGCAAAAAAGCGAACGTAAATCGCATGCCTTTCAGCATTTCAGCACATCCCCCTTTGTTATATTAAGATACTTTGCATGGTAATCCGTAGTAGGTTGTACCGATACTCGGTGCCAGTGAGAAGGTAACACCAGGATATTTTCCTCCCGTTGACCAGCTAAAGGAAAGATCAGATGAAATGCGTAAACGGGTATGCGCGTATTTTAAAGTAATATGAAAAGAATTGGTACTGTTGTTTTTTGATTCCCCAAGGCCACAGATTGTAATTTGGAAGCGTATATAAATAATTTGACCGCCTGATAAAACGGCATCTGACGGTAGATGAAATTTGTAATAAAAACCGTCGTGGAAACGCTCAACCGTATGGGCATCCCATTCTTCCGACTCACTTCTCTAGTAAGTTTTATTCGTTGCGGCATAGCGCTCCGTATAATCCGCTGTCCAAAAGATCCGTAGTAATGCCTCGTTCCGTTGACTGTGTGCATATATGTATGCCCATTCTCACATAACCGTCGTAGCTGGATGGCGGTTCTTCCGTACCGCCGTAATCTTCGCTAGGGGCGCGCAGCTGGCGGTTTTGTTTTGAGGCTTCTTCCATGACGGCAAGCTCAAAAGATTCTTTTCATTTGTATTTTCTGCCCGGATGGCGTCTCTTTGATATACTGCGTTATTACTTCAAATGCAGAGCCGCCCTCCATCGCATCCAGAATCGCTTCAAAGGCCGGGTCGTTTTCCCGTGTAAAGCCTGTCTCCTTCAAGATCTGCCGGTTCGTTTCCCATCTGATAATCGTTTGGGCAATCGGAATGATATTCCTTATATTGCAATTATATCACAAAAATAAAATGATTTATATTGACAGATTGATTAAAATTTACAATATTATTTTGCAATATGTTCCAAATAAATACTTGCAATATAAAAAATTCCTGAAATGAATGAAGGGCTATTTGTGAAATCATTTTATTGATAAAATTTTATTCAAATTCTCCAAACTTACCCGCAAACAATCAAACGGGTCGCGTGGGCAGGTATCCTGCTCAATGGCAATATATTGCACGCCGCTTTCCCGGCAGGCGTGATATGCCTCCCGAAGATTCAGGTTACCGCAGCCGATTTCCGCGAAGGTTGGCGTATTGTCTATGACCGCATAATCTTTAAAATGGCAAACCTTCATGCGCCCGGCAACACGGCGGATATACTCCGCAGGATTGACGCCGCCGTATTGGAGCCAGTAGGTATCGAGGATGAAGCCGAACTCTTTTTCGTCGGAATCCTCAATCAGCATGTCAAGCCTCAGCCTGCCGTTCTCCAGCCGTTCCAGCTCAAAGGCGTGGTTGTGATAGGCAAAGCGAAGTCCTGCATCCGCAATCCGTTTTGCGATTTCACCCGCATCCTTGAGAAAGGCGGAAATGCCCGCGACGGAGCCGTGATACTCGCTCGGCAAATACCCCAGGCCGATGGTATCGCAGTGCAGGAGCCGGTGCTCCGCGATCAAGGCGTCCAGATCATCGCGCATCCGCTCCCATGGGCTGTGTGTGATGCACACGTCAAGCTCGAGCTCCGCCACCAGCGCGGCGAGGCGGCCCGGCTCAATCGGCCCAAATCCGGAAATCTGAATCGCCTGAAAGCCAATCGCTTTTATTTTGCGAAGCGTTGTTTCAATCGCCTCCGGGGTTTTGGTAAAATCGCGCACAGTATAGAGCTGCGCCGCGGGGCAGATGCAGCGGTTTTTTGGGTTCATGGAAAGGCCTCCTGTTCCTATTGCTCGCCAGTCTATTTTTCTATATAATACAGAGAAAGCAGGAAAAGGGGAAGGGCTTTTTACCGGATTCATTGAGGAAATTACGAAAACCGCTTTCCCAAACCAATTAAAATCGATATGGATGGAAAGGGTGTGCCCTATGGCTGCCAAACTGAATGCTAAAATCATCTCCTCTCTCGAAAAATGCTTCCACGATGAAGCGCTCTCCGATCATCCGCGCCTGAAAAAGGCCTCCATGCTGCGCAACGAACGATATTCCTTTCAGCTCGCCATGCAGCTACAGGATCGAACATGTAAGGATAAAAAGGAAGTTTACCTCCGGGTGAAATCCGCCCTAGCGGCTTATTTGGAAGTTAAGCTGGTGCGGGAAGTGCCCTCCATGTTCCCCTGTTACGGGGACGCCCGCAGGCGGGAGTACCTGCGCCGCACACCGGGGCTTTATCCGGATTTGTTGGAGCCGTTGGCAGAGGGCCGGGAGATTCCGCTCGTGCCGGGCCAGCTGCGCAGCCTTTGGTTTACGATAGAGCCGCACGTGGGGATGCCTACCGGTGAGCAGAAAATCGAACTGGAATTATTAGATGAAAATAGCATGTTGCTTGCCCGGGAGACGCTGGCGCTGACGGTGATCGGGATGGATTTACCTGCACAGGGGCTTACCTTTACACAGTGGTTCCACTGCGACTGTCTGGCCGTTTATTATGGGGCGCACGTGTTCAGTGAACGCCATTGGGAAATCATTGAAAACTTTTTGCGCACTGCGCGCCGTTATGGAATGAATATGGTGCTCACTCCGGTATTCACTCCACCGCTGGATACGGCGGTCGGCGCGGAGCGTCCCACGGTACAGTTGGTCGATGTGACGGTAGAGGGCGGGAAATACCGCTTTGGATTTGAGAAGTTGGATCGCTGGGTGCATCTGTGCCTGCGGCTGGGGTTTGAGCAATTTGAAATTTCCCACTTCTTTACGCAATGGGGCGCAGCGCACGCGCCGAAAATAGTCGCCCGGGTGGAGGGGCGGACAAAGCGTATTTTCGGCTGGGAAACAGAGGCGGCGGAGGAGGCATACGCCTCATTTTTACACGCGTTTCTGGACGCGCTGATTCCGCATTTAAAGGAACTGGGAATAGACAGCCGCTGCCGCTTCCATATTTCCGACGAGCCGTCAGAGGATAGCCTCGGCAATTATCAGGCCGCGAAGCGAATCGTGGAAGAGCGGCTGAAGGGCTATCCAATCATGGATGCGCTTTCTAGCTATGAATTTTACAGGCAGGGGGTATCCGAATGCCCAATCCCGTCCAACGATCACATCGAGCCTTTCCTTGAGCACAGCGTGCCCCATTTGTGGACGTATTATTGTTGTGGGCAATCGAATGGGGTGAGCAACCGTTTTTTATCCATGCCGTCTGTGAATAACCGCATCATTGGAACACAGTTTTATAAATATGGAATAGAAGGCTTCCTCCATTGGGGATATAATTTTTATTTTTCACAGTTATCGCGCCATGCGGTCAACCCGTTCCTGGTGACGGATGGCGATTATATGGTGCCGTCGGGCGACGCGTTTTCCGTTTATCCCGCGCCGGACGGGACGGCATGGGAATCGCTGCGGCTGGTTGTGTTTCACGAGGCGTTGCAGGATCAGCGCGCACTGGAACTGTGTGAATCGCTCTATGGGCGGGCGTTTGTGATGCGCTTGCTGGAGGGAGGCCTGCGCGGCCGGATTACCTTTAGCAGCTATCCGCGCAGGGCGGCGTTCCTCCTTCGGCTGCGCGAGCGGGTCAATGCGGCGATTGCGGCGCGGCAGGAAAATGCGGAGGTATGAACTGGTAAAAGGCAGATTGTTGTGCAAAACGTCTTATATAAAGCAAAAGAATCATCCGATATTATACCGATTGACAAGTTTTGTTTGACGATATAGAATTATCTTAATTACAGAAAGGGGGATACAGAAGGTGAAAACCAGAAGAATTACCGCAATTTTGCTTATCGCCTGCCTGCTGATCGCAGCGGCGATGCCGGTGCAGGCGGCGCCGGGGAAGCAGGCGCTTCCTCTTTCCGCCGGAATTGAGGCGCTGCGCGGCCAGTTTGAAAGCGGCTGCGGGCCGGAAGCGGGTGGGTATGCGATCGACTACTCCTACTATGCGCCCGCCGAAAAGGGTGACACACAGAAATATCCGCTGGTGATCTGGCTGCATGGAATGATGCAGGGCGGTGAGTCGGGCCAGCCAGTAAAAAATAATGATTTTGCCTATTGGTCGAGTGCAGAGTTTCAAAAAAGGTTTACCGGCGCGGGCGGAGCATATCTTTTTGTGCCGCGTTCCCATGAGGAGCAGTATCTATATTGGAATGATTCTATGATTGTGCCGCTCAAGGCTGCAATTGATGATTTTATTGCACAGCACAGGGATACCATTGATACAACGCGGATTTATATCGGCGGATTTTCGATGGGCGGTAAGATGACGCTGAAAATGACGATCGCTTATCCTTCTTTTTTTGCGGCTGCGTTTCCGATTTGCCCTGCTTTTTTTAAGCCTACCAAAAGACAGATGCATTTCATAAAAGATATTCCCATGTGGTTTGTTGCCAGCAAGTATGATGCTATTGCAGGCTACTATTCCTTTGTAGAATACGAGTGGGAATATTTAACTGCTGTAACAAGCCGCCCGGCGGATGATCGGCTGTCCGTGCTCGGCACGGTTAAGAATCCAGACGGTACGCAGGCGGAGAGCGACCATGCCGCGTGGGTTGCGGTCACCTATGATATGTTCACCTATGACAACGGCGGCTATTACAATATGGAAACAAGGGATGGCTGTGGGCGCCCGATCGCGCTTACACATCCGGAAGGGATGATTTCCTGGCTTTCCCAATTTGCTTCTGATTATGACGGCACCCCTTCGCAGGGCAGTGGGAGTTATCGGGTGAGGAGTCTCTGCGAGGAATTAGGGCGTCTAATTTGCATGATTCCGGAGATCCTGCGCACATTGATCCAAATTGAGTTGGACCGGATCGGTGTTATTTAGTATGGAATAGATCGCCTTATGGATTTGGGTGGACATTGTGCCGAGAGAGGAAAGTGGATATTGGAAAAAGGCCGCCGCAGAATGTAAAGCGTTCTGCGGCGGCTCTTTTCATGCCGATCATACCGGTAAGTAATAAAAAGAGCCGGCAGATGGCTGCCCTCATAAGCAGTGTGTATCCCTTACTCTGTTCTAGTGAAAGCAAGCTTTGCTTTACAAACAAGATTGCCATGCAAAATGAATTGTTTTATCGATAGTCTTGTTTTATTTTTAGGTATGGTTGACATATCTCACCTCCTTGTGTACAATAAAAAATGACAATTTGGCGGAAGGGGGAACCGATGCTTCCGCCAGATGCAATGAATCTGAAAGGGTGAAAAAAATGAAGAAAACCAGAAAAATGCTCAGCCTGATTTTAGCGGTCGTAATGCTGTGCTCTGTTTTTGCAGCTGCAACGAGCGCCTTCGCAGCGAACTCAGGCCCGTATTCCTATGAGCTGATCAATGACGGCAAGGAGGTTAAGATCACTGCCTATAACGAAAATAAAGCGATCTTGTCCATCCCATCCAGAATTGCGGGCAAGCCCGTTACCGTGATTGGCTCCTATGCCTTTAGCCGAATCGGAAGGCTGCAAAATGTATACCTGCCGTTAACGGTGAAAACCATTGAAGATCATGCGTTTTACGAGAGCGACCGGATCACTTTCATCACGATTCCCTCTAATGTGAGGGTCATCGGCGACTATGCTTTTGCGGGCTGCGGAAGGCTCGAGTGGGTTTCTATCCTGAACGGCACGCAGTCCATCGGCAACTACGCGTTCAGCGGCTGTGGCCGTTTGGGGAGCATTAAGCTGCCTAGGAGCGTTCGTACGGTTGGCGACTATGCGTTCAGCGGATGCGGCCGCTTAGAGAGCGCCAGCATGAAGGGCGTTGCAACCATCGGCGCGGGCGCATTTTCCGCTTGCAATCGGCTGGAAAAGGTGCATTTCCCCAAAACACTGACGAATATCGGCGACCGTGCTTTTTGGGGCGATGTTCGCCTGATGAAGGTCTATTTTGATGGCAACGCGCCGGAGCTTGGCAGCAATGTTTTCTCGTTGATTGAAAACAATGCAAAGCTCTATCACAAAGCCGGCAACAAAACCTTCCAGGGCGGCGAGTGGGAGCGCTTTCAGGAGAAGACCTTCCTGATCTGCTTGTTCTAATGACAGCACGATAGCAGTAGCCCTGTGCACTAGCGGGTAGTGTGCACAGGGCTTTTTTAAGCGTAGGCCGGCGTTCGGGCCAGCTGTGTCCGGATTTTTGGGAGAGAACCAGCTAAACGGCTGCTGGAATACCATCTATTTGGCAGGCAGAATGAGCCGGCTGCCGAAGCAACAAAAAGCAATGGACAAATGTGGATTCCTTAAGGGGACTACATTTGTCCATTGCTTTTTATTTTGAGAATGCGGTGGTGAAATCCGGACTGCCGTTATGCGGCGTTGGTTTGACCGGCGGCTGTTTCTGAAATACTGGGGCTGGATTCCGAAGGGGTTTGCGGGGTGGAGGTATCCGTTGGATAGTCAAAACCGTGCATAAAGCCGTTGAGCTCCACAGAGCAGACGTCCCCGCCGATCACCTGCCCCTCATAGACGAGTAGGTTTGCATGGATGCAGCCGCTGTCTGCCGCATACCCCGGATAATTTTTGATTGCATAGGTCCATCGTTTGACCCGTTTTCCCTGATATTTCGTCAGGTCGAAGCCCTGTTCCTTTTGGATCGCATTGTATTTTTCATAAACCTCGTCAAATTCCGGCGGGATGATCACTTCTGCAACCTCAACCGGATCTTCATCGAAGCTCCATCCGAATTGCGACAGGAATGCAACGCGCTGCTCCGCATTTTCCGCCTTGATATTCAGCACGCTGTCGGCTTCTGCCGGCTGGTGGAGACGTGTTACGAGAAGCATGGCGAGCACAAGCAGGACGACGAGCAGAACCAGAATGACCATTTTAATTTTTGAAGATTTTACAGAGTATACAAACATGTCAACCACCTCACAAATCTTTATGCGAACCAGAGGTTTTTCATGCGTCCTCGAAATGCGATATCAACAATTTATATAGAAAAGTTTTTCAAACTTGAATTTTTTATGAAAACCTATAAAAGCTATTTGTAATGTGCTATAATGATTTTCAAATTTCGGCCGCTCCAAGCCTGGAAGCAAAGAGGGCTACAGAGCGGCTGTAAGCCGGCAGGAGGTGATACTGTGGCATCCAAAACGGTCAATGAAATCCTGCAAGCAGAACGGCAGGCCGACCTCGCTGTGGAGCAGGCTCACGCGCAGGCAAAGGAGCTGATACGGCAGGCGCGGGAGGATGGCGCGAGCCTCCTCGCAGAGCAAACGAATCTGGCACGCCAGGAAGCGGATGTACTGCGGCGAGAAACAAAGGAGCAGGCAGAGGAAATCCTGCGCAAAATGGAGCAGGAAGGCTACAGGCAGGCGAGTGCTCTGCGCGATGGCGTGCAGGCGAAGCAGTTGGGCGCCGCCACAACGGTAATCCGCTGTATAATCCCGCAATACCCCATAGAAGGGAGACGCTCTGATGGCAAAATGTAAGATGAAGCGCATTGAGATCGCCGCTCTGCTCAGCGATAGCAAAAAGATTGTAGAGCGGTTGCAGCGCCGGGGTGTGGTGGAAATCTGTGATAATACGGATGAGGAGCTAGTGCGCCTCAACACACAGGCGATGATCGGCGTTTTTGAAAAAAATTTGAATTTGGCAGAGCAGGCGAAGGAGATCATGGCGCGCTATGTGCCGGTGAAAACCGGTTTGTTCGACTCCCTACGGGGGCGGCGCGAGCTCACCACAGAAGCTTTTGGCAAGCAGGTTGAGCAAGCGGAGCGTATGCTCAAGAAGTGCTATGATATTGTATCGCTGGAAAAACAAATCCATGACGCTTCTGAAGAAATGATCCGCCTGCGCACCCAAATGGATGCGCTGGAGCCCTGGCGAAAGCTGGATGTCTCCATGGCGGCCGCCTCAACGCGCCGCACGCGCTGCTTTGCAGGCAGCCTGCCCGGCTTCCACTCCACTGAGGAGCTCACGGCGTTTCTACGGGAAGGGGACAATGCTCCGACAGCATTTGAATTGGAGGTCGCTTTCGCCACAAAAGAGCAAACCTGCATTTGGGTGATCTGCCTGGATACCATTGCGCAGCAGGTGGAGGAGGCGCTGCGGGCGCAGGGCTTTGCCCGCCCGTCCGACCCGGGAAAGGAGCCGCCGGAGCAGTGCATCCGGGCAATGCAGCTGCGCACGGGCGAATGTGAAGAGGCTGTAAACCGGGCGCGCAAGGAGATTGCCGGCTTCACTGGCTGTGAACCGGGCATTGATTTCCTGATCGATTATTTTACCATGCGCAAGGAAAAATATGAGGTGCTCAACCGTTTGGGCATGACGAAAAACACCATGATCCTCGAAGGATATCTTCCAGAAAGAGAAGTCACCCGGCTGGTCAACGAGCTGGAGCAGCGCTTTCGCGTTGCCATCACGATTTCCGAGCCGGAGGAGGATGAGGATGTGCCCGTGCTCCTGGAGAACAATGGGTTCTCCTCACCGGTGGAGCCGATCACAGAGATGTATGCCCTGCCGGCGAAGAAGGATATCGACCCCACGCCGGTCATGGCGGTGTTCTACTATTTGTTTTTTGGCCTGATGCTCTCCGACGCAGGCTATGGCTGCCTGATGGTGCTTGTATCAGCCCTCGCGCTGAAAAAGTTCCCGCTGGAAGGCAACATGTGCAAAACGATGAAGATGTTTCTTTATTCCGGCGTGTCCACCATCTTTTGGGGCGCGCTGTTCGGCACCTGGTTCGGCGATATTGTGCCGGTTATTTGCAAAAACTTTTTGCATCGGCCCGCACCGCGGATGGCGATCTGGTTTGATCCGGTGAGCGACCCGATGAAGCTGCTGCTGTTCTCGCTGGGGCTTGGCATTTTGCATTTATTTTTGGGCCTGGGCGTGCATTTCTATCAGCTCTGGACGGCTGGCAAGCGCTGGGACGCCTTCTGCGACACAGCGCCGATTTATCTTTTGGTGCTGGGGGCGGCGCCGGTAGGCGCAGGCATGCTCACCGAGGTGCCCGCCATCCTGAATACCATTGGGATGTATGTGATGCTCGTGGGAGTGATTCTGATTATTCTGACGGCGAGCCGTACCTCCAAAAATATCTTTGCCCGCCTGGGCGGGGGGCTTTACGGGCTGTATAATGCGGCCTCCGGCTACCTTAGCGACGTATTGTCCTATTCCCGCCTGCTGGCATTGGGGCTTGCAACCGGCGTGATCGGGCAGGTGGTAAACCTGTTGGGCACGATCCCGGAGAATCCGATTGTAAAGGGCATTTTGCTCTTCTTCGTTTTTATTGTCGGGCACACGCTCAATATGGCGATTAACATGCTCGGCGCATATGTGCATACCAACCGGCTTCAGTATGTAGAGCTGTTTTCCAAATTCTATGAGGGTGGAGGCCGCGCCTTCAAGCCCTTTGCCGTACACACGAAGTATGTGAAATTCAAGGAGGAAGCGTAGCGCGAAAGAAGCTTTCGCGCCACGAAAGAGCGTTTTTTTGGCTCTGAAGAAGCCAAATTCCGCTTCACGGGAATCGCCGCTTTTTCACCACTATTTGCGCCTTGCGCGCAGCGAAAGGAATGATTTTTATTATGAATAGTTTAGGCGTAGCATTTGCAGTTTTGGGTGCGGTTTTGGCCGCTTTGATGGCAGGTATCGGCTCTGCAAAAGGCGTTGGAATCGCAGGTGAGGCGGCCGCAGGCGTGATCGCAGAGGATCCCGGCAAGTTCGGCAAGCTTCTGCTGTTGCAGCTTTTGCCCGGCACACAGGGCCTTTACGGCCTTTTGACCGCCGTGCTGGTTTTAAACCGAATCGGCCTGCTGGGTGGCAATCCGGTAGAATTGACCACAGCGCACGGCCTGATGTATCTAGCCGCTTGCCTGCCGATTGCCATTGTCGGCCTGTTTTCCGCCATTGCCCAGGGGCGCACGGCTGCCGCCGGCATCGGCGTGGTGGCTAAGAAGCCCGATCAAAACGGCAAGGCAATCACAATGGCCGTTTTGGTTGAGACATATGCAGTGCTTGCACTGCTGATCTCCCTGCTGACGGTGCTCAATCTGTAATCCATTTGGATCAAGTGGAAATGCAGTGCACAATCTGCAAGCTCCATAGAAAGGATGGTCATGCCAATGACAGGCCTTGAAGAGATGAAGGCGGCCATTGAAGAAGAGAGCCGTTTAGAATGCGCTGAGATTGGCCGACGGGCGCAGGAGCAGGCCGCAACAATCCGGGAGGAAGCGCAGGCAGCCGCTGCTGCCCGCTACCAGGAAATAGTATTGGATGCGCGCCGGGAATGCGCAGGCGAGCTCCAACGGGCAAAAACCGAGGGAGAGATGGAAGTGAAACGGCTGCTGCTGCGCACCAAAACAGAGCTGATCGATGAAACCATCGCAATGGCGCTGCGCCGGCTGCGGGAATTGCCGGATGGGGATTATTTTAACGTGCTTCAAACGCTTGCACTTTCCTACGCGCGCAAGGGGGAAGGGGAGCTGCTGCTCTCCCAGCGGGATCTGCAAAGATTGCCCGCAGATTTTGCCGATACGCTGAATGGAATGCTGAAAAACCAGGGCGCGCAGGTTCACATTGGCGCGCAATACGCGAAGATTGCCGACGGTTTTTTGCTTGCATACGGCGATATCGAAGTGAATTGCAGCTTTGAGGCGCTGCTGGAAGCGTCGCTGGAACAGGTGAAGGATGCTCTGAGCCGGGAACTCTTTGCTTAAATACGGCGCTTATGGAAGGATGTCATGCCGATGAAAGATACCGAATATACCTTTGCCGTTGCCCGGATTCGGGCAAATGAAACGCATTTCATTGGAAAAAACGAAATGGAGCAATTGCTTTTGGCGCCCGATCTGCGGGCAGCGTTGCAGCTTTTGGCGGATCAGGGCTGGGAAACACAGGGCGCGCTGGAGGATCCAAACGAGATGCTGCGCGAGCAGGCAGCACGGATGTGGAGCTTGCTCACAGAGGTGGCTCCGGATGTGGGCGAGCTTTCGTTCCTGACGGCAAAGAATGATTTTCATAACTTGAAGGCCGCATTGAAAAGCCTTGTCAGCGATCAATCCCCGGAGCCTTACTGGATGCACCCCAATTCGGTGCCGGTGAAGCTCATTTGGGAGGCGGTATCCAACCGGAGTTTCAGCCGGCTGCCCACCCGGATGCAGCAGCCCGGCCGGCTGGCTTATGAGCTGCTGGTGCGCGCCTCGGATGGTCAGCGGGCGGACGCCCTTTTAGATCGGGCCGCGCTGGAAACAGCCAAAGGCCGGGCGGAGGAAACAGGCAGTAAATTTGCAGTACGGCTCGCGGAGCTCATGTGCGTAACTTCAGATTTGAAGATTGCACTGCGTGCCGTTCACACCGGGCGGGACGAACGCTTTTTGCAGGATGCCCTTTGCGAATGCGAAACACTGCGCAAATCTGCTTTGATCGCGGCCGCTGGGCGAGGTGCGCAGGAGCTGACGCAGTATCTTTCAGAAACCGCCTATGCGGCGTGCGTGCCCGTGTTTGCAAAAAGCTTTGCATCGTTTGAAAAATGGTGCGATGATCTTTTGATGCAGCAGCTTGACGAGGCGCGGCGGGTGAGCTTCGGGCTTGCCCCGTTGATTGCCTATTATGTGGCGCGGGACGCGGAGATCAAAAACATTCGCATCCTGCTCTCCTGCAAGCGGTTGGGGCTTCCGGCAGATCAAATCCGGGAAAGGATGCGTGAAGCGTATGTATAAAATTGCGGTCATGGGCGACCGGGACAGCGTATCCGGCTTCGCCTCCCTGGGGCTGGAAATTTTCCCGGAGGAGGATGCCGAGCGCGCGGCCACTACGCTGCGCAAAATGATCTCCGGCGGTTATGCGGTGATTTTTATGACGGAAAAGCTGGCCGCCCAGTTGGAAGCGGAAATCGATCAATACCGGCATATGCCCGTGCCGGCCATCATCCCGATCCCGGGCGTGACGGGCAACACGGGGCTGGGGCTGAGAAGCGTGAGCAAGAGCGTTGAAAAAGCGGTCGGCTCGGATATCATTGGGGCATGAAATAATGAGGCGAGCGTGGTGCGCTTATCTGCATGAAACGCAGTGCGAAAGCAAGCTTCACACATCGAAATTTTGGCTGCGCAAAGCCGTGCGATTTTGCGGCTCGGCGCAAGAAAGGAATGGTCATACCTATGAGCACAGGTTCCGTTGTCAAGGTGGCCGGGCCGCTCGTCGTTGCGCAGGGGATGCGGGACGCAAACATGTTTGACGTGGTGCGGGTGAGCTCCCAGCGCCTGATTGGTGAAATTATTGAGATGCATGGGGATCGCGCATCGATTCAAGTATATGAAGAAACATCAGGCCTCGGAACCGGCGCGCCGGTCGAATCTACTGGCGAGCCGATGAGCGTTGAGCTTGGCCCGGGCTTGATCGGCAGCATTTTTGACGGCATCCAGCGCCCGCTGGATGATATCATGAAGGTTGCAGGCAACAATTTATCCCGCGGCGTGGAGGTGCCCTCCCTCAAGCGCGACCGCAAATGGAGGTTTGAGCCCCGCGTAAAGGTGGGCGATCAGGTGAAAGCCTGTGATATCATCGGCACCGTGCAGGAAACGGACGTTGTCGTCCACAAGATCATGGTGCCCAATGGGGTGGAGGGGGAAGTTACCTCCATCCATGCGGGCGAATTTACCGTGACGGACACGGTATGCACGGTGAAAACGGCCAAGGGAGAAAAGGCGCTTACCCTCATGCAGCGCTGGCCGGTGCGGCGCGGCAGGCCTTACCGGCGCAAGCTCTCCCCGGATGAGCCGCTCATCACCGGGCAGCGCGTGATCGACTGCCTGTTCCCCCTTGCCAAGGGCGGCGTGGCGGCGATCCCGGGCCCATTTGGCAGCGGCAAAACGGTCACACAGCATCAGCTTGCCAAATGGGCGGAGGCCGATATTGTGGTTTATATCGGCTGCGGCGAGCGTGGCAATGAGATGACAGATGTTTTGAACGAGTTCCCAGAGCTGATTGATCCGCATACGGGCAAATCCCTGATGGAGCGCACTGTCCTGATCGCCAATACGTCCGATATGCCGGTGGCGGCGCGTGAAGCGTCCATCTATACGGGCATCACGATGGCGGAATATTTCCGTGATATGGGCTACTCCGTTGCGCTAATGGCGGATTCTACCTCTCGTTGGGCGGAAGCCCTGCGTGAGATGAGCGGCCGGCTGGAGGAGATGC
>ERZ826396.217-NODE-217-length-89427-cov-8.742861_pt1 | contig 89427 bp, 77 predicted proteins | sample MGYA00519926_ERZ826396 | MGnify/ENA primary metagenome ERZ826396 (study PRJEB31778, sample SAMEA3449230) | human gut metagenome | biome: human gut; feature: human-associated habitat; material: faeces | place: United Kingdom | collected 2010/2012 ... | reverse complement strand
GGGGCGCAGGCCGCCCCGGCACGTCAGCCTGCCGAAATGTCATTTCGGCAGGCTGTTGGACTTTTTGAACCTATAAAAAGGTTCAAAAAGTCGATTGATCCCACGCGAACGGCCCAGGCCGGCCTCTCTTGGCCTGCGGCCAATTCACCTCCAGGGAACCCTGACGGTTCCCTTTCACACTATCTCTCCCTCCGAAGACTTCGGCAGGAGATACTGTCGAAAGCCTCAAATGTGCCGGGGCGCAGACCGTCCCGGCACGTCCCCTTATTGGTAGAGGGCCGCCACCGCGGCCAGCTGGCGCTTCAGCTCCTCCGCCGCCCAGTCGGGGCGGAGAATCTGCACCCCGTCCCCCAGGCCGAACACCCAGCCCAGAAACTGGGGACTCACCACCGCCGGAACGGTGACGGTGAAGTGCTCCTCCCCGTCGGGCACCAGAATGGCGTCCCGGCCAAAGCGGTCCAACACCACCCCTACCAGGCTGTTGCGGCAGCGCAGGGTGACCTGCCCCTCCCGGCCGGAGAACATACCGAAGTGCTTCTGCGCATAGGATGCGATATCAAAACCCCCGTCCGCCCCCTCCAGGGGCAGGCAGGTCACCGCCAGCTCGGCCATCTTGTCCACCCGGTAGTGGCGCATCTCGCAGGAGCGGTGGTCATAGCCCGCCAGATAGTAGTTCTCGTTGTCCCAGATGAGCCCCAGGGGGGAGACGGTGTACCGTTTTCCCTCCCGCCGGAAGACCTTTTCCTTTTTGACATTATACTCAAAGTATTTAAATGTGACCGCTTTCCGGTTTGCAATCGCGGTGTGTAGCTTGTCGATGGTGTAGTATACGCTCTCGTTCATGCTTTTCACCCGGCGGTCCACATACACCTGCCGCTGGAGCTGGCGGGCCTGATGGGCCGATGCCTGGGACTCCAGCTTGCGGATGAGCTCGCTGCTCTTGCGCTGGGTGATGAACTTGGAGGACTGCACTGCGTCCACCAGCAGCTTCAGCTCGGCCAGTTGAAACGTCCGCTCCCCCAGGAACCAGCCCGGGGACTTCCCCTTGCGGCTCTGCACGTCTATGCCCAGGGTGCGCAGGGCCTCCATATCGTCGTAAATGCTCTTGCGCTCGGCCTTGATGTCCCACGCCTCCAGGGCCTGAATCAGCTCGGGCACCGTCATCGGGTGGTCCTCGTCGGTGCGCTCCCACAGAATCCTGCACAGGCAGAGCAGCTTGAGCTTTTGATTTGCACTTCGCGGCATGCCTCTCTCCCCCTTCCTTTCTCTCAGAATAACGGTTTTTTAGTCCAATAAACCGTACTTTTTTAGCATAGCACAAAATTGCACGGATTGCGAGGTTTTTTCATGGAAGTTGTAGTCTCTGCCCCCCTGTGCCCCCTCTATGCCGCCGCCAGCGCCGGCGCGGAGCGCTCCGACGAGCTGCTGTGCGGCTGGACCGCCGAGCTTCTGGAGGAATTCTCCACCGGCTGGTGCCGCGTCCGCACCAAATACCGCTACGAGGGCTGGGCCCGCCGGGAGCATCTGCGCCCCGCCGGGGACTGGACCGGGCGAAACAAGCGGCTCGTCCGCGCCCCGTTTGCCGACGTGCTGGCCCGGCCGGAGGTGGAGAGCCCCGTGCTGGACACCCTGCCCCGGGGGGCGCTGGCCGCCCCCGTCGGGGAGGCCGGGGAGGGCTGGCAGAAAATAGCCCTCCCGGACGGCCGGGAGGGCTATACAAAGTGTAGTCTCTGGGAGGATGATTACAAAACGCCCCCCGCCGTGTCCGAGGAGGCCCTGCGGGCCCGGGCGGTGGAGGTGGCCCTGTCCTACCAGGGCACCCAGTACCGCTGGGGCGGTAAGTCCCCTCTGGGCGTGGACTGCTCGGGGCTGACCTTCATGGCCTGGTTCTTCTGCGGGGTGTCCCTCTACCGGGACGCCCGGCTGGTGGACGGCTTTCCCGCGCGGCCCATCCCCTTTGAGGCGCGGAAGCCGGGGGATCTGCTCTATTTCCCCGGCCATATCGCCCTCTATCTGGGGGACGACCGGTACATCCACTCCACCGCCCGGGCGGGCAGCGACGGGGTGATGATCAACAGCCTGGACCCCGCCGCCCCGGACTACCGGGCGGATCTGCGGGAAAAGCTGTACGCCGTGGGCAGTGTGTTCCCGCTGGCGTAGGGGCGGGCGGGTGTGGGCACCCGCCCCTACCGCTGGTGCGTCTCTCCGTGGGGGCGGCCCTTGGGGCCGCCTCCTCTTTCGTGATCTCCGGTGGTGGGACGTGAGACGGCGGGCGGGGACAAGCCCCGCCCCTACCGTTGGTGCGCCTTTCTGTAGGGGCGGCCCTTGTGGCCGCCCGGCCGTCACCACTCCGGCTCGGGCAGGCGGGTCAGGGAGGTAATATATCCCCCACGCACGGTGGCTTGCAGGGTGAGGCGGTTTACAAAGGGATATGGTTCCGGATGACGACGCCAGTACAGCTCGTCCGAATCGGCGCAGAATTCATTTAGGAAGGAGAGAACGCCCCCCTCATAGGGGGTTCCATCCTCCCGGCAGAGATCCGCCTCATCCACGCGGAAGGTGGAAGTCCCGATCAAATTTGTCACCCGCCAGGTATCCTCCTCCACTTCATACATCCGCGCCTTGAAGCAGATTGGAAATCCACTGGCGTTCTCCGCCCTGAAATCGTACAGGTTTCCGATGATATAGTCCCCGTCCGGGGCAAGCTCCTCCACGCTGAACCGCGCCTCCCAGGCGGTCAGGGCGGTGATTTTGCCTCCCGTCACCTCCAGCTCCAGCACCGCCCCTGTGCCCCAATCCGGCCGGTTCAAGAAATCGCTCAGCTCTGTTTCCCCGCCGCCCAGAACCACATCCTCCGCCACAGGGAGGGAAATACCGGAGAATCCATCCGTGGTGGTGACGGTCATCGTATCGGGATCCATCGTCACACTCCTCAGAGAGAGTTCCCTGCCGCGCTTCCCGGCCTTCTCCCAGTCTGTGGCGCTCATAGGAATGGCCCAGTAGGTGCCGTCGGGCAGCCCTGTATAGTGGGAGGCGGGGTGATCCGCCTTTTGCTCCCACTGGCTCAGGGGATCCGGATCCGGTGGCAGGTTGGCGTCATGCCAGGTCAGCGCCGTGATCTCGCCGCCGGCCACCTCCGCCTCCAGTACCATGGGCCAGTAGGAGGAGAGTGCCGCCCATTGCAAAAAGCTGTCCAGGCCGCTGTCGCCGTGGTTGCCCAATGTCACGTCGTCCGCCACAGGGAGGCTCGTCTTCTCAGGCGCCACGCTCAGAAGCGTCATGGTGTCTGTGTCCACCTCTGCCAGGGAGAGGAGCAGCTCTATCCCCTCCTCCCCCGCCGTCCACCAGTCCGACAGGGACAGGGTGGCCCAGTAGGTGCCGTCGGGCAGGCTCTCCTCCGGCGCGCGGGACTGGCAGGCCACCAGGGGGCCGCCCAGCAGGGCGGCGCACAGCACCAGGATCAGGGCGGCCCGGCCGGGCCGCTTGGCGGAGGCGTCCATCAGGGCGCGGAACCGCTCTTTCAGCCCCCGGGCGCCTCCGGCGAACTGGCTGGTCAGGGGGGCGGGCCGCCCCACGGGCACAAAGGAGAGCAGGGCCGCGCCGTACCTCCGCCGCCACTCCCCGTCCCGGCCGGCCAGCACGGCGGCGTCGCAGGCGATCTCCATGTCCCGCTCCGCCGCCCGGCGGAGCAGCCAGACCAGGGGGTTGAACCAGTGGAGGGCGCACACCCACAGCAGCAGGGCCTTGCGCCACAGATCCCGGCGGCGGGCGTGCATGGCCTCATGGGCCAGGGCAAAGGCCCGCCGCTCCTCCTCCACCCCCTCGGGCAGGAGGATGCGGGGCCGCAGCAGGCCCGTCAGCGCCGGGGAGGACAGCAGAGCGCAGGCGTATACCGGCACCCCCTCATACGTCCCCGCCGGGGTGCACCACCGGGCCGTTCTCCGGCGGAAGGCGGCGTACCGGAGCAGCCGCGCCGCCAGCACTCCGGCCGCCACGGCGGCCCAGGCGGCGAAGGCCAGCTCCGCCGTGGTGAGGGACACCCCCCGCCCGGCGGCCTCCGGGGCGGCCTCTCCCGGCGGGAGCGTCCGGGCGGTCAGCTCCACCCCCTGGAATCCCCCCTCCTCCACCCAGGCAGCCGACACCGCCGCCGGGGCGGGGGCCTCCAGAACCACCGGGGCCCGGGGCAGGCTCACGTTGAAGGGCACCGCCAGCCGCAGGGCCACCAACAGCCACGCCCAGCACCGCCACTGGGGCCGGAAGCGGCGCTTCCACACCGGGGACAGAACCAGCAGCAGGGCGGTCACCGCCCCCATAGTGAGGCTCACCTCAAACAGGCCGGACAGGAACTCACGCACCGCCGTCCCCCCCTCTCAGAATCTCCTCCAGCTCCTCCAGATCCCGCCGGGAGATGGCCCGGCTGTCCATGAGGGCGGCCACCAGGCTGGGCAGGGAGCCGCCGTGGAGCCGCTGGAGAAAGGCCCGGCTCTCGGCGGACAGGTAGTCCTCCCGCCGGACGAGGGGGGTATACAGGTTATTCCGCCCCTCCTTCTCCCGCTTCACAAAGCCCCGCTCCTCCAGGCGGGAGAGGAGCTTGAGCAGGGTGGCCGTCTGCCACCGCCTCCCCGCCAGCTCCTCCATCAGCGCGGCGGAGGAGACGGGGTACTTCTCCTGCCGCCACAGGGCCTGCATGACCTCCAGTTCCGCATCCGGCAGCCGTTCCATCCCGTTCACCCTTTCATAAGACATTTGTCTTTTCGTCTTTATTTTACAATTGTCTCATCACTTTGTCAAGAAAAAAGAGCGCGCCGCCGGCGCGCTCTTCTGCTATTTCCGCTCCTTGTCCCGGACAAAGAAGTGCTTCATGTTGGACTGGCCGCCCTGGCGGACGTCCACCTCAAACCGGGGCAGGGCCTTCACCAGCTTGCTCAGCTTGGAGAAGCCGAAGTTGCGGGGGTCGAAGTCCCGCTTCTTGCGCACCAGCAGGTTGGCCACCTCGCCCAGGGGGGCGTAGCCGTCCTCGTCGGCCAGCATCTCCACCGAGTCGGCCAGCAGGGTGATGATCTCCTTGGGCACCCTGGAGGGGGGCTCGGCCTCCGGCGCGGGGGCCGGGGCGGCCTCGGCCCCCTTCTTTCTGGCCGCGCGCCGGGCCGGCTTGGGCGGCTCCTTCGGCTCCTCCCGGGCGGCCTCCTCCGCCCGCTCCTGCTGGGCCGCGGAGCGGATGACCTCAATATACACAAACTTGTCGCAGGCCACAATGAAGGGGTTGGGGGTCTTCTTCTCCCCCATGCCGTACACCTTCTTGCCCGCCTCTCGCAGGCGGATGGCCAGGCGGGTGAAGTCGCTGTCGCTGGACACCAGTACGAAGCCGTCCACCTGGCCGGTGTAGAGGATGTCCATGGCGTCGATGATCATGGCCGAGTCGGTGGAATTTTTCCCTGTGGTGTAGCCGTACTGCTGCACGGGGGTGATGGCGTTCTCCAGCAGCAGAGGCTTCCACGAGGCCAGGTTGGGGGTCGTCCAGTCCCCGTAAATGCGCTTGATGGTGGGGGTGCCGTACACCGCCACCTCGGCCATCACGTCCCCCAGGGCGGAGCGGGGCGCGTTGTCCGCGTCGATGAGCACCGCCAGGCGGAGATCCCTCTCTTCCGACATATCTCCCCCTCCTTACAGCACGAAATGGCAGAACCGGAGCACCTCGTACCAGTCCTCCGCGGCAAAGGAGATGGTCTTGCTGTCCTCCAGCCGGGCGCCGGGGTAAAAGCTGCGGCGGTAGGCGTCCTTGTGCTCCTTGTAGCGCACGGTGGCGGCGAACCGCTGGGGCAGGGGTACGGACATGCCCGCCCCTCCGGCGCGCAGGCGGCGCACCGCCTCCTCCGCCCCGGCCCGGATGGCCTCCGCGGCAGCCTGGGGGTGCATGGACAGCACCCCGCCGCCCCGGCCCTCGTTCACCGGCACGGCCACCAGGCCGGGCAGCCAGTCCTGGGCAAACGCGCACAGCTCCCGGTCGCCGGACAGGAAGGCCACCGGCACGCCGAAGTACAGGGCGGTGTAGGCGTTGATGAGGAATTCGCTGGCCGGGACGCCGTTAAGCGTCACCTGGTCGCAGGCGGTGGTCATGGTGTGGGACAGGGGGTTGCCGCCGCAGCAGCCCCAGGCGTGGTAGCCCGTGAAGAGCACCCCGCCGAAGGCCCCCCGCTCCAGCCCCGCCATCATGCACAGGGGATCGCCCGTCCACCCCCGGAGCACCCGGGCCTGCCGGGGCAGCCGGGCCGCGTCCAGGTTGCGGGCGGAGTCGTGGGCGTCCTTCACCAGAATGTCCTCCGCTCCGGCGGCGACGGCCCCCTCACAGGCGGCGGCCACCTCGGCGGTCATCTGGGCGGCGAAGGGCCTGTAGTCGTCCATGGTGGCCCGCTCGGTCTCCGCCCAGTCAGCAATGCCGCAGGTGCCCTCGATGTCGGCGCTCAAATAGAGTCTCATTTCAACCCCTCCCGGCGGCGCACAAGCTCCTCCACCTGGGCCAGCTGCTCCACGGTGTTGACCCCCAGCATCTCCTCGGCGGTGCAGGTGGGGCAGGCCCCCACCCTGCCGCCCCTGGACAGGATGTAGGCCGGGGCGTCGGTGAGGTAGTACTCCCCCTGGGCGTTGTTGGGCCTGAGCTGGTCGATGGCCTCCCACAGGGGGCGGCTCTCAAAGACGTAGACCCCCACGTTCAGCTCCCGGATGGCCTTCTCCTCGGGGGTACAGTCCTTGTCCTCCACGATGTGGGAGAAGGAGCCGTCGCTTTTCCGCACGATGCGGCCGTAGGGCAGCTCCTCGTCGGACACGGCAGAGAGCAGCGTGCAGTCGTTGCCCTCCCGCTTGTGGGTCTCGATGAGGGACTCGTAGGTGGCCCGGCGCATGAGAGGCATGTCGCCGTAGCACACCAGCACGCTGCCGTCAAAGCCCGCCAGCACCTCCCGGGCGCACTGCACCGCGTGGCCGGTGCCCTGCTGGGGCTCCTGCACGGCGTGGGGGTACTCCGGGTAGGCCGCCAGCACCTTTTCCCGCTCGTAACCCACCACCAGCACTACGTCCTCCTTCTTCAAAAAGGACAGCTCCTCCAGCACATAGCCCAGCAGGGGGCGGCCCGCCGCCTGCCGCAGCACCTTGGGCAGATCCACCCCCTCGGTGCGCAGGCGGGTGCCCTTGCCCGCCGCCAGAACCACCGCCTTGATTCCATTCTTCACGGTATTCAACCTCGTTTCTCTCAAGCATTTCTCAGCTTCATTTGATCGCTAGTATAACACATGGGCCCTCTGTTTTGCAATTATCCCACCGTATTTCATACAATTTTGCCCTTGACTTTTCCCATCGGGAAAGTATAATAAAAGTGCTTTAGCAGAGGCGCGCCGTTTCCCACGCGCGCCGCTTTGGGGGAATTGGAGCAGTAGCGCATCAGGGGGCCCGGGCCCCCTGTGCATGCCGGCCGGCATGCTGCCGCAGCTCCCGCCGGTTCCGTGCAGAACTGAGAGGCGGCACGGAGCCAAACAGTCTGAGGAGGAATCACTGATGGTTACATTTTTTGTCTGCCTGGTGCTCCTCATCGTCGGCTTCTTCACCTACAGCAAGCTCGTCGAGAAGATCTTCCGCATCGACGACCGCCCCACCCCTGCTGTGGCTCACCCCGACGGTGTGGACTATGTACCCATGAAAACCTGGCGCATCTTCCTGGTACAGCTTCTGAACATCGCCGGCCTGGGCCCCATCTACGGCGCCCTGTCCGGCGCCTGCTGGGGCCCGGTGGTGTATTTGTGGATCGTCTTCGGCACCATCCTGGGCGGCGGCGTCCACGACTTCCTGTCCGGCATGATGAGCGAGCGCAACGACGGCAAGTCCATCTCCGAGGTTGTGGGCCTCTACATGGGCAAGGTCATCACCTTTATCATGCGGGTGTTCTCCGTGGTACTGCTGGTGATGGTGGGCGTCAACTTCTCCGTGGGCCCCGCCGGCCTGCTGGCCAAGCTGACCCCCGACATGCTGGGCACCATGTTCTGGCTGGTGGTCATCATGGTCTACTACCTGATCGCCACCTTCCTGCCCATCGATAAAATCATCGGCAAGCTCTACCCCGTGTTCGGCATCTGCCTCATCATCATGGCCCTGGGCATCGGCGGGGCCATCGTGCTCACCCGCGGCTCCGACATGCCGGAGCTGACCGCCGCGGCCTTCACCGTGGTGCACCCCGACAGCCTGCCCAAGTGGTCCATGATGTTCGTTACCGTGGCCTGCGGCGCCATCTCCGGCTTCCACGCCACCCAGTCCCCCATGATGGCCCGCTGCATCACCAGCGAGAAGCAGGGCCGCACCATCTTCTACGGCGCCATGGTGGCCGAGGGCGTCATCGCCCTGATCTGGGCCGCCGCAGGCGTCACCTTCTACACCAACCACGGCTCCCTGCTGGACGGCATGACCGGCCTGACCAACGCCATCGCCGCCGGCGGCGCGGGCGACGTGGTGTACCAGATCTCCACCACCCTGCTCGGCCCCGTGGGCGGCGTGCTGGCCATGATCGGCGTCATCGCCTGCCCCATCACCTCCGGCGACACCGCCTACCGCTCCGCCCGCCTGACCATCGCCGACTGGTTCCACATCGACCAGGCCAAGGTGGGCCCCCGCGCCGCCCTGTCAGTGCCCCTGCTGGCCGTGGGCGCGGTAATCGCCCTGGCCCTCCCCTGGGACGTGCTGTGGCGCTACTTCTCCTGGGCCAACCAGACCCTGGCCATGATCGTGCTGTGGACCGGCGCCGTGTTCCTGCACAAGTTCGGCTATCCGCCCAAGGCGTGCTTCATCGCGGCCCTGCCCGCCACCTTCATGTCCGCGGTGTCCGTGACCTACTTCTTCCAGGCCCCCGAGTGCCTGGGCCTGTCCACCGCCATCGCCTATCCGGTGGGCATCGTGGCCGCCGCCCTGTTCCTGGGCATCTTCATCTGGCGGACCCTCATCGTCGGCAAGGACGACGTGGCCCCGCTGCACGCGGCCAAGAACTGAATTTTACCCGCCGGACGCGGGACGGAAGTATCCGTCCCGCGTCTTTTTTGCTCCGCCCTTGCCGGGCAAAAAAGGCCCTGTGCGCATGAAGTTTTACACCCCCCTGCAACAATTTGCGGTTCCAAAGCGTATATAGGGTGAAAGGGGGAACCGAGATGGACGGCCCCAACCGGTTGGAGGAACTTGTCAACACCTACGAAACCACGCTGTACCGCGCGGCCCTGGCCATTCTGGGCGACGCCCACGAGGCGGAGGACGCGGTGCAGGACGCCTTTCTGCGCTGTCTGGAAAAGGCCCCGGACTTTGAGAGCCCGGCCCACGCCCGGGCCTGGCTGCTGCGGGTGACGGTAAACGGCTGCAAGAGCCGCCTGCGCGCCCCCTGGCGGAGGCGCACCGCCCCTCTGCTGGACGCCTATCCCGCCGCCGCGCCGGAGGAGGGGGCGCTGCTGGAGGCTATGCAGGCCCTGCCCGCCCGGGACCGGGCGGTGCTCCACCTCTATTATTATGAGGGCTACCAGACCGCGGAGATCGCCGCCCTCACCGGCCTGCGGGAGGGCTCGGTGCGCTCCCGCCTCACCCGCGCCCGGACCAGACTGCGCCAAGTGCTGAAAGGAGAAGACGAATGAAGCACTATCGCTCTTATATGGACCGTATCACCGCGCCCGCCGGACTCCGGCAAAGGGTGCTGGAGGCGGCGGAGCAAGGGGCGCGCCCTCGCAGGCCCGCCCGGCGGCTGACCCTCCGGCTGGCGGCGCTGTCCGCCTGCTGTGTGCTGGCTGTGGCGGGCGGGCGGCTGCTCTGGCTGGGCGGCTCCGCCCCCATCCCCAACCCCACCGCCGGCATGGCCGCCACCCCCGCCCCGGCTGCATCTTCTCCCGCTTGGGAGCACACCCTCACTGTGGGCCCCGGGCCCTTTGCCGAAGGGGAGGCCCACAACTTCTTCGACATACCCGCCCTAAATTTCCCCGACTGCACTGATTTCTCTCCCCGGTTGACGGACCGGGATTGGGGGGTGAGTTCCTTTGAGGAGAAGCTGACCGCCCAGGAGATCATCACCGCTCTGGGGGGCACGGGGGAGGTTCCCTGGTCCCTGCTGTGGGAGGGCTATGGACTGGACGGCCAAGTTTTTTACAACGAGAAGGGAGATGTATTGCAGGTGGTGATCACCGGTGTGCGCGGGGACGACCGCCTGCGGCTCGCCCTCTCCCCCGGCCGGCTCCCCCCCCGCAGTGTGGTGTATCAAGAGGCCGCTACCCAGGCGGTCAACGGCATTCCCGTCACCACGGCCTCCTTCCGCGGCCAGTCTGACGGCCGGACGCTGACTACCTGCGCTGCCGACTTCCTGGCGGGCGGCACCGGCGTCTCCTTTGAATACCTCTCCCCCGATGCCGGACAGTCCACCTGGCTGACCGAGGTGCTGGCGTGGTACGGCACCGGTGCCGACAGCGGCTTCACCACAGAGCATCTGAACGCCAGAATTCATCCCATAACAGGGCACGAGCCTCCGGCGGAAGGGGAGGCCGGCGGCGGGGTGGTGGTTCCCGTTCCCATCCCCTCCCCCACACCTTGGCAGGTCTATCCCCTGGAGTAAATTCAAAATGTTTGTCGCTTTTTCCAATCTTTTTTGATTTCACAGGACGAGATGCGGTGATCTTTTCCCTTGACGCCGGGCGGCGGGCACGCCTATAATAAACCGCAAGAACCAGTTGTTGCGGATTACCCCCGCTGCAATGATAGAGGCGCGGAATCGCAAGAGTATCCGGCATACCCTGCAATGGGGCAGAGCACCCCGCCGGAGAAAGGGCCCTTCCGCCGAAGGGCCGGTCCCCTGCCTGGAGGACCGGTTGCCTGGGCCGTTGGGATAACATCTCACGGACTGCCACATATCATCTGTGTGGAGCGCTATCATTGAGGCCAAGGGCTTTCGTTGCTGTGCTTCCCTCTGCCCGCATGCCCTGGAGCCGGTACTGCCGCTCCCCGGTACCGCCGCGCCCGAGGGAGGCCGGTTTTCGACGCTCTTTGTCGCCATGAACGCTTCCACCAGGAAGGTTCATGGCGCTTTTTTTGTTAAAAAAGCGCCGAAAAACTAGACTGGAGGAAACAAACATGAATCGAAACACCCTCGCCGCCCTGTCCCTCACCGCTTCTCTCTCCCTCACTCTGGCCGCCTGCGGCTCCGGCGGCGGAACCGCTCAGAGCCCCGCCCCGGCCGCATCCACGCCCCCCGCCGCATCCGGCGCACCGTCCGGCGGCGTGGAGGACGGCGTGCTCACGGTGGGCATGGAGTGCGCCTATGCCCCCTACAACTGGACCCAGATGGACGACTCCAACGGCGCGGTGCCCGTCTCCAACGTGCCGGGGGCCTATGCCAACGGCTATGATGTGATGATCGCCCAGCGCATCTGTGACGCCAACGGCTGGGAGCTGGAGGTGGTTTCCACCGCCTGGGATTCCCTCATCCCCGCCCTCCAGAGCGGCACCATCGACGTGGCCATCGCGGGCCAATCCATGACCGCCGACCGTATGGCCCAGGTGGACATGGCGGGCCCCTACTACTACGCCGACATCGTCTGCCTCACCACCGCCGGCAGCGCCTACGCCGCCGCCCAAGGCATCGCCGACCTGGCGGGCGGCCGCTGCACCGCCCAGTCGGGCACCATCTGGTACGACACCTGTCTGCCCCAGATCCCCGATGCCCAGATCCAGACCGCCGCGGAGACCGCCCCCGCCATGGTCATGCAGCTCCAGACCGGCGCGGTGGACTTCGTCTGCACCGACCTGCCCACCGCCACCGCCGCCGCGGCAAACGACTCTGACCTCATCGTGCTCAACTTCGCCGGCACCGACGGCGACTTCCAGTTTGCCTCCGAGGCGGAGCGGGCCGAAAACGTGAACATCGGCATGTCCGTGGCCAAGGGCAGCACCGAACTGCTGGACGCCATAAACGCCGTACTGGACGGGATGACCGCCGACGACTTCAACACCCTGATGGACCAGGCCATAGCCGTCCAGCCCGAGGTGTAAGCCATGGAACGCGTTCTCGCACTCGGACAGGACATGGCGCTCCTGTGGACCAGGTACGCCCCCCTCTACCTGAGCGGCGTGGTGAACACCCTGCTTCTGGCCGTGGCGGCCACCGTCCTCGGCTGCCTGATCGGCCTGGCCTGCGGCCTGCTCAACACCATCCCCATCCACCCACAGGACCGCCTGCCCCGGCGAGTCCTGCTGCGGCTGCTCCGGGCCGTAATCCGTATCTATGTGGAGGTCTTTCGGGGCACCCCCATGGTGCTCCAGGCCGTGTTCCTCTACTACGGCCTGCCCTACTTCACCAACAACGCCATGCGCTTTGACAACGTATGGGCCGCCGCCCTTCTGGTGGTCTCCATCAATACCGGCGCCTACATGGCCGAGTCGGTTCGCGGCGGCATCCTCTCCGTTGACCCCGGCCAGACCGAGGGGGCCAAGGCTATCGGCATGAGCCACGTGCAGACTATGGTGAATGTCATCCTCCCCCAGGCCCTGCGCAATATCATGCCCCAGATCGGCAACAACTTCATCATCAACGTCAAGGACACCTCGGTGATGTTCATCATCGGCTTCACTGAGTTCTTCGCCGCCCACCGCTACATCACCGGCGTCAACCCCATGTACTTCCCCTCCGCGGCCATCGAGATGCTGGGCTACCTTTGCATGACGCTGGCGGCCTCCGCCCTGCTGCGGCTGGCGGAGCGGCGGATGGACGGGGAGAGCAGCTACGAGCTGGTCCAGGCCGACGCCCTGACCATGACCGCCGGCACCTACCGCCGCCGGACCCGCCCCCAGGACGAAGGGGGGGCGCTGACATGACCCTGGAACCCATTCTGGAGGTGTGCCACCTCTCCAAGTCCTTTGGGACGCACCAGGTCCTCCGGGATGTGAACTTCACTGTCCACCCCGGCGATGTCACCAGCATTCTGGGCTCCTCCGGCTCCGGCAAGTCCACCCTGCTGCGGTGCATCAACCTGCTGGAGCGCCCCAACCAGGGGGAGGTCCGCTTCCACGGCCGGTCCATCACCGGCCGTGGGACGGACGCCTCCGCTTACCGGACCCGGGTGGGGATGGTCTTTCAGTCTTTCAACCTCTTTTCCAATATGAACGTGCTGGAGAACTGCATGGCGGGACCGGTAAAGGTGCTCCGCCGGAGCCGTGAGGAGGCGCGGGCCAGGGCCCTGCGCTACCTGGAGCAGGTGGGCATGGCGCCCTACATCAATGCCAGGCCCAGGCAGCTCTCCGGCGGCCAGAAGCAGCGGGTGGCCATTGCCCGTGCCCTGGCCATGGAGCCGGAGGTGCTCCTCTTCGACGAGCCCACCTCCGCCCTGGATCCCGAGATGGTGGGAGAGGTGCTGGCCGTCATGCGGGCGCTTGCCGCCAGCGGCATGACCATGCTGGTGGTCACCCACGAGATGGCCTTTGCCCGCGACGTGAGCAGCCAGGTGGTTTTCATGGCTGACGGCCGGATCTGTGAGTCAGGCGCCCCCGACGCCTTCTTCTCGTCCCCCAGCCAGCCCAGAACCCAGGAATTTCTGGCCCGGTTTATGGCCCAGTAACCGCCCCGCACAGGGCCTCCCGGCGCTGGCGGCGCTCCAGGTAGAGGAACATCGCCAGACACAGGACAATCTGCACCGTGCTGGAGGCGGGGGTGCCCAGCCCAATCTGGAACAGGGTGGCCCCGGGGATGCGGCTGACCAGATAGGCGATCGGGATGCGCACGCCGAAGGCGCCGATGATCCCCTGAATCATGACAAAGAGGGTCTTCTCACAGCCGTTGTAGTAGCCCATGAAGCAGAACAGGAAGGGGGTTAGCATGCAGTCGATGGCGTAGGCCTTGAGATAGCTGTGGGACGCGGCAGCCACCGCCGCGTCCTTGGCAAACAGCAGGGACAGGGTGTCGCCGTGGAAAAAGGCCAGCCAGGCCATCACCAGTCCGGCGGCGAAAGCGGTCAGGATACCGTAGCCCAGCGCCCGCTTGGCCCGGCGGGGCTGGCCGGCCCCCATGTTCTGGGCTACAAAGGCGGACATGGAGTGCATATAGGCCGAGGACACCAGCATGAGGAAGACGCACACCTTCTCCGCCACGCCCACGCCGGCGGAGGCGGTGACGCCGAAGGTATTCACGATGGTCTGGATCACCAGGAAAGAGGTGCCCACCAGCAGCTCCTGTAGGGCCACCGGCAGGCCCAGCCTCAGCTCCAGCGCGATGATGCGCCCGTCAAAGCGGACGCTCCGCCGTGAGAAGTGGAAGGGCAGCCGATCCTTCCGGCGCTGGATGACCGCCAGGGAGACCACCACGCTGACCGCCTGGGCGGCCACCGTGGCCAGGGCGGCGCCGGCCGCGCCCAAGTGAAAGCCCTCCACCAGCAGCAGGTCGCCCCCGATGTTGATCACACAGGCCAGCATCACCGTGAACAGCGGCGTCCGGGCGTCACCGATGCCCCGGAACACCGCCCCCAGCACGTTGTAGGCCACGATGAACAGGCTGCCGCCGCCGCAGATGCGGATGTACTCCACCGTTTCGGCAAAGGCCTCCTCCGGCGCGTGCAGAAGGCGGGCAAGAGGCTCGGCTCCGGCCAGCAGGACCACCGTCAGCAGCACCCCGAACGCCGCGAACAGGCAGATACCGCCGCCGATGGCCCTTCCGGCCTCGTCCGGCTCACCCCGCCCGATGCGCTCGCCCACCAGAATGGTGATGCCCATGGACAGGCCGGTGATCACCATGGTCACAGTGGACATGAGCATGCTTCCGGTGGCGACGCCGGAGACATCGGCGGTGGCAGCGAACTGCCCCACCACCAGCAGGTCTACTCCGCCGTACAGTGCCTGAAGAAACAGCGTGAAAAAGACCGGAACGGCAAAGCGGATGAGGGTGTGCAGGATGTTCCCCTCCGTCAGTCGGTTCGTTCGTTTCATGTGATTCTATCCTCCGTTTTCTCCCAATGAGCTTCGCTCCTCCGGCATAGGGCTTCATGCACACAGAACACACCACAAAACGATGCAAGGGCCTGGGTGCATGAAGTTTTTGCGCATGTGGGCCGTCCCAGCCCACACGCTTTCATCCCATGGCCGTGACGCTGTAAGCGGGCACATGGCCAAGTCTGCTATGTGTTTGCACAGCAAAAAAGCCGGACAAGGTGCGGACTTCTCAGTCCGTGCCTTATCCGGCTCCTCATTTCCACTGAATGAGTTGCCCTCCGAGCGAGCATCCCTATTATAGCAAATCATCCCCCATTGTCAAGGGGATGTTAAAAACGGCGGCCCCGCGCTGCGGGGCCGCCGTTTTACTCGGTCAGGTATCGTCCTCGATCAGGCCGTAGCCGCCGTCGTTGCGCTTGTAGACCACGGCAAATGCTCCGCCGTCATCCGCGTTCTTGAAGGCAAAGAAGGTGTGGTCCACCAGGTTCATCTGGAGCACCGCCTCCTCCACCGTCATGTGTTTGATGGGGAAACGCTTGGTGCGGACAATCCGGAATTCCTCCTCTTCCTCCTCAGGGGCAAAGGAGGAAACCTCTTCGGCATCCACGGTTCGGACGAATGCATCCTGGCGCAGCCGCTTCTCCAAGCGGGCCTTATTCTTGCGAAGCTGGCGCTCTACCGAGGAGACCGCCGCGTCGATGGTAGCAAACATATCGGAGGTACTCTCAGACACGCGGATGATCGTGCTGCCGGAGCGCACGGTGAGCTCCACGTTGTTCCGGTCCTTCTCCACGCTGAAGACGATGGCGGCCTCCGCGTCCGCCTTAAAATAACGGTCTAATTTACCCACCTTTTTCTCCGCATAGGCGTGGACCTTGTTGGGCAGGTTGACCTTTTTGTCTGTGAACACGAACTTCATAGTTTTCAGCTCCTTCCACCCTCCAGAGAGGGTTATGGTCCGGAGACCGGGAGGCCCGGCCTCCTTGCTTTGATTATACCACGAAGTTTCCCAATTGTCACAGTTTATTTTATGAATTTTTTGGTTCTATGCCCAATCAGCCGTGATGTCCGCAGCCGTGGTCATGGCCGCCGCAGGTGTGACCGCCCTCGTGATGGTGTCCGCAGGTATGCCCCTCACCGTGGTCGTGGTGGCTGCATACGGTGTTGGGATCGTAGGCCAGGCTGCCATCCAGCAGGGCCTCCACCTGGGCGTCCGCACTGCCGGACGCACCGGGGTAGAGCTGAATCCCCGCCTCAGCCAGGGCGCTGCGGGCGCCGCCGCCGATGCCGCCGCAGATCAGGGTGTCCACTCCAAGTCCCCGCAGGAAACCCGCCAGGGCGCCATGGCCGGAGCCGCCTGTCTCCACCACCCGGGCGGAGACCACCTTGCCCTCCGCCGCCTCGTAGATTTTGAACTGCTCCGTATGGCCGAAGTGCTGAAAAACCTGTCCGTTTTCATAGGTAACCGCGATTTTCATTTTCATAACCTCCTAATTTTCCTTGGACCGCAGGCACGCGCCGCAGCCACAGCGTCCCATACCGCAATCCCGCCGGGCGCAGTCCCGGCCGGGACACTCCTCTCCCCGGGGGCAGAGCACATAGTCTCCGCCGGAGATGTGCAGGCGCCTCCCCTCCACCAGGGCCTGAGCCAGCCTGCGCCGGGCGGTGTCGTACACCTGCTGCACCGTGGAGCGGGCCACCCCCATCTGGGCGGCGCACTCCTCCTGGGTGCAGCCCAGCAGGTCGATGAGGCGGATGGCCTCGTACTCCTCCACCGCCATCTCCACCCGGCCGTCCGCCGCCCCCTCCAGGGGGCCGAAGCTGCTGCATCGGGGCAGGGCACAGATGCGTCTGCATTTTTTGGGTCTGGGCATAGCGTCTCCTCCGTTTCCGGCTTATGCCATTTATTATAACACGTTTTTGGCATATGTCAATAATCTCTTTTTGAGTTTAACCGCGTGTTAATTTCTTTTCCCTCCACTTAAGATGCCTTTTCTTGTTATTTTTTTACGAAAACCTACACGTTTTTTACCCTTAATCAGTTGACACATCGTTTTTGTACGCATTTTCTTGTCCACCCACCTCTGATTTCGGTGAGTCTGCCTATTGTTTTATTCCCATGCCCATACTATACTTTAAACAGCCCATAAAGGAGGTATGATTTATGGTACTGGAATTGAAGTTTGATTCCATCTCTGAGCTTGCAGAGCTGCAGCGGCTGGCCGTTCAGGCGGATAAGCCCGTATATATTGCCAATGAAGACGACTCCATCCGGGTGGATGCCCGCTCGTTTTTGGGGCTTTTCGCGCTGGACTACTCCAAGCCTCTGAAGGTGATCACCGACTCCCTCTACGCCATGCGGATGCTGGAGATCCAGCAGCGCAACCGTGCGGCCCACATGGCCCGCGCCTGAGGGGGATACAAGCAAAAAAGAGCGGAAGGGCGCGGCCCTTCCGCTCTTTTTTACTCTTTACAGGTGTCCATGAATTTCCTATAATAAGGAATGTTGTGTCACAAGTTGTTCTATTGTGAGGTGTTGGTGTGAAATCTGTACTTGCCGACCGGCTCTTTCATCTGAAGGAGAACGGCACCACGGTCCGCCGGGAGTGCTTCGCCGGCCTGACCACCTTTGTCACCATGGCGTATATTCTGGCGGTCAACCCAGCCATTCTGGGCGCCGCCGGCATGGACCGGGGCGCGGTCTTTACCGCCTCCGCTCTGGCCGCCTGCGCCGCTACCCTGCTCATGGCCCTGCTCTCCAACTATCCCTTCGCCCTGGCCCCGGGCATGGGGCTGAACGCCTACTTCGCCTACACCGTGGTCATCAAGCAGGGCTACTCCTGGCAGATGGCCCTGGCTGCGGTCTTCCTGGAGGGCCTGCTCTTCATTGTCCTCTCCGTCACTTCGGTGCGGGAGGCCATCTTCAACTCCATCCCCCGGCCTCTAAAGCTGGGCGTCACCTGGGGCATCGGCCTGTTCATCCTCTTCATCGGCCTTCAGAACTCCAAGCTGATCGTGGCCGACCCCTCCACCATGCTGTCGGTCTACCCCTTCCGGGAGGCCATCGCCTCCGGGGAGATACGTTCCGTGGGCCTGGGGGCGGTGCTGGCCTTCGCCGGAATCCTCCTCACCGCCATCCTCACTATCCGCAGGGTGAAGGGCGCCCTGCTGCTGGGCATCCTGGCCGTGTGGGGGGCGGCCATCCTCTGTCAGCTCACCGGCCTCTATGTCCCCAACGCCGAGCTGGGCATGGCCAGCGTCCTGCCCGACTTCTCCGCTGGTCTGGCCGTCCCCAGCCTGGCTCCCACCTTTATGCAGATGGACTTCACTGGGCTGTTCACCCTCAATTTTCTGACAGTGGTGCTCTCCTTCCTCTTTGTAGATGTATTCGACACCCTGGGCGGCATTATCGGCATGGCCTCCCAGGGGCACATGCTGGATGAGAACGGACGCCTGCCCCGCATCCGGGGCGCGCTGCTCTCCGACGCGGTGGGCACCTCCGTGGGCGCGGTGCTGGGCACCTCCACCACCACGACCTTTGCCGAGAGCGCGGCGGGCATCGCCGCCGGCGGCCGCACCGGCCTCACCAGCGTGGTCACGGCCCTGATGTTTCTCCTGTCCCTCTTCCTCTCTCCCCTGTTTCTGGCGGTGCCCGGCTTTGCCACCGCTCCGGCGCTGGTCATCGTGGGACTGAGCATGCTCGGCAGTCTCCGGGCGCTGGACCCGGCGGACTGGCGGGAGAGCCTTCCCGCCTATCTGACCATGGTGGCCATGCCCTTCTGCTACTCCATCTCCGAGGGCATTGCCGTGGGCACCATCTCCTATGTGGCCGTCCACCTCTTTACCGGCGCGGAGAGCCGGAAGAAGGTCAGCCCCGTGCTGGCGGTACTGGCCCTGGTCTTTCTGCTCAAGTACATTTTCCTGTAAGGTACAGCCTGGGCCCTGTCCATACGGACAGGGCCCAGGCTGATTATTTGACCCGCCGGCCGTTGAGAAAGACGGCCCGGATGCTGCCGTTCCAGTCAAAGGGGTGGCCGCTGGTCACCACCACGTCGGCGTCCTTGCCGGGGGTGAGGGTGCCCACCCGCTTGGAGAGGCCCGCAATCTCGGCGGCGCTGCTGGTGATGGCCGCCAGGGCCTCCTCCGGGTCCAGGCCCCCCCGCACGGCCATGGCCGCGCAGAGGGGGAGGTACTGGATGGGCGTTTCCGGGTGGTCGGTGCAGATGGCGATCTTCACCCCCGCCCGGTGGAGCAGGGCCGGGTTGTCCAAGGTCTGGCCCACCAGCTCCGGCTTGGAGCGGTCGGTGAGGCAGGGCCCGGTGATGACCGGCACCCCCGCCTCCGCCAGCAGCCCGGGCACCAGATAGCCCTCCGTGCCGTGAACCACCACCAGCTTCAGCCCGAACTCCCGGCTGAGGCGCACGGCGGTAGCGATGTCGTCGGCCCGGTGGGCGTGGAAGTGGGCGGGCAGCTCTCCCGCCACCACCGGCACCAGCGCCTCCAGCTTGGCGTCGTAATCGGGCATGTCCTGGTCGGGATCTCCGTCCGCCTTGGCCTGCTTGTCCTGGTACTCCTGGGCTTTGGCCAGGTGCTCCCGGATGAGGGCCGCGGTGGCCATACGGGTCACCGGCGTCTCCTTCCGGTCGTTGTAGACCGACTTGGGATTTTCCCCCAGGGCAAACTTCATGGCGGCGGGGGCCTTGAGCACCATCTCGTCCACCCAGCGGCCGTCGGTCTTGAGGGCCAGGAACTGCCCGGCGATGGGGTTGGCCGAGCCGGGGCCGGTGAGCACCGTGGTCACGCCCCCCTCCCGTGCCTCCCGGAAGCCCCGGTCCAGGGGATTCACCCCGTCGACGGCCCGGAGCTGGGGGGTACAGGGGTCGGTGGACTCGTTTCCGTCGTCCGCCTCAAAGCCCAGGGCATCCCCGAACAGGCCCAGGTGGCAGTGGGCGTCGATAAAGCCGGGCAGGATATGCCCCCCCTCCGCATCCAGCACGGGGCCCTCCGCCCCGGCGGGCAGGGCCTCCATAGGCCCTACGGCGGTGAGCTTCTCCCCCTCAAAGGCCACGAAGCCGCGGGGAATCACCGGCCCGTCCATGGGGTGAACTACCCCGTTGAGAATCAGCATTAGCCATTCGCCGCCTTTCGACAAAAGTTCTATTTGACATTTTATGGAAATCATGGTATGATAAGAGCACAGCTTATCCAATAGGCGAGTGTAATTCCAACCCGCGATTCTTCCATTCTCCCGCACACATCTCTCTTGGGCGCCCCAGGACGGGGCGCTCTTTTTTTATCTACTCCTCCAGCGTGTACTGATCCACCAGGGCCACGTCCCGCTCCAGGTAGTGGCCGCCGCGCCAGAGGCGGAAGGTGAGCACGTCCCCCACCGCCAGCCCCTCCTTGATCGCCTGGAGCTGGTCCATGTCGGTGATCGTCTCGCCGTTGACCGCCACAATCACGTCGTTGGGCAGGACGCCCTGCCGCTGGGCGTCGGAGCCCTCCCGGACGCTCTGTACCGCCACCCCCCGGGGGCACCCGTACTCCTCCGCCAGCTCCTCCGTCACGGTATAGCCGGTGATGCCGATGGTGGGCCGGCCCTCCACCCGCCCGTGGGCGATGAGGGCGTCCACCACCGTCTTGACCGTGGTGGTGGGAATGGCGAAGCCCAGGCCCTCTACCGTGTTGTCATAGGCCCGCATTTTCAGGTTGGTAATGCCAACCACCTGTCCCCGGTCGTTGATGAGCGCCCCGCCGGAGTTGCCCGAGTTGAGGGCGGCGGTGGTCTGGAGCAGCACCATGGTGTACCCGTCCACGTTCACATCCCGGTTGATGGCGGAGATGATGCCGTCGGTCATGGTGCCCCGCAGCTCCTCCCCCAGCGGATTGCCGATGGCCGCCACCGCGTCCCCCACCTCCAGAAGGGTGGAGTCGCCGAACTGGGCGGGCGTCAGGCCGGCGCAGGCGATCTTCAGCACCGCCAGATCGCTCTGTGCATCCTGTCCCACCAGCAGGGCCTGGAACACCCGCTCATCCTGGAGCACCACATCCACGGCGCCGCATCCCTCAATGACGTGGCTGTTGGTGATGATATACCCGTCCTCCGACATCACCACGCCGGTGCCCAGGCTCATGCCGTCCCCCTTGCTCCCCCGGATGCTGACGATGGAGGCGATGTTCTCCCGGTAGATCTCCTGGAGGCTGTGGGCCCCGCCGCTGGGCAGGGGGGAGATGGTGAGGGTGGTGCCGTCCCCGGTGGGGGCCCGCTCTACCGTGGTTTCCTCCGGCAGCTCCTCCCGGACGGGAAGGGGCTGCCAGGTGCTGTCGGCCAGGGCCGGCAGCTCCTCCAGGCGGCTGTGGCTCCACAGCCCCGCCGCCGCAGTCAGGCCGCCCAGCAGGGCCATGGTCAGGAGAAAGAGGAGCACCGCCGCTGCGCCGCTCCACCGCCGGCGGCGCCCTGCGGAAATCGGCGCCGGGGTGCTCCGGGGGGCCTCCCCCGTTTGATCGTAATAGTAGCCGCGCATGGGTCCTCCTTCTTGCCCCGTCCGCCGGGGCGTCATGCAAGCGTCAGGGTAAATACGAACTCCGTCACGCCGTCCTGGCTGGTGACGGAAATGTTCTCCTTGTGGTTGTTGAGGATAGTCTTGACGATATACAGCCCCAGGCCCACGCCCTCCCGGTCCACGGAGCGGGATTTGTCGCTCTTGTGGAAGCGGTCGAAGATCATGGCCAGCTCGTCGGGGGGGATGGTGTCGCCGTGGTTGCGCACCGCTACGTGGGCCTTGCCCCCCTTGGCAGTGATGGACAGGCCCATGGTGCTCCCCTCGGCCGAGAACTTGATGGCGTTGTCCAGCAGGTTATAGCACACCTGGGTGATGGCGTCCGGATCCCCCCACACCAGCACAGGCCCGTCGGGGAGCTGGGTGTCCACGTCCAGATGGCGGGCATTGATCTTGTTCTCCAGGCTCACCAGCACCCGCAGCATGACCTCGGACACGTCGAACTGCTCCTGGGCGGTGACATTCTCCGCCGACTGGAGGCGGGACAGATCCAGCATCCGCCGCACCAGGCGGGAGAGCCGCCGGGTTTCCGAGGAGATGGTCTGTAGGGCGGCGCGCTCCTTGTCCGGCGGGATGGTGCCATCCAGAATGCCGTCGGAAAAGCCGGCGATGGTGGTCATGGGGGTCTTGAGCTCGTGGGAGATGTTGGCCACAAACTCGCTGCGGCGGGCCTCGCTCTTGGCAATGGAGTCGGCCATGGCGTTGAAGGCCTCGGCCAGCTCGCCCACCTCGTCCTTCCGCTTCTCATAGCCCTGCACCCGCACCTCGTACTCGCCGTGGCCGAATTTGCGGGCGGTCTCGGCGATCTCCTTCAGGGGGTTGGTCAGCCGCAGGGAGGTGATGGAGCTGGTGATGAAAGCCACGCACAGTACCACCACGGCGGTAAAGAAAAAGATGGAGATGAACGCCTGCCACAGCTCGGTGATGTCCGAGGTCTCCGCCGCCACATAGGCCACGCCGATCATGGTCTGCTCGGTCTGCCCGGTGGCCAGGTTCACCGTTTTGACCGTGATGGGGGTGCCCGCCACAAAGCGTTTCTCCGGAAACAGGCCGCCCAGAGTGGTCATACCGCTGTAGCCGCCCTCCTTTTGGAGCTGGCTGACGATGGACTGGGGCAGATAGTTCCCCCCCAGCCCGCTCTGGATTGTCGCTCCATCGGAACAGAGTACCAGCTCCCCATCCGCCTCGGTGACCAGGACAAAGGCGTTGGCGATGTGGGCCACATTGGCAACATAGAGCTGGTAGGCCATGTCCCGCACGTCGATCCCTTCGGCCCGCACCTTGGCGGTGAAGTCGGCCACATAATCGGCGTTGCGCTCCATGGAGTCTCGGGTTTCCCGGATTGTATACTGGTAGGACAGGCCGATAAAGGCGGTCCCCAGCAGGGCGAAGGAGATGAGAATCATCCCCGCCGTCAGCAGGAACTGCCGTCCGTACAGGCTCTTCATGCGCCGCTCACAACCTCAAACTTGTAACCGACACCCCACACGGTTTTGAGGCTCCACTGCTCGCTGGCCCCCCACGAAGCGTTCCGCTCCGCGGGGACCCCATTTCCTTTCCATTTTTCGCGGGCCGGAAGTGAATTCCGTCCCGCTCCGCCGCAGAGGCGGCGGCACGCCTTGCGTGCCGGCGTCAGCGCATATGCCCTCATCCGTTCACCACCTCGAACTTGTAACCGACACCCCACACGGTTTTGAGGCTCCACTGCTCGCTGACGCCCTCCAGCTTCTCCCGCAGGCGCTTGATATGCACGTCCACGGTACGGGAGTCGCCGAAGTAGTCGAAGCCCCACACCTCGTCCAGCAGTTGGTTTCGGGTGAATACCCGGTTGGGGGAGGCCGCCAGGTGGTAGAGCAGCTCCAGCTCCTTGGGCGGCGTATCCACCCGCTTGCCGTCCACCAGCAGCTCATAGGAGTCCAGGTTGATGACCAGCTTGTCGAAGGTGAGCTTCTTCTCGCCGCTCCCCTCCTCCTCGCCGCCGAAGCGGCGGAGCACCGCGTGGATGCGGGCCAGCACCTCCTTCATCTCAAAGGGCTTGACGATATAGTCGTCGGCGCCCCCCTCCAGCCCGGCCACCTTGTCCTGGGTCTCCCCCTTGGCGGTGAGCATGATCACCGGGGTCTTGTCGTTCTCCCGGATCTTCTTGAGCACCGACCAGCCGTCCATTACAGGCAGCATGATGTCCAGCAGCACCAGCTCCGGGTGGAAGGAGCGGAACAGCTCCACCCCCTTGCCGCCGTCCCCGGCCACCGCTGTCTCAAAGCCCTCCTTCTCCAGATAGAGGTGGAGAAGCTCGGCAATATTGGAGTCGTCTTCCACAATCAGGACCTTCCTGGCCATAGCGCACCGTCCTTTTCTATGTTGTTCTCTCCGGTATTATACCGGCTTTTTCCCCCACAAGGGTGAATTTTTTGTAAAAGGGGGTTACCGGGTCTCCACATAGGCCCGGTCCACCTGAATGACCGCAAAATACCGCTCGTCCAGGGCGCGCACCGCCCCGGACAGGCGTTCACAGAGCTCCTCGTCCCGCAGGCGGCAGCGGTGGGGCACCACCACGTCAAAAATCAGGTTGGTGTGCTGGGGCCCCTTGGTCACCCGGAAGTCATGGATGGTCATCTCCGGCTCCACGGCCCTTGCCAGGGCCGCCACCTGTTCCCGCAGGCGGTTCACCGACTCGTCGTCGGTGGCGATGGGGTCCATGTGCGCCGTGGTCTCAATGCCGAACTTCTGCTGGATCTCCCGCTCGATGTGGTCGATGGCGTCGTGGGCCTCCAGGATGTCGGCGTCCTGGGGTACCTCGGCGTGGAAAGAGCACAGCCGCCGCCCTGGGCCGTAGTCGTGGATGATGAGGTCGTGCATTCCCACCACCTGGGGATGCGACAGCACCACCTCCCGGATCGCGTGGACCAGCTCCGGGTCGGGGCGGGCCCCCAGCAGGGGGTTAATGGTGTCCTTGGCGGCTCCCCAACCCGCCTTCAGAATAAAGACGGCCACCACCGCCCCCGCCCAGCCGTCGATGCTCAGGTGGGCGAAGTGTCCGGCCAGGGTGCCCGCCAACACGGCGGAGGTCGCCACCACGTCGGAGAGGGAGTCGGCGGCGGTGGCCGCCATGGCCGCCGAGCCGAGCTTCTTCCCCAATACCCGGTTGAAATGGCTCATCCACAGCTTCACCAGGATGGAAGCCGCCAGAATGGCCACCGACACCAGCGAAAAGTCCACCGCCTCCGGGCGGAGGATCTTCCCGATGGAGGTCTTGCCCAGCTCCAGCCCCACCAGGAGGATCATCAGGCTCACCAGCAGCCCCGCCAGGTACTCCGCCCGGCCGTGGCCGAAGGGGTGTCCATCGTCGGCCTTCTGTCCCGCCAGCTTAAAGCCCACCAGAGTCACCACCGACGAGCCCGCGTCGGACAGGTTGTTGAAGGCATCCGCCGTGATGGCGATGGAGCCGGTCACAACGCCGGCGAAGAACTTGCCCGCAGACAGCAGCAGATTGAGCACAATCCCCACCGCCCCGGACAGGACGCCGTACTTCTCCCGCACCGCCGGGTCCGTCACATTGTCGCAGTCCTGGATGAAAAGCCGCACCAGCCGATTGATCATGCTGTCTCCCCCAAAGATTGGTTTCCTTTTATTATCCCACGCCCGCCCGCCATCGTCAAGGAGAGGTTTTCCCCCCAAACAGACGGTCTTCCTCCCTCTCCTTGTATCCACAGGTACAAAGTGATAGAATAGGGAAAACAAGCTCCCCATACCCAAGCCGCCGTGGCGAGGAGGTATCCTATGAAAATCCGTTTTCTCGAGCCGGGCAACCGGCCCTACAAGCCCACGCCCCTCAACTACTTCGTCTACGACCGCTACATCCGTACCCCCTCCGTGGGACTCAACACCCTGGCCACCATTGTCAAGGAGCTGGTGGACGACACCTATATGTACAGCGAGTCCATCTCCCGCATCGACATGGCCGACGTGGAGGACGCGGACATCGTGTTCATCGGTATTTTCACCTTCGCCGCCGTCCGGGGCTACGAGCTGGCCGACCACCTCCGGGCCCACGGACGGGGCCTGGTGGTGCTGGGCGGTCTCCACGCCTCCATGAACTGCGCCGAGGCGGCGCGCCACTGCGACTATGTGCTGCTGGGCGAGGGGGACGAGACCATCCGCGCCTTCGTGGATGCGGTGGGCCGCGGGGAGCGGCCGGACTTCCCCGGCTTGGCCTGGATGGAGGGGGATGAGCTGCGCTCCACCGGCTATCCGCCCCCGCCGGAGCGCTTCGAGACGATTGCAGACCGTAATTTAGTCCACAATTATTCCAAAATGGTGGGGCACAGCACCCTCTGGCCCCAGGTGCACGCCTCCCGGGGCTGCCCCCATAACTGCGACTACTGCGCCCTGGTACGCCACTTCGGCCGCCGCGTCCGCACCCGTTCGCCGGAAAATGTGGTGGCCGACATCCGGGAGTCCATCCGCTTCTTCCACCGGGGCCACGTCCGGCTGGCCAAAGATCTCTGGCTCACCGACGACAACTTCTTCGCCGACCGGGACTGGGCCATGTCCGTCCTCCGGGCCATCGTGGACAGCGGCATCCGCTACCGCTTCAACGTACAGGCCCGGTACGAGGTAGGCTTCGACGACGAGATGCTCGATCTCCTCAGGCAGGCCGGCTTCTTCGAGCTGGATCTGGGCATCGAGTTTCTGGACGACGCCTCCTTCGCCACCTACCACAAGAAGAGCACCCGGCAGGAGATCATCGACGCCATCCGCAACATCCGCGCCCACGGCCTCAGCGTCCGGGGGCTGTTCATCCTGGGCTCCGACGACCAGGAGGCGGGCGTGGGCGACCAGCTGGCCGACTTCGTCATCCAGAACCACATCCAGGGCACCCTGATCCAGTGTATGTACTTCGTCCCCGGCACGCCGGTATACGAGGCCAACCGGGACCGGCTGCTCCACCAGGACTGGTCGAAATACAACGGCAACGCCGTCCACTTCCCCCGCCGCATGACCCCCTACCAGCTCCAACTGGAGCACATCCGGGCCAGCCGGAAAATCTACTCCTGGCGGCGGCTCTTCTCCGCCCTGGTGCGGGAGGACCCCATCCACAAGCTGCTCTTTTTGGGGGAATTTTTCTGGCACATGAGCGTGCGCAGCGATCTGAAAAAGGAGCTGCCCTACCTCAAGCGGATCTCCGAACAGGCCGCGTGCGCGCCTCACTAGAGGCGCGCACGCTTTTTCGTACCATATCATGTTGTGGCTACGGGGTGCGGAGCAGCTCCTTCCGCTCGCTCTCCAGACCGGCCTGCCGTCCGGCCAGCTCCTGATCCATCTGCTCCAGATTCCGCAACGCGTTGAGCACCCGGACATGAACCTCGGACACGCCCTCCTGGGCGTCCTGGATTTTGGACTGCACCATCCAGTCCATGAAGAAACCGTCGAAGAAGTAGTCGGCAAAGGTGGCGAACTCCCCGATCTGTACCTGGGGAAGCTCCATGTCCCGCACGTCGGCCAGCTCGGTGCGGAAGCGGGACAGGGCCCGTTGGGCGTGGTCGATGCCCGCCCGGGCGTCGTCGATGTGCCCGTGCTTGGCCATAGTGGTAAACAGCCCGCCCCCCAGCATGTCCCAAGTCCCCCAGCTCTCGGCGCTGTCCAGGCTGTCCAGCACGCCGGACAGGGCCTGCTCTGCCTGCCGGCCTGCGTGAAGGGCCTCCCCAACCTCCCGGCGCTGGGCCGCCAGCGCATCCAGCGCCCGATCCAGCTCCGCCAGGCGGGTTCCCCCGGTGCCGCCCAGCTCCTTCAAGCGCTCCGCTTTCTCTCCCAGCAGAGCTTCCAGCTGTGTTCGGATGGCCCGCAGCTCCTCCCGCTCCTGGAGCAGATCCCGAATCCGCTCCTCCAGATCCTCCGCGTCCCGCCGGGCCTGGTCATACTGGAGCCGGGCGGCCAGCTCCTCCCGCCGCTCCTGAGAAAGGCGCACCTCCCTGTCCCCGGTGAGGGAGAGCAGCAGGGCCCGCAGGCCCCCCTTCTCCAGCTTTTCCACGTCCTCCCGCTCCTTGGTCAGAAGCCGGGCGGTCTCCTCCACCCGGGCCTTCCGCTCCTCATACTGCGCCCGCAGATCGTCCAGCCGCCGCTCCAGCCCATTTGCCCGGGCCAGCCGTCCGTTCAGCTCGCTCAGCTCCTCGTTGAGTTCTCTCAGCCGCTCGTCCATGCCGTTCCCCTCCTTTTCTTTTATTCTACGGCTTCCGAAGGGAAAGCGCAAGGAAATCCGCTGGACTTCCCCGTCAAATTCGCGTAAAATAGCCTTATTCCAATCCCACAAGGAGCGCTGATATGGACACAATCATTCAGATACTGGCCCGGGAGCTGGGCCGGAGCGAGGCCCACGTGGAGAACGTGGTGCGCCTCATTGACGAGGGCAACACCATCCCCTTCATCGCCCGCTACCGCAAGGAGCTCCACGGGGCCATGGACGATACCGCCCTGCGCACCCTGGCCGACCGGCTGCAATACCTGCGCAATCTGGACAAGCGGCGGGAGGAGGTCAAGTCCGCCATCGAGGGCCAGGGCAAGCTGACGGAGGAGCTCTCCGCCGCCATCGACGCCGCCGCCACCCTGGCGGAGGTGGAGGATCTCTACCGCCCCTATAAGCAGAAGCGCCGCACCCGCGCCACCGTGGCCCGCGAAAAGGGGCTGGAGCCTCTGGCCGAGCTGCTCTTCGCCCAGGCCGCGGACGGCCCCGCGCCGGAGGAGGCCGCCGGGGCCTTTATCGACCCGGAGAAGGGGGTGGAGACGGCGGAGGACGCCCTCCAGGGGGCCAGCGACATCATCGCCGAGCGCATCTCCGACGACGCGGACATCCGCAAGCGCCTGCGGGAGCTGGTGTGGAAAAAGGGATCTCTGGTCTCCGCCGCCGCAGCCAAGGAGCCGGAGGACACCGTCTACCGGCTCTACTATGCCTTCCGCTCCCCGCTGAACCGGGTGCAGGGCCACCAGGTGCTGGCCATCAACCGTGGAGAGCGGGAGGGCGTGCTCAAGGTGAGCGTGGAGATGGAGCGCGAGGCGGCCCTGATCCCCGTCCGCCGGGCGGTGCTGAACCCCGGCGCCCCCGCCATGGCCTTTGTCCGCGCCGCCGCCGAGGACGCCTACGACCGGCTGATCTTCCCCTCGGTGGAGCGGGAGATGCGCAGCCTGCTCACCGAGCAGGCCGACGAGGGGGCCATCAAAATGTTCGGCCTCAACCTCAAGCCCCTGCTGATGCAGCCGCCGGTGAAGGGCTTTGTCACCATGGGCCTGGATCCCGGCTACCGCAACGGCTGCAAGGTGGCGGTGGTGGACGCCACCGGCAAGGTGCTGGACACGGCGGTGGTCTACCCCACGTTCAGCCAGCGGAAGAAGGAGGAGGCCATCGACACGCTGGCAAAGCTCATCCGCCGCCACGGCGTGGCCCACATCGCCATCGGCAACGGCACCGCCAGCCGGGAGACCGAGCAGATGACGGTGGAGCTCATCAGGCGGCTGGGCGGCGGCGTCAGCTACATGATCGTCAACGAGGCGGGGGCCTCGGTCTACTCCGCCTCCAAGCTGGCCGCGGAGGAGTTCCCCGACTACGACGTGAACCTGCGAAGCGCCGTGTCCATCGCCCGGCGGCTCCAGGATCCCCTGGCCGAGCTGGTGAAGATCGACCCCAAGAGCATCGGCGTGGGACAGTACCAGCACGACATGCCCCAGGCCCGGCTGGACGAGACCCTCTCCGGCGTGGTGGAGGACTGCGTCAACGCGGTGGGGGTGGATCTCAACACCGCCTCCGCCCCCCTGCTGTCCTATGTGGCGGGGCTGAACAACACCACCGCCAGGAACATCGTCAAGTACCGGGAGGAGAACGGAGCCTTCACCACCCGGAAGGGGGTGCTCAAGGTGCCCAAGCTGGGGCCCAAGGCCTTTGAGCAGTGCGCCGGCTTCCTGCGGGTGCCGGAGAGCCGCAATGTGCTGGATCACACCGGCGTCCACCCGGAGAGCTACGGCGCGGCGGAGGCCCTGCTCACCCTGTGCGGCTACGGCCTGTCCGACGTGAAGGCCGGCGGCCTGGACGGGCTGCGGGAGCGGGTGGCCGCCTACGGCGAGGAGAAGGCCGCGCAGGCGTGCGGCGTGGGAGTGCCCACCCTGCGGGACATCGTGGGCGAGCTGATGAAGCCCGGCCGGGACCCCCGGGACGAGCTGCCTCGCCCCATCCTGCGCACCGACGTGCTGGAGATGAAGGATTTGAAGCCCGGCATGGAGCTGACCGGCACGGTGCGCAACGTCATCGACTTCGGCGTGTTCGTGGACATCGGCGTCCATCAGGACGGACTGGTGCACATCTCCCAGCTCCGGGAGGGCCGCCGGGTACAGCACCCCTCCGAGGTGTGCGCTGTGGGCGACATCGTCACCGTCTGGGTGCTGGAGGTGGACGAAAAGAAGAAGCGGATCTCCCTCACCATGAAGAAGCCAAAGGGCTGAACCGGCCTTGACAGGCCCCGCCGCAGGCGGGACGCGGCGCATGCCGCGCCAAGCGTTCCGGCCGGCAGGCCGGAACCTTGAACTCGCCCGAATTCACTTCGGGCGGGTTGTGTGAAATGAGGGGCCCCCGTGCGGCCGGGGCCACGCGGGGCGACGAGAAGAAGAAGCGGATTTCCCTCACCATGAAAAAGCCAAGGGGCTGAACCGTCCTTGACAGGCCCCGCCGCAGGCGGGACACGGCGCATGCCGCGCCAAGCGTTCCGGCCGGCAGGCCGGAACCCTGACCCCGCCCGAATTCACTTCGGGCGAGTTCAGGGAAATGAGGGATCCCCGCGCGGCCATGGCCGCGAGGGGCGGCGAGAAGAAAAAGCGGATTTCCATCACCGTGAAGAAGCCAAAAGGGGGAGCGGTATGATTCTCAGCTTTGACGAGGCGGGCGCGCTGCTGGACGAGATGGCGGAGGAGTTCCCGCCGGAGTTCTACGACGAGCTCAACGGCGGTATCGCCCTGCTGCCCGAGGCCAAGGAGGATTCCGAGGGGGAGCCCGGCGAGCTCTACATCATGGGCGAGTACTGCAACGACATGATGGGCAAATATATCAACCTCTACTATGGCTCCTTCGCCGCCCTGGCCGAGCAGGAGGACTGGACGGAGGAGGACTGGGAGGATGAGCTTTACACCACCCTGGCCCACGAGTTCACCCACCACATCGAGGGCCGCGCCGGAGAGCGGGGCCTGGAGCGCAAGGACGAGCAGTTCATAGAGGAGTTCCGCGCCGGGCGCGGGGAATAGCCGCCCGGCGGCAGACGAAGCAAGGCCCGGCGGACGCGTTTGCGTCCGCCGGGCCTTGTCCTATATTCCGCTCATCCGTGCTGGGGCACCACCGCAAAGAATTCCAGCGTCTGTGTCCCGTCGTTGACCAGGGAGTGGGCGTGTCCCTCCGGGCAGTAATGGCAGTCCCCCGGGGCCAGGCGCTCCTCGCCGCCGCCATACAGGGCCTTGCCTGTGCCGGAGAGAACGTACACAATTTCGCTGCTCCCCTCGTGGGTGTGCAGGCCGATGGAGCACCCCGGCTCCAGCCGCCCCCGCATGATGCGGTTGCACCCGTCCGCAAACATCCTGGCGTGGGTCACTCCCTCGCCGCCCTTGAACCCGGGGATGGCGGTCTCCTCCATGGCTCCGAATTCCACCTTCATTCCAACTCCTCCTCTGACTACAGCAGCGATACGCCGAACCGGCCCGCCATATCCCGCAGGCCCTCCTCCAGCTCGTCCCGGCCGAAGCCCGCCGCCTCCAGTTGGGCGTCGGTTAGGTCGTTGAGCCGGGCATAGAAGTCCACCGCCAGCTCCAGATAACGCCGGTCGTCGGGATCGCTCTCCGCAAAGAGCAGATCCTCCGCCCCGCCGATGTCCCCGGCGTTGACCTTCTCCAGCAGGCGGCGGTGGAGTTCGTCCAGCGCGGCGTCCTCCGCCGTCCCGCCGGGCACATAGTCGGTGGAATCCTTCTGAAACACCAGATAGGCAATGGAGCGGGCCAGGGCGTCCACCTGGCGCATCATCCAATCCTCGGTCAGCATTCCGCATCTCTCCTTTTTATAGTTCCCGCACCAGGCGCACCGCCACGCCCACGATGCGGGCCGCGCCGGTCTCAAAATCCGACAGGGGGACCAGCTTGGGCTCATAGACGGGGTTCTCCGGCTGGAGAAGCACCATGTCCCGCTGGCGGCGGAAGCGCTTGAGGGTGGCGTCCTCCCCGTCCACCAGGCAGGCCACAATCTGGCCGTTCTCTGCCGTGTCCTGCCGCCGCAGGAGCACCAGATCCCCGTCCCGGATACCGGCGTTGATCATGCTGTCGCCGGTGACCCGCAGGAAGAAGTGCTCCTCCGGCTCCGCCACGTCGGCGGTGGCCCAGCCCTCCACCCGCTGCTCGGCCGCCATGGGCAGCCCTGCCCGGATAGTGCCCAGGATGGGGACGGACTGCCGCTGTCCGGTACGGCGGGGCACATCGTAGCCCAACAGCCACAGGGGGTCCACACCCAGGGCGGCGGCCATGGCCGAGGCCGTGCCGATTTTCGGCTCCCGCTGGCCCAGCACATAGCGGTTCAGCGTCTGTGGGTTCATCCCCAGGCGCTCCCCCATCTGCTCATAGCTGAGTCCCTCTTCCTCCATCAGGCGGCGCAGGCGGCCGCCAAGGCTGCTCTCCCGCTCCATCTGTCCGTCCCTCCTGTCCCATTATTGGGGCTATCCTATCATATTTTATCACCATTTGCAACAGAAACCAGAAAAAAGCCCTTGACTGTTATCTCCATTTGGTGTTATTATAGCCTCGTAATCGAACATAAGTTCTATTTCATCCGTTCAGTATCACCATTTGGAGATCCAAGATGCGAAAAAATGCCCCGCCGACTGGCGAGACATTTTTTGGTGGAGGAGGGTGGATTCGAACCACCGAAGCGAATCGCAACAGATTTACAGTCTGCCCCCTTTGGCCACTCGGGAACTCCTCCGTATGAACTTGTTGGAGCTGGTGGACGGACTCGAACCCCCGACCGGTTGATTACAAATCAACTGCTCTACCAACTGAGCTACACCAGCATACCAGCTCGTCCACAGCGAAGGTTAGTTTAACAGACACGGAGGGATTTGTCAAGGGAAAGTGGTATATTTTTTTACAAAATTTTTTTGGGAGGAATGCGCCATCCAGCCAGAGGTATGGGTGGATCCGCTGCGGGATGTGCAGCGGGTTCCGCCGCGGGGCTGGTGCCCCCGGTGCCGCTCAGAGCTCTACAGCGGGGAGCGGGAACTCTGTCCCGCCTGCCTGGCCGAGCTGGAGCGCGGCCGCACACAACAAGAGGAGGAGAACAGACACACAAATGACCTTACTGGAATTATCGGGCGAATACCGCGCCAGTGCCGCCGCCCTGCGGGAGCGGGTGCTGCTCCTGGAGCACCGGCTGAGAGGGGTGGACGGGGACGGACGCCGTCTGCTGGAGGGGCGTATCCGGCTGCTGCGCGCCATGGGCCGGGAGGCCCGGGAGCTGGCCGTCCTGTGTGAGCGCTACTACGAGAGGGGGTACTGCCGCAATGGCAAATACACGCTATAGGCGGGGCGGGGCCTACGCCGCCGACATGGCGGTATACGCCCGCGCCATGGCCGCCGATAACTCCGCCCAGCTCAGCCGGGTGAAACGCAACCTGGTGCGGGCGCTGCGGGAGGACGTGACTCCCCGCCAGCGGGAGGTGCTGCTGCTCTACTACGCCGAGCAGCTCAACACCCGCCAGATCGGGGAAAAGCTGGGGGTGGACAAGTCCACCGTAGCCCGCACCATCAAGCGGGGGGAGGCCCGGCTGCGCCGCTGCCTGCGGTACGGCGCGGAGGCCTTTCTGAACGCGGCGGCGGAGGGACCGCCCTGATTTTTCTACACCCGCGGAGTGGGTGAAAGGTTGAATGGCCGGCCGTTCCGTGGTATACTGTCTCCCGAATGAAAATCGCCGTTTTTCGCAAAGGGAGGCCGAGGCATTGGAACTTAATCTCACACAGAAGCAGGTGCAGACCCTGTCCCCCCAAATGATGCAGTCCATGGAGATTCTACAGATGGGCTCCCAGGAGCTTCTGGAATACATCGAGGAGGCGGTACAGGAAAACCCGGTGCTGGAGCCGGAGGAGACCTATGACAAGCAGGACGAGTTCTCCGTCCTCCGCCGCAAGCTGGAGTGGCTGGAGTCCACCGACCCGCAGAACCGCTACTACCACCAGCAGGACACCGAGGAGGAGGACAGCCCCCTTAACAACTTCGGCACCGTACAGGACGACGACGAGAACCTCTACTATTATGTCCTCTCCCAGCTCCGGGTACTGGAGCTGGAGCCAGAGGTGATGGACGCCGGGGTGTTCCTGGTGGAGAGTCTCAATCAGAACGGCTGGCTGGACGAGCCTCTGGAGGCCCTGGCTGCCGGCCACGGCTGCGGGCCGGAGGTGATGGCCCAGGCCCTGGAGGTGGTACAGTCCCTGGAGCCCGCCGGCGTGGGGGCCCGGGATCTGGCCGAGTGCCTCAAGCTCCAGCTCGTGCGCCGCACGCCGGTGAACGAGCTGGCGGTACGTATTGTGGAGCGCCACCTGGACGCCCTGTCCAAGAGCCGCTACGGCCTCATTGCCCGGGAACTGAAAGCCAGTCCTGAGGAGGTGCGTGCCGCCTGCGACGTGATCCGCTCCCTCAACCCCCGCCCCGGAACCGGCTTCGCCGCCCGGGAGAATCTAACCTACATCAACCCCGACATCATCGTGGTCAGCTTCCCCGACCACTTCGAGCTGCTGACCAATGACTATTACTTCCCCACCCTCAACATCAGCGGATACTACACCCGCCTGATGAAGGAGAGTGACGACAGCCAGGTGAAGGACTATCTGACCGGCAAGGTGCGCCAGGCCAAGTGGATGGTCAAGGCCATCGAGCAGCGCCGCTCCACCCTCATGGCGTGCGCCGAGTGTATTCTGGAATTCCAGGAGTCCTTTTTCCGCAAGGGGCCCGGCCACCTGGTTCCCCTGTCCCTGGCCGACGTGGCCGAGCGCATCGGCGTCCACGAGTCCACAGTGAGCCGGGCGGTAAAGGAGAAGTATATCCAGTGCTCCATGGGTGTCTATCCCCTGAGCTACTTTTTCTCCCGCAGCCTGGGCCCCGCCGCCGGCGACGAGGCCGCCTCCCCCGACGCGGCCAAGGCGCTGCTGAAGAAGCTTATCGCCGGGGAGGACAAGAAAAAGCCCCTGTCCGACCAAAAGCTCTGTGAGCTCATGTCCGCCCAGGGCTGCTCCCTCTCCCGCCGCACCGTGGCCAAGTACCGGGACGAGCTGCACATCCCCAGCACCGCCGGCCGCAAGCAATATGAAACGTCAGGAGCCTTCTGAGCGATGAACTTTAAAGCTGTCTTTTTTGATTTCGACTACACCCTGGCCGACGGCACCGAGGCCATTGTGGCCGGGTTCCGGTACGCCTTTGGGCGGATGGGCCTGCCCGAGCCCACGGAGGAAGCCATCCGCCCCACCATCGGCATGGTTCTGGAGGACGAGTTCACCTTTCTCTCCGGCGAGGCCGACCCCGCCCGCCGGGCAGAGTTCCGGCAGCTCTACACCGAGAAGGCCGGCCCCATGCATGTGTCCGTCACCCGGCTGTTTCCCGGTGCGCTGGAGCTGCTCACCGCCCTGAAGCGCCGTGGTATTCCCACCGGCATTGTCAGTACCAAGAAGACCGCCACCATCCGCGACGTAGCGGAGGCCAGGGGCATTACTCCCCTGCTGTCCTCCATTCTGGGCGGCGACCAGGTTTCCGCCCCCAAGCCGGACCCGGAGGGACTCTTGGCCTCCCTCACCGCCCTGGGGCTGGAACCCCACGAGGTTCTGTTCTGCGGCGACACCGTCATCGACGGGGAGGCCGCCCGGCGGGCTGGCACTCACTTCTGCGCGGTGCTCAACGGCACCACCACCTTTGAGGAATTCCAGACCAGACGCATCCCCTGCGACCACGTGGCCGGGGATCTCTGGGATCTCAAGCAGTGGCTGGGCCTCAACTGAATCAAATGTCCCCGCCGCAAAGCGGCCGCCCGACGGGCGGCCGCTTTTTTGGTATCCATTTTTGTAAAGCCGGGAATCCTATGAGGGAGAGCGGCTTTACACACTCTTTACAATCCGTTGAAGGACAACTTTACAATCCGTCTGTATACTGATAACCGTTCCCGAAGGCAACCAAAACGATGCATGATTGGAGAATGAATGTCATGAAAAAGAGAACCCTTGCTCTGATGCTCTCCGCCGCCCTGTGCGTCGGCCTGCTGGCCGGCTGCGGCAGCGGCAATAACGATCCCGTCAATACTCCCGCCGCCGGCGGCAGCGAGACCCCCTCGCAGGAATCCACCGCAGCCCTGAGCGGCACCGTCAACACCAACGGCTCCACCTCCATGGAGAGCGTGATGGGCTACCTGACCGAGGGCTTTAAGGAGGTGCAGCCCGGCATCACGGTGAACTACACCGGCTCCGGTTCCAGCGCCGGCGTCACCGGCGCCCAGGACGGCACCTGCGACATCGGCCTGGCCTCCCGCGACCTGAAGGATGACGAAACCGGCGTCAAGGCCATCACCGTGGCCAAGGACGGCATCGCCATCATCGTCAACCCCAACAACCCCGTGGCCGACCTCAGCGTGGAGCAGATCGCCCAGCTCGCCACCGGCGAGATCACCAACTGGGCCGACGTGGGCGGCACGGACGGCCAGGTGGTCTTCATGGGCCGTGAGGCCGGCTCCGGCACCCGCGACGGCTTCGAGTCCATCACCGGCACCAAGGACGCCTGCAAGTACCAGAATGAGCTGACCTCCACCGGCGAGGTGATCGCCGCCGTGGCCTCCAACCCCAACGCCATCGGCTACGCCTCCCTGTCCGCCGTGGACGAGACCGTGAAGGCCATCACCGTGGGCGGCGTGGAACCCACGGAGGAGACCGTTCTGGACGGCAGCTACGCCATCCAGCGCAACTTCAACTTCATCGTCAGTGACAGCACCCCGCTCTCCGAGGCCGCCCAGGCGTTCGTGGACTTCGCCACCTCCGCCGATGCCTCCGACCTGATCGCCGGCGCCGGCGCTGTGCCGGTAGCCGAGTAATCCGTCCCTCTCTTCCGGATCGCCCCCTCGAGCCCGAGGGGGCATTCGGCATGATTACATCATTACGAAAGGCCGGTTATTTGCCATGAAACAGAAGCTCCGACCGCTGGAAGTCTTTATGAACCTCCTGTTTTTTGTCTGCGGTCTGATCGCGGTCGTCTTTGTCCTCTTCATCAGTATCTACCTGATCGTGTCCGGCCTGCCCGCCATCCGCGAGATCGGGCTGGTGGACTTCCTCTTCGGCACTGAGTGGGCCTCCACCGCCGCCGAGCCCAAATTCGGCATACTGCCCTTCATCCTTACCTCCATCTACGGCACCGCCGGGGCCATTGTCCTGGGCGTACCGGTGGGCTTCATGACCGCAGTGTTCCTGGCCAAGGTAGCGCCTCCCCGTCTGGCCAGCCTGGTGCGCCCGGCAGTGGATCTGCTGGCGGGCATCCCTTCCGTGGTGTACGGTCTCATCGGCATGATGGTTCTGGTGCCTGCGGTGCGGGTGGCCTTCCACCTGCCCGACGGCGCCAGCCTGTTCTGCGCCATTCTGGTGCTGGCCGTCATGATTCTGCCCTCCATCATCTCCGTATCCGAGACTGCCCTCAAGGCGGTGCCCAAGGAGTACGAGGAGGCCTCGCTGGCCCTGGGCGCCACCCATATCGAGACCGTGTTCCGGGTGAGCGTCCCGGCCGCCTCCAGCGGCATCGCCGCCTCCATCGTGCTGGGCATCGGCCGGGCCATCGGCGAAGCCATGGCGGTCATCATGGTGGCGGGCAATGTGGCCAACATGCCCGGTCTCTTCCAGTCCGTCCGCTTCCTCACCACCGCCGTGTCCAGCGAGATGGCCTACGCCTCCGGCCTGCAACGGCAGGCCCTGTTCTCCATCGCCCTGGTTCTCTTTCTCTTCATCATGCTCATCAATATTGTTCTCAATACGCTTCTCAAGCGGAAGAAGGGGTGATATACTGATATGGAAATGAAGCCTCTTTCCGGCCGGCGCAGAGCCTATGACCGGATTCTCCGCTTTCTCCTCTACTTCTGCGCCGCCCTGACCTGCGCCCTGCTGCTCTTCATCATCGGCTATATCTTCTTCAAGGGCCTGCCCCATGTCACCTGGCAGTTCCTCAGCACCCAGCCCAGCTTCATCAAGGACACCATCGGCATCCTGCCCAATATCCTCAACACAGTCTATCTCGTGGGGGTCACCCTGATCATCACCCTGCCCCTGGGGGTCGGCGCGGCCATCTACCTCACCGAGTACGCCCGCAACCGCCGCCTGGTGGCCGCCATCGAGTTTGCCACCGAGACCCTCACCGGCATCCCCTCCATCATCTTCGGCCTGGTGGGCATGCTCTTTTTCTGCCAGCTTCTGGGGCTTCAGGCTTCCCTGCTGGCCGGCTCGCTGACTCTGGTGATCGTCACCATCCCAACCATCATCCGCACCACCCAGGAGTCCCTCAAGACCGTCCCTCAGTCCTTCCGGGAGGCGGCCCTGGGCTTGGGCGCGGGCAAGTGGCATATGATTCGCACCGTGGTGCTCCCCTCCTCAGTGGACGGCATCGTGACGGGCTGTATTCTGGCCATCGGCCGCATTGTGGGCGAGTCGGCCGCCCTGCTCTTCACCGCGGGCATGGGCATGAGCCTGAACAACTTTTTCGGCTCGGTGGGCAACTTCATCCACTCCTCCGGCGCCTCCCTCACCGTGGCCCTGTATGTGTACGCCCGTGAGCGGGCTGAGTTCGACGTTGCCTTTGCCATCGCGGCCATTCTGATGCTGCTCACCCTGGTCATCAACCTCAGCGCCAAGCTGGTGGGCAGAACATTAAAGAAAAAATAAGGAGCCCTTACCATGGACGAAAACATCATCCTCTCCGCCAAGGGCCTTGACCTCTGGTACGGCCCCACCCAGGCCCTGAAGGGCGTGAGCATGGATATCCCCGAAAAGCAGGTGACCGCCCTCATCGGCCCCTCCGGCTGCGGCAAGTCTACCTTTCTCAAGACACTGGACCGCATGAACGACCTGGTGCCCGGCATCAAGATCACCGGCTCGGTGCAGTACCGGGGGCAGGAGATCTATGCCCCCAATGTGGACGTAACCTGGCTGCGCAAGCAGATCGGCATGGTGTTCCAGAAGCCCAACCCCTTCCCCATGTCCATCTATGACAACGTGGCCTACGGTCCCCGCACCCACGGCATCAAGAGCAAGAGCAGGCTGGACGACATCGTGGAGAAGTCCCTTCAGGGCGCGGCCATCTGGGACGAGGTAAAGGACCGCCTCAAGAAGTCGGCCCTGGGCCTGTCCGGCGGCCAGCAGCAGCGGCTGTGCATCGCCCGCGCCCTGGCCGTGGAGCCCGACATCCTGCTGATGGATGAGGCTACCTCCGCCCTGGACCCCATCTCCACCTCCAAGATCGAGGATCTGATTGCCGATCTGAAGCAGAACTATACCATTGTTATCGTCACCCACAATATGCAGCAGGCCACCCGCGTGTCCGACAAGTGCGCCTTTTTCCTGCTGGGCCAGCTCATTGAGTTTGGGGACACTACCCAGCTCTTCTCCATGCCCAGGGACAAGCGCACCGAGGATTACATCACCGGGCGGTTTGGTTAAAAAGGAGGCCCCATGAGAAAGACCTTTGACGCGGAGCTCCAGGAGCTCAACTATGAAATGATCGACATGGCGGCGGCGGCAGAGGACGCCATCGACGTGGTCACCGAGTCTCTGGCCTCCGGCGACGACGCGGCGGCCAAGTCCGCCGTGGAGATGACCCGCAGCATGGACCAGATGGAGCGGGACATTGAGAACCGCTGCCTGCGCCTGCTCCTCCAGCAGCAGCCCGTGGCCCGGGATCTGCGCACCATCTCGGCGGCCATGAAAATGGTCACCGATCTACAGCGCATCGGCGACCAGTGCGCCAACATCGCCGAGATCTCCCTGCTGCTCAAGGAGCAGAAGCAGACCCGCACCCTGGCCGACATCCGCACCATGAGCCAGAAGGCCGGCGTGATGGTCAAGCGCTCCATCTTCGCCTACGTCAACCGGGACACCGAGGCCGCCCAGGCTGTCATTGCCCTGGACGACGAGGTGGACGCCCTCTTCCGCACCATCAAGGGGGAGCTGGTGGAGCTCATTGCGGGCAACCGGGACGAGGCCGACCAGGCCATCGACCTCATCATTATCGCCAAGTACCTGGAGCGCATCGCGGATCACGCGGTGAACATCGCCCAGTGGGCCATCTTCTGTGTGACCGGCGAAATTCTCGGGTAAGGAGGTGTCCCCATGTCCAAGGCCATTGCGGTCGTGGAGGACGACGAGAGTATCCGTGAGATGCTCCGCTATTATTTTCAATCGGTGGGCTACGCCGTCCGGGCCTACGAGTCCGGCGAGGCCCTCTTTGCCGGCGAGGAGGGCCTCGGCCTGCCCGCCCTTTACATCCTGGACATCATGCTCCCCGGCATGGACGGGCTGGAGATTCTCCGCCGCCTGCGGGAGGGGCGGGACACTGCCGACGTACCCGTGATCATGCTCACCGCCCGCTCCGCCGAGATGGACCGGGTGGCCGGCCTGGAAAACGGCGCCGACGACTATGTGGTGAAGCCCTTCGGCATCATGGAGCTCCAGGCCCGGGTCAAGGCGGTGCTCCGCCGCACCGAGCGCCGGGGCGACCGGGTACTCACCTGGGGGGACGTGGAACTGGACCCCGCCGCCCGGGAGGTACACAAGGCCGGAAAGCCGGTGGAGCTGACCTACAAGGAGTTTGAGCTGCTCAAGCTCCTGTTTTCCCGCCGGGGCGTGGCCCTCACCCGGGACGAGATTCTCCAGGCCGTCTGGGACTACGACTACACCGGCGAGACCCGCACCGTGGATATGCACGTCAAGGCCCTGCGCCAAAAGCTGGGCGAGGACATCATCACTACAGTCCGGGGCGTGGGATATAAAATGGTCTGACGGCCTCCAGGGGGTTGCATCCCCCCTGAATACGCGGCCGCCGCGCCGACCGGGGCGGCCGCGATACCCCCTCACCCGCGCACGGCGCGGGTGGCCGCCCGCCGGCGGCGGAGCGGGCAGCTGTGTCCTCCGGCGAAGTACCCGCAAGGGGCACACCATATCCGTAAGGCAGCAAAGCCGCCAACGGCTATGCAGTAAATTCGCCTTCGGACGTTCTGATTTCTTTTCACCCGCGGGGCGGGTGAAGCACTGCGAGGCGGCCCCGCAGGAAACACCCGATTGGGAGGTCTGACCAGTGAAAAAACGCATCATCGGCGCCACACTCATCACCGTGGTGTGCGCCCTGCTCATATCCAACCTAGTGGGCGTGCTCCTGTTCCGCAGCCGGGAGATGGACGCCGCCCGCAACACCCTTCAGGAGCTGCTGGTGCTGATGGACGCTCAGAGCGCCATCACCGATCCCGACGGCCTGGCCCAGCAGTTCCACGCCGCCGCGCCGGACAAGCGGCTGACCATCATCGACACCGACGGCACCGTTCTGGCTGACACCGAGGCCAACCCCCAGACGCTGGAGGACCACAACAGCCGCCCCGAGGTGGAGCAGGCCGCCGCCACCGGCTGGGGCGAGGCGGTGCGCCACTCCGAAACCCTGGGCACCTCCATGCTCTACGTGTCCAAGCGCTTTGCCGACGGCATGGTGGGCCGGGCCTCCATGCCCCTGTCCTCCATCGACAGCCTGGTGTGGAACGGCGTATGGGGCTTCCTCATCGCCTCGGCGGCCGGACTGCTGCTGGCCCTGATTCTGGCCCGCCGCACCGCCAACCGGGTGGTGGCCCCACTCAGCGCCGTGGGCAGCGCCCTCCAGAGCGTGCTGGACGGCACCCGCGCCTCCGGTCTGGAGGATTACCAGGCCGACGACGAGCTGCGCCCCATCCTGCGCTACATTGACAAGCTGATGGAGCGCCTGGGCGGCTATATTCAGTCCATCACCGCGGAGCGGGACAAGGTGGGCCTCATCCTGGACTGCATGGACGAGGGCCTCATCCTGCTGGACGAGGCGGGCAACGTGCTGGCCATCAACCGGGCGGCCCGCACCCTGTTCGGCTTCCCCGATGGGGAGGAGGACGACGGCGCCCTGCTCCTCACCCGCAGCCGCCGCCTGCGGGAGGCCATTCAGGAGTCCCGCGTCCGCCACTCCTCCGTGGTGCTGGACGTGGATGCCCTCACCGAGGACGCCCAGAGCCTGCGCCTGTTTGTCTCCCCCGTCTCCGGCCGCCAGTATGAGGGGCAGGCCGTGGGCACGTCCATCCTCATCTCCGATGTCACCGAGCTCAAGAAGGCCGAGGGCATCCGCAGCGAGTTCACCGCCAACGTCTCCCACGAGCTCAAGACCCCCCTCACCTCCATCAAGGGCTTCACCGACATGCTGGCCTCCGGCATGGTGGCCTCTCCCGAGGATCAGAAGCGCTTCATCACCATGATCGGCGTGGAGGTGGACCGGCTCATCGACCTCATCAACGACATTCTCAAGCTCTCTGAGCTGGAGTCGGTCACCATCCCCCAGAGCGAGGAGCGCTCCGACGTGCTCACCATCGCCCGGGACACCGCCGCTTTCCTCACCCCCACCGCCAAGGCCGCGGAGGTCACCCTCTCCGTAGACGGCGGTCCCGCCACCGTGGCCGTCCCCCAGGGTCGGCTCAAGGAGCTGCTGCTCAACCTGGTGGGCAACGGCATCAAGTACAATGAGCCCGGCGGCACCGTGCGCACCGCCGTCTCCGTCCGGGACGGGCAGGCCGTCATCGCCGTGTCCGACACCGGCATCGGCATCCCCCCCGAGGCCCAGAGCCGCGTCTTTGAGCGGTTCTACCGGGTGGACAAGGGCCGCGCCCGCAAGAACGGCGGCACCGGCCTGGGGCTGGCCATCGTCAAACACATCGTCCAGCTCTACGGCGGCACCCTGACGCTGGAGAGCGCGGTGGGCAAGGGCTCCACCTTCACAGTGACCCTCCCCCTGGCCAAGGACAACGCCTGAAAAAAGGGCGGCTGAACATTCAGCCGCCCTTTTTCTGCGCCTCGGAGTAGCGGTGGCAGGCGGGCGTATCCGTCTGCTTGTACCGGATGCGGGGTTCTCCGCAGTGGCCCAGCTTGATGGGTATGTACCAATTCCGCCCCCTTTTTACATAGTGCCGGCGAAAATGTCGGCAGGTTTCACAGGTCTTTTCCCCGTCCATTGCAATCACCTCCTTACATAATATATACCATTAGGTCACCATATGCAACCCACTTGTTTAAAAAAAGTGGTAATGTTATAGTACCTATATAGGAGGTATTTAAATGGCTGAATCTGTTTTGGTAAATCGTAAGAAGTTTATATCTTCTCTTGACAACAAATTGGTTGAGCCATTGAATGCGCTCTCCAAAAAGACTCGTGTTCCAAAATCTCGGCTTCTGGATGAGGCAATTGAAGATCTTTTAAAGAAATATGAAAAAAAGGACGGCTGACAGTTCAGGCGTCCTTTTTCGATTCCCGGCATTTTGCGTAGGGGCTGACGCCCCAGGGCGGCCTCTCTTGCACCTATTGGCCTGTGCATTCGCGGCTCAGTAGGGGCGGCCTTTATGGCCGCCCGGCCTGCTCCGTAGGGGCCGATGCCCACATCGGCCCGCCTTATTCCGGGCTGAAACGCCTTCCATGGGAACCTTTTTCGTATCTGTTTTCTTGTCATGCCTCCGGCGGGCCCCTTTCTGAGTGGCCAGAAAGGGGCGAAAGAGCCAGCCGGGAAGGGGGGATTTCGATTTCCCCCCTTCCCGGCACCCATCCCCCTTAAAACGACCAAAGAGGGGGCCTTCGGGCCCCCATCTTTGGAATCTCCCCCAAGTTGTTCTACCGATAGCGCACCGGTCTGTATGGGGTCACGGAAAAAAGCGCCCCGCGCACGGTGAAAAGCCGTGCGCGGGGCGCTTTTTCTGGGCAGCATGTCCAGTTTGATCACCGGAGGTAGGGGCGGCCCTTGTGGCCGCCCGCCGCGGCAGGTTCACGCGGGGGTTACGGCGGCATCAGCCGCACTTGGAGTAGCCGCAGTCACGGCAGGTGACGCAGCCGCCCTCATGCTCCAGCCGCGCGCCGCACTCGGGGCAGAACTTGGCCAGCTTGGCCTCGGCGGGGGTCATATCGGGGTGGGGGACAGGCGTGGCAGTCTTGGACGCGGCGCTGATGGGCGCGGGGGCGGGGCAGCCGCCGCCCTGCTGGGAGACCTTGAGCACCTTTTCCAGGGCCTTGGCGATGGCATCGGGGCAGGAGGTGACGGGCACGCCCTGCTGCCGGAGGCAGGAGGGGCAGCGGATCCCCTTGAGCTGGGTGATGATCTCCTTGGGGTCCATACCCGAGCGGATGGCCACGCTGGTCAGGCGGGCGGTGGCCTCACTCTGGCTGGGACAGCCTCCGGCCCGGCCAGTGTTGGTGAATACCTCACAGATGCCGTTCTCGTCGTAGTTGACAGTGATATAAAGGTTGCCGCAGCCGATGCGCACCTTTTCGGTAAAGCCGCTGGTGACGGCGGGGCGCGGCCTCGGCTGGATATGGCCGTAGGCTCCGGATTTGATCAGGCAGGCCGTGCCCTCGCAGCCGGAGTCCAGCACGGCGTCCACCACCGGGTCGCCGGTGGCGGCCTTGCCGTCGTTGACCTTGCCGATGTTGAGCACCTGCTCGTTGCGGCTTCCGTCCCGGTAGATGGTGGTGCCCTTGCAGCCCAGAGTGAAGGCCAGCCGGTAGACCTCGGCGACCTCCTCCTTGGTGGCGGAGTTGGGGAAGTTCACCGTCTTGCTCACCGCGTTGTCGGTGTACCGCTGGAAGGCGGCCTGCATTTTCACATGCCAGATGGGGGACACGTCGTGGGCGCAGACGAACACCCGCCGGATGTCCTCCGGGATGCCGTCCACGTGGGCCAGGGAGCCCTGCTCCACGATTTTCTGCATCAGCTCGTCGGAGTAGATGCCCGCCTCCACCAGCCTGTCCTTCAGAATCTGATTGGTCTCGATGAGGTGGGTGCCGTCCATCACATTGCGGATATAGGCGTAGGCGAACACCGGCTCCACGCCGGAGGATACCCCGGCGATGATGGACAGGGTGCCGGTGGGGGCGATGGTGGTGACGGTGGCGTTTCGGATGGGCCTACCGTCCCTGTAGATGCTCTGGTCAAAGAGGGGGAAGGGGCCCCGGATCTCGGCCAGCTCCTCGCTGGCCTGGTGGCCGATGGAATTCACCGTGTCCATGATCTCCTCGGCCAGGGCGACGCCCTCCTCGCTGTTGTAGGGCACGCCCATGTGGAGGAGCATGTCCGCAAAGCCCATGACGCCCAGACCGATCTTGCGGGTGGAGCGGGTCATCCGGTCGATCTCGGGCAGGGGGTACTGGTTGACCTCAATCACGTTGTCCAGGAAGTGGACGGCGGTGCGGATGGTCTTTTCCAGCTTGGCCCGGTCCAGCACCCACCCGGCGGGGGTCTTCATCAGGTGGTTGACCAGGTTGATGGAGCCCAGGTTGCAGCTCTCATAGGGCAGCAGCGGCTGCTCTCCGCAGGGGTTGGTGGACTCGATCTCCCCCTGGCTGGGCACCACGTTGTCCCGGTTCAGCCGGTCCAGGAAGATGATGCCCGGCTCGCCGGTCTGCCAGGCCGAGGTGACAATGGCGTCAAAGACCGCCCGGGCGCTGTGCTGGCCCACCACCCGGCCGGTGGCGGGGTCCACCAGGTCGTAGGGCTTGTCCTGGCTCACCGCCTCCATAAACGCCTCGGTGATGCCCACGGAGAGGTTGAAGTTGGTGATCTCGCGGGTATCGTTCTTGCAGGTGATGAACTCCAGAATATCGGGGTGGTCCACCCGCAGAATCCCCATGTTGGCGCCCCGGCGGGTGCCGCCCTGCTTCACCGCCTCGGTGGCGGCGTTGAACACCTTCATAAAGGAGATGGGGCCGGAGGCCACGCCGCCGGTGGAGTTGACGGTGGAGCCCTTGGGCCGCAGGCGGGAGAAGGAGAAGCCGGTGCCGCCGCCGCTCTTGTGGATCAGCGCGGCGTTCTTGATGGCGTCGAAGATGTCCTCCATGGAGTCGGCCACCGGCAGCACGAAGCAGGCGGAGAGCTGGCCCAGGGGGCGGCCCGCGTTCATGAGGGTGGGGGAGTTGGGCAGGAAGTCCAGGCTGACCATCAGCTCATAAAACTCCTTGGCCGTGGCCACCACGTCCGCCTTGGAATCAAAGCGGCGGTCACCCTCGGCCACAGCGTTGGCCACCCGGCGGAACAGGCCGTCCACGGTCTCGGTGGGCTGTCCCTGCTCGTCCCGGGCCAGGTAGCGCCGCTCCAGCACGGCCTTTGCGTTTTCCGAAATGGGCATATCGTATCTCTCCTCCAGTTGTATTCGAACACAAGATATTGTACCCGCACGAAAGAGAGTTGTCAATATTTCGTTCCTTGTCGGGGAGATAGAAAATTGCTATAATACTTTGGTAATCTTTTTGTGGAGGTGGCGCAATGGAGGCCCGTCAACCCTTTTCCCGCCTGGGCTGGGCCCTGTTCGCCCAGATGGCCGTCATGCTGGCGGCCCAGTGGGGGGTGCTGCTTCTGGCCAGGGCGGCACGGCCCGGCCTGCTGGGAGAGCCGGTGTTTCTGTGGGCGGCGTCCGTCCTGGGGGCCTACGGGCTGGGGATTCCCGCCGCCTGTCTGGTGCTGTGGGGGACGGCGGCCCCGCCCGCCCCGGCCCGCCGCCCGCTGGGGCCGGTCCGCTTCGCGGCCCTTTGGGCCGGCTCCGTGGGGCTGGCCTATCTGGCGAATGGGGCTACCCTGCTCCTCACCGGCCTGCTGGGGCGGCTCCGGGGCGCGGCGGTGGTCAACCCGGTGGAGTCCATCGGCCTCTACCCCCTTCCGCTCCAGCTCCTGCTGGCCGGGCTCATCGCCCCTGCGGCGGAGGAACTTCTGTTCCGCAGGCTGCTGCTGCGCCGCCTGCGGCCCTATGGGGAGCGCTTTGCGCTGGTGGCCTCCGCCCTTTGCTTCGGCCTGTTTCACGGAAATCTGAACCAGTTTTTTTATGCCTTTCTTCTGGGGCTGGTGCTGGCGGAGCTAGCGCTCTCCACCGGCTGCCTATGGCAGGCTGTCCTCCTCCACGCGCTGGTCAACCTCTTTTCCATCCTCTGGGGCTGGCTGGGCGGCCCGGTGGTGGTGACGGGTGTGCTGATGCTGGCAGGCGCCATGGTGCCGTTCCGGCTGATCCCCGCGCTTCTGGCCCGTCCGGACGCAGAGCGCGGAACATGGCGGCGCTTTCTCACCAGCCCCGGCGTGCTCTGCTTCGGCGCGCTGTCCCTGTCCCTGGCGCTGTCTTATTTGATTTGAAAGGGTGGATCGTATTATGGTAGAGCTCTGCTTCAACCAGTCGGCACAGGGAGCGCTGAAGATGGCTCAGCACTGCGGCGGCAAAGGCCGCCACAGCGTCGGGATTGCATTTTGCACGTCGGAGGACGGGGAGAAGCCCTCCCGCCGGGCAGTCAGGGCGCAGATGCGGAAGGTGCGGGCCGAGCAGGACCGGCTGGACAGGTATGCCGTCCCCCTGGGGAACAAAAGCTCCGACGTACTCTGTCTGGGGCTGGCCCTGTCCCTGGGGGACATCACCGCCCCTCTGGCGGAGGACGGACCCCGGCGGGCGCTGTTCCGGCAGTTCCACACCGACTTCCCACTGGACGGGGCGGAGGCGGAGCGGGCGGCGGAGGCCGACGCGGACTGGCGGGAGGTCCTGGCCGCTGCGGAGGAGCTGAGGGCCCGGGCCGCCGCCGGGGAGGAGGTGCGCATCTGGGCGGACGACACCCCGGACGGGGCCTGCGGCCTGCGCCACGCGGCCGCCCTCCTGGCCGGGCTGGACGCCAGGGTGACCCTGGTTTCCCTGCCCCGGTGGTGGGAGCGGCCGGACGGCGCGGTGGTGCGCTGGGACCGGGGCTGGGGCGAGGTACATCCCGAGGAGTTCGGCCTGCATTTGGGCGGGGCGGAGGAGCTGACCCGTCCGGTGCTGCGCATGCTGGCCCTGGAATGGGAGCGGCTGAGGGAGGAGAACGCCCCCCTCCGGGCGGTGGTCAACGGCAGGGTGATGGGGGTATCGGAGGACTTCTATGACCCCGTCCTCCGCCGTTGCCTCACGGAGAAGCCGCAGAAGGTGGCGAACGTACTGGGACAGGCCCTGGTTCAGCTCTCCGGCGTGGGGGACTGGCTGCTGGCCCGGCGGCTGCGCGCCATGGCGGAGGCCGGGACGGTCCGGGTGGACGAGGCGGGGAGCACCCGCGGCTTTTACGGGGCCGCGGCCTGTCTGGCCTGAACGGCAGGGCCCTGGGACGGCAGCGCCGTCCCAGGGCCGATTTATGGGTATGCGTTCCAGTACATTTCCCCGGCCTCCAGGGGAAGGCCCCGGGCGGCAAAGAGCTCGTCCACCGTGCAGAACAGGTAGCCCTGCTGGTGGAGCTGGTCTACAATCTGGAGGGCGGCGTCCACCGACTCGGGGAAGATGTCGTGCATCAGGATGATTCCGCCGTCTCTGGCCCCGGCCACCACCTCCCGCACCACCCGGTCGGTGTTCTGATCCCGCCAGTCCTCCGGGTCGATGGACCACAGGATGATGGGGCAGCCCGCCCAGGCCTTTACACTCTCGTCCAGCATGCCGTAGGGGGGGCGGAGCAGGAAGTCGTTGTGGCCCAGGGTGGACTTGAGCAGGGCCCGGGTGGTCTCCACCTGGGCGTCGAAGTCGGTCCGGCTCAGATCGGTGAGCTTGACGTGGTCGAAGGTGTGGATGCCGATCTGGTGCCCCTCCTCGTCCATCCGGCGCACCACGTCCCCGTTGTTCTCTATCTGGGCTCCGATGAGGAAAAAGGTGGCCTTCACCCCGCGCTCCGAGAGACCGTCCAGCAGGCGGGTGGTGGTGGAGCGGCGGGGGCCGTCGTCAAAGGTGAGGGCGATCAGCTTCTGTCCCGCCGGAACCGTGGGGCAAGGCTCCCCCTCTCCGGCCTCCAGCACTGCATCGGCCTCCGCCGCCGGCCCCGGCGCGGCCGGGAGCATCCACCCGGCCAGCGCAAAAAGCAGCAGCAGCGCGGGGACAAATGCCCGCGCCCGCCGCCGCCAGGAAGTTCGCTCCATCCCGCCCGCCGCCTTTCCAAAATCCTTTGGCCTTAGTATGCGCTGCTGGCGGGATTGCTTGCGATGTAAATTCTGTTATTGTGCCCGGGGATCGGGGTCACCGCTGAGGGAGAGCATGTATTCATAGTAGGGGAGCAGGAACTCGTACCCCTCCAGCAGGAGATCCACCAGATCGTGGGACCAGAGCGGCTCCCCGTGGGGGGCGTCGTGGGAGAGGGCGAAGCTCTTTTTGCTGTACCAGGGGGTGAGCAGCCGGGAGGGGGCGGCCTTGGGGCGCTTGTAGTCCTCCCCCTCCAGCACAAATACGTCCTGCTTCTGGAAGCGGCGGGCCAGCTTTTCCATGGCCTTGGGCTCCCGGTCCATGCGGGCGCGGAACTTGGCCATGGTGACGGCTGGAGCCTGCCAGAAGCCCATGCCGTAGGAGTAGCCCTCCGGGCCCAGCTCGAACCAGAACACCGGCTCGGCGCAGCCCTCCTCGTGGGGGCGGGTCAGGCTCAGCCACAGATGGTCCTTGTAGGGGCCGCGGCCGAAGAGCCGCCGGGCGTCCCGGTAGATGCGGGACACCTTGCAGATGAGGTCCAGGTCGGGATGGCGGTCGGTAAAGGCCACGTACACCTCGTCGGCCAGCGCCTTCATGGGCCGCTGAAAGGTGGTCAGGTACTCCTCCTTGTGGGCCTCGAACCAGCCCTTTTCGTTGTTGAACCGGATGCCCCACATGAAGTCCACGGTGGCGCCGGAAAAGCCTTGAAACATAAAGAACCTTCTTTCTCTCTATAAGAGCGGAGGCCCTTTGGGCCTCCGCTCTTGTCTTAGGGTCAGGCGGCGGGCGCCGCGGCGGGGGTGTCTGCCGGGGTGGGCGCGGGCAGCGGGGTTTCCTCCACCGGCTCCATGCCGGGACCGACGCCAGATTCCGGTGTGGCGGTGGCCTCCACAGGAGGGGTATATGCCGGCGGGGACTCCGGGCTGGGGGGGACAGTTGGACTGGGCTCCAGGGGAAGCACAGGTGTGGCGGTTGGGACGGGCGACGGAGTGCCGCCTGGCGTCGGACTGGGCGCAGGGGAGGGGCTGGGGGACGGCGATGGGGTGGGGGTGACCGGCGTAAGGGTTTTCAGACCGGTGGAGGGGTCAATCCCCCAGCGGGCCGCGTCAGCGGGGTTGTAGTAGTACACCGCGTCGGACGCCTTGTAGGTGTTGCGGTACAGCAGGGTGGTGCTGATGGTCTTGCCGTTCTTGTCCACCAGCTTCTGATAGAGATCTACCGTATAGCCGTTGTAGCGGGAGTAGTTGGGGTCCCGCTGGGGCTCAGTGCCCACGGGAATGCTGTCCTTGGGCTGGTAGGTGTTCTTGTAGGGCACGGTGGAAATGACCACGTGGTAGGGCTCTCCGTGGATGCCGGTGGTATCGGTGCCGTAGATGGTCACATGGAGCTTGTGGTTTTTGTCCAGATAGGACTCAATCTTGATGGGGTAATCGGTGTTATTCTGGAAGCGGAAGTCCAACTGGTCGCTCCACACGGTGGCGTCGGTGCCGATGACGGGCATATAGCCGCCGTTGAACTGGTGCTTGTGGCGCTCCACAATCTCCAGATTGGCCTTGAGGGTAACCCAGTAGAGGTTGGACGAGAGCTGGCAGATGCCGCCGGCGGTGGCGTCCACGCTCTGGCCGTTCTGGTAGGTGCCGGCGGCCTTGTAGCCGCTGGCCAGGGTGTAGGGGCCCACCGTGTCGTTATAGGAGAAGGTCTCTCCGGGGAGCAGGATGGTGCCGTTGAGCCGCTTGGCCGCCAGATCGATGTTGTACCAGCGGTTGGAGGGGCCGGCGCAGGTGGTGGAACCGCTGCCCAGCACATCCTTGAAAAGATTGGCCTCCAGCTTGGCGGTGGTCAGCTTCGGCTCGGTGAGAAGCAGGGGGACGGACACCGTCTCTCCCTCCCCGGCCGCATCCAGCACAGCCTGGGCCTGGGCCGTGTCGAAGTCCACTCCGGTGACCGAGGGGACGATCTCACGCGTCTCCTTGTCTAAGTAGGCATCGGCAGGTTCGGCGGCGACCTCGGACCGGATGGCGTCAAAGTCGGGGGCGGCGGGGGGCGCGGTGGTCACCTGGGCCTCGATGGGGGCATAGGAGGCCGGCTCGTCATTGGACACCAGATGGCCCAGCCGCTCGGCCAGGGCATCGGTGAGGGCGGCTACGTCAATGGTGCGGCCGGTGACCCCCTTGTGGAGCACCAGCTCGGTGTCGGTGACCTCCCAGGTGGTCTGGGCCTCCGGGTCGGAGCACTCCTCCACCGCCCGGGTTACCGCGTCCGGCGTGCCGGTCAGTGTCACGGGGACGGAGTAGCGGTTGCCGTGCATCACGGCGGCGAGATACCACCCGCCCCGGGTGAAAAAGCTGCCGGCCTGGTCGGTCAGAGCGGCGTCCACTGCGGCAGCGGCGTCCACGGAGACAGAGGGATCGTCACCGTTCACCGCATAGCTTTGGCCCGCACAGGTGAATTCGGCCCGGCTGTCCGCCAGCAGGCCGGGCAGGGCGCCCTCCAGGGCGGCGGCAGCCCCTTCCCGGGACTGGCCGCTCACGTCCACCCCGGCAATGGAGGTGTTGGGCAGGAAAGCGCTGCTGCCCGCATAGGCGCAAAGCCCTACATATCCACCCGCTAGTGCCAGGACCAGAACGAGGACAACGGCCAGGGCGATTTTTCCGCCCCGGGGCATGCCCGGTCCCCTTGCGACCCTCTTTCCATCCTGATTTTCCATCTTCATCAACTCCAAAACATCACAGAGGATGTAAAATACGACTACTATTATAGGACTTCGTCCCGGGAAAAGCAATTACAGAACGGTTACATAGCACTTCCGGCGGAAAGCGCTTTACATGCCCCGGATTTCGCAGTATGATAGAGAGGCTTCAGCGGGGCGCAATCTAATCTTTCATCTTTTTTAAAGAACTTATCCAGCGAAACTTTAACACTTCTGTGATAGAATAACAGACAGAACACGCGGCAGTAACAGGAGGGCGGTGCCCATGGCAAGCTATCGAAATGAAAATCGACCGGATTCGGGGGACCTGCTCTCCTGGATCATTACCATCGTATTGCTGGTCAGCCCGGTCTGGCCCATCGGCCTTATTCTGCTGCTCCGAAAGCTGACCGGAGGTTCCAGGCGCAGAGCCTCCCGCCACCCTTATGATATCCAGCGGGAGGGAGGCCCTGTCCCCGGCACGCAGGGAATGCCCGGCGCCCAGCGGCAGACGCCTCCGGTGGGGCGGCAGCATGTGGGCCGCAGCCCCCGGCAGGGCAGGCCGGTGAACCTGGACCGGGGCAAGGGCCTGACCGTATGGGGAATTGTGTTGACCGTGATCTTCGGCATCGCACTCACCGGATTCCCGGCGGTGGCCATGAGCGGCGGCTTCCTCTCCGCCCTGGCGGTGATGTCCCCGGTGATCGGCTTCTTCGGCGGCGGCCTGGCCATGATCTGGGCGGGTACCCAGCGCACTAAGAAGGCCAAGCGCTTCCGCAAGTACCTGGCCCTCATCGGCAGGCGGGAGAGCATCTCCATCACCACCCTGGCCCAGGCCATGCCGGTGTCGGTGCACAAGGCCTGTGACGATCTCCAGGATATGCTGGACAGCGGTATTTTAGAGACGGGCTATCTGGATATGTCCACCGGCCGTCTGATCCTCAGTGACGAGGGCCTTCAGGAAGAGGCGCCCCCTGCCCCCGAGCCCGACGAGCCGGAGCCGGAGGAGGACGTGCTGGACATGAACGACGATGACGCGGTGCTGGGGGAAATCCGCCGACTCAACGACGATATCGACGATCCGGTCATGAGCCAGAAGATCGACCGCATCGGAGAGATCACCGGCAAGATCTTTGCCTATCAGAAGCAGAGCCCCAACCGGGCGGGCCAGCTGCGCAGCTTTTTAAGCTACTATCTGCCTACGACCCTCAAAATCCTCCGGGCCTACGCCCGTATGGAGGAGCAGGGCGTGGAGGGAGAGAATATCCGCTCGGCTAAGGCCCGCATCGAGGGCATGATGGACAAGGTGGTGGAGGGCTTCGAGAAGCAGCTTGACAAGCTCTTCCAGGACGACGCCATGGATATCGCCACCGACGTGCAGGTGCTGGAGCGCATGCTGGAGAAGGACGGCCTCTCCGGCGGCGGCATGACCCTGGGCGGTTAGGTGAATACGCACAGGAGGCCCCTGCCAGCGGCAGGGGCCTCCTGTATGCGGCCTTTTTGGAATGATAGGGGGCATCCGAACAGGGATGCCCCCTATCATCATTGGAATCAGGATTCCATGTGCCGGCCCAGGAACCCGGCGATGGTCTGGGCCAGCTTATAGTCGGTTTCACTGCTGGCCAATTCGCCCTCCGTGCCCACAAAGAGCACACAGCCCAGTACATCGCCCTCGGATAGAATGGGGGCGGCGCAGGCCACAAGATACTTGCTCCCGTCGTCGCTTACAGGCACCGCCTTGTCGCCTGCCTGGTACTGATAAATCTGGCGGCCCTCCATAATCTGCTCCAGCTCAGAGGAGATCCGCTTGTCCGTCAGCTCCCGGCGGGCCAGGCCCGCCACGGCGATGCAGGCATCCCGGTCGGTGATCACGGCGATCTCGCCGGTGGTCTTGTTCAGAGTCTCGCACATCTGGCCGGCGAAGTCGCCCAGGCCGCCCATCAGGGAATACTTTTTGAAGATGACGCCGCCGTCCTTGTCGGTATAGATCTCCAGGGGGTCGCCCTCGCGGATACGCATGGTTCTGCGGATTTCCTTGGGAATGACCACGCGCCCGAGATCGTCGATACGGCGCACGATACCAGTCGCTTTCATCTATAAACTCCTCCTGCGGTTGTAGTTACAGCCCTTATTATCCGCAGGTTTCTTTTGCCTATGCGGCGCAGCCAGTGGTTTCATTTGGAAAGAAAACGCGGACATTGACAGCCGGAGGGGAGGCGCTTACAATAAAACCGACACAGATAGAACAAACGCGAGAGGGGAGAGGAAAATGACAACCGACATGCTGCGCTGCGCCCTGCGGGGGGTAGCGGCCTACCGGCCTGTTGTGGATGAGCCAGTGATGCGCTTGGCGCTGGGGGTACTGGATAAGCTGTCCGCCGGGGACGGCAGCGGGGCCGTGGAGGACTACGCCCGGCTGTTCTATGCCCTGCGGAGCGCGGGGAGCCGGAGCCTGGGGGAATGGCTGGACGGCCGGCTCCGGGATCGGGAATCCCCCTATGCCGCTCTGGCGGAGCGGGGCGGGGAGGACCCCGCCCTGGAGGCGGCCGCCCGGCGGGATATTGAGACGTTCACCCTGCTGGCGGAGCTGGACTGGGACCAGGTGCTCGCTGAGGTGGGGGGGAAAGCGCCGCGGGAGTATGGGCCGGTGCTGGCCAACCTGCCCCGGTGGCGGGGGAGCAGCCCGTTTTCTTTTGCGGAGCTGACGGAGTTCTACCGGGCCAACGGCGCGGGGCTCTTTGCCCGGCACCGGGCTTTCCTGTGGGAAGATGGGGCGCTCTGCCCGGTGGAGCAACCCGACTGTCCCGGCGCGGACGAGATGCTGGGCTATGAGCTCCAGCGGAACCGGGTCATCGCCAATACCAGGGCCATGCTGGAGGGCAACCTGGTGAACAATGTACTCCTGTATGGCGACAGCGGCACCGGCAAGTCCGCCACGGTGAAGAACCTGCTCACCCTGCCCGGCTTTGAGGCCCTGCGCCTCATCGAGGTGCAGAAGGAGGGGCTGGCTGATCTGCCCCGGCTCATCCGTACCCTGGGCGGGCGGCGGCTGAAATTCATCCTGTTCATCGATGATCTGGCCTTTGATCAGGACGACAAGACCTACTCCGCCCTCAAGACCATCCTGGAGGGCGGCTTAGAGCGACGGCCCGCGAACGTAGCAGTCTATGCCACCTCCAACCGCCGGCGGCTGGTGCGGCAGACCTTCTCTGACCGGGCGGGGGACGAGGTGGACGCCAGTGAGACCATTCAGGAGAAGACCTCCCTGTCCGACCGCTTCGGCCTGCGCATACCCTACTTGGCGCTGAATCAGGCGGAGTTCCTGGAGCTGGTGGAGGGGATGGCGGAGCAGGCGGGGATTGCCTTGGACCGGGATAGTCTTCGTGCCGAGGCGGTCAAGTGGGAGATGCGCAACCCGGGCCGGACGCCGCGAACGGCGAAACAGTTTATTGCCAGCCTGAGCCTGTGACCGGGTGCCCGCATCTCCCACGGGCGCGGAAGCGCCCCGCCGCCCCGCGGCGTACAAGCGTTTTGCCGGAGGCAAAACCTTGGTTGAGGCGAATTGACTTCGCCTCAAGAGAATGGAAAAAAGGGGCCCCCGCGGGAGGGAACCTCCCGTGGGGTGAGATGCGCAGCCCGGGCCGGACGCCGCGAACGGCGAAACAGTTCATCGCCAGCCTGAGCCTGTGACCAGGTGTCCCGCATCTCCCACGGGCGTGAAAGCGCCCCGCCGCCCTGCGGCGCACAAGCGTTTTGCCGGAGGCAAAACCTTGGTTGAGGCGAATTAGCTTCGCCTCAACCGAATGGAAAAAAGGGGCCCCCTCGGGAGGGAACCTCCCGTGGGGTGAGATGCGCAGCCCGGGCCGGATGCCGCGAACCGCCAAGCAGTTTATCGCCAGCCTGAGCGTGCGGAGAGGGCAGATATAGAAAACAGGCCGCCCCATGGGGCGGCCTGCGCGGTTTGAAGCGGGTCAATCGTCAAATTGCAGCAGCTTGTAGGGCGGAATCTCCAGCGCCTCCGCGATGAGGAAAAGGGTGCTCAGGGAAATGCCCACTGCCATGCCGGGGGCCTCAACCTGGGAGAGAAAGCCGGGGCTGATTCCTGCGCGCTCGGCCAACTGCTCCTGGCTCAGCCCCCGCAGCTTTCGGAAGTAGGAGATGCGGATGCCGATGGCGATATAGTGATCCCGAAACCGGGCGTTGTGCTCCTCTTTTTTCATTGCGTCTCACCCTTATGTAAGGGTATCATCTTGACAGATAGATTATTACATGCTAAAACATAGATATTACTAGTCTAAAACTAGTATAACTGCGTGTATAGCAGAGGCAGACACCCACTGCCGCAAATTGCGGTTGACGGCGGGGCCGGGCTGTGGTACAGTACATGTGGAAAGCAAGCTTTACAATTCGACGAGAGGAGCACATGACATGAAGCACAATCGGATGCGCCGGCTGCTGGCCGGCGTCACGGCGGCGGCCCTGCTGGCCGCGCCCGCGCTGGCGGCGGAAGATACCGCTCCGGCCCCTCAGATGCCCGACGCCTGGGCGGTGGGAGAGCTGGCGGACAGCTACGCCATGGGGCTGGTGGACGACAACTACACTACGTACATTCAGAGCACCATCACCAACGAGCAGCTCTCGGCCATGACCGGCATCGTGGCCGACAAGCTGGCCCTGCTGGAGCTGCCCCAGCGGGCGGCGGACACCGAAGGACTGGTGGTGGACACCACCCGCGGCGGCGTGATGAACGCGCTGTACCAGGAGGCGGCCGCCTACGACATCGACGGCGTGGAGGAGGGGGCCGCGGCCTTCCTCATCGGCCTGGGCGTGGTCAGGGGCGATCAGGCCGGCGGACTGAACGAAGACCGGCCCTGCACCTATCAGGAGGCTATGGTCATGGCCGAGCGGCTGATCCTGGCCCTCTATGACGCCAACGACGCCGGCTCCAGAGGTCTGCTGTGGAAGGCCGTCAACGGGGACAACACCCTCTACCTGCTGGGCACCATCCACATGGACCGCAGCAACGTCTATCCCCTGCATAAGTCGGTGCGGGACGCCCTGGACGCCTCCCAGGTGGTGAGCTTCGAGCTGGATCTCAACGACCAGGAGGGCATGGCCCTGCTGGCCCAGCTCCAGGTCTACTCCGATGGCACCACCCTGGCCGACCACATCAGCCCGGAGCTGTACGCACGGGTGCAGGCGGCGGCGGTGAGCCTGGGCATGGAGCCCAACGGCTTTGACGCATATAAGCCCTGGGCCCTGGCCTCCACCTTCGGCGTCCTGAGCCTCCAGGACGACACCACCGGGGCCAACGCCATGGCCATTGATGTGTATATCAACGCCTACGCGGTGAACGCGGGCAAGACCATCGACTCCGTGGAGACCTACGCCTTCCAGGGCGGCATCTTCGACGGCCTGTCCGCCGAGTACCAGGAGGCCTATCTGGACGCCAGCCTAGCCGGGTACGAGGGGATGCTCAAGGGCGAGGCGGCCGACGAGGCGGCCCAGGCGCTGGCCCAGGCCCAGCAGGAGCAGATTGCCGCCATGTTCGACGCCTGGAAGGACCGGGACCCCGATGCCCTGGCGGAGGTCTACGACAAAGAGGCCATCCTCAACAGCGATGACGAGCTCAACTCCAAGCTGTTCACCGAGCGGGACCCCGGCATGATTGCCGCAGCGGCGGAGTATCTGGAGACCGAGGGGGAGAATACGTTCTTCCTGGCCGTGGGTGCGGGCCACATGGTGGATCCGGGCGGCATTGTGTCCGGCCTGAAGGAGCTGGGCTACACCGTAGAGCTGGTACCCTGAATACCCGAATAAAAGATATGGGCCGCCGCACGCAACGGGTGCGGCGGTTGAGGCTACCAATAAACCCTCCTGCCAAAGGCTTCGGAGGGAAGGATAGTGTGAAAGGGAACCGTCAGGGTTCCCTTTCACGTTTGATGAAACGACTTTTTGAAGCTCCTTTAGAGCTTCAAAAAGTCCGGCAGCCTGTTGAAAAGTCTTTTTCGACAGGCTGGGCCGCCGCACGCAACGGGTGCGGCGGCTTTTCTGTGCCGGGGCGAAAACTTCTGATTGCTTTCTACAGGGGCGGATGATAGGATAAAGGAAGAATATGAAAACCGGAGGGGCTGCCATGATTTTCAAGGGCAACTTTTTATACACTCCCGCGCTGGGCGAGCTGACCGTGCGGGAGGGGGAGTACCTGGTGGTAGAGGGGGAGAAGTGCGCCGACTTTTACCGGGCGCTCCCCCAGGAGTACGCCGGGCAGCCGGTGACCGACTTCGGCCGGGCGCTGGTGCTCCCCGCCTTCTGCGACCTCCACCTCCACGCCCCCCAGATGGTGAACCGGGGCGTGGGCTACGACCAGGAGCTGCTGCCCTGGCTGGAGACCTACACCTTCCCGGTGGAGGCCCGCTACGGCGACGCGGACTTTGCCGAGGCGGCGTGGAAGCGGTTCCTCAACCGGATGTGGGCCAACGGCACCCTGCGCTTTTCCGCCTTTGCCACCATCCACAAGGAGGCCGCCTGGCGGCTGATGGAGCTGACCGAGCGGGCGGGGCTGTCCGCCCTCATCGGCAAGGTGAACATGGACCGCAATGCCCCGGACAGTCTGCGGGAGGACACCGACGCCTCCCTGGCGGACACGGAGGAGCTCATCTGCCGCAGCCGGGCGGAGCTGAAGCACGTGGGGTATATCCTGACCCCCCGCTTCGTCCCCTCCACCACCGCCCGGCTCATGGACGGCCTGGGGCGGCTGGGGGAGCGGTACGGGCTGCCCGTCCAGTCCCACCTGTCGGAGAACCGGAGCGAGATCGCCTGGGTGGGCCAGCTCCATCCGGAGTGCGCCAGCTACACCGAGGTGTACCGGGACTACGGCCTGCTCCGCCGGGGGTGCACCATCATGGCCCACGCCGTCCACCTCACCGGGCGGGAGGAGGCCATTCTCCGGGAGGGGGGGGTCACCCTGGCCCACTGCGCCCAGTCCAACACCAACCTGTCCAGCGGCGTCATGCCCCTGCGCCGCAGCCTGTCGGAGGGGCTGCGCTGCTGCGTGGCCAGCGATGTGGCCGGCGGCCACGCCGCCGCCATGAACCGGCATGTGGCGGCCACGGTGGGGCTGTCCAAGCTCCGGGCCCTGGACCACCCGGAGGAGCGGCCCCTCTCCCTGCCGGAGGCCCTCTACCTGGCCACCAAGGGGCCGGGGGAATTCTTCGGGAAGGTGGGTTCCTTTGAGCCGGGGTATGACTTCGACGCCCTGGTGGTGGATGTGGATGAGCTGGACGGCCGCCTGTCCCGCACCCCCTTTGAGAAGCTGGAGCAGTTCCTCTACGACGGGGACGACCGGGACATTCTGGCCCGCTACAGCCGGGGCTCCCTGGTGGAAAAGCCCTTTACGGAATAACGGAATAAAAGACCGCCCCGGAGCGCGTGCGCTCCGGGGCTGCTTTTTCCGCGGAGGAGGGCGGGGGAGAGTCCCGGCGCTTTTTCTTTACTTCCGATGGGAAACGTGCTAAAATACCCCCGACTGGTTTCCAAACCCGGTCCAAGCGCGGCCACGGCCGCGTTCGTTCGGTGGGACTCACCGCCGTTCTCTAAAGACTAAAATGGAGGTATGATCACACATGCGCAAATCCAACATCCAACAGCTCACCCTGGCCGCGATGGTGGCCGCCGTCTACTTCGTCCTGTGCTACTTCGGCAACATCTTTCAGCTCACCTTCGGACCGGTTCAGGTCCGCTTGGGGGAGGCGCTGACCGTGCTGCCCTTCCTGTTCCCTGCCGCCGCGCCGGGGCTGGCACTGGGCTGCCTGCTGACCAATATTCTCTCCCCCTATGGTCCCATCGACATGATTGTGGGCACCTTGGCCACCGCCATCGCAGCTTTCCTCTCCATCAAGATGCCCCGTTGGTATCTGGCCGCCCTGCCCCCCATTGTGGTGAACGCCCTGCTGCTGCCGCCCATGTGGGCTTGGGCGGAGGCAGGGGCTATCAACGGCGCTTTCTGGGCGGCGTATGGACTGAACCTGTGGACCTTTGTGGCAGGGGAGGCTGTGGCCTGCTATGTGCTGGGCACGATTCTCCTGAAGGCCCTGCCCAGGGTTCGGTATTTCCGCCCCATGATTCCCACCGCACATCTGCAATAACGGCGGGCGGCGTTCCGCCCGCTCTGCTGGAGGTTTTTTGTTATGAAAGTTCGTAAGGCCGTCATCCCCGCCGCAGGGCTGGGAACCCGGATGCTCCCCGCCACCAAGACCGTTCCCAAGGAGATGCTTCCCATGGTGGACAAGCCGGTGATCCAGTACATCATCGAGGAGGCGGTGGCCGCCGGAATTGAGGACATTCTGATCGTCACCAACCGGGCCAAGTCCGCCATGGACGATTACTTCGACTACTACCCCGAGCTGGAGACCCGCCTGCTCCAGTCGGGCAAGGAGTCCGAGCTGGTGGAGGTGCGCCGGGCCGCCGACCTGGCCAACATCTTCTACGTGCGCCAGAAGGAGACGAAGGGCCTGGGCCACGCCATCGGCCGCGCCCGCCGTTTCGTGGGGGACGAGCCCTTCGCCGTGCTGCTGGGCGACGACATCATGCGGGCCAAAAAGCCGGTGACTCTCCAACTGGTGGAGGCCGCCGAGAAGTACGGCGCGTCCGCCCTGGGGGTGCAGGAGGTGGCTACTGAGGCTATCTCCCGCTACTCCTCCGTCAAGGTCTCCCCCCTGGAGGAGCGCATCTTCGACGTGTCCGACATGAACGAGAAGCCCACCCCCGAGCAGAGGCTCTCCAACTACGCCATCCTGGGCCGCTATGTGCTGACTCCGGAGATCTTCGATATTCTGGAGAACGTCAAGCCTGGTTACGGCGGGGAGATTCAGCTCACCGACGGCCTGCGGGAGCTGTGCCGGAGAAGCCGCATGGTGGCCGTGGACTTTGAGGGCCGCCGGTATGACACTGGCAACCTCTGCGGCTTCCTGGAGGCCACCATCGACTTCGCCCTGGATCACCCGGCCACCGGTGCGTGGCTCAAGGGCTTCCTGAAGGAGAAGGCCGAGACGCTGCGCCAGGAGCGCTGACAAAAGAACAAAAGAAACGCGGCGCCCCAGGCATTGCCTGGGGCGCCGCAGACGGGCGAAAAACCTTCCAGGAAGGAAAGCCTCGCAGGAATAACATGAAAATCAGTCATTTCCGCGCAAGATGAGCCGACTTTTCCGTCGAGAATCAAGGTTCATCTTGCGCGCATCTCCCTCGAAAAAGTGGCTCTTGCCGCTTTTCCGACAAGCAGAACCCCTCCGGCTTAGCCGGAGGGGTTGATTTATTCCGGGGCGGGGGACTCAGCGGCCCACCTCGATGCCGGCCAGATAGGCGCTGCGGGTGGCCTGATCCACCTTGCCGGGCTGGATGGCGTCGCCGATGACCCAGGTCTTGAGTCCGGCGGCCTCGGCGGCGGCCTTCAGGGGGGCGATGTCCACGCTCTTCATGCCCAGGGCAAAGAGGACGGTGTCGGCCTCCAGGGTCTGGACGCCGCCGGCGTTTTCCACCTTCACGCCGGTGGGGGTGATCTCCAGGCAGCGGGTCTTGGGCAGCATGGCCATGCCGCATTTCTCCATCTCCCAGATCAGGGCCTCCCGGTACATGCCGAAGGACTCGTTGGCCAGCCGGCCCAGCAGCTCCACCACGGTGACCTCGTGGCCGGTCTTCTGGAGGAAGAGGCCGGCCTCGCAGCCCACCAGGCCGCCGCCCACCATAACAATCTTGTGGCCGGGCTTGACCTTGCCGTCGTACATGTCCATGGCCTTGTGGGCGTGCCCGATGCCGGGCACCGGGGGACAGGAGGGCAGGGAGCCGGTAGCAAAGATGACGCCGTCGGCGCCGAAGGAGGTGATGTTCTCCGGCGTGATCACGGTGTTGAGCCGCACGTCGATGTCACGGCGCTCCACCTCACGCACCAGCAGGTTCTTGAAGTTCATCAGGTCGGGCTTGTCGGTGTCCACGTCGGTGAACCGCAGCAAACCGCCCAGGCAGGGGCCCTGCTCGGCCAGGATGACCTTCTGACCCCGGTCGCAGGCGGTGATGGCGGCCTGCATGCCGGCCGCGCCGCCGCCCACGATGAGTACGGTCTCCTGCTTAGAGGCGGGGGCCAGGGTGTCGGGATCGAAGGGCAGGTGGGCCAGGGGGTTGATGGTGCAGTGGCCCACGTAGAGGGCCAGCTCCTCGCTGGTAAAGGGCAGGTCGTCATAGCCCTCCTCGGGGGAGCCGGGGAAGCACTTGTAGCAGCGCAGGCAGCGGCGGATCTGATCCTCATGGCCGCTCCTGGCCTTGTTGGCAAACTCGGGGTCGGCCAGCATCTGGCGGCCCAGAATGGCAAAGTCGATCTTGCCCTCGGCAATGGCCTGCTCGCACAGCTCGGGGGAGTTGATGCCGCCCACGGCGCCCACGGGCAGTTTGGTGTACGTCTTGATGATGGCGGCGTTGTCGATGTTCAGACCGTGGGGGTGGAACATGGAGCTCTCGGTACCCGACTTGACCGACTCCTCATAGATGCCGCAGGTCACGTGGACGGAGGTGATGTAGGGCTCGGCCATGGCGACGAACGCGCCGGTCTCCTCGGGGGTGATGCCGCCGGGCTGGTGGTCGGTGCCGTCGATGCGCAGTTCCACCAGGAAGTCGGGGCCCACCGCCTCCCGGACGGCCTTCAGAATCTGGAGGGGGAAGCGGGCGCGGTTCTCCAGAGAGCCGCCGTAGCTGTCGGTGCGGGTGTTCATCAGGGGGGAGAGAAACTGGGTGAAGAGGAAGCCGTGGCCGCCGTGGATGAGCACGCCGTCAAAGCCCGCCTTCTGCATGTAGGTGGCGGAGACGGCGAAGTCGCGGGCGATGCGGGGCATGTCGTCCTCGTTCATGGGGCGGACCTTCACGCCGGCCAGGTTGGTGGTCTCGATGGGGCCGATGGCCTCCTGCCCGGGGCCGAAGGGCACCTTCTCCTTGCCGCAGTGGACCAGCTCGGCCAGAGCGACAGCGCCGTGGCGCTTGATGCGGCGGGCGTACTCGCCCACGGCGTCGAAGGTCTCGGGATCCTCCTCGGGCTTGGCGAAGTCAAAGGGACGGAAGCCGGGGATACGGACGGCGTCGGTGAAGTTGACGTCGGTCTCGCCCACGATGACGCAGCCGTTGCCGCCCTTGGCGCTGGCCTCCAGCTTGCGGTAGGTGAAGTCCCGGGCGTCCGGGTTCTGAACAATGAGGCCGAAGGCCATGGGGGCGCTGACGATGCGGTTGCGGTAGGTCACCTTGCCCACCTGCATGGGGGAAAACAGATGCTCGAATTTCATGACAATCAGACTCCTTTCTTAGATGCCGGGGAACTGGATGCTCTGGTACTTGGGCAGGCGCTCGGCCACCAGCTGGCGCTTGGCCGGATCCATGAAGAAGCCGCCCTGGGTCTCGGCGATCTCGTCGCAGTGAACCCCGCGGCCCTCCTCGGTGGTGCGGTCACGCTCCAGCCCGTTCTCGGCGATGACAAATTTCCAGCGCCCGTCCTCGGTCTGCTCCAGGGTGCCGCCCGCGCCGCACACCACGCACTCGATGGGGTACTGCAGCCCCTTCCACTGGGGCTCGCCCAGGCACAGGGCGTTGGAGTGGCAGTTGGGGCACCAGCCGTAGTCCGGGTCGCCCAGCCACTTGCGCTCGGCGGGGGGCGTGTTGAGGGCCTTCATCACGTTCAGGCCCATCTCCCGGACCCGGGCCACCTTCTCCTCGTAGAGAAGCACCTGGGCGGGGGCGGGAACCTGAGTGGCCATGTACATGTCCACAATCTTGAAGCTGTTGGTAAAGGTGGTGGCCTGCATGCACTCCAGGGCCATGGACTGCCAGGAGCGGGTGGAGCCGCCCACGGCGATGAGCGCGCCCACCCGGTCCCGGGGTGCGATGGCGCCGATCTTGGTCAGGAAGGCCGACTCATAGGCCAGGTTGCGGTGCATGAACTTCAAAAACAGGGAGGAGGGCATCAGATCATAGGTGGGGGCGGAGAAGATCACCGCATCCTGCTCCAGCATCACATCCATGATTTTCTGCTTGTCGTCCTTGTCCGCCAGGGAACAGCCGGTGTTCTTCCCCATGGACATGCCCATGGTACAGGCGGTGCAGCCGTTGCAGTCCAGGAGCTCGTAATCCTTCAGGTTGATCATGCGGACCTCGGCCCCCTGCTCCCGGCAGGCCAGAAGAGCCTCCTTGAGCAGGATTTCACAGTTGCTGTCCTTGCGTCCGGCGGTCACGCCCATTACTTGAAACGCCACGCGCATCACTCCTCTTTTATAATCGGGCAAATTGTATCACTCCGGGCGAAAAAAGTGAAATTCACGTTTTTTCCAGGATTGATAAAAAAGCGTTATCAATTTATAATACGAGCAGGGAGAGGAGGGAGCGCAATGAACACCGAGCAGCTTCGCTATTTCGTGTCGGTGGCCCGTTACCGGAACTTTACCGAGACGGCGCGGGAATTCTATGTGACGCAGCCCGCCGTGACCCATCAGATCTCCGCCCTGGAGCGGGAGGTGGGCGCACGCCTGTTTCTGCGCACCACGAGGAACGTGTCGCTCACCCGGGCCGGGGAGCTCTTCCTGGAGGACGCCAAGCGCATCCTGGACCAGGAGGAGCGGGCCCTGGGCCGCCTGCGCCAGCTGGAGTCCTCAGGATGTTGGGAGCTGCGCATCGGCTACCTCAATTCCCCCTCCCGCCACTTTTTGCCCCGGCTGATCGCCGCCTATCGGGAGGCGTATCCCCAGGTCCGCGTGGAGCTCATCCGGCGGGACGCCACCGGCATCCAGGCGGGCATCGACGCGGCGGCTTATGATGTGAGCTTCTCGGTGCTCTCCGACTTGAAGGGGATGAACGGCTACGCCTGCCGCAAGCTGGGGGCCGACTTCTACTGCCTGGTGTGCCCCCGGGACCACCCCTGCCTGGACAACGCCGTGATCGACTACGCCAAGCTGGCCACGGAGCACTTTGCCTGCCTGTCCCACACCGGCGGGGCCTATATGTACAAGCAGTTTCTCCAGATCTGCCGGGGCCTGGGCTTCACCCCGGCGTCGGTCACCGAGTACCCCGCCCTGGAGGATGTGATCTTTGCCGTGGAGTGCGGCCAGGCCATCGCCATTCTCCCCTTCCGGATCCGGGAGTACATGCACACCACCGGCCTGGCCTTCGTCCCGCTGGAGGGGCATGGACAGACCATCGAGCTGGGGGTGGCGTGGCGGGAACCCAGCGACAATCCGGCCGTGGAGTGGTTTATGGCCCTGGTCAACCGCTGGCTTCTGGAGCATCCGGAGCTGTTTTAACGCAGACGCAAAAAAGTACCGTCAGGCGGCAGCGCCTGACGGTACTTTCGGGTACGGAGCGGTTTGCGAAAGGAATTAGTCGTAGATGCTGTCCACGTCCCAGTCGGTGATGACGCCGGTGGCGGCGTTGATGTCGCACTCATACTCCATGGTGCCCGAGACCATCTTGATCCCATAGATATAGCGGCCGTCGTCCCAGTCCAGGTGGCAGCGTACCACGGAGGCGCCGGAGGGGGCTTTTGCCAAAGCGATCTCCTTGGCCTTGGCCTCGCTGATCAGATTGTTGGTGGAGGTGCCAGGGGTGGAAGGGTTGGCGGCGTTGTTTCCGGGATTCCACAGGGAGAAATCATCCCAGTCATGGTCATAGGAGCGAATGGCGCCTGTCGTGGCGTCGATGCTGTAATCGTACTCCGTGTTCCCGGCGTAGAATTCCACCTCGTACTCGGTGCGGCCGTCGTCCCAGTCCAGTCCGGCCTTCACGAAGATGGCGTCGGCGGCCTTCACGCCGGCGTGGTTCAGGGCGATCTCCTTGGCCTTGTCCACGGAGATGTAGTTGGAGGCGGAGGGGGTGGAGGCGATATAGCGGTCGGGGGTGGTGAGGACGGCGGTATAGTTGGCGGAGTCAAAGTCCACCTTCAGGCCGGCGGCCTCACAGATGGCGCGGACGGGGGCGTAGGTGGTGCCGTTATAAGAGAACAGGGGGACATCCCTGCCCTTGGCGTCCTTGGGGGAGAAGACCGCACCGTTGAGGGTGATGCGGATGTTGTCATCCACGGTGATGGTGCGGCTGGCCGCCATGGCCGACACACCCAGGCCCACCGTCAAGGCAGCCACCAGAATACCACTGCAAAAGCCTTTTCCAAAACCCTTTTTCATCATCAAAACTCCTTTATCCTGTCAAATCTGCGGCGGGGTTTCCCGCCCGTTCTGACAGTAAAATGAAGCAGAGGGGCCGTTTATTGCACGGAAGCCAAAAAATATTATTTTTTTGGAAAGGCTTGACTTTTTCGCTGATTCCTATATAATAATATAGCTTGTTTCAAAAAACAGGCCATCCTTGCCCCCGCACAAGGGCGGGGGCCATACGTCCATAAGGAGGTGCAAAGAAAATGGCAAAACTGAGCGGAAACTACGAGGTGGTCTTTATCCTCAATCCCAACCTGGATGAGGAGGCCACCGCTGCCATGGTGGCCAAGTTCAAGACCCTGGTGGAGCAGAACGGCACCCTGGCTGAGGTTGAGGAGTGGGGCAAGCGCCACCTGGCCTATCCCATCAACGACCTGACCGAGGGCTACTACGTGCTGATGACCTTCAGCGCTAAGCCCGAGTTCCCCCGTGAGCTGGATCGTATCCTGCGGATCACCGACGGCGTGATGCGTTCCCTGATCGTCTGCAAGGACGAGAAGTAAGAAGGGAGCGGCAGACATGCTGAACCGGATTATTCTCATGGGCCGTCTGACCCGTGATCCCGAGCTGCGCCACACCCAGACGGGGACCCCCGTGGCCTCCTTCTCCCTGGCGGTGGACCGGGACTTCAAGGACAAGACCACCGGCGAGAAGTCCACGGACTTCATCGACATCGTGGCCTGGCGTCAGACCGCCGAATTTGTCTCCCGTTTCTTCACCAAGGGCCGCATGGCCGTGGTGGAGGGCCGGCTCCAGCTCCGGGACTGGACCGACCGGGACGGCAACAAGCGCCGCACCGCGGAGGTGATCGCCGACAACGTGTACTTCGGCGACTCCAAGCGGGACGCGGAGGCGGGCGGCTATGCCGCGCCCTCCGGCGGGTTCGGCGCTCCGGCCGGCGGCTACGCGCCGCCTCCCGCCGCGCCCAGCGGCGGCTACTCCGCCCCCATGGGCGGCGGCGATCAGTTCGCCGAGCTCTCTGACGACGACGGGGAGCTGCCCTTCTAACACATTTTGCGCACGACAGTCGGTGCGCAGCAATAAAACAAGACGGGCTGAAGGCCCGTGAAAAAGGAGGTTCCCTGTTATGGCTATGGATAGAGAGCGCCCCCGCGGCCGCAAGCGCCGCAAGGTCTGCACCTTCTGTGTGGACAAGGTGGAGCACATCGACTACAAGGACGCGGTCAAGCTGCGCCGGTTCCTGTCTGAGCGGAGCAAGATCCTGCCCCGCCGCACCACCGGCACCTGCGCCATGCACCAGCGTCAGCTCACTGAGGCCATCAAGCGCGCCCGTCAGATCGCGCTGCTGCCCTTCGTGACCGACTAATTGCAGAAGCAAACGAGAGGCCAGCCCTTCGGGGCTGGCCTCTTGTTGTTTGCATTGGGGAACGGCGGGCGGCCACAAGGGCCGTCCCTCCGGCTGCGCCGGCGACGTAGGGGCGGGTGCCCACACCCGCCCGTCCGCCGTGTTGCCGGAGCTCGCAGGTCTACCCAGCCCCTGCGGCCGGGGCGATGTGGGCAGAAGGTGAATTGCCCCGCAGGGGCAAGAGAAGCCGCCCTTGGGCGTCGCCCCCTACACGACGCCGGGAACGGCGGGCGGCCACAAGGGCCGCCCCTACAAACTGGTAGGGGACTTTGTAGGGGCGGGGTTTATCCCCGCCCGCCTCCTATGTGTTCGCGGGCAGCTCCGGTCCGGCGGCCTCCGGGAAGGAGACCACGGCCTTGAAGAGATCGCCGTCGATGTCCAGGCGGAAGGTGCCGCCCTGGAGCTCGGTGAGGCTGCGGGCGATGGACAGGCCCAGGCCGGAGCCCTCGGTGGTGCGGGACTCCTCCCCCCGGACGAACCGCTCCATGAGCCGCTCGGCGGGGATGTTGAGGGGCTGGCGGGAGATGTTCTTGATGGACAGGACCACCTTGCCCTCCCAGCGGCACACCTCCACATAGATGCGGGTGCCCTCCAGGGCGTACTTGTTGCAGTTGGAGAGCAGGTTGTCGATGACCCGCCACAGGTGGCGGCCGTCGGCCAGGATGGAGCACTCCTCCTCCGGGAAGGCGGGCACCACGGTGAGGCGGCTCTGGGCAAATTTCTCCTCAAACTCCCCCAGGGCCTGCTGGACGAGCTGCACCATGCCCAGCCGGTCCAGGTGCACCGACAGGCTTCCGGTGGACGCCTTGGACGCCTCCACCAGATCCTCCGTCAGCTTCTTGAGGCGCTGGCTCTTGCGGTCCAGCACCTCGATATATTCCTGGGCCTTGGGATTGTCGATGTCCTGCTTTTTCAGCAGATCCACATAGTTGATGATGCTGGTCAGAGGGGTCTTGAGATCGTGGGAGACGTTGGTGATCAGCTCGGCCTTGAAGCGCTCGCTCTGGATGCGCTCGTCCACGGCATTTCCGATGGCGGCGCCCAAATCGTTGAGCTGCCCGGCGTGCCGGGCCAGGTCACTGTACATTTTGTGGGTGTCGATCTTGAAGTCCGGGTCGCCCCCCACGATGCGGCCGGTGCCCTCCCGCACCCGCTTCCATTGGATGGTCCAGCGGCAGAGGCAGTAGAGCACAAAGCCCTGAAACACGGGGATGAGGAAGATGGTCAGCGTGGTGAGCAGGGTGCCGGCCAGGTAGAGCAGAAAGAGCACCACCACCCGGCCCGTCATGGGCCAGCTCCGGGCCGCCGCCCGGCAGCCCCGGGCGATCAGCTTGCACAGCATACAGATGAGGGTATTGCTCCACAGGGTGCGGGTCTTGATGCGGGTGGCCACGGTAAGGCAGAAGGCCAGGACACAGCCCAGAATGGCCACGGTGATGACACACATGCCGACCAGCAGGTCGGTGGCCAGTTGGGATACGTTGAGGCCGAAGGCGATCGCGTCCCCCGCGTTGAGAAGGAGGGCGATGGCCCAAAACGCGCCGAAGGCCAGCAGATCCAGCGGGATGCGGTCGAACCAGTTGCACCTCGGGCGGCTCTCCTCCTTCCGCCAGCCGGCAGCCCGGAGCAGAAACACCAGCAGGAGTATCCCTGCGATGTCCAGCACCAGGGCCAGCACCGCCAGGGCGGGGAGGTAGCTGGCGTACTGCTGGTAGTCCTGGTAGCTGTCCCAGAACTCGTCCTGGACGGTGAGCGGGTCGGTTGCGCCGTATTCCAGGGCCAGCACGGAGGTGGTCACCCGGCTGTCCATCTGCTCGTCATAGTTCCAGGTATAGCCGTCAAAGGTGTAGCCGTATTGGGCGGCGAGCCCGGCATCCTCTGGGGTGACGAGCTGCTTGGTGCCAGCGGCGTCGGGAAGGGCGATATAGAGGAGGTAGTACTGCTCCTTACCGTTCCAGACCACATAATCCTGCTCGCGGGCGGCCCCGTTCTGGGTGAGGGAGAGCTCCTCCTGCTCCACGGCGTGAACGCTCTCGTCCAGGGAGGCCGCCCCCTCCAGGTTGGAGTAGACGAGGGTGCCGGTGTCGTTGCGCCGGATGGCAAAGCGGAAGTTGGTCCGCTCCGGGGAGAGGGCCTCCTCCAGCATGTCCAGCCGCCGCTGGTCCAGGTAGGGCAGGGCGCCGTTCCACTCCTGGTTTTGGAGCAGCCGGGCCAGCTCGTGCACCTGACTGGAGCGGTTATACAGGTCGGAGTAATAGTCGTTGCTGTCGTAATACCCGCTGCCCAGCCACAGGGTATCCCACTGGTAGAGGATAAAGACAGTGGACCAGAAGCCGCCGGCGCCCACGGCCAAGGCCAGAAGGACGGCGGCCGTCTTGGCCGCCAGACTGGTTCGGAATCGTTTCATGGCATTACCTCCTGGAATATGGGCGGGGTGCGGCCGGAGCGAGCGCCCCCTAGACCTTTTCCATCTTGTACCCCAGCCCCCAGACCACCTTGATGTACCGGGGGTTGGCCGGGTCGATCTCCAGCTTCTCCCGCAGGTGGCGGATGTGGACCGCCACCGTGTTTTCCGAGCCGAGAGAGGGGTCGTTCCACACCAGCTCATAGATCTGGCTGGTGGAGAACACCCGGCCGGGGTTCTTCATCAGCAGGAGAAGGATGTTGTACTCGATGGGGGTGAGGCTGACCCCCTCCCCGTCCACGGTGACCGATTTGGCCCCGTCATCCAGCGCGATGCCGCCGTTGGTGAGCAGGGCGGGATTGGCCTCCCCGCCGCCCTGCTTGCCGCCCAGGCTGGTGTAGCGCCGGAGCTGGCTCTTGACCCGTGCGATGACCTCGATGGGATTGAAGGGCTTGGTGATGTAGTCGTCCGCCCCGATGTTCAGCCCCAGGATCTTGTCGCTGTCCTCGCTCTTGGCGGTCAGCAGGATGATGGGCACGTTGCAGCTCTCCCGCAGCTTGGCGGTGGTGCGGATGCCGTCCAGGCCGGGCATCATCACGTCCAGCAGGATCAGATCCACCGGCTCGCGCTCCGCCAGGCGCAGGCACTCCAGCCCGTCGTAGGCCTTCACGGTGGCATAGCCCTCGCTGGTCAGGTAGATGTCCAGGGCCGAGACGATGTCCTTGTCGTCGTCGCAGATCAGGATGGTATTCATACAGTCACCTCAGATTGTAAAGTCAGTATAGCAGACGAAGCTTAAGGGGCGAGGGGGAAAATCTTTAAAAAGCGTTTAAGACCCCGGAACATTTTACCCCAGAACCCGTCTAAAAAGCAAACCATATTATAAAAGGAGGGTGTTCCATGAAGAAACGAAAGCTGCTGGCCCTGTGCCTTGTGCCGGCCCTGCTGGCCGGGTGCGCCGCCCCGGCGGGGGTGACCGACCTGTCCCGGCAGTTCGAGGCGGGCGACCCCGCGCCCCCGGAGGCCGATCCGGCGGCGGACGCCGCCATCGGCAGCCTGGGGGCGGAGCTGCTGCGGGCGGCCCGCGAACCGGGGGAGAACACCCTGCTCTCTCCACTGTCTGTGGCCCTGGCCCTGTCCATGACGGCCAACGGAGCTGCGGAGGACACCCTGGCGGAGTTCGAGGCTCTGCTGGGGGCGGACGTGGAGGCCCTCAATGCCAACGCCGCCTCTCTGCTAGCTGATTACGCCGCCCTGGGGGGCTCCACGGAGTGCTCCATCGCCGACAGCCTGTGGCTGGACGGGCGGCTGGAGGCCAACGAATTATTCCTCTCCCGGTGTACGGCGTTCTATGGGGCACAGCTCTATCAGGCCGATCTGGACACCGACGGGGCCCGCCGGGCGGTGAATAACTGGGTGGGGGAGGTCACCCGCGGGCTGATCCCGGAGGTGCTGGCCGAGACGCCGGCCCCCGAGACCGTCCTGCTGCTGGTCAACGCCCTCTACCTGAAAAACGCCTGGGCCAGCGAATTTGATCCGCTGGACACCCGCCCCGGGGACTTCACAGCCGCTGACGGGAGCGAAGCCGAGACGGATTTCCTCTCCAACGGCCTGCGTGCCGAGCAATACTTCGCCGCGGAGGGGGCCGCCGGGGTGGTGCTCCCCTATGACGACGGGCGGCTGGGCTTCCTGGCCGTGCTCCCCGACGGGGAGCTGGACGCCTGGCTGGAGACGCTGGACGGGGATACCCTGCCCGCCCTGCTGGCGGCCGCGGAGGAGGAGCGGGTGCTTCTCCGGCTGCCCAAGTTCGAGGCGGAGTGGGGCGGAGAGCTGTCCGACGCCCTGGCCGCCATGGGGCTGGAGACCGCCTTCGATTCCGGCCGGGCCGACTTTTCCGCCCTGGGCACCGCGCCGGACGGGCCGCTGTACGTCAGTTCTGTCGTCCACAAGGCCCGCATCGAGGTCAACGAGAAGGGCACCGAGGCCGCGGCGGCTACCGTGGTGGGGGTAGACGGCGCGGCCGCGCCCACAGACTACCGGGAGCTGGTGCTCGACCGGCCCTTCTGCTACGCCGTGGTAGATTTGGAGCGGGGCGTACCGCTGTTTCTGGGTACCTTTGAGCGGCCCTAGCGGGCGGGGATAAACCCCGCCCCTACAATGCCGGAGGAGGGTAAGCCTGCCTGTAGGGGCGGCTCTTGTGGCCGCCCGCCCCTTCGAGCCGGGTGGTGTGCGCAGCCCTGGCGAATACGGGCGGGTGTGGGCACCCGCCCCTACGTTTCCGGCACAGGCACAAACTCGTTCGCCGCCCCTGGCAGTCCGTAGAGGGCGACGCCCCAGGGCGGCTTCTCTTGCCCTGCGGGGCCATTCCCCTTCTGCCTACATCGCTCCGCCCCTACCAAATGGCCCCGTTTTGTGGTATCCTAGGAAAAAAGGAGGCGGTGGACATGGTGCTCTGGCTGGGGGAGGGGGACGCCTATGCCCTGCTGGGGGAGCTTCTGCGGGCGGAGTATGGACTGGGGGTTCTCCCGGCGATGGCGCGGGGGGCGGACGGCAAGCCTTACTTTCCGGGGGAGCCGGAGCTGCACTTCAATGTGAGCCACAGCGGGGGCCTGGCCCTCTGCGGCGCGGGGGAGGCCCCCCTGGGGGTGGACGTGGAGGTGCTGCGCCCCCGCCGCCCCGGGCTGGCGCGGTATGTGTGCTCGGAGGCGGAATCCGCCTGGCTGGAGTGGCAGGGCGGGGACTGGGGGGCGTTTTACACCCTCTGGACGTTGAAGGAGGCCAGGGTCAAATGCACCGGGGAGGGTCTGCGGCGGCCCCCCCGGGACATCGCCGTTCCTCTCCTCCGGCCGGGGGAGACGGGAGAGCTGGATGGGCTGGTCTTTTCCGCCTTTTCCGGCGAAACCTGGCGGGCGGCGGCCTGCTGCCCAACCCCTCAGGGCCCGTTGGAGCTCTTTGTTAGAAATTCTTAATGGCTTTTTAAGAATTCGAGCGAGGTTTTCTAAAGAATCCTCCTTTATACTGATATATGAAAAGGAGGGAACACCGTGAATATTCTGATTCTCACCGGAAAATTCGGCATGGGCCACTGGTCGGCCTCCCAGTCCCTGCGCCAGCAACTGCTGCGGGCGTTCCCCGGGGCGGAGGTGGAGGTGCTGGACTTCGTGGCGGAGGCCATGCCCAACGCCTCGGAGGCCATGTATAAGTGCTTCAACCTGCTGGTGACCCGTGGCAGCGGGCTGTTCAACCTCTACTACAAGCTGACCCAGGATCTGCCCGCCGACGCCCGCCCCCTGTTTGAGACTTTGTTCCTGGACAAACTGGAGGAGCTTGTCGCTGCCCGGCGGCCCGACGCGGTGATCGCCACCCACCCCCTCTGCGCCCGGATGGTGTCCCGCTGGAAGGGGGAGACGGGGAGCGCCCTGCCCCTCATCACCTGCGTCACCGACCTGTCCAGCCATTCCGAGTGGATTCACAAATACACCGACTGCTATCTGGTGGGCTCCAACGACATCCGCAGCCGCCTGGCCGCCAAGGGGGTAGACCGGGACATCATCTGCGTCACCGGCATCCCCGTCCGCTGCGAGTTCAAGCGGCCGGTGCGCCGCCGCCCGGGCCGGGAGCGCAACCTGCTCATCATGGGGGGCGGGCTGGGCCTGCTGCCCAAGCGGGACAGCTTTTATGAGGCGCTGGACGCCCTGCCCGGCGTCCACACCACCATTATCACCGGCAACAACCGCAAGCTCTACGACCGCCTGGCGGGCAAGTATGCCCACATCGAGGTGCTGGGTTTCACCGACCGGGTATACGACTACATGGCCCGGGCGGATCTGGTGCTCACCAAGCCCGGCGGCATTACCCTGTTTGAGACCATCTTCTCCGAGCTGCCCATCCTGGCGTGGGAGCCCTTTCTGGAGCAGGAGAAGAACAACGCCCGCTTCCTGGTGAAGCGGGGCCTTGGCCGCGTAGCGGCCAAGGAGCCCGAGGAGTGCCTGTCCGCCATTCGCGCGCTGATCTACGACGACGAGACGCTGGAGTGGATGGCGGGCAACATGCGGGCCATGAAGGGACAGTTGGAGGAGGAGAGCCTCAACCGCATGCTGGCGGGCCTGGAGGCCGAGAAGGGGGTACGCGTCGGATGAACCGGAAAAAGTCCTTGGTGGGGATCGGCCTGATCGCGGCGCTGATGGCCCTCACCGGCTGGCTGCTGTTCAGGGACCAGCCCGTCACCCGGCTGCTCCACACCCTGGGCCAGCTCAGGCCCGGCTGGCTGCTGCTGGGGCTGGCTCTCATGCTGGCCTTCGTGGGGTGTGAGGCCACGTGCTCCCACCTGATCCTGGGACGGCTGGGCCACCGGGCCCCCCTCCGCCGCTGCCTGGGCTACTCCTTCGTGGGCTTCTATGTCAGCTCCATCACCCCGTCGGCCACCGGCGGACAGCCCGCCCAGATCTACTACATGTCCAGGGACGGCGTGCCCGCCGCCCACGGGGCCCTCAACATGATGCTCATCGCCGTGTGTTATCAGGTGGTGGTCATCGGCTACGCCCTGGCGGTGGCGCTGCTCCGCTTTGATCTGGTGGCCAACCTGGGGGGCGGGCTGGGCCTGCTCCTGCTGTTCGGCGCGGTGGTCAACGGCGCGCTGACGGCGGGGATGCTCTGCCTCATGTTCCTGCCCAATGCGGCCAGCAGGCTCACTGGCGGCGTACTGAGCCTGCTGGTGCGCGTCCGTCTGGTCCGCCACCCGGAGGAGGCCAGGGAGAAGCTGGAGAAGCAGATGGAGGAGTACCGCCGGGGGGCGGACTGCGTCAGGCGCAACCCCGCCCTGGTGCCTGCTCTGCTGGGCCTCACCTTCTGCCAGCTCACCGCCCTGTTTTCCGTCCCGCTGGTGGTGTACCACGCTTTCGGCCTGACCGGCAGCGGGGCGCTGGACATCATCGGCACCCAGGCCCTGGTCACCCTGGCGGTGGCCTCCCTGCCCCTGCCCGGGGCGGTGGGCGCCTCCGAGGGCGGCTTTGTGGCGGCCATGCGGATCTTCTTCGGCGCCGGACTGGTGACCCCGGCGGTGCTGGTCTCCCGGGGCATCAGCTTCTACTCCTTCCTGCTGCTCAGCGGTTGCGTCACGCTGCTGGTGCACCTGCGCACCCGGAACCGGCAGCCTGTGGCGGTGTCCCCCCGGCTCCCTAAGACCGCCCGGGGCACAGTTGTCACCTGAGCGCCGTTTTGCCTCTTGTGCGGCGGCCCGTCCTGCATTATAATGTGAATACGTTTCACGCAGGAGGGGCAAGCTATGAAGTATTTGGGAATTGATCTGGGCGGCACCAACGTGGCCGCCGCCGTGGTGGACAGCGAGGGGACCATCCTGGGCAAGGTGAGCCTGCCCACCCCGAGAGGGGCGGAGGCGGTGGCCGACCAGATGGCCGCGGCCGCCCGCGGGGCGGCGGAGGCCGCCGGCGCGGCGCTGGACGAGGTGGCCTCGGTGGGCATCGGCGCTCCCGGCGCCATTGAGCCGGACACCGGCGTGATCAAATACTGGTCCAATCTGGACTTCACCAATGTGCCCATCACCGCCCTGATGAAGGCGCGGCTGGACAAGGAGATCCTGCTGGAGAACGACGCCAACGCCGCCGCCCTGGGGGAGTACGCCGCGGGCGCTGGCAAGGGCAGCCAGTCCATGGTGGCCATCACCCTGGGCACCGGCGTAGGGGGCGGCGCAATCCTCAACGGGAAGCTCTACACCGGCTTCAATTACGCGGGCATGGAGATCGGCCACTTTGTCATTGAGCACGGTGGGCGGCTGTGCACCTGCGGACGCCGGGGCTGCTTCGAGGCCTACTGCTCCGCCACCGCCCTCATCAAGCGCACCCGCCAGGCGATGGAGGAGGACCGCACCTCCAGGCTGTGGGAGCTGGCGGGGAGTCTGGAGGGGGTCAACGGCCGCACTCCTTTTGACGCCGCCGCCCAGGGCGATCCCGCCGCGGGCAAGGTCATCGACGAGTATGTGGACTACCTGGGCTGCGGGGTGGCCAGCCTGGTCAACATCTTCCAGCCGGAGGTCATCTGCATCGGCGGCGGCCCCTCCGCCCAGGGGGAGACCCTGATGGCCCCGGTGCGCTACATCCTCAACCGGGAGGACTACGCGCGCAACAACCTCCACCGCACCCGGCTGGTACGGGCGGCCCTGGGCAACGACGCGGGCCTCATTGGCGCGGCGCTGCTGCCGCTGTTCCGGTAGAGCTCCAGGGCTGAACTCCGCTCCGGCGCCGCAACGTCAACGGAGGACCTCCCTTACGGCAGGTCCTCCGTTCTTTCGTACCCGGTGCAGGGGCCCTCTTCCGGGGCCGCTGGCTCTGCCCCGCCCTCCTCCGGCGGGAAAAGGAGCAGGGAGAGCCCGAACAGAATGGCCGCCGTGATGGCGATGGCCTGTACCTTGTGCTCCTCCAGCCAGGGACGGTAGGGCTCCAGGGGCGGGACTTTCCCGGCCGCCGCGTAGAGCGCCACCGCAACCACCACGCACAGGGCCAGCCGGGTGACGGTCTGTTGTTTGTCCGGTTTGGTTTCCATAGGCGCCGCCTCCTTCTCTCCATGTATAGCGGGGGACAGGGCCGGGTAGACCAGCAGGCTGCTTCGGATATGAAAAAACGGTAAATTTTGAGGGGGCGTACTTGTCCCACCCGGCGCGATCCACTATACTACAGAGGTATCGGACCGAATTTTGAGGAAATCAGAGGCGGAAGCATGAAACGCAAGCACACAAAGCAGCCGGCCGCGCAGGTCCCGGCCCCCCAGCCCCGGCGGGAGGTGGCCCGGCTCAGCCCCGATCCGGAGCAGGGGCTCACCCTGCACCAGGTAAAAGAGCGGCAGCAGAACGGCTGGGCAAACGACCCGGTGGACTCCCCCACCAAGACGGTGGGGCAGATCGTGCGCGAAAACGTCTTTACCTTCTTCAACTTCATCTTTGTGGTGCTGGCGGCCCTGCTGGTGGCGGTGGGCTCCTTCGACGACATGCTCTTTCTGCTCATCGCCGTGGCCAATACCGGCATTGGCATCGTTCAGCAGCTCCGCTCCAAGCAGACCGTGGACAAGCTCAACCTGCTGGCCGCCCCCCGGGCCAACGTGGTGCGGGAGGGGAACCTGATCTCCGTGCCCGCCGCCCAACTGGTGCGGGACGACGTGGCGGAGCTGGCCTCCGGCGACCAGATCCCCGCCGATGCCACCGTTCTCTCCGGCCAGGTGCAGGTCAACGAGGCCCTCATCACCGGCGAGGCCGACGCCATCACCAAGGCCCCCGGCGACGAGCTGCTCTCCGGCGCCTTCGTGGTGTCCGGCCGCTGCCGGGCCCGGCTGGACCGGGTGGGGGCGGAGTCCTACGCCGCCCGCCTCACCCTGGAGGCCAAGAAGGATGTCACCGTGGGCAAGAGCGAGATGATGTCCTCCCTGGACAAGCTCATCCGCATCATCGGCATCCTGCTCATCCCCATCGGCGTGGCCCTGTTCGTCAAGGAGTTCGTCTTCCTGGAGCGCACCGCCCAGGAGGCGGTGGTGTCCATGGTGGCCGCCCTCATCGGCATGATCCCGGAGGGGCTCTACCTGCTGACCAGCGTGGCCCTGGCGGTGAGCATGATTCGCCTGGCCCAGGGCAAGGTGCTGGCCCAGGATATGAACTGCATCGAGACCCTGGCCCGGGTGGACGTTCTGTGCGTAGACAAGACGGGCACCATCACCGAGCCCCACATGGAGGTAGGGGAGGTGGTGTACCTGGACGAGGAGAAGTACGCCGAGACCGTGGTCACCGAGACCCTCAACGCCTTTTACCAGTCCATGGAGGCGGACAACGACACCGCCCGGGCCATGGCCCAGAAATTCCACGGCAAGTCCCTGTGGCACGCCGCCCAGACCATCCCCTTCACCTCCGCCACCAAGTGGAGCGCGGCGGTGTTCCCCGGCCACGGCGCCTTCGTGGTGGGCGCCCCGGAGTTCATCATGGGGAACCGCTACGCCGATCTGAAGGAGGCGGTGGACCCCTGGTCGGAGAAGGGCTACCGGGTGCTGCTGGTGGCCGAGTACGGCGGGGTGCCCGATCAGAAGGGGCTGGATCCCCGGCGGGTATCCCCCATGGCCCTGGTGGCCCTGTCCAACCGCATCCGCCCGGCGGCCCCCAAGACCTTCCGCTACTTCGCCGAGCAGGGGGTGGCCGTGAAGGTCATCTCCGGCGACAACCCTGTCACCGTCTCCGAGGTGGCCCGCCAGGCGGGCATCGAGGGGGCGGACAAGTACGTGGACGCCGCTACCCTCCGCTCCGATGAGGACATCGCCCGCGCCGTGCGGGAGTACACCGTCTTCGGCCGGGTCACCCCCAACCAGAAGCGCAAGCTGGTGCGCGCCCTCCAGCGGCAGGGCCACACCGTGGCCATGACCGGCGACGGCGTCAACGACGTGCTGGCCCTCAAGGACGCCGACTGCGGCATCGCCATGGCCTCCGGCTCCGACGCCGCCTGCCACGCCGCCCAGCTCGTGCTCCTCAACTCCGACTTCTCCGCCATGCCCAAGGTGGTGGCCGAGGGGCGGCGGGTCATCAACAACATCCAGCGGGCCGCCGCTCTCTATCTGGTGAAGAATATCTTCTCCTTCCTGCTGGCCCTCATCTCCCTGTTCGCCACCTTCCCCTATCCGGTCACCCCCCTCCAGCTCTCCCTGCTCAGCGCCGTCACCATCGGCGTGCCCTCCTTCTTCCTGGCCCTGGAGCCCAACCACAGTCTGGTAAAGGGCAAGTTCCTGTCCAACGTGTTCCGCGCCGCCCTGCCCGGCGGACTCACCGACCTGTTCGTGGTGCTGGGGGTGGAGATTTTCTTCCTCACCTTCGGCTTCAGCGAGGCGGAGCTGTCCACCATGTCGGCGATCCTCCTCATCGTCATCGGTATCATGGTACTCTATGAGGTGTGCAAGCCCTTTGACTGGAAGCGGCGGGTGCTGTGGGGAGCCATGGCGGGCTCCTCGGCGGTGACAATCCTCGGCTTCGGCGGCAGCTTCGGCCTCAGCCCCCTGGGCACGCAGGCCTTCCTGGTGCTGCTGGTGTTCCTGGGCCTGGCCTACTCCATCATGCGCTTCATGTTGGGCCTCTTCGACCAGGGGGAGCGCCTGCTGAACCGTGGGCGCCACCTGCGGAAACGGAGGTAGCGCATGCACATTCGCCCCTATCGCAGCTCCGACTGCCCGGCCCTGGCGGAGCTGTTTTATCAGACGGTTCACACCGTCTGCGCCAGGGACTACAGCCCCGAGCAGCTCGACGCCTGGGCGGACGGCCGGGTGGAGCTGGCCGCCTGGGATGCCTCCTTCCGCGCCCACGACACCCGGGTGGCGGAGGAGGGCGACGCGATCGTCGGCTTTGCCGATCTGGGGCCGGACGGTTACCTGGACCGCCTCTATGTCCACAGGGACTGGCAGGGGAGGGGAGTGGCCTCCGCCCTCTGCGATACCCTCCCCGCCGCCCGCACCACCCACGCGTCCATCACCGCCCTCCCCTTCTTTGAGCGGCGGGGCTGGCGTGTGGTGCGGGAGCAGCAGGTGGAGCGCCGGGGGGTGCTCCTCACCAACTTTGTCATGGAGCGGTCATGCCCGCCCCCTTCCCGCCCTGTGTAGGGCGCGGCATCCCTGACGCGCCGCTTTTGCCGCGTTCCGGCAGGCCCCCGCCGCCGTTTTTCCCCATGCAAGCGGCTCCGCTCTTTTGCGGCTGGGGGCGAAAAGCGGGTTGATTTCCCGGGTGTTTTCCGGTAAAATGAAAGGCGCGGGGCATGGCTCCGCGCTTACTCTTTGGATAAAGGGGGTATTCTTCATGCTGAAGGTACTCTATCTGTTGAATTTCGCAGGCAAGGCGGGAACCGAGCGGTACGTGGAGACCCTGGTGAAGTATCTCTCCACCGACGGGCTGGTGCAGCCCTTCTTCGCCTACAACGAGGGTGGGCTGCTGGTGGAGCGGCTGGAGGCCATGGGCGTGCCCTGCCGCCGGGTGGAGATGCGCCGCCGCTTCGACAAAAAGGCCGCCCGTGAACTGGCGAAGCTCTGCGCCGAGTGGGACATCGATCTGGTCCACTGCCACTATCTGCGGGAGCACTACACCGCCCTGCTGGCCAAGAAGTACAATAAAAAAATTCGGGTGGTCTACACCAACCACTTTGTCCTGGCCAACGACTTCGTGACCCGCTTCTCCAACCGCATCATGGACCGGCGGCAGGATCAGATGATCGCCGTGTGCAACAAGGGGAAGGAGCAGCTCGTCGCCAACGGCTGGAGCGCCGACCGCATCCAGGTCATCTTCAACGCCGTGGATCTGGACGCCTGGGCGGGAGACCGCAGCCAGTCCACCCTCCGCGCCGAGCTGGGGCTGGACGACAGCCGCTTCGTCATGCTGTGCGCCTCCCGGTTTGCCGGGGACAAGGGACACAAGTACCTCATCGACTCGGTCAAGCGGCTGACCGAGCTGTGTGCCGTGCCCTTCACCCTGGTGCTGGCCGGGGACGGCCCCCTGCTGGAGCCTACAAAAGCCCAGGTACAGGAGCTGGGGCTGGAGGACTGCGTGAAGTTTATCGGCTTCCGCAAGGACATCAAGAACCTCTATAAGGGAGCGGATCTGTATGTCAACTCCTCCCAGCACGAGGCCCTGTCCTTCCTCATTATCGAGGCCATGGCCGCCGGGCTGCCTGTCATCGCCACCGACATGGGGGGCAACTCCGACATCGTCAACGACGAGGCAGGGTGCGGCATGCTGGTGGAGTACGATAACCCCGACTCCATGGCCGTGGCTATGAAGTGCTTTCTGGAGGATCCGGCTTTCGCAGCCCGGTGCCGGGAGAACGCGCGCAGGACCATCGAGGACAAGTTTGAAATCCACAAAATGGCCAGGGCCACTTACGGCGTGTATGAAAAAGCCCTCCACGATTGATTGCTAGGAGTATTATTTTTTATGTCTATTACTGAAAACAGCCTCTTTGTCCGCTTTTTCCTGTCCCTGTGGCTGTGCTTGAAGAACGCGGCCGCCAACAGTGCCCTGGGGCGGGCCTGCGACCGGCTGGAGGGATGGTTTCTCCGGCAGGCGGAGAACAGCGCCATCTGTACCTTCGTCTGGCGGGAGGGCCGCATCCCCAGGGCGTGGCCCCACAGCATCGCTTGCCGCCTGTTTACCGCCATCATCAACATCCCCTGCGCCCTTTTCAAGGCCGTCTACCGGGCGGGAAAACGGGTGTGGGACGCCAGTCTGTTCTGCCGCCTGATAGGGGCGCTGGGCGGGGCCTCCTTCCTCTTCCTGGGACTGTTCATGATGGTCATGCTCATGACTCCCCATGCTATGTGGAACAACGTCTACGGCCTGATGGGTGCGGTAGCCCTCACCGGGCTTTTTGTGGTGGGCAGTGCCTCGCGCCCCAAACACCGGCTGGAGCTGGACACCCTGGGGCCCTATATGACGCTCTATATGGCCTTTATCTGTATCGCCTTGGCGGGCTCCCTGTCCACCCGCCTCTCCCTGCGCTTCTTCGCCTTCCACCTGACCGGCTTTTTGCTGGTGCTGCTGGTGGTCAGCATGGTGCGCAAGTATGAGCAGCTCCAGCTCATGGTGGCCCTGGCGGTGCTGGGCCTCTCGGTGGCCGCCCTCTACGGCTGCTATCAGAGCTATATCGGCGTGGATATCGTGGCTTCCCAGCAGGATATGAACCTCAATCAGGGCATGCCGGGCCGGGTCTACTCCTTCTTTGACAACCCCAACAACTTTGCCGAGCAGTTGGCCATGCTCCTGCCCCTGAACCTGGCTCTCTTTCTCAATTCCCGCTGGCGGGGGAAGCTCCTTTCCCTGCTCTCCCTGGGGGTGGGGCTGGTGGCCATCGGGGCAACCTACGGCCGCGCCAGTTGGATCGGCCTGGCCGGGGCAGTGCTGGTCTTCCTGGCCCTGCTGAACTGGCGCTGGGTGCCGGTCTTCCTGCTGGTGGGTCTGGCCGCCATCCCCTTCCTGCCCGAGACCATCTACAACCGCATCCTCACCATCTTCAACGCCGGAGAGGATAGTTCGGTTCAGTACCGTTTCGGCATCTATGAGACTACCAGGAACCTGATGGAGGACTACTGGGCGAGGGGCGTTGGCCTGGGCACCGATGTAATGAAGAAGGTCTTCCAGACCTATCCCACCAACTTCGACGGCTCCTATCCGGTTCATACCCACAACAATTATCTCCAGATGTGGGGAGAGACGGGTATACTCGGTCTGCTGGCCTACCTGTCTCTGCTGCTCTATCAACTGAAGTCGGGTGTGAAAAGCTTCTGTGCCGCCCTGGACCCCCGGGTGAAGCGGATGATGGCCGCCGCCATTGGCGCCTTCTGCGGTATACTGGTCATTGGCGTGGCGGAGTACACCTGGTATTACCCCCGCAATATGTTTACCTACTGGTTCCTGTTCGGTGTCATCGGCGCCTGTATCAAGCTGGTGCGTATGGAGCAGGACAAGCAGGCGGCGTAAGAGGAAAATGTCTACCAAATGTCTACCAAAAAGAGCCCGGAACCGTTGCGGTTCCGGGCTCTTTTTGCGCTTGGCATGCCCGGCGTGTCTACCAGATGTCTACCAACGCCACTTTTTGCCGCTCTTTTGTGCCATTTGGAACTGCATGTGGGGGGAATCCCTCCTTTTTCATGGCTTGCAAGGGGCGTTATACTTGACTGAAACGCGCAGTCGTGAGTAGGATGCCCCGAAAGCTCAAAATTTAGAAGGAGGAATTCCAAACATGAGAAACCTCAAGCGGACTCTCAGCCTGGCTCTGGCTTCCGTCATGCTCGTGGGCATGATGAGTGTCGGCGCCAGCGCGGTGAACGCGAGCGATTTCACCGATGCGGATGAGATCGTAAACAAGGACGCCGTTTCTACCATGACTGCCCTGGGCATCATCAATGGTAAGGAAGACGGCAGCTACTTTGACCCCACCGGCACCGTGACCCGTGCCGAGATGGCCAAGATGCTCTGCGTCGCCATCAACGGCGGTGTGGATCCCGTGCTGGGCGTCAAGGACACCCCCACCTTTACCGACATCAAGGGCCATTGGGCAGAGTCCTACATTGAGTACTGCGCCGCCAACGGCATCATCGCTGGCCGCGGCAACAACAAGTTTGATCCTACCGGCACCGTGAGCGCCACCGAGGCCGCCAAGATGCTGCTGGGCGTGCTGGGCTACAACGCCGAGAAGTCCGGCCTGGTGGGCAACGACTGGGCCATCAACACCAACGTGCTGGCCAACCAGAACGGTCTTTACAAGAACCTGTCCAATCTGAACGCCAACACCCTGCTGACCCGTGACAATGCCGCCCAGATGATCTACAATGCTCTGGACGCCAACATGGTTGAGCTGAACGCCGCTGGCAACTACACCACCAGCCAGTACAGCTACACCGGCACCGAGTCCGTCGTGACCGGCACCGAGCGCGTGTGGGTGCTCACGATCAAGGAGAACAACTGCACTGATTCTGGGATCAAGGCTGCTGTTGATGCCCTGAGCGGCTCCGTGTACAACAGCCGCAGCGACGCTGACGAGACCGTGAAAGAGGTCGCTGGCGCTGAGCTCAGCAAAGTCAAGTACGCTCTGGAGCAGAAGACCCAGAATGTTTACGGCGAGAACACCGTGACCAAGTACGCCGACGAGACCATGGGCCACAAGTACCTGTCCCTGATCACCGACGGCGACGCTGTGCTGACCGACGTGGAGAAGGACAGCAAGGGCACTTACACCCTGTACATGAATGGCATCACCACCAAGGGCCAGTACACCAAGGTCGAGGGTGACTACAGCAACCTGATCGGCCAGAAGGTCGAGGTTCTGTATGAGGACAGCGAGAATGTGTACGGCGTCTATGCCTCCACCGACAGCTCCCTGATCGTGGAGAGCACTGCTGGTAAGGTTGGTACTCTCAGCAATAATGAGGTCAAGATTGACGGCACCACCTACAAGGTGGACAGCAATGTGACCACCACCGCTCTCTACACCGGTAAGCTGATTGACGGCCTGAATGTGGGCGGCAACAAGGCCGCCGCTGTGAAGGCTTACGACAATGACGACAACGGCAAGATCGACACCGTCGTTTACGTCCCCTTCACCGCCGCCAAGGTGACCTACGTGGGCGAGAAGTCCTTCAACACCGACGTGGCTGGAACCAACATCAAGTTTGAGGACGTGAACGCTTACGACGATATGGCCAAGAACGACTATGTCATCAAGAGCGACGCCGCCAACACCGTGGATGACACCGATACTTATGTCCTGGCTGAGACGGTCGAGGGCAAGATCGAGGCCACCAAGAGCGACTCCGTCCGCATTGACGGTACCTGGTACAACTATGTTACCACCACTCCCGACAAGGATCTGGCTCTGGACAGCACCGTGAAGGCCGCTGTGCTCAACGGCTACATCGTGAAGTCCGAGGTTGTCACCTCCAGCCACGAGCTGCAGGATTACGCCGTGGTCGTGAAGACTGACACCGATATCAACGGCCCCCAGGCCAAGCTGCTCTTCGCCGACGGCACCACCAAGGTGGTTACCACCGACAAGAAGTACACCGATACTATGGGCCTGGTGACCTACGAGGTCAAGAAGGGCGAGTACGTCCTGACCGAGGCCGTGACCGACAGCGCCGACAAGGCTGGCTTCGACAAGATTGTGACTGGCAAGTATGTCAACGACTCTGGCAAGGGCAAGATTAACGGCGAGAGAATCGCGGACGACGCCGTGATCTTTGTGAAGGATAGCGCGGGCAAGTTCTCTACTATGGCTGGTTCCGACTTTGCCAAGTACAGCACTGCCTCTGTGGTGAACAAGGATATCACTGCTTACGCTAACAAGGACAACTCCACCGGTTACAACAGCATTGTCCTGGCTTACGTAGAGCTGAACGCGAAGGTTAACTCCATCACCAGCAACTACGGCTATGTGACCAGCGCCGTGTCCACCACCAAGAACAAGGACGGCGAGACCGTGTCTTCCTTCACCTTCTGGGATGGCGCCACCGAGCACAAGGACATCATGACCGACGAGAAGGTTTCCCTGTCCAAGGGCGACATCTTCACCTACGAGGAGAACAAGGACGGCAGCTACACTGTCACCGAGGTCGACAACCTGCTGCGTACCGCCATCATTGCCTACAACGAGAAGAACGGCGATATCCGCTTCACCGACGCTTCTCTGAGCGACAAGGGCAGCAATGTCAACGCTGAGATCACCAAAGATACCGTTATCATCGGCATCAACAGCGATGACAAGGCCGGCGTTGAGGGCGCAGTGCCCACCATCGCCATCGAGACTGATAAGTCCGGTGTTTACCAGGCCAACGCCTACTATGTGATGGGCGCCGGCGACGAGGTGAAGCTGCTGGTGGTTGACACCTACGGCAACATCCCCGCGGTTGACAGCGTAACTACTGTTACCGACGAGAGCAATCTCGGTAATGCTCTAAAGCAGTACACGGATGTGACCTTTGAGGGTAATGCTACTATTTCCAGCGAGCTGGAGATCCCCGCTGGTGCCACCCTGAACGTCAAGGGTGATCTGACCGCAAATGCTGCTATCGTTGGCAACGGCACCCTGAATGTGACTGGCAATATCAGCGACACCAGCAAGGTCAGCACTCAGCTTGAGTCCACCAAGACCAACGAAACTGTTTCCGTGTCCGGCGGTGTGGTTCTCGGCGACGTGACCGGCAATGTCGGCTCCGGTAGCGCTCTGTACTCCGGCAATCAGGTTAAGGGCAAGGTTATCGTTCAGATTACCGTTCCTGCGGATGCGGTGACTGACGGCACCTCTAAGATTAAGTTTGACGGTTCCGAGCCCTCTACCCCCAAGCTGACCAATCGTAGCGACATTTATCTGGCTATCGATATGAGCCAGTCTGGCCAGAAGGTTATCACCATTGACAAGGACGGCGATTGGAGCTCTACTACTAGCGATGTGTATACCCTCACCGTGAAGTGGTAATCTAACTGCAATCGGCTTATTACGAAGAGAGCCGCCCCCGATTGGGGGCGGCTCTTTTTGTTAGTGGAAGGCTATATAGTAGTAGCTCATTCCGGATCGGTTTGCGTCCGCGTAGAATCTGCCCTCTATCAGGTCGCCGCGGGCCACCCGTATTCCGCTGCTGGTGATCTCCACCAGGTTTCCGTCCCGCATGGTGACCGGCGCTCCTTGCAGCGCCAGGCCGCCATAGGTATACATGTCGGACTGCATTGCGCCGTCCTGCCTTACCACAAAGACTGCCCGGGGCGATACCCCCAGCGAAATATCCCGGCTTCGGGCGTCATCCCCTGTATAGCTTCCACTTAGAATCTCAGGCTTTAAGGCCAGTGCTTTATCCAGCACACGGAAATCCTCGTTGAAATCCGTGCGCAGGAAATTGTCCTCCGGCTCCCACTGGTGCAGGTGATAGTGTTCCGTATAAGCTGCCATTTTCATTCCTCCCGCAGGGGGGCCGGGCAGCGCCTTTGCTGTACTGGAAAACGCGTCCCCTGCGGGAAAGGAACCCCGCGTCCGGCTGTCTACCGGACGCGGGGATGGCCTTGCCTGCGGAGGGGGTAATATAGATGGCAAACTATACAGCGCACTATCACCTGCACCAGTGGGAACCGGAGGACAGCTTTTTACGGAGAGACTTCAACGAGGATTTTCAGAAAATTGACGCGGGCCTCGCTGGACGGGGAGATTGCAGCCTGCTGTTCGGCTCTTACGTGGGTACGGGAACTTGCGGCCCGTCCGAGCCTACCGCACTTACACTGGGGATTCCAGCCAAGGCGCTTTGGGTAAGCTGCGGTTCATGCCACGCTGTCTTTCTGAGGGGGAACACGCAGGCGGTTAATTTCAGCACCAGCGATGGAGAGCTGCTTGAGGTGGAGTGGACGCAAGACGGCCTGAGCTGGAAGCTGGGGGGAGGACTTTACAATCACGACTACCAGCAGCTCAATGAGGCTGGAACCACCTATTATTACGCGGCGCTTTATCAAGAAAGCAAGGAGGCCCCGGGAAATACCCGGGGCCTCCTTGCTTCTTGGGATTTGGTGATCAGAACTCAGCGGATAGTGAAGGTACCGCCAATCAGCTCATCGCCGGTGGTCGTATTGACAATCGTCCAAGTATAAGTGCCATCGACAAGCGCCTTATCGCTCATCTCATAGCCCTTGGAGGAATTATTGATGCCTTCACCAATGACCTGCACATAGAAGTAATGGAAACCAGTGGTCACACCTTTGGCATCTTCCTTGTACATCAGATTACCCTTGCTGTTCTTGATGGACAGAGCAACATCCTGAGCATCCTTGTCAGTAATGCGGAAGGTGAAGAACATGTTGTCGGTGATTTCACCGCCGATGTCATCCTTCTTATCCTCAGGCATCTTGGTCAGAACATAGGCACCATTGGCTTCGCTGCTCAGATCAGAGGCGTTAACAACGGTAGCAGTATTTACACCGCTGCCGGAAATCTCAGCCTTGTCGCTGCCGGAGGAGGTGGTGGAGCCGTAGAAGATGGTGACGATCTCGCCGTTCTTCACGATGGCGGTAACCGTCATGCCCTTCTCCACATCACTCAGAGAGCCAGTCTCAATCTTCTTGCCCTTGGTGACGGCATAGACCTCTACATCGTCGGAAACAGCGTAGCTCTTGCCGCCCAGGTCGATGATACCATCCTCGGCCTCAGCCTTGACCTCCACGCCGGGAAGCTGATAGGTGTCGTCAGTATCCTTCTTGCTGTACTCCTCGCAGGCAGAGGCATCCAGAATCTCGTTCTCAGCATCCGCATAGGCGATAACGTTCAGCAGAATATCGGTCTTCAGGACATTGCCGCTGGGATAGCTGTCCTTCAGCTCCTCATCCATCTTGACAGTGGTGATCTCGCCGTTGACAACAGCCTTGTACTCGTAGTAGGTGTTGTCGCTGTCCTTCACCTTGGTGCCGGCCTTGGAGCTGAGGACATACACGATGTCGTCAGAGCTCGCGGACACATCGGAGATGAAGACCATGGTAGCCACAGTGCTACCGCTCTTGCAGTAGTAAACAAAGTTGCCGCTGTTGTCCTTCAGGTCGGGAACATTGGCATAGCCGGTGTAGGACTTATAGGTGGCCTTGCTGCCGGTGCCGGTCTGCACCAGGAAGACGGTCTTGCTGTTGGCGTAGACAGTCTTAGTGTCCAGAGTCATGGCGGACTCGCCCTTGTTGATCTCGACCTTCTTGTTCTCGGCCAGACCAGAAGTGCTGACGCCCTTGATGGTGTAGATGTCCTTGGAGTTCTTGCTGTACTCTACGATGTAGCCCCGCATGTTTTTCAGAGCGGTTTCCTTTGCACTAAAGTTACTGCCGCTCAGACAGTCCTCATCGACCTCGGCCTCGACCACGGTGCCGTCGGCCAGCAGAAGCTTGGCATAGTAGGAGCTCTCGTCGTCATAGCGGCCCTCATCGGCACCGGTGTTCACGACGTAGGCGTAGTCGCTGGAGGCCTTGGATACGTCGACCTTAATGACATAGCCATAGGAATCCAGGTACAGGTCCAGCACGCTGTCGACCTTGACATCACCCTTATTGGACATCTTCGCGCTGTACTTGTAGGTCTCGCCGTCAGCCACGAAGCTGGAATCGCCGGTGGTCTTGGTGACCTCGACGCCCTCAACCACCTCGGCCAGGGTCATGGTCTGGATCTCACCATCAGCCATGGTGTAGAGAACCACGTCGTCCTTCTCGAAGGACTCAGTCTCAAACTTCTTGCCGTCCACGGTGACATAGCGGTCATCGCCGTCCTTCGCGGCGGTAACCTTGGAGATCTCGCCCACGTAGGTGTTGATGACCACCAGGGTCACGTTGTCGTCGTTGTCCACAAAAGCCTCGACCAGAACGCCGTTGCCGCCGAGCTCGTCGTCGCTGTTGCCCTTCTCGATGGTGAAGGTGCCATTGGCCTTGCCGTCCTCGGTCACATCCACAGTAGTGGTCTTATCCAGGCCCAGGTCGGAGTACAGGGTCTTGGAGCTGACCTTCTCGGAGTAAGAGGCGTCGGCGGTGGAAGCATAGGTGCCGATCTCCTTGGTGCCGTTCTTCCACTGGTCGGAGGGACGGCCGAAATCGTCGTGGTTATTGCTGTTCAGGGTCAGGTCAGAGAAGTACTTCTCGCAGAACTGCTGCACCTCGTCCTTGTCGCCCTTCACGGTGCGGTAATCATCGGTCGTGCTGTTGGCGACCTTCACGGGGGCGGAAGCACCCACGATAACCTGCATGCCGTCGGAGCCGATGACAGTGGTGCCCTTGTTGGTGTAGTACACAGTGTCGGCGGTCAGGGTCTGGAACGCCATCTGGGCGGCCTGCTCACGGGTCATGGCGTTGGCCAGCACGATGCCCTTGGGGGCGATGCCCGCGTTCACCGCGTCGGCGGCCACGTTGATGGCCCAGTCGTTGCCCACATAGTTGGCAACCTTCGCGTCATAGCCCAGGGCCACCAGCATCATCTTCGCAAAGGCCAGGCCGGTCAGCTCGCCCTCGGGGTCGAAGTTGCCGTTGCCGGTGCCCGCCAGGATACCCTGCTGCACGCAGTAGCCGATGTAGCCCGCGGACCAGCGGTTGGCGGCCACGTCCTTGAAGGTGGTGGAGTTAGTGCTCAGCTTATTGGCGTCCTCCTCGCCCAGGAGCATGACAGCCACGATCTTGGCGGCCTGCTCACGGGTCAGGATGCCGGTGGGGTTGAAGGCGCCCTTGTCGGTGCCCTCGAACACACCGATGGCGGTCATCACATCAACCGCCTCAGTGTTGGTGATTTCAGCAGAGTCGTTGAAATCACTGCTCACAGCGCTGGCGGAGACGACCATCATGCCCACAATCAGGGCCATGGCCATTACCAGGCTGAGAGTCCGCTTGAGGTTTCTCATTTGGATTTCCTCCTTCTGAATTT
>ERZ826396.203-NODE-203-length-92858-cov-32.397907_pt1 | contig 92858 bp, 89 predicted proteins | sample MGYA00519926_ERZ826396 | MGnify/ENA primary metagenome ERZ826396 (study PRJEB31778, sample SAMEA3449230) | human gut metagenome | biome: human gut; feature: human-associated habitat; material: faeces | place: United Kingdom | collected 2010/2012 ... | reverse complement strand
CATTAATGTAATCATCCGGCTTTTGTTTCAGTTGGGACAAAAGAACAACCGTCTCGACTGTTGTTTCAGTTTCCAAGGGAAGTTCTTTCACTTCCTCGCCATCAACAGGCACAGGGAAGTTGAACACAATCTTTCTTATCCAGCTTCCGTCTTTCCTTTTCTCCGGGAACATCTCAATTCGCTCGATAAAGGCTTTCATAAACTCTTTCTGTTCCGCTTCTGTTGCGGAATGGTAGACTTCATCAAATGCCAGTAAGAGCCGATAGATATTGTTACCGGAGATTTTCTCCTGCTGAATGCTGCGGATTTGACCTTGCAATTCGCCAATCTGAACTTCGATATCCTCTATTGTATCATACTGCTCATCATAGCGGCGCTGCAAGTCCAAAATCTTTCTGTCATAGTGGGCATCGTTGATGTCCAAGGTGTCCATCTGACGCTCCAAGCGGCTTTTCGTTCCAAAGGCTTGCTTCAACTGTCCTTGCAGGACGGCGATCTGCTTTTCCATATCCTCTGTATCAACAGCCGAGCCGATTTTCGCCTGAATCGCTTCTACAAACCGGGGATTGTTGACCATAGCGGATATAATCTTAGCCACAAACTTGTTGATCTCCGTCTGCTCGATATTCAGTCGGAAGCTGCACTCATGTCCGGTAGGTGTTACCGTGTTTTTGCAGTAGTAATAATACCTCGTTTTCTTGTCCTTGCTGTGAGCCCTGGCGATATTGCCGTACATACTCTTTCCGCAGCATGGGCATTTCAGAATGCCGGACAGGATGTGTGCATGATCTGGATTGTTGACCTTTTCCCGCTTAAAGGAATTGATCTTACGCTTTTCCTGTGCCAGATACCAATCTTCTTCCGAAATGATGGCTTCGTGCTGTCCCTCATAAATCGGGAACTCCGACTGCTCAACTACGTGCATCTCATTTCTTGTGCCTTGCTTCTTTTCCGTCCTGCGTCTGCCATAGGCGATCTTTCCCATGTAAACGGGATTGTCCAATACATCCTGCACGAAGTTCCTTGAAAATCCGGGAATGGTATTGTTCTGCCGCAGTTTCTTGATAAAGCCGTTGCGGTTCAGATATTTAGCAACCCCGGCAACGCCCTCGTTGGTGTGAATGTAGCGGTCATAAATGACACGGATTACTTCCACTTCATCCTCCGCAATGACCAAATCTCCGTTTTCCAGTTTGTAGCCATAAGGAGCGAAACCACCGTTCCACTTGCCCTCACGAACCTTTTGCTCACGTCCTGCCATTGTCTGGGTGCGGATATTCTCTCGCTCTATTTCTGCCACCGCAGACAGCACGGAAATCATCAGCTTTCCGGCATCCTTTGAACTGTCGATGCCATCCTCCACGCAGATCAGATTGACACCGAAATCCTGCATGAGCTGCAAAGAGTTCAGAACATCCGCCGCATTTCTGCCGAATCGGGACAGCTTAAAGACCAGCACATAGGAAACGCCGTCCTTGCAGTCCTGGATGTCATTCAGCATCCGTTGGAAGTCCTGCCGCCCTTGGATATTCTTTCCGGAAAATCCCTCGTCAGAATACTCCCCGGCAATAACCATATCTTCGTATGCCGCATACTTCCTCAGCTTGTCACGCTGGGCATCCAAGCTGTACCCGTCAACCTGCATAGAGGTGGACACTCTTGTATAAATATAGCATTTAAGTTGTTTCTTTTTCAGAATCTCCACCTCCCTCATTCATTTCCTTTACCATAAGTCCCTCGTTGCGGATATAATACTCCAAAAGCCACAGCACATAATCCGGTGCATGGCGGTTGTCCAATTCCCACTCGGTCATAGTCCGGTAAGGGATATGGACGAGCTTGCAAAAATCTTTCCGGTTCAGTCCTGTGCTTTCCCGCAACTTGATAATTCTGTTCTTACAATCCATCTGTCTTTTCTCCATAAAAAGCAAAAATACACGTTGCGTAATCATTATAGCATAGCCGCAGTGAATACGCAACGTGTAAATTGTAAATTTTTACGCAGCCTTATTCGTCAAAGGCTGTGCTTGATTACTTTCCTTGGAATGCTCCACTTTCTGAGGGGCATCCTGTTCCAATTTATCCAAAACCTGATGTCCATATTTCTGGAGCATCTGGCTCATAACATCCACACAGCGGACAAATGCCGCATTATATTTTGCATCCTCATAATATTTCTTCAATAGGCAGTTACCTCCATCAAATTTCCATGTCCTGTCCACGCTTACGGGCAGGTGCTTTGTGTTCCTGTGTTTCCTTTCCTCTGGCGAGGATGGAATTGATAAAAGCCCGAACCTTTTCGGATGCAATTTCCAGTGCATCCAGGAAAGGCTGGGCTTTTTGCTTCAACTCTTGATATTTTTTATTCGCTTCTTCACATCGCTGCTTCCAAATGGATGCAGACTTTTGAGCAGATTCCAGTTTCCCTTTCAATCGCTCATTCTCTGCATGAAAGAGAATGCCGTTGGTGGCATAGCGTTTCAACGTGTCGCATTCATCCGGTGTCAGCGTGATATTGTTTCCGAACGTGGCTTTCTTGCCCATCGCTTCAATATCCTGCACCGTAAGTGCAATGGCCTTTGCTGCCTTGGTTTCCTTTTGCAGAGCTTCCAGTTTCTTTTTCTGCTTTTCCGTAGCAGCTTTAGCATCCTCCAAACTCTGTTCTGCCTGTGCCACCTGTCCTGTCACAGCTTCCAAACGCTGCTGTTCCGCCTGCACCTTAAACTGTGTCACCGTCAGATGTTCCTCGGTGCTGCCACGCTCTCCACGCTCCACATCGGTATATCCGGCAGCACGCATGAAATTAAAAAAGTCATCCTGCAACACGCTGTAGGATGACCTTAAAATCTTTTTTCCTTTTTCATTGAGCTTGGGATTTCCGTCCTCGTCAAGCACCGGTTTGGAGTCCCATTTCTTACTTCGGCTGACTTGTGTGATCGTTTCCTTTACCGTTCCCCGGAGAGCTTCATCCTTACATCGCTTCGACCAAAGGATCTGCTTTTCCACTACCGGAATATAAACCACATGGAGGTGATAGTGGTACACATCCTCGCCAAGAGCTTCGGACATTGCCCGGTTGTGCTCATCGGCGTGCATCACAGCAGAGAGGATATACTGCTCACCGCCTACGATCTCCACGGCGGCTTTATAGGCATCAGCATAAAACTGTTTTGCAAATTCATAGCCGCCGTGGTTGTAGAAATAAGCGGAGTTCACATCAAAAACCAACTCGCCGTATTTGATGGCATCCGGTTTCAGACCTCTGGTGGAGATCACGCCATCCTGTTCCATTTGCTCAAACATTTTCACATAATCATCGGTGGGAGTCTTGAAGTGAACATTCAGCGGAGTGCGTTCCGGCACAATGTCTTGATTGCTGTAACTGTCCTTTTCTCGCTCATTGTGTTCCTGTATTTTTGCCACATCGTCCGGTGTCGGTAAGTCCTGATTCCGGGCTACGGTGCGGTCTATTCCATCATTTCTTGCCATAGATTTTTTGTCCTTTCCTTAAAATTTGCAGACAGCGGGGAGCTGCGGAGAGGCACTTTTTCAAAGTGTAATAACCCACTATAACACTTTCATCCATACTGGCTGCAAAGTGCCGTGGGCTCTCCGAGGGCTCTCCCGAGGGGGAGTGCGGTTGCTGCGGCAACCTCTGCTGACCAATGCGAAAATGTCTGCAACTTTTCCCATGGTCAGCCCGTCTGCATGAAGCTGTTCCGGTGAACTTCTCTTTGCAGACGGCGGCAGCGAAAAGCGTATCTTTCACTGCCATCCATAGACAGCACTGCGGTGTGCCTATGGGGACGGGAACTACGAGGGGATGTTGCCGGGGCATCACTTCTCCCGTCTTTGCTGCCATACGATGTCGTATCCCAGCACATCGGCAAGCTCCAATACTTCCTTGTATCGGATGCTTTCCCGCTGTAATTTTGCGGACAGGTTGGAAACGCTGTCGCTCCAACCGTACTCGTCCGAGAGCAGGTCAACTACTTCCTGCATAGTCATTCCGGCACGGATGATCTGTGCCTTGATTTCGTTGCGTACATTCATATTGTAAATTCCTCCATATTTTTGATTTACAATTCGGTGCAAAGGCTACTCCCCAAAGCGGAGCAGATGCACCGAACAGTGAAAAATCTGCTTTCTCCAAAATCGCTTTCATTTTGTGAGTGCGATACTCTGTCCATACAGGCATATATCCCACTTTGCTGTTCCGTGGGATTTTGTCTGAAACAGTGAAAACACCCATTGTTTCGTAAACTGGGTGCATGGTTTGGAGAAGCACGATTTGGTGAAATGGTTTCGTCCTGCGGTCAAGAACTTTGCTGTTTCCATTACCATTGATTTTCAATGCCCGAAAACAGGTCAGTTCTGACAGCTGATTATTCCTATAAAAAAGGAAAACAGGTAAAACGCTGTGTACATACATACAGAAAACGAAAGACAGGAATCAGTCCTGCCATTCCTCCGGTACGTACGTACATGGCGAAACGTCGTAAAACCCGTTTATATTAGGTCGTGCCACAGCTTCCACACCCATAAATCCCCATACCCGCCGTCCGGCTGAGTTGGTGATGTTGTTGCAATGCTCCAAATTAAATTTCTTTGCATTGGCAACCATGGCATCGCTGAAGCTGCGGGATTTCAGAGGGGCAAGGGAGTTTTCCTCACACCACAGGCGATAGATAGCGTAAAAGTCCTTGGAACTGATGGACGCATCCGCCTTGCGCCGGATATATCCCTCGGAATCCATGAAGTCAAAAATGTTGTTATTGTCACGCTTGACCGCTTCCCGGTTTTCACGGATGCGGTCGCTCTCCGTAAACTTAAAGTTGTTGGCAACAAGCCGCTGCAAGCCTTCAAATGCCCAGAGGAAAATCCCCTCGGCTTCGGCTTTCATCTTCTCTGCAAGATCGGGATCGTCGGCTCTGTCCACGGGCTTTTCCTTGGTAGTCAGCACAAGCTGTCTACGGTAAAAACCATCGCTACGGTCATACAGGGCTTGCAGATCGCCATTGCTGAATGCCATCAACCGGGCGAACATCCAGCCCTGATAGCTCTGTTTACCTTTGCGTTCCAAATCCATCTTGCCCTGTGCGGTTACAATGGATTTTACATAGTTGGTCTGGCGCAGAGCTTCCATCCGCATATCATCATCCACGCACAGCAGGATGTGTTCCAGATCGGCACGGGCGAAGCGGTTTTCGGAAATTTTACCGATACTGCCGTCTTTCATATTCGTGCCGAATATGGTGGACAGCACTGCACCGATTTGAGATTTGCCCTCGCCGCCGTTGCCCTTAATCACCATCATGCGCTGCCCCTTGTTGGAGGGAATCAGGCAGTAGCCGATAAACTCCTGCAAGGTGGGAATATCTTCTTCATAGAGCAAACCGTCCAAAAAGTTCAGCCACAGAGCAGGTGCAGCAGCGTTTGGATTGTAGGAAACAGGCAAGCGGCTCTGTACGATTTCCTTTTTCCCCTCGATAAATCTTCCATCCAGCATGAGCGTTCCGTTGGCAACATGGATGCGGTCAGGCTGGGGAGGAAGATCCTCAACCATGGCTTCCAGTTTCAGCAATTCCATGATGTTTTTGATCTTCTGCGGTACGCTGCTGATGGTGTAGCTTTTCAGCTTTTCGTAGACCTCGCCCCGCAGGACAATATCATCCGTTACCCGTCCATTGGGCGCAAAGAAAGCCCTGTTTGCAAAGATGATTCTGCTCTCTTGCAGAAATTCTTCACAAAACAGAGCTTCATTGATATTCTGCCCATCAAACCAGACAGGCAAATTCATATCAGGCGTTTTCCGGTTCTTCGCCATGGTGTGCCACCTCCTTTTTCTTTCGTGCAGTGTACTCTTTCAGAAAGTCGATATACCCGTCCTTCATCAGTTTGTCCACAACAGCTACACGCTGTTCCAATTCGCCCACGGTCAGCACATCTGCCATATATTCGATATGGCAGTGCATCTGGCAGGCTTCCACAAAACGGTCATCATAAGGCTCGTCCGGTGTCTTTGGTGCATAGCGCACTTTCCAATCCTCCAACAGATGCAGATAATCCGTCAGCACCCGGAAACACAGCATTTCATCCTCCCGGAACTGACGGATATAGGGACGCTTTGGCTTGACCATAACTGCGGCAGTGGGCGGTTTCGGGTCAAGCCCAAAGTCCGCAGCCAGCTTTTGCACTGCTTCATGGTTACTCAGATTGAACAGCTTTGCCACAAGGTCGATCACGTCTCCCTTGGCTCCGCAACCGAAGCAGAAGAAATAATCTTCATTCAGCTTCAAGCTCGGATGCCGGTCATTGTGGAATGGGCAGCAAGTCATACCGCTGCGGTTGACTTTCAGCCCATAGTGCTCGGCAGCTTGCTTCACGCTGATCGCCGCCTTGATGTTTTCATAGATTGTCATAGAAAAACCTCCGTTCATAATAGTCTGGAAAGCACGAAGCACCCGCTGTGATTGGCAGGTGCTTCGCCCTTTCTACTATGGTTATGACGGATTTGAAAAAAAGCAGGCTAAAAGCAGGACAACCTCATTTCAAAAAACAGGACAACTTATCTGATGATGTAGATTTCTTCACATTTGCATGGTATAATTAGAAAAGTGAAAAAACAGGACAGGAGGGCAAGCATGAATCAAGAACTGATGACATTGGATTTTTGGCAGGATACGGTCATATATGAGGGCAAAATATTTCCTATCGGTACTCTTGCCTGTGATGCGCTGAATGTTCCTGCGGATACCCTCGCAAGAATGAACGAGCAATGCGAGAAAATCAATCTACTGCTTGGAATGTTAAACGCCGGACAGGATGCTTCCGCACTCTTTCCTATGGCAAAGGAAGCTGTGCTGACAATGGTGGATATTCTCAGCGAAACGCCGCCGTTCTCCAATATGAATATTCCAAAACATAGAGAACGGATTGAAAAAGTCTTTACTGCGGACAATGCGCTGAAATATATGGAGTTTGCCATAAAAGCCGCAACTAATTCCTTGCAGTTTGAAGAAATCCCGAACTATGCCGATGCAATGATGCTCCAACGATATACTGCTGTATTCGGGCATCTGGCATACTCCCTTGGGGAATACCAAACCGCAATGCTTGATTTTGCGGAAAAATCAGACGGAAATGAAGCAGACCGTACCGCAGAGGGCTTCGCCAGAATGTTCGGCAGCTATTTCCCGCCGGAGTTCTCTATCACGGAGGGCAATGCCTGGATGTCTACCCTGAACAATTCCGTTCAGTATGTATCGGTCATCCGTCCCGGCGAAAAAGTTGCAAAGCTCGTCAAGCGAATCCATTATGTATCCTTTGTGGGGATGTTCCGGTCTGATCTCTTTGAGGGCTTGTGTGTCGGTCATGCACCGAAGAAATGTAAAATTTGCGGCAAATGGTTTCTGACAACCAACGCAAGGCACACCAAATACTGCGGCGGCTATGCGCCGGGGGACAAGCTACACCGCACCTGCCGACAGATCGGCAATCTGAAAGGCAGAGAACAACGGGAGCTTGCAGACGATCATCCTGTTATCCAGATATACGAAAAGCGGCTGAATACCATAAACCGCTATATCAAGCGTGGCAAACTGGATGAGGATTTAGCAGAGGTTATGAAGAAACTGGCGAAAGATAAGATGCTCCGGGCAAAAAGTAATGTCGCTTATGCCAAGGGAACTTATGAGAAAGAAATGGAACAGGTTGCTTTGAAGAAAGAAGCCCAAAAGTGCATTTGAATTTGTTAGGAGGAACAGTCAATGAAAATAGGATTTTTGTTTTTCTTGGTTTTCTGTATAATTGCAATTTTTGCGAGTAAGAAAAAGAAATAAATTTGAAATTGGACGTTGAAAGGAGGTGCGCTATGCTAAGTGATTTTACATGGAATATGACCGGATACATACCAAAATACGCTGTCAATCCGCACGGTGATGGTATCATTCCCTATATGGCAGAGCGCATCTTCCAACTGGAACCGGAGCCGCCAGCGGTGGGCAGTCTGAATGAATATATCCTGTCTGCCTTGCGGGAAAAGAATTTGATATATTTCTCGTTCTTCCTCCACCATTATGAGCCACAGCTCAATAAGCGCATCAAAGGCTTTTGGGGTGTGGATGGCGGCGATCTGTACGATACAGACCGTTTTATAGATATAAAGCTCTCCTGCAGGGAACAAATGCTCCAAAAGCTGATGGACTATGATCCTGCCAAGGGTGCGGAGTATGCTACATACATTTTCCCGTTCATCCGGGATGCTATGCTCCGCTTCCGCATGGGCGAAGAAAAATGGTCGGTATCCTCTCTGACCAATTATAAAATGGTGCGGTCAATGGCTTGGCTGTACCATAACACCAAGGATGCGGTCAGCGAGTTTTCCAAAAAGTATAACTGTGACTTTGCCCTTGCGGAAGAATATCTGAGAGTTGTTCGAGGTATCCGCAATCAGCAACCATTCTATGTGACAGATGAGGACGGCGAGGAAACGGGCGAAGATGTTGCTCTTGATGATACTTGGAACTACTCCGACATCCTCTGGAACGGCATACAGGCAGAAAAGGTGCAGCGAGCTTTTGATAAGCTGAACTACCGGGAACAGACCTTGCTTGAAAAGCGGCTGGCAATCTGCATGACCTGCGGGCATGTCGGCTCATGGAAAGGCCGTCCCACCTTTGAGGAACTGGCTGTAATGTTTGAGGGCAGCACTGCCAGCGGTGCGGAGCGAGCCTACCGCAGAGCAGTGGACAAACTGACAGAATTGTTGGTTGCCGAGGGCGCAATCCATGCTGTCCGCTTGAAACAGAAATCCAAGACCAAACGAAAAAAGAAAATCGCCACCGCAATCTACGAATACCAAGCAGACTGCGACGGCGAATGGGGCCAGATTTCATTTGATTTTGAGAACGGCACATCAGAAATAGTCCGACTTGCCGATTGGGATACAATGAAAACAAACCGCTTTGCGAACAAGGCAATAGCCTACCTTCTAAACTGCGAAAACGAGAAGTTGCCAAAGGAAACGATAGTAGCGTTTGAACTATAAAAGGAAATTGACGAGGAACGAGAATGAAAACAATCGCAATCATAGATGATGATATTCATATTGGAGATATGCTGAGAGAAGTGCTGGTGCAAGAGGGCTATTCTGTTCTTCGTGCATACTCCGGCACAGAAGCGTTATATCTTCTTTCACAAAACAAGCCCGATTTGGTGCTGCTGGATCTGATGTTGCCGGGATTGTCTGGCGAGGAAGTTCTGCCCCACATTGAGAACATTCCTGTTATCGTTCTCAGCGCAAAAGTAGATGTGCAAGACAAGGTAAATCTTCTGCTGGGCGGTGCGGCAGATTACATGACCAAGCCTTTTGATACAAAGGAGCTTCTTGCCCGTATCACTGTTCAGCTCCGCAAGGCAGAACAACATGGCGAAACCAAATCTCTTTCCGTTGGCGATTTGGTTTTGGATATGGTTTCCCTTTCTCTGACAGTACAGGAGCAGCCTGTGAAGCTGACCCGAACGGAGTATGCCATCTTAAAACTGCTGATGGAAAATCCCAAACAGGTAATTTCAAAGAGTGTCCTGCTTGACAGAATCAGTCTGGACACACCCGACTGCACCGAGCGTTCTTTGAAGCAGCACATCAGCAATCTTCGTAAAAAGATGCAGGATGTCAGCGGTGTAGACTATATCGAAACAGTCTGGGGAATTGGTTTCAAATTGGCAGAACAAAAAATCTTGACCAAATCTTGACGTTTTTCTTGACCACTTTCTTGACTTTTGTTTTGTAAACTTAGGTCAGCAAAGGAGGTAATACAATATGAACTATATTTTGCAAACAAACAGCCTGACAAAAAAGTATAAAAACTTTCAGGCATTGAATGGTCTTACTATGAATGTTCCCAAAGGTTCCATCTATGGCTTTGTGGGAAAGAACGGCGCTGGTAAGACAACCCTGATCCGCTTGATCTGCGGATTGCAGGAACCGACTTCCGGTAGCTTTTCTCTGTACGGCATCCGCAATGACAGCAAGGATATTATCAAATCCCGCCGTCGCATGGGTGCTGTGGTGGAAACACCGTCCATCTACATGGATATGACTGCGGAGGAAAATCTGAAGCACCAGTATCTCATTCTTGGTCTGCCATCATTTGATTGTATTCAGGAATTGTTGAAGCTGGTAGGTCTCGACAACACGGGAGAGAAAAAAGCGAAGAACTTCTCCCTCGGTATGAAGCAGCGTCTGGGCATCGCTATCGCATTAGCCGGTGATCCCGACTTTCTTGTTCTTGATGAGCCTGTAAATGGTCTCGACCCTCAGGGTATTGTGGAAATGCGAGAACTGATTTTGAAGTTGAACCGAGAAAAACAGATTACAGTTCTTATTTCCAGTCACATTCTGGATGAACTTTCCCGTCTGGCTACTCATTACGGTATCATTGATAATGGTCGCATGGTGAAGGAACTGAGTGCAGAAGAACTGGACACAGTTTGCCGCAAGTGTGTCCGCATGGAAGTGACCGATACTTCTACTCTGGCTCGTGTGCTGGATTCCATGAATCTGGAATATAAAATTATCTCCGCAACAACAGCCGATGTGTTCGCAAAGATCAATGTGACACAGCTGACCGTTGTACTGGCAAAGGAAAACTGCGAAGTGCTGTCTATGCAGGAAAAAGATGAAAGTTTGGAGAGTTATTACATCTCTCTGGTTGGAGGTGATAATAATGCGTAAACTTTTTCGAGCAGCCTTTTACCGTACAGAGAATAAAAAAATGATTCGAATAGAATTAGTGATTGCTGTATTGCTTTCCGCATTCATCATCCTCAACGGTTACTTCCAGACGAATTTGACTAATGCATACATCTATAAGCTGGTCGCCCGTTTTTTTGGATATTCACCCCTGATGGGACCATTTATCGCCGTATTTGCCGCATATTTGTGGGGAACAGACTATGAATATGGAACTCTGCGCAATAAACTAATCTGCGGACACACTCGTGAAGAAGTTTATTTTTCCAATCTTCTCCTGACCATATGTGCTGGACTGAGTACTGCACTAATCTGGTTGATAGTTAATGGGATGCTGGGTATTCCGCTACTGGGTACGGCAAGCCTGAACCTCTCTTTGGGAGAGATGGCATTTTATATTTTTTCAAGCCTTTTGATGGTCGTTGCACTCTCCAGCGTATGTTGTCTGTTGGCAAGTCTGGCGGAGAACAAAAACTCAGCGACACTTCTTTGTCTGGGAGCTGTAGCTGCAATGGTCATAATCGGGATGCTCCTTTATGATCGTTTTGCAGAACCAGAGTTATTGGATGGATGGATGTGGAGTGATACAGACCCAACTGTGCGATGGCATCCCCAAAATATCAAATTCATCGGTGGAACATTTCGTATCCTGCTGGAATTTCTTATCTGTCTGACACCTGGAGGACAAGGTGTAATTCTTTGCGAAGAAGGGGTGGAACACCTGATTTTTCTTCCATTGTGCTCTGCGTTTGTAATTTTTTCAACATCTCTTATAGGAAGTCGTTCCTTTAAGAAAAAGAACCTAAAGTAAGGAGGTAGAAAGATGTTCCCTTGGATTTTGTGTTGTATTTTGCTAATTGTTGTATTTTTTCTAATCACAAAGATTATTTTTATAGAAAAAAGTATTGATGAAATTCATACAGAATTCCAGGAACGTCTTTCCTCCGACACAAACACTCTGATTGATATTTCTTCCAGCGACCCTCATCTGAGAAAACTGGCTTCGGAGATTAATATCCAGCTTCGATTGCTCCGCAAGGAACGCCATCGTTACCAACAGGGCGATCTGGAACTGAAAGAAGCTATCACCAATATTTCCCATGACCTGAGAACTCCGCTTACGGCGATAAACGGTTATCTTGACCTATTGGAACGAGAGGAAAAAAGCGAAACGGTACACTGCTATCTTTCTCAAATCCAAAACAGAACAGATGTTTTAAAAAATCTAACCGAAGAACTATTCAGATATAGTGTGGTTACTTCTTTTCAGGAACTGAAACCAGAACGTATGGATGTTGTCCGGGCATTGGAGGAAAGTCTGCTGTCTTTCTATGCGGTCATGCAGGAAAAAGGCATCCAACCGGAAATCGAATTGCCGGAGGAACCGGTTTTCCGTGAACTGGATGCAGGTGCGGTCAACCGTATCTTTTCCAACATTATCAGCAATGCGCTGAAATACTCTGACGGCGATCTGTCCGTAGTCATGGATAAGAACGGCTGTGTTACATTCAGCAACACGGCGCACAATCTGAATTATGTGACGGTCGGCAGATTGTTTGACCGTTTCTATACAGTAGAAGCCAGTCGCAATTCAACCGGTTTGGGATTGTCCATCGCCAAGCTGCTGATTGAGCGTATGGGCGGAAGTATTGGAGCAATCTACAACAATGACAAACTGCAAATCAAGATAATCTTTGCAAAATGAAATAAAAAAGAGTTTATATGAACGGAGGTGTTTTGATTATGAAGAAATACTTGAAGGAGATACTAATACTCTTAATTCAATTATTTATGTTTTATGTATTTCCATTATTTGCAGGACCAACAGACGTTATGGGAATGATAGTTTTGCTTATTTTAGCAACATTATTGCTTTCAATTCTAATTGGCAGCATTTCAAATCTGAAAGTAAAGTACTTGTATCCAATAATCATAGCAATTACATTTGTGCCATCTGTGTTTATATACTATAACGAGACAGCATTGATACATTCGCTTTGGTATTTGGCAGTATCATCCTTTGGTTTGATAATCGGCATGGTCATTCATAAATTGATTCTTAAAAAGTAGAAAGAGCAAAACTTTCAAAGGCTACCCAGTCAAAAAGATTGGATAGCCTTTATTTATGTTTTCTAAAATTAAAGTTGAATATCTGCCTTAGCCAATAACTATGGGCTTAGAGGTTTAGTGAGCCAGGCAAATCGCTCCAATCGCCGTATCCACAGATTTATACTCTGTAACAGTTTTTCAAATAGGTTTTGGAATCTCCGTTCAATATCAAATCAGCATATCCAATCGGGTCATTGTAAATCAGATAATCCAGTTCCGACCTCTGATACATATTGTCGGCAACCTCGTTCTCAACCGCAATCGTATCAATCGCAATCATACTACCATCAAAGAATTTCAGTTCCACACAAGCGGTATCCATGTTAAACTTACAAGAAATCAATCTATCCATAAGAAACCTCCATTTTACGGGATGTTATATCATCCCAAAATATTTGAATGCTTCTCGGATTGCTTTCTCTTTTTCCGGTGGACACAGAGGCTGTCTGGAATCTTCGGACTTCGGCAGATTGTAGTTCTTACCAACCTCAATCCCACATTTCCGCTTAATCTGTGAGATATACAGGTTTGATACCTTTAATCCGCTATGTTCCAGTACATAGTCCTTGATCTGCGTGTAGGTTGCCCCATCTTGAAATTCGGACATATCCATATCTTCTAAAGAGAACTCAACCCGAATCTTTTTCGAGTCGACCTCACCCTTGGAAAGCAAAACAACCGTCTCGCAGTGCACCGTTCCCGGAAACATATCAACACAGCAGACTTTTTCTACACGGTATCCATATTTTGCAAACTCTACCAGATCCCGCGCAAGAGAAGTCGGCTTGCAGGAGATGTAAAGCATTTTTTCACACCTATATAAATCAACTATCTTCGGCAGAGCCTTTGGATGAATTCCTTCGCGCGGTGGATCAAGAACGATGAAGTCCGGTTTTTCTTCGATTTCATCGATCACCTTCAGCACGTCTCCGGCGAGGAAACTGCAGTTGGTAAGGCCGTTTGCCTCTGCGTTCTCTTTTGCAGCTGTAACAGCTTCTTCCACGATTTCCACGCCGATCACTTCTTTTGCGACCGGTGCAAGGATCTGGGCGATGGTTCCGGTTCCGCTGTAGAGGTCGAAGATCGTGCGGTCTTTCGTCTCGCCGACGAACTCGCGGGCGGTGCTGTAGAGAACTTCCGCGCCAAGGGAATTGGTCTGGAAGAAGGAGAACGGGGTGATCTTGAATTTCAGTCCGAGGAGTTCTTCATAGAAGTAGTCCTGTCCGTAGAGCACTTTTGTCTCATCGCTCTTTACAATATCTGCCAGGGAATCATTTATGATATGGAGGAATCCGACAACCTTTCCTTCCAGCGGCAGACCAAGCACTTCCTGCACGAGCGGCATCAGATCCCACTCTTCCTGGCTTGTGGTGACGAGATTTACCAGGATTTCTCCGGTATTCTCGGCTCTTCGCACCAGCAGGTGGCGCAGGTAACCCTCGTGGCTTATCTTGTGGTAGTAACTTGCGTTCCGCTCTTTAAAGTACGCCAGCACGCAGGTCAGAATCTTTGTGAAATCCTCATGTACGATTTTGCAGTCGCACGCGGTCAGGACATCGTAGGTGCTTCCCTTTTTATGAAGTCCGAGAGACAACGGGCCGTCCTTGTATTCATCGCCGAAGGAAAACTCCATTTTATTCCGGTATGCAAACTCCTTCGGACTTCCCTTGATTCCAAGGAACGGATAATCGGCCTCCCCCGCCTCATTGACCTGGCCGGCCTCCACGAGGGCATCGTCGAGCAGTTTTTTCACCTGACCGGCCTTCATTGCAAGCTGATCCTCATAACTCATCGTCTGGTACATGCATCCGCCGCAGGACGGGAAAATACTGCAGACCGGATCGCGCTTTTCCATCGGGGATTTTTCTGTTACTTCGAGCAGGCGGCCCTCCATGCGGTTCTTTCTTTTTTTGTTGATCTGAAAGCGGATCTTCTGTCCCGGAATTGCATTTTTCACGGTAACCGTCTCGCCCTCCACATGTACACGTCCTTTATTCGGGAAATCGATTCTTTCCACGACTCCCTCGTAAATTTCTCCTTTTTTCATTCTCTTCTCCTTCTATGTCAAACTAATTTCCGGACAGAAAAACTCCGGTACCACGTTCCGGCACCGGAGTTTCTTTTTTCCATCCTACTTATCTTCGTCTTCATCCTCGAAGTAATCGTCGAAATCGTCATCGAAATCATCTTCGAAGTCTTCCAGATAATCCGGAGTTACAAACCGGTATACTGCGTATGCGATTCCTGCAACTGCCGCTACCGCTCCGACAATGGCAAGGACCCATAAAATCACGTTTTTCGGTTTTTCGCTCTCACGTTCTCTCTGTTTTAAAAGCTCTAATACTTCATCAATCTTATTCATACTGTCCACCAACCTTTGCTTTAGATTAGAAACTTAACTTAACGATAGTATACCATACGAGCCGCAATTTTACCACAATTTCCGCTCTTTTTTATAAATCTTTTCGTTTCAACTTACAGTCGGTATTTTCACGGAGTCTGACATGTCGAGAATAGTTCGACTGTGACTTTCCTCATGTCAGTGGAGGATACCGATTTCTCTCCGCCTACACTGCCGTTATGTTTCTTTTAACAATTCATCCCACCGCTTTAGAAGCGGGGGACTTCTTGTCTACTGGTGTTAAAATTCAGAATCCGCCGGCAGTTCCCGCAGAATCTTGTGGAACTGACCGCCGCAGCGCTCCATTTCTCCTAACACCTGGTCGATCCATTCACCCTTTGTATGCCAGTTTTCTCTGGTGAACTCAATATCCGAAGGACAGACAAAAAACTCTGTCTCCGGGTAGACAAGCTGGTAATACAGAATACACCGTCTCGCATGGAGATTCCGGCAGCAGAGGATCGCTTTTTTTACCTCGATGCCCGCCGCATCTGTCACTTCCCGTGACCGCAGTGCATTTTCATACGTATACGTCGCCTTGTCTTCGCGCAGAATCGCTTTCTCCGGCACGCCGTTTTTCTGCAGTACCGTCCGCAGAAACTCCCACTCGGTTTCATAGTTCCCGCCGTACTGCTCCGCAAGATCCTGTACACCGGCGAAATGCCCGAGCACAGTACTGTATCTTCCCGACGGAAGCACATACGGCGCAAATCCTTCTTTCCAGAGTTCTGCCGCGTGCGCCGCCATCTGCGGATATCCGTTTCCCGGCACAAAAATCACATCGGCTTTCTGCGGCTCATCCTTCACGAAAATATAGTCCGTAAAGTAGTTTAAAAACTTCTCATACATGAAATGTTACCACTCTTTAAAGTCCATGAGGCACTCTACGACATATGCCATATCCTGTTCAGACAGGCCGTAGAACATCGGCAGACGCATCAGGCGCTCGCTCTCTTTTGTTGTGTATTTGTCCTCTCCGTGGAAAACACCGAACTTCTGTCCGGCCGGGGAGGTATGGAGCGGAACGTAATGGAAGACACACATCACACCGCGCTCTTTCATATACTTGATCAGTTTTGTACGCACTTCCAGATTTCTTGCCTTGATGAAGTACATATGTGCATTATGTACACAGCCTTCCGGCACAACCGGCTGCTCGATCTTTCCGGCCTCAGCCAGCGGACGGAGCTGCTCATGGTAATAGTTGTAGATGGCCATCCGCTTTCTGTCGATTTTCTCATGTTCCTCGAGTTCTGCAAGCAGGTAAGCCGCATTCATATCGCTCGGCAGATAGGAGGAACCGTAGTCGATCCAAGTATATTTGTCGATCTGTCCGCGGAAAAACTTGCTGCGGTTCGTTCCCTTTTCACGAAGGATCTCTGCTTTTTCCAGATAATTCTCATCCTGGAACAGCAGCGCGCCGCCCTCTCCCATCGTATAGTTTTTCGTCTCATGGAAGCTGTAGCAGCCAAAATCGCCGATCGTTCCAAGGGCTTTTCCCTTGTAGTACGCGCTCACGCCCTGTGCCGCATCCTCTACAACCTTCAGGTTATGGCGTTTTGCAATATCCATGATGGTATCCATTTCACAGGCAACGCCCGCATAGTGAACCGGAACAATCGCTTTTGTTTTTTCGGTGATGGCATCCTCAATCTTGGTCTCGTCGATGTTCATTGTATCCGGACGGATATCCACGTAGACGATTTTTGCTCCGCGCAGAACGAAGGCATCTGCAGTGGAAACAAACGTGTAGGACGGCATGATCACTTCGTCGCCCGGCTGAATCTCAGACAGGTAAGCTGCCATTTCCAGTGCATGGGTGCAGGATGTCGTAAGAATCGCATGTTTTACGTTGAAATTGTCCTGCATCCAGGCAGAACATTTCTTCGTAAAAGGACCGTCGCCGCACAGCTTGTTGTTTTCCTCTGCCGCCTGGCGGATGTATTCCAGTTCTGTTCCAATAAAAGGTGGTTTATTAAACTCTATCATTGTTTTTTCCTTATCTTTCTTCTATCCATTACTGTTTTATTTACTTTCAGAGCCCAAAACAAGCTCTTAGGTAATCTTATTTTCTCACAAATCCCTGTGGATTTCAAGACACGATTTTGACATGACAGCCATATCATCAGACTGTCCATAAAGCTAAAAGAACCCTTGATTTCTCAAGGGTTCCACAAGTAGCGAGAGGGGGATTCGAACCCTCGACACCGCGGGTATGAACCGCGTGCTCTAGCCAACTGAGCTATCTCGCCATATTCATTTTCAACACTGTTTTTCATAAAATATGGGGCCTATAGGGCTCGAACCTATGACCCTCTGCTTGTAAGGCAGATGCTCTCCCAGCTGAGCTAAGACCCCACATCGGTGTTTTGTCTGTTGGCTTTTTATCTGTATCACCAACCGACTTCGTTAGTATAGCATTCCACCCGCCAAATGTCAACACTAATTTTCAAATTTTTTCGATTTTTTTCAACTTTTTCTCCCGCCACTCTTTCAGGTACTGCTCCTGTTCCAGATCTTCCCGTTCTTTCTCCCATCCTGCCGCCCGGCAGAGCGTCCATGCAAGCAGAAGAAATACGGCAAAAATCCCCGCCAGACAAACGATTCCCATCTTTTCTGACCGCCTTTCCTGTTCTGATTCTGCTAAAAAGCAAAGGATCTCCTTACTATTGTATCCGGAACGGCGGCGCTTTATTCCCTTTTCAGAACAAAAAGACAAAGCCGCCAGATTTCCCTTTCACCGGGATTCTGGCGGCTCCATTTTACTCAAAATTAAAATTCACATTCACGTTACGCTTCGTCAATCGCTTTTCCAATATCATGGCGGTAATATTTATTGTCAAAGTCAACCCAGTCAACAGCCTTATATGCATTCGCACGTGCCTCTTTCAGGGTATCGCCAAGTGCTGTCACGCCGAGGACACGGCCTCCGTTTGTCACGATCTCGCCGTCTTTGAACTTCGTTCCTGCATGGAAGCAGTAATAGCCCTCATGCTCTTTGAACGTCTCGAGTCCGCGGATCGGGAATCCTTTTTCGTAGGAAACCGGATAACCGTTCGAAGCCAGTACGATGCAGACACACGCATTATCTGCAAACTGCAGGTCGATCTGGTCGAGAGTTCCGTCGATGCAGGCTTCAAATACATCAATGATATCTGTCTTCATACGAGGAAGCACAACCTGTGCCTCCGGATCGCCGAAGCGGGCATTGTACTCGAGCACCTTCGGTCCGTCCGGTGTCAGCATCAGTCCGAAGAAGATAACTCCCTTAAACGGTCTTCCCTCGGCTGCCATCGCATCTACGGTCGGCTGATAGATATATTTCTTACAGAACTTATCCACTTCTTCGGTATAAAACGGACTCGGGGAGAAGTTGCCCATACCGCCGGTGTTCAGGCCGGTGTCGCCGTCTCCTGCTCTCTTGTGATCCTGTGCGGAACTCATCGTCTTGATCGTCTTTCCATCCACAAAGGAGAGAACGGAAACCTCACGCCCCGTCATAAACTCCTCGATGACCATCTCGTTTCCGGCACTGCCGAATTTCTTGTCGAGCATGATCGTCTTGACGCCCTCTTTTGCTTCCTCTAAGGTATTGCAGATCAGAACGCCTTTTCCAAGAGCCAGACCGTCGGCTTTCAGCACGATCGGGAATTTTGCAGTCTCGAGATATTTCTCTGCCGCTTCTGGATCGGAGAATGTCTCGTATGCCGCCGTCGGGATATGGTATTTTTTCATCAGGTCTTTGGAGAACGCTTTCGATCCTTCCAGGATTGCCGCATTCTTTCTTGGTCCGAATACGCGCAGTCCCTCTGCCTCAAACGCATCGACAACACCGCCGACCAACGGATCATCCATGCCGATGACGGTCAGGTCAATCTCTTTTTCTTTCGCAAAAGCAACGAGCTTGTCAAACTCCATCGCTGCAATATCGACACACTCTGCGTACTCCGCAATTCCTGCGTTTCCAGGAGCGCAGTAAATCTTGTCTACCTTCGGGCTCTGCGCCACCTTCCAGGCAATCGCATGCTCTCTTCCGCCGCTTCCTACAATCAGTACTTTCATCGCTCTTACTCCTTTATCTTTACGTGTCCGTCTTCTACCGTTACCTTTCCATTTGCAATCAGATCAATCGCACGCGGCATGATGACCCACTCGGCCTCTTCCATGACGCGCTGCTGCAGTGCCTTCGGTGTATCGCCCTCGTGCACTTCGACTGCCTTCTGCAGAATAATCGGGCCGGTGTCTGTTCCGCCGTCCACAAAATGAACCGTCGCTCCCGTCACTTTGACGCCGCGGGATAATACGCCCTCGTGCACTTTCAGTCCGTAATAGCCCGTTCCGCAGAACGACGGAATGAGGGACGGATGAATGTTGATGATCTTATTCGGATAAGCATCCACAATGCTCTGCGGGATCACAACCAGGCATCCTGCGAGCACAACGAGATCGACGTTGTACGACTGCAGTTTCGCCAGCAGTGCCTCGTTGAATGCTTCTCTCGATGCAAAGGTCTTCGGGGAAAGGCATACCGCATCAATCTCCTTCTTTTTCGCACGCTCCAGCGCATACGCTCCTGCATTGTTGCTGATGACAACGGAAACCTCCGCGTTTGTGATGGTTCCCTCGTCAATCGCATCCAGAATCGCCTGCAGGTTCGTGCCGCCGCCGGAGACGAGAACTGCTAATCTTAGCATAACTGTACTCCTTTTTCTCCGTTTTCAATGTGGCCGATCACATATGGCGTATCTCCTGTGGAACGGATGGCTTTCATCGCTGCGTCTACATCTTCCGGATCAACAGCCAGTACCATACCGATACCCATGTTGAAGGTGTTGTACATCATCTGCTCGTCGATATTGCCTTTCTTTGCCATCAGATCAAAGATCGGCGGTACGGTGTAGCTGTCTTTCTGTACAACGGCTACGGTGTTGTCTTTGAGCATACGCGGAATGTTCTCGTAGAAGCCGCCTCCGGTGATGTGGCTGCATGCTTTTACGGTTACACCGGCATCTTTGATGGCGCGGAGTGCTTTTACGTAGATACGGGTCGGTGCAAGCAGGGTCTCGCCGAGGGTTGCGCCAAGCTCATCATAGTATGTATTTAAAGAATCTTTTGTCATATCGAAAACTTTGCGGACAAGAGAAAATCCGTTGCTGTGAACGCCGGTGGAAGCCATGCCGATCAGTACGTCTCCGGCTGCCAGATTTTCACCGGTAATCATGTCTTTCTTGTCACATACGCCGACAGCAAAACCTGCCAGATCGTACTCATCCTCCGGCATCAGGCCCGGATGCTCTGCGGTCTCACCGCCGATCAGTGCCGCATCGGACTGCAGACAGCCTTCTGCAACGCCTTTTACGATCGAAGCGATCTTCTCCGGATAGTTCTTTCCGCATGCGATGTAGTCGAGGAAGAACAGCGGTTCTCCGCCGGCACATGCGATATCGTTCACACACATGGCAACGGCATCAATGCCGATGGTGTCGTGTTTATCAAGAATCATGGCGAGCTTCACCTTGGTTCCGCATCCGTCTGTACCGGAAAGCAGCACCGGCTCTTCCATTTCTTTGATTTTTGCCAGGGAAAAAGCGCCGGAAAAACCGCCAAGGCCGCCTAATACCTCCGGGCGCATGGTTTTCTTTACATGCTCTTTCATTAATTCTACTGATTTGTATCCAGCTTCAATATCTACTCCTGCGTTCTTGTAATCCATGGTGAACCTCCCTTGTCCTTTGTTTTTATTTACTGTAGTTACGGTATCCTGTTTCCTGCAGTTTTGCGTCTTTTGCCTCAACCTGCTCTTTCATTTCCTGTGTATATGCTTTCAGTTTTGCAAGCAGTTCCGGATCGGAAGTTGCAAGAATCTTTGCTGCCAGGATTCCGGCATTGGCACCGCCATTGATAGCAACGGTTGCTACCGGAATGCCGCTCGGCATCTGTACGATGGAGTACAGGGAATCACGACCTCCAAGCGATGTGGTATGCATCGGAATTCCGATGACCGGCATTGGGAAAATAGCTGCGCACATACCCGGCAGATGAGCTGCCATACCTGCGCCTGCAATGATAACCTTGAAGCCTTTCTCCTCTGCGGTTTTTGCATATTCGAAAAACACATCCGGCTCGCGGTGTGCGGAGATGATTTTCATCTCGTACTCAATTCCAAATTTTTCCAGCATGTCGGCTGCTTTGCTCATTACCGGCATATCAGAGTCGCTGCCCATCACAATTCCTACTTTAGCCATGTTGTTCTCCTTTTCTGATTAACTGTTCTAAGCGTTATTCATTAGTTATGCTTATATTTATGTTTTAATCATTCAGTTCTGCTTATAATATACTAAGCAGGCGCAGAAATGTCAACCCATAATCAGCCAAAAGGTTCATTTAATTCTTCCGTTCCCGGCAGGACGAAGCGTCCGTCCTCAATGAGAGGGATCGTCGTTCCGTCTGCTTTTTCGACCGCAACCGACTGCAGTTCGCGGTACGGAATCGTGATGTCCGTGTGGCATCCGAAGTATGCTTTCGACGGATCTTCTTTCCGTTTTGCCGAAACCTCGTTCTCGCGCGCGATTACTTCTTTTCCGTCCGGGTTGTACATCGGGCTGTCCTCCGCCCAGGCGTAGCAGGTGTCGCCCATCGCAAAATGCGGGCCCATCTTCTCTGCGATCAGGATCGGCAGTTTTCCGGCGATGCCGTACTGCTCTGCCATCACGTACGCCATCGTGTTCGTTCCGATGGCAAACTCACCGATCGGCAGCGTCCTGTGGTGATACAGCAGGTTTTCTTCTATATAAGTACGATTGTCCTCTTCTTTTTCGAAGTTTGCGCAGTCATACGCGGTGATCATGCCGTCGGTCAGCGTCAGGCAGAGATCGCGGTAATACAGCTCGTTCAGGTAGACTCCCGTCACATGGAGCACGCCTGTCGTGCCGGTAAGGCTCGGGGAAGTAAAGACCTCTCCGACCGGAATATTGCAGTCGGCAACACAGTTCTCGAAATTCGTCTCTTTCGCAGGATCGTTCAGATGATGCAGCATCACGCGCAGATCCGTTCTGTTCTCTCCTTTTCCAAGCACATGCACGGAAACACCCTCGTCGAGCGCATCGATCAGGTACTGCTGGATGCGCTGGTATTTTTCGTAATCGAGCGTGTTGATCTTTACGATCTCACAAAAAATTTTTTCGTAGCGCGGATCGATCTCCGGCATCGGGTAGGCGATGATCGTGTAGCCGTACTCGTCATCCTTGATATAGCGGTTTACAATCTGGCCCGCCTCGTTCTGGAAACCGACACGGAGCTTTTGCTGGCGCTCATTTAAGTGCAGTGCCTGTTTTTTATTTACTGGCTCAAACGGAACTTCGCCGAAGGTTTCCACCACGGCAGGGCCGGCATAGCCGCCCGCCAGTTCTTTGTACTCGTCGTATTTCACCTGCATCGCGCGGAGCCGTCTCTTCACGAGATCCTCGTTGAGATACAGCGCCTCATCGTTCCGGTGATCGTAGTCATACTGCTTATTCGCAGACGCACCGGCAACCCACGTTCTCCGCGCGCCGCGGGAAATCACCGGCTCGAGTCCCATCTCGCGGAACTGTAATATTGCCGCACGGATCATACGCTCAAAACCGATGTGGAAGCGGATGCTGACTGTCTTCTTTTTCGACAGATCTTTTCGCGCCACGAGAAAGCACTTGCGGAAGCCTTCTGTGTAGGTGCGTGCCATCGCGTCGATTTCTTCCTGGCTGAACGTATTTAAAAAGCGGGCTGTACCCTTCTCATTTTCGGTGATATATTCGCCGTACTGGTACAGATACCGCAGATCCGTCAGATCAGATTCCATCACAATATCCTTCACAAAGTGCAGCGACGGGTCGACGATTTCGCGCACCTGGTATTCCTGGCGCTCCTCGGCGTAATCGCTCACATACCAGTAAATGCTCTCTTTTACATACTGCGCGGACGGCAGCGTCTCCTCCTCGAACATCGCATACAACTCGAGATACAGCTCCATCGCCGCAGTCAGCTCCAGCAGGCGGTCCTCATAGACCCAGACAACAGCATTTCCCAGCTCCCGGTACAGGCAGCAGAGGCTCCTTCCATGCGTTTCACCAAGTGCCCGCACGGCAAACGCCGGGTTTCCGTAGGAGGTCTCATACCGCTCCCCGATCACATCTTCATACGGCTCGCGGTTAAAAACAGCCAGCTCTTCCTCGGATGCTGTTTTTAGATATCCTTCTGCGATTCTGCTCCGGATCTGGTCCATTTTGCAGAGGTACTGTGCCATCTGTGCAAAAAAATCGCGGTACGGCTGCGGAACGCTTTTTTCCGCCGGAATCTGGCGGATCCGCTCAATTGCAAGCGCATACCGCTCGTTTAATAATTCATCCGTCATAAAAAAATCCCTTTCTGTTTCTCTTTAACTGTTACGAGGGGCAGATCTGCCCCTCATTCTTCTTAACTTATTCCTGTTTTTCTTCCCGGTCGTCAATAATTTTTCCATCCCGGATACTCTGTTCGAGAATCTCTTCCATATAACTCCAGATCTCCTCGGAGCCGGTCGCAGTCTTCTCGTTTCGTTTTAACGGCTGGGAAATCCGCACATTGTGGCGGGTCCAGTCTTTTCCATCGTTCTCATGATTTAAAAGCAGCGGCTGGAAATTGTCCATCACATGGGCAAAGCGCGCTTCCGGTGTCTCATACGCTTCGAACTCGAGCCAGAGATCCATCAGCATTTTTCCCTGATCCTCCGGCAGCAGGCCGTAGATGCGCTCGGCCGCTTTGTGTTCTCTCTCGTCTTTTGTTTTGTTTGCCTCCGCGTCGTACGCATACGTGTCGCCTGCATCAATCTCCACGAGGTCGTGAATCAGCAGCATGAGCATCGTTCTGCCGATGTCGATTTTCTCATTCGAATATTCCTGCAGCAGAAATGCCATCACCGCCATGTGCCATGCGTGCTCCGCGTCGTCCTCCTGGCGCGAATAGCCGCGGATGTGCGTCTGGCGCAGGATCTGTTTTTCTTTATCAATCTCCAGAATAAAATTCAGCTGTTTTTCAAAACGTTCGCGATCCATCTTTTTCCCCTTTTCTTTTATATGTACTCCCGGAGTCTTTCTGTGCTTGATTTTACGAGAGTACATTTATCTCACACCGATCAGAAACAGTGCAAGCCATGCGACCAGCATGCCGCCGCTCGTAATCGAGCCGAGAACCGACATTCTGTGGCTGACCTGTTCTTCTTTAAAGCTCTTCATTCCCACATAGAAGCCGTATCCCGACAGAAGAAATGAGAACAGTCCCGCTGCTCCGAGAAAAATGCCTCCGTTTCCGCGGAATGCAAACGATACGACCGAAGCCAGCAGAAACAGAAAGACCGAAGCACCTGCCATATAGAGAGCTTCCTTTCCGCCTTCCGACGGCTTCCGGACAAAATTGTAATTATACTTCTTCCTCGCCATATTTCCATCTCCTGAATTTATTGCAGATCAGGAATGCGCCGCAGCCGATCATGGCTCCAAGCGTATTCAGGATCAGATCATCTACATCAAAGCAGCCCACCTTCGTGATGAGCTGAATCGTCTCCACGCAGAGGCTGAACATAAAACCAAGAAGCGATACTTTCCAGAAACTCTCCATTTTTTTGTGCATCACCGGAACGATAAAGCCGAACGGCAGAAAACCGATCACATTGCCCGCCAGATTTAAAAATGCGGCAAGGAATCCCACCTTTTCGCGGTAAATCCAGAAACGTCTGATTTCCTGAAACGGCACCAGATTGTAACGGTAATCCAGTTCAAAAAAGTTTCTTCTCCCGTATTCTTCTGCAAAAAGCAGAAAATAAACGAGCGCAAGAAGATACACCAGAAATAAAATCCGTCCCACAACGCGAATTCTGGCTTTCGTCTCCTGCTTCATCTTCGTTTCCCCTTTCTGCGTGGTATCAGAAACGCCGGAATACCTCTTCGGCGCATGCGCTTCCAAAATATTCCGGCATTTTTCTTAAAACATAATTTCCCCGCGTCGTTTCAGCAGACCTGCTCCGCTTACGATCATCAGGACACCGGTTGCTACCCCTGCCACAACCAGTACTGCGCCCATGGCGATATTTCCGCCGCCGACACGTCCCATGGTTTTATAGATTTTTTCATTCATCGTGCAAAACTCCTTTTTCAAGTGTACCACGTCTTATTTGACACCGTACTCCTCATAATAAGCATCAATGGCAGCCTTCATCTTGTCATCGATCTGGATTTTGCCCTGGCATGGACGGTTGTACAGATAGGTGATGACATCCTCCATGGTTACAATGGCATTTGCCGGGAAGCCATAGGTTTCCTGGATTTCCTCAAGTGCGCTCTTGTCGCCTTTTCCGCGCTCCATACGGTTTAAGGATACCATCAGACCTTTGATCTCCACATTGCCCTGTGCCTGGATGATCGGGAAGGTCTCCTCGATGGATTTTCCGGAGGTGGTAACATCCTCGATGATGACAACGCGGTCGCCGTCTTTAATTTTGCTTCCAAGCAGCATTCCTGCATCTCCGCCGTGGTCTTTTGCTTCTTTCCGGTTGGAGCAGTAACGTACTTCCACACCGTAGAGATCATGAATCGCAATAGCGGTTACAACGCTGAGCGGGATTCCTTTGTAGGCCGGTCCAAACAGAACGTCGAAATCCAGTCCATAATTGTCATGGATTGCTTTTGCATAATACTCGCCGAGACGTTTTAACTGGCTTCCGGTTACGTAAGCGCCCGCATTCATGAAGAACGGGGATTTTCTTCCGCTTTTCAGAGTGAACTCTCCAAATTTTAATACCTGGCTCTCGACCATAAACTCGATAAACTCCTGCTTGTACTGTTCCATCTTTTTTCCTCCATATTTTCAGGGGAAGGCATCTTTTTTCGCAATGCCGCCCGTTTTTACTTCTATTCTTTTCTATACTACCATAAACGCCTCTGTTTTTCCAGTCCAGACACAGGATTTCGCATAAAAAACGTGACATCCTCCCCTACCTGTAGAGGTGGGGGCTTCCCTAACCTCGGTAGGTTTGGTTCTCGTTCGATAGCACCAATGTGCTAAGCATAGGCGAGCTATCCCCGTGTGTCCCACGGTTTTATTATATTACGTTACGGTCATGCCACTACCAGCCGCATTCCCTCATTTCTGATATTGACAGCCGCATTTACATCTCTGTCGTGATGGGTTCCACACTGCGGACAATCCCACTCTCTGACCGCAAGATTTTTTGTCTCTGCGTTCCTGTAACCACAAACGGAACAAATCTGACTGCTGGCGAAAAATTTGTCCACCTTCACAAGCTTTTTACCCTGTTCCTCAAGTTTGTATTTCAAGAACCCTGTGAACATTCCCCACCCGTTATCTGAAACAGATTTTCCAAAGTTCAGCATCTGTGACATTGCTTTCATATCTAAGGATTCTATACATACACAATCATAAGCATCTGCTGTCTGCCTCGACAGCTTATGCAGAAAATCCTTTCGTTGACTGGAAACCTTTTCGTGGAGTTTTGCCACCTTGATTCTCTGCCTGCTACGGTTGTTCGAACCTTTCTGCATTTTGGAAAGTCTGCGCTGCTCCCTCGCTAATTTTTCCTCTGCATTCCTGTAATACTTCGGATATGCAGGTTCATTCCCGTTGCTGTCACGATATAATTCATGCATGGAAAAATCTAACCCCAGAAAACGCCGCATCTCTTTTTCCTGTACTTGATTTTCGTACTCAAAAAGAATACTTGCATAATATTTTCCGCCTGGTGTCTGGCTTACTGTTACAGATTTTAATTTGTATTCTTTCGGAACAGCTCTGTGTTGTTTTAACCGGACCTGGCCGGCTTTCGGCAATTTCAAATATCCATTCAATATGGCGATGTTTCCGTTGATACAGATCGTTGAATAGCTCTTTTTATTCTGTTTTTTAGATTTAAACTTTGGAAAACCTGTCTTCGGCTGTTTGAAAAAATTCTGAAATGCCGTATCAAGATGCCGAAGCGATTGTTGTAATGCGACACTGTCTACTTCCCTCAAAAATGCGTATGCTTCTGTTTTCTTCATTTCAGCCATTTCTTTTGCACAAACCGTGTAGGTTACCGTGGTTTTGTTCTCCTCATACTGCCTGATTTTTCTGGCAAGCCAATGGTTGTACACCATTCGGACACAGCCGAACGTTCTGGCAAACAAAACTTTCTGCGCATCATCGGGGTATATTCTGAATTTATATGCTTTGTTTGCCATGTTGGTCACTTCCTTTTTCGATCCGTTTGTCCCTGACTTTCGATGTATTTTTGGATTACTTCCATCGGGGCACCGCCCGTTGTAAGCAGGCAAAAACTCTGACTCCAGAAATGTTCTTTCCACAGCTTTTTCTTTATCTGCGGGAATTCTTTTTTCAAAAGTCTGCTGCTTGCACTTTTATATGCGTTTATGAACTTGCTTATTTCCGTATTGGGGTGGGCCTTGAAAAGTATATGCACATGGTCTTTATCGTGATTCCATTCTTCAAGGGTGATATTGTAATTTGGAGCAATATACGCAAAGATCTCTTTTGCCCTGCCGGAAATTGCGTCATCAAAAACCTGTCTGCGGTACTTAACCACAAGAACAAGATGATAGTGCAGTAAAAACACTGAATGTGCATTATTATCCAAATCCATTGTATTTCGACCCCCTTTCTTCTATTCGACTGATTCTATTATACCATGATTAGAACCCAATATCAAGAAGATAACGGACGCAATTCATCTCTCACCTTAGAGGTCGGAGTCTTCTTGCTGGAAGAGGATAAATTTTATTCTCTAACGCAAAAAATCCCTCCGCCCAGAGAACGGAGAGATTTTGATATGTTTTCTTTTTAGAAATCTACTTCTGTATCATAGTAGCAGCATTTCAGCAGTTTTTCCATCTCCTCAACAGATGGCTGTCTCGGGTTGGATCCGGTGCAGGCATCGGCGATGGCATTTACGGCGATGTCGTGCAGTCTCTCCAGGAATACGTCTTCCGGAACGAATCCCTGCTCGGTCGGATAGCTGTCTTTTCCGTAGTTCTTGATGCACTGCGGAATGTTCAGTTTGTCGTTCATGCCGCGCAGATAAGCGATGAGAAGTTTGATTTTCTCTTCGGTTGTCTCGCCGCCCAGTTTCATCTCGTCAGCGATGACTGCGTAACGTTTTGCTGCGGTCTCATCTTTTGCATTGAAAGCGATAACTTTCGGCAGATACATGGCATTTGCTGCTCCATGGATCAGGTGAGCGCCGTAATCAGCGAATGCTGCGCCTGTTTTGTGTGCCATGGAGTGAACGATACCAAGCAGTGCGTTGGAGAATGCCATACCAGCGAGACACTGTGCGTTGTGCATGCTGTCACGTTTTGCCATATCTCCGTTGTAGGAATCTACAAGATCTGCCTGGATCATACGGATCGCATACAGAGCCAGCGGATCGGTAAAGTCACAGTTTGCAGTGGAAACGTATGCCTCGATCGCATGCGTCATAGCGTCCATACCGGTGTGAGCAACTAACTTCTGCGGCATGGTCTCTGCCAGATCCGGGTCAACAATTGCGACATCCGGTGTGATCTCGAAGTCTGCCAGCGGGTATTTGATACCTTTTTCATAGTCGGTGATAACTGCGAATGCGGTTACCTCCGTTGCCGTTCCTGATGTCGAAGAAATTGCACAGAAGTGAGCTTTCTTACGAAGTTTCGGCATTCCGAATACTTTGCACATCTCCTCGAAGGTGATGTCCGGATACTCGTATTTGATCCACATTGCCTTTGCTGCGTCGATTGGAGATCCGCCGCCCATTGCTACGATCCAGTCCGGCTGGAACTCTTCCATCGCTTTTGCACCGCGCATAACCGTCTCTACAGACGGGTCAGACTCAATTCCTTCGAAAAGCTGTACTTCCATGCCAGCCTCTTTCAGGTAATCCACTGCACGATCCAGGAAACCGAAGCGTTTCATGGAACCGCCGCCTACACAGACCATTGCGCGTTTTCCCTCAAATGTTTTCAGTGCCTCTAAAGCACCCTTTCCGTGGTATAAATCTCTTGGTAATGTAAATCTTGCCATTGTTCAGAACCCCTTTCTTGTTTTGCTTCTGATCAGGCGGCTCCGGCAGATCAGATCAGCAGATTTTTCTGTTTTTCCACTCTCTGTTTAAGCCGCCTTTTGTCTTTTGTTTTCGACTTTGTTATTATTATAACAAACTTTTTCAGGGATTACCAATACAAAAATGATATTTCCTGATGTCAATTATATATGTCTTATTTACTTCCGTGCCGTCCGCTGCAGCAGCAGATCACCGTACTCGTGGCCCAGCGTGTCGTTCGTCCGCTTCAGATAATTGCAGTCCGCCATAATAAGACTCGTCGGAAAATCGCCGGACTGTATCATATGATCGCTTTCCGCTTCCAGATATTTCACGAAAAAACACTCCCAACCACTTTCAGCGCCTCCGCCAGATCCTTCCGAAAATCCTCATCCCCTCTCCGCAGACTATTCACCCTGCACCCAAACACCCTCTCATGCCCCGTACAGTGCAGATACCTGCCGTCCCCCAGATACATCCCCACATGCCCCCTCCAGAACAGCAGATCCCCGGCCTTCGCCCGTTCCTCCACCAGACACATCTCCTCCCCTTCTCTCCAGATCGCTTTCATCGGATACCCTTCCCTGATATCCGCATCCCGCCAAATCAAAACCCCATTCATCAAATACACCATAAACACCACACCCGAACAGTCAATCCCATCCGCCGCCTTCCCGCCCCACCGGTACTGGCATCCAAGATACCCCTTCGCACACTCCACAACCTTCCTCCGAAACTTCTCTTCCGACCACCCCTCCGGAATCCCCTGCTCCACAAAAAACCTCTCTTCCGATTTTCCCCACAAAAACCGATCCGAATCCAGTCTTTTTCTTAATGCCACCTCCGGCACAAACCCACTGATCTCATTCGCCAGCTTCACCCTGCAATACCCATTCTCCGTCTCCTCCATTTTCTCCACAAAACACCCCCGTCCCAGCGTCTCCAACATCCGCGCCTGCACCCGCGCTCCCCTCATCACATCCGCAAACCCGCGTGTCACCACATACGTGTTCCCTGCCTTTTCCCTCTCCTCCATCCACTCCCGGCTTTTCTCTTCAATCAAATTCCTCTCCATCCACCCCCGATACCCATAATGCGTCCAAACCTCAATCCACTCCCCCTCATCTTCCCACATCACGCTCCATCCAAAAAACACCTCATCCACCACATCAACCCCATTCTCCTCATACAAAAACGCCCGCTTCACTTTAATGATCCCATACTTCATCTCACATACCACCTTCCATTTTCTATATACTATGCACCCACCACAACACTCTCACGCCGATCCGCCCCCGGCGGATCCAGACCTACTTCGTTTCAGCTCCACACAACCAGACCTCACTGGAATTTGCGCCTGCCGTGTGGCGGGCATAGAAAAAGAGGGCAGAAACTATGAGCCCGGAACAGGTGCAGGAAAATGGGATGGTTCCCGTTTCCCCGTGCCTATTCTGAGCCACAGTTCCGCCCTCTTTTTCTCGCCCGCCGCACCGCAGATGCGAAGCCGCTCGAGGCCGTCCGTCTTATCTCACCGCCCCGATCAGCGAATTAATATCGTCAACCTTATGCCTTCTCATATACTCTTCGATACCGCGAACCGTTTCAACAGTCGCATACGGATTAAAGAAATTCGCCGTCCCAATCGAAACCGCCGTAGCCCCCGCCAGAATAAACTCCAGCGCATCCTCCGCCGACGCAATACCGCCCATACCAATAATCGGCACTTTCACTGCCTGCGCCACCTGATACACCATCCGCACCGCAATCGGCTTCACCGCCGGCCCCGACATACCGCCAGTCTTATTCGCAATCGCAAACTTCTGCCGTTCAATATCAATCTTCATCCCAGTAAGCGTATTGATCAGCGACAGCACATCCGCACCGCCGGCTTCCGCAGCCCGCGCCATCTCCGTAATATCCGTCACATTCGGGCTCAATTTCATAATAATCGGCTGCTTCGCATATTTTTTAACTTCCCTAGTGATCGCCTCCACCGCCTTCGGATCCTGTCCAAACGCAATACCGCCCTCCTTCACATTCGGGCACGAAATATTAATCTCCAGCAGATCCACCGGCTCCGAAGTCAATCGCTCCACAACCTCACAGTAATCCTCCGTCGTCCGTCCACACACATTCACCACAATCTTCGTGTCAAACTGTTTCAAAAACGGAATATCCCTCTCACAGAACACATCAATACCAGGATTCTGCAGCCCGATCGCATTCAGCATTCCGCCGTAAACCTCCGCAATACGCGGCGTCGGATTCCCCGGCCACGGCACATTCGCAACACCCTTCGTCACAACCGCGCCAAGCTCCTTCAAATCCACAAACTCACTGTACTCCGCGCCGGAGCCAAACGTACCAGATGCCGTCATAACCGGATTCTTCAGTTCCACACCCGCCAGGTTCACACTTGTCTTCATCGCTTTTTCTCCTCCTCGCGTCACTTACAGCTCAATTTCCGTACTTAAAAAGACCGGTCCGTCCTTGCAGATCCGCTTGTTGTGCACATGTGAATGACCATCCACCTCAGTCGACTGGCAGACACACGCAAGACATGCGCCAACGCCGCACGCCATCTTCTCTTCCATCGAAATCCAGCATGGAATTCCCTTTTCCAGACCGTACGCCTTAATCGCACGCAGCATCGGAGCCGGACCGCAGGCAAAAATTACATCTGCTTCCAGATGATCCTCGCGCACCGCATCCATCACATTGCCCTTCACACCGGCACTTCCGTCCTCCGTTGCAATATGAAGATCGCCTGCCGCAGCAAACTCCTCATTTAAGAACAACTCATCGCGGTAACCACAGCAGATGATCGTGTCCGTTCCAAGATCCTTCGCCGTCTGCAGCATCGGCGGAACACCGATACCGCCGCCCATCAGCATCACACGTTTTCCCTTACCTTCCTCGATCGGGAATCCATTTCCAAGCGGCCCTAAAATATCAACCTCATCCCCCGCTTTCAGATGCGAAAACTCCTCCGTTCCTGCACCTGCCACACGGTAGACAATCCGAAGTCTTCCTCCCTCTCGGTCGATCTCACAAAGAGAAATCGGACGCGGCAGAAGACGGCTGCCGTCTTTTGAAAACAGAGAAATAAACTGGCCGGCCTTCGCCTCTTTCGCAATCACTTTCGTGGAAATCCACATGCTGTAAATTCCTTTTGCAATGCACTCCTGACTTTCCACAGTACAGCATTCCTTGATTTTCATAAGCTGAACACTCCTTTTATTTTCTTGAATCGGCGAAAAGCCCAAAATATCCTCCGGCGGACATAACATCTACCCGGCAGACCTTCTGAGCTTTTCACCCTGTATTCTTATTTTGCAGCAGCAAGCGCCCCGCTGATATCCTCAACCATATCCTTTACAGCTGCTCTCGAAGCATCCGCAAAGTTCTCAGTGCCAAACTCGGCATATTTTTCCTGTTTGTAAGCAGCGATAATACCTCTCGAAGAGTTTACGATTGCACCCAGTCCGTCCTCATTGAAGAAGTGAACGAGGTCTTTTCCCTTTCCGCCCTGTGCACCGTAGCCCGGTACCAGGATGTAGGATTTCGGCATTACCTTACGCAGCACCTTGCCCATCTCCGGGTACGTAGCGCCGACAACAGCTCCCACATAGCTGTAATCATCGCCCATGTGCTCCTCGCCCCACGCGGCAACCTGCTCGCCGACCCACTCATACAGCGGACGTCCGTCGATGATGCGGTCCTGGAACTCGCCGCTGGACGGGTTCGAGGTTTTTACCAGAACAAAGATGCCTTTTTTCTCCTCTTTGCAGACCTTGATGAACGGTTTTACGCCGTCAGATCCAAGATACGGATTGACAGTTGCAAAATCCTCATGGAATCCGGCGTAGGATTTGCTTCCCACCTGCACGTGGCCGAGGTGGCCGACTGCATACGCCTCAGAAGTAGAACCGATATCGCCTCGTTTGATATCGCCAATGACAACGAGACCCTTTTCCTGGCAGTAGGAAACGGTCTTCTCATACGCTGCCATTCCCGGAACGCCGAACTGCTCATACATGGCAACCTGCGGTTTTACAGCCGGAATCAGATCGTATGTTGCGTCGACAATCGCTTTATTGAACTGCCAAACGGCCTCTGCAGCTCCTTCGAGTGTCTCTCCGTACTCGGCAAATGCCTTTTTCTGTACGTGCTCCGGCACATAGTTCAGCATCGGGTCCAGACCTACGACGATCGGTGCATTTGTTTTTTTAATGTTTGCAATCAGTTTGTTAATCATCTGCTTACTCTCCCTCTTCTTTCTTTTCTTATAGAAATTACTCAGCTTCGTATACAATCTTGCCGCCGCATACGGTAGCCATAACTTTTCCTTTGACTTTCTTGCCGCCGAACGGAGTGTTTTTGCCCTTGGAAACAAACTCCTTCGGATCGATCACATACTCTGCTTCCGGATCGATGACAACCACATCGGCGTCCATGCCAGGTGCAAGAGAACCTTTCTTGTCCAGGTGCAGGATTTTTGCCGGATTATAGCTCATCTTCTCCGCCATCTGCATCGGGGTGATGATCTCGGTATCCACAAGTTCGGTGATGGTAAGAGCCACGCTCGTCTCCAGTCCGACGATGCCGAACGGAGCTTTCTTGAAGGACTCCTGTTTCTCGGTCAGCGCATGCGGTGCATGATCGGTGCTGATGACATCGAAGACATCGTCTTTCAGACCCTGGCGCAGTGCCTCGAGATCCTCTTTCGTACGGAGCGGCGGATTCATCTTGTAGTTGGTGTCGCCCTTTACGATGTCGTCGCTGCAGAGGGTAAAGTGATGCGGGCAGACCTCGGCGGAAATCGAAACGCCGGCCTTTCTCGCCTCACGCACCATATCCACGCTCTCTTTGGTCGAGCAGTGGCACAGATGCAGGTGTGCACCTGTCTCTGCGGCAAGTACGATATCTCTTGCAACAATCGTGTTCTCTACGGAGTTTGTGATGCCCGGCAGATGCCACTCTCTCGAGTTTGCATCCTCATTCATGCAGCCGCCGTTTACGAGGTTCTTGTCCTCGCAGTGAGCCAGCACCGGAATGTTTTTCTCTGCGGCAATCTCCATGGCCTCTTTGTAGAGCAGCGCGTTCATAACGGATTTTCCGTCCTCGCTGATCGCCGGGATGCCGGCTTTTACCATGCCCTCGATATCGGCGAGCTCTTCACCCTTCTGTCCTACTGTGATGGTGCCTGCCTGCAGTACATTAATCGGAGAAAAACGGTCTGCTTTGATCGTTACATAGTTGACGCGGTCCGGGCTGTCGATGACCGGTTTTGTATTCGGCATCGCTACCAGCGTTGTCACGCCTCCTTTTGCTGCTGCTTTCGAACCGCTTTCAATATCTTCTTTATATGTCTGCCCCGGGTCGCGGAGATGTACATGCATATCGATGATGCCAGGCATTACATAGCAGCCTTTTGCATCTATTACCTGCGCATCTTTTACGCGGATTCCTTTTTCAACCCGTGTAATAACGCCGTTTTCGATCAGAACATCACTGATTTCGTCTTTTTGGGTGGCCGGGTCGATGACCTGTCCATTTTTGATTAAGATACTCATCTTACGTTCTCTGATCCTTTCTTTTCTTCTGGCCGTTGTCCGACCATTTATTCCTTTTTATAATACACGAAATCTTTCCTGAAATAAAGAGTTTTTTCTTGACTTTTTTGATTTGCAAGATTATAATAGTCTCAATCGAGAAGATGTTGAGATGTAATACGTGGTCACTAGCTATTAGAGATTATATTAGCATTCACCTTCAATATAATCTGTAATAGCTAGTGAATTTTTTTACCAAAAGTTCACTCGCTTATGGGGGAACATATGCATTCCCACATCATGCTTATTTTTTAATTTTATGGAGGTAACTCACAATGAACAAGGGAACAGTGAAATGGTTTAACGCAGAGAAGGGCTATGGCTTCATCACAGGCGAAGACGGAAACGATGTATTCGTACATTTCTCCGCTATCCAGGGTGAAGGATTCAAAACTCTTGACGAAGGTCAGGCGGTTACTTACGATCTTACCGAGGGTGCTCGCGGAATGCAGGCTTCCAACGTTGTTAAATGCTAATTAACCATAAGCGAAAGGCCGGGGGATGTATGTCCTCCGGTTTTTTAATTTACGCGGGCAACGAGCCAAAGTCCATGCCTGCACGAGACCTTGGCGACTGCCGCGATAACTTAAGAAACTCGCGGAGCGTGTTTCTCATAGTTTTTTCTATAGCAAGACCCGAAAATAATGCAAAAAAGGCAGTGCTGCAGAGCGCGAATTGCAAGGAACAGATTTGAAGGCGTACCGGGGTACGACGAAAATCTGTGACGCAGTAATTCACGCTCTGCGGTGCTGAATTTTTTGCATTATTTTCGGGGATTGCTATAAATCTCTATAACAAAAGCGCTTATCACTCCGGGATTTTCCCGTCTGTGGTAAGCGCTTTTACTTTCTTTAACAATTCTGCTTATTCCGCTGTACTTTCGCTGATGGAATCTGCTGTGCTGTCACTTGCCGTATCTGCTGTGCTGTCCGAAGATGTATCGGAAGCATCAGAGCTGTCGCTGGATGTGTTGGTCTCGCTCAAATAATTCTGAATATCCGTCACGTTCATCGTTGTGGTTTCTGTCGTGCGGTTCGCCTTTTTCTCTGCTACCGAGTTCTGGTAAACAGCAACGGAGAACCAGCCGATCAGGGTAGCCAGAACAACGACGAAAGCGGTAACTTCCAGTCTCGTGATCCATCTTTCACGTCTCATGATTTTCTCACGGTTCGCTTTTTCCTTTTTATAGCGGTCAACTTTTTCCTGACTCATGGTTCTACTTCTCCTTTGATTTCTAAAAAGTGCTCGGCGGCACTTTCAAACATGTTAAAAATTATACTACATTTTCAACAAAAAGGGAAGAGAAAAGTTATAATGCAATGATAATTCCGCCGTCATTTGCATACATACTGCTGACGCCCTGGGTATCGAGTACGAAGACATCCTGTACCGCAAGGCGCTCCAGAAGGGCTTCTTTTACCATCTCGGCGCGCTCCGGGCAGTTGCAATGAGAGATGGCAAGCGTTTTGTTTTCTACATGCTGTGCGTCATTTACAATGGCATCGACCATTTTCATCAGTGCTTTGTTGATGCCGCGCGCCTGATCGAGCTGTACGATATCGCCCTCCGATGTGGCTCCCATAACCGGTTTGATCTTAAGCGCGGATGCAACAAGTGCTTTTGTTTTGGAAAGGCGGCCGTTTTTCCGCAGAGTTTCGAGATTTTCCAGCACGAAATAGGTGTGCTGTGTGCTGATATAGAGTTCTACTGTCTCTACGACGCGCTCAAAGCTCATGCCGGCTTCCTCGCACTCCACGATTTTTTTCACGATCAGGGTCTCTCCTATCGATGCGCTTCTGGAATTGAATACGTGAATCTTCAGATCCTCGTTCTCCTCCTGCGCCAGGTTTGCACCGAGCACTGCGCTGTTATAGGAACCGCTGAGCTGTGCGGAAAGTGTGACCGCGTAGCACCGTTCTGCTCCGTTCAGAAAAGATTTCCGGAAATAATCCGGCGACGGGCAGGCGGATTTCGGGCACTCCGGGCATTCCGCTACTCTCTTTAAAAAATATTTCTGGTCAAATGTCTCGTCATCCAGAATGGATTCTCCGCCGACTTCCAGGGTCAGCGGTGCAATTTCAATATTTTCTCTTTTTTTCATATCTGCTGTCAGTTCACAGCAGCTGTCTGCAACAATGTGAAAACTCATATATTTTATCCCTCCAAACTTGATTCCGCTTTTTCTCACTGCGGACGTTTCGTATTTCCAATCACCGCTCTTTTTCAAACCTTCCTGAACTAGGGACGAATTCAACACAGTGAATTTTTTGATATTTTGTCATGTAGTTTTGATAACTACATTTTATCATAACACACTTAGTGCTCCATTGCAAAAAGTTTTTTCCCAATAAAAGTTTTTCCGTTAAAAGTTTTTTCCTTTTCTTGTCGCACTCCCCTTTTTGCGGTATACTACGGTCATACGGCTTTTTTGTTTATGGATATTTTTCCATTGCTTATTTTCAGGAGGTGGTACGTATGGAATGGACTTTTTCGGATTCGGTCCGGCTTTCCCTGCTTTCGTTTTCGGAAGCTTCCAAAGCCTGCGCGGCGCTGCCCGGATTTTCTCTTTTCCGGCGCAGTCTGCAGCCGGAGCGCATCGAATACTGCCGCGCAGAGCTGCTGCCTGACTGCCTGGTCGGATCGCTTGCCGTCCCGGACAAGACGCATCCGCTTCACCTTGCATTCTCGCTTGCGTTTTATCTCGACCGGGGGCAGCTTATTCTGGCAGCCGACGAACAGACACTTCCGGCTTTGCAGAGCCTCCTCTTCCCGGAAGAACCGCTCGATACTTCCGATGTCTTCCACCTGTTTTTCTCGTTTCTGGAATCGCTGATCCAGGAGGATATGCTCTATCTGCAGAATTTTGAGAAGCGCCTCGCGACAATCGAAGAGTCTCTTCTCGACACTCTGCCAAAAGAGCTGCAGCGGACCCTGATCACGATCCGTCGGGAGCTGCTCGTGTTCCATGCCTATTACCAGCAGCTTCTCGACATGTGCGAAATACTCTCCGAGGACGAAAATCACTTTCTTCCCCCGGAATGCGCCCGTCAGTTTTCGCGCCTTGGAAACCGCGTGGACCGTTTGTACGACCACACCCAGATGCTGCGGGAGTACGCCCTGCAGATCCGCGAGATGCAGCAGGCGCAGATCGACCTGCGTCAGAACGATACGATGCGGATTCTGACGGTCGTCTCGACGATCTTTTTCCCGCTTTCCCTGATCGCCGGCTGGTACGGCATGAATTTTACGCATATGCCTGAGCTTTCTGCCCCGTATGCGTACTTCATCCTGATCGGCGTCTGTATTCTCATTGTTGCTGTTGAAATTTGGTATTTTAAAAAGAAAGGCTGGTTTTAACTACGGATGATTATCCTGCAGATTACACAGTTAAAGAATTTTATGAACACCCTGCTCCGTCTCGAGACATTTGACCGCTTTCCCGTCTCTGAGGCGTCGATCACAACGTTTACGACGTTCTCCATCGACGGCAGTCTTCACACGGACTTTTTCGATCCCGATGACGCGCAGCTCTTAAAAGAAAAAGGGCGGACGCGGCTTCTCTGGAAAGATGTGAAATCGTTCTGCTATTCCGTCATCAAAGGAAAACGGACACCCCTGCAGTTCAAATTTGTGTTTCAGCTTCCGCAGGCGGCGTGCGAAAAAATGATCGCGGACCATGCGCTGCCGCTGGAAATAGAGAACGTGTTTGGATGCTTTCTGAATTTTCAGTATAAGGACGGAAAACTCTTACTTACCACCGGAACTTCCCTCAAAATCTTTACGATGGACAAGTCGCTCGACCGCGTCTTCGATGAGGAAGTCCGCCAGTTTCTGCTGAAAAATGAAATTGCATTTGAAGAGCAGATATAAAGACAAAATACTTATTTAGAAAGGTTCTCTTTTTATGAATCAGATTATTATGTGGATCATGGCAGTCGGCGCGGTACTCGGCGGTGTCGACCGGATCGCTGGCAATCGCTTCGGACTTGGAAAACGGTTTGAGGAGGGCTTTACGCTGCTTGGACCGACGGCACTTTCCATGTCGGGCATCATCTGCCTCACCCCGCTGCTCTCCCGCTTTCTCCGTTTCGCCCTCGTTCCCATCTGGAACTTTTTGGGGCTGGATGCGGGACTTCTCGCCGGCATTCTCGCCATTGACATGGGCGGCTACCAGCTCGCCGGAGAGCTTTCGGCATCGCAGGAGATGGTGCGCTACGCAGGACTTGTGATTGCGGCGACGCTTGGCTGTACCATCACCTTTACGATTCCGGTCGGCATGGGAATGCTGAAAAGCGGCGACCGCCTCTTTTTCTCCCGCGGCATGCTGATCGGCACGGGCACGCTTCCCGTCACGATGATCGTCGGCGGACTGCTCTCAGGGCTCTCTTTTCTGCAGATCGTACTTCAGTCGCTCCCGGTGCTCCTCTTCTGCTTTCTGCTGATGTTCGGCATCTGGCGTTTTCCGGAACAGACCGTGCGCGCGTTCACGGTATTTGCAGATGTGATCCGGCTTCTGACGACGATCGGCCTCATCGCGGGCGCGTTCTGCTATATGACCGGCTTTTCGCTGCTCCCGGACCTTGCGCCGCTGGAGGACGCGATGGCGGTTGTCTCGTCTATCGGCATTGTACTGCTCGGCAGCCTTCCGACGGCGGAGCTTTTACAGCGGGTGCTCAAAAAGCCGCTCTCTTTTATTGGAAGAAAAACCGGCATGAACGACAGCAGTGCCGCCGGCCTTCTGATGGGCATTGTCAGCCCTGTTCCGGCGATCACAATGATGGAAAAAATGGACGAGCGCGGAAAGATTGTAAACGCAACTTTCCTCGTCTCCGCCGCATCGACCATCGCCGCACATATGGGATTTACGTTCGGCACCGATCCTGATTTTGTCGTGCCGCTTCTCGTTGCAAAGCTCGCCGGAGGCATCGCCGCCGTCTGTGCCGCACTGTTTTTCACGAAGAAATCTGCTTATAGCAAGACCAGAAAATAACGCAAAAAAGGCAGTGCTGCAGGGCGCGAATTACAAGGAACGGATTTGAAGGCGTACCGGGGTACGACGAAAATCCGTGACGCAGTAATTCACGTTCTGCAGTGCTGGATTTTTTGCATTATTTTCTGGAATTGCTATAATTGTTTGAGAGCATACATAGCAACGCAATAAGACCTGCGCCGTTTGAAAGCGCAGGTCTTATTGAATTTCTTACTTATTTTCTATTTCTTATTTCACCATATCCTCTTTGATAATTCCATGCTCTTTTAAGAGATCTCCAACTACATTTCCATCTACCAGTTTCAGCAGAGGTTTTTTCAGCAGGTTGAGCGGTCCAGGAAGCTCGATTTCCAGCGGGGATTTTCCATCCATCAGTTTCACGGAGCTGTCCAGCAGGTCGCGGATATCGTAAACGCTGCCCCATACTTCCGGCACGCCGCGGTCTACGCCGAGGAGTCCGTAAACAGCTTCCATTGCGGTACGAACGGAATACTCTGTCGTGAAGATGGTATCTCTTGGTGTCTCAGCGAACTGTCCGAGGAATGCGAAGTTGACGCAGCCATCCGGGATGACATCCGGGCGGTCGCCCTTTCTTCTTGGCATAAAGAATGCGGTGATGTACGGCATCATGGTCGGTACGCAGACAGCGCTGTTCTCTGCCAGCTCCGGAATCTGGTCAACCGGCACACCGAGGTGGTACAGCCACTCTTCGGTGATCTCTTTACCAGTGCACTCTTTCATCGGTTTCTTCACATAGTCGCCAGGTACGTCGGTGAACAGGCTGTAAACCCATACGCATACCTTATCTTTATCCTGCTCTTTGAACTGTCCCTGACGGTTGATGGTCCAGCTTAAAAGCCACTTGGAATCCTGGCAGCTTACGATACCGCCGGTAACAACCTTTCCGGTTCTCGGATCACGTTTGCAGATATTGGTGATATACGGAATGATCTTATTGTCGAGAGTGGTAATTGTTGCGGATTCCCAGTTTGTCTTTGCAATATCGGAGCAGAATTTCTCCGGATGTCCAAAGGACGGATCCTGTTTTGCAATGTTTTTCCACAGGCTCCAGCAGCCGCTCGTGCGGACCTCTGCATCACCGTTCGGTGCATGGTTCTGATCGCCGTAGATCGTGCCTTCGGTGCAGCTTCCGTTGGTAACGAAGACGAGGTCATTCTCGGTGAGAACAATGCCTTTCTCGACGCCGTTTACTTTGCACTCGATGGCTTTTGCTACTTTCTTTCCATCGTTGATTTCAAAAATAACGTTGGTTACTTCGGTATTGAACTGGAAGTCTACGCCGGCATCCTCGAGGTATTTCTTCATCGGAAGAATCAGGGATTCATACTGGTTGTACTTCGTGAATTTCAGTGCGGAGAAGTCCGGCAGTCCGCCGATGTGGTGAATGAACCGCTGGAAGTACAGCTTCATCTCCAGTGCACTGTGCCAGTTTTCGAATGCGAACATCGTTCTCCAGTACAGCCAGAAGGTGGAATTGAAGACTTCATCATCGAAAACATCCTCGATCGTCTTGTCGTACAGATCCTCGTCTCTTGTCATGAAGAGTTTCATGATCTCCATGCAGCCTTTCTGGCTCAGGTTGAACTTGCCGTCGGTATGGGCATCCTCGCCGCGGTTCTTCGTTGCACGGCACAGGGAGTAGTTCGGGTCTTTTTTGTTCAGCCAGTAATACTCGTCGAGAACGGATACGCCAGGTGTCTCAATTGACGGGATGCTGTGGAACAGATCCCACAGGCACTCGAAGTGGTTTTCCATCTCACGGCCGCCTCTCATGATGTAGCCGCGGGTCGGATCGTAGATACCGTCGCAGGCACCGCCGGCGATGTCCATGGCTTCCAGAATGTGGATGTGATCGCCTTTCATCTGGCCGTCTCTTACGAGGAAGCACGCTGCTGCGAGGGCTGCGAGGCCGCTTCCTACGAGGTATGCGCTCTTCTCATCGACGCCTTCCGGTTTTTCCGGTCTTGCGAAGGCTTCGTAGTTTCCGTTGGTGTAATAAATGCCTTTGCTGTTTTTCTTATCTTTTCCGCGCTCGGTGTTGCGGTAATCATTCTTTGGTTCTGATGTTACAGTGGTTGTCTCCGCTGCTTTTTTTGCTTCACTCTTGTTTTTTGCCTGCAGCACTGCTGCTCCAGCTCCGATGACTGCTGCTGATGCGATTCCGAATTTTAATCCTTTTTTTGACATAGACGTTCATCCTTTCTTTTCTAAATACGACTGCCGGAATGTTTTTTCGAATTTCCGGTTCATATAGGTTATGCTGCTTTCTTTGTTTTACAAGTTTCTATTTGTGTTGCCATTGTCTGTTGACAATTTGAATCTTACTTCATTTTTCCCCGCTTTTCCATTTACAAAACAGGGCGGATGATTAAATTTTTATCATTCGCCCTGTTTTGTAAAGTGTAACTATATTTTATTTCTTTTTTCAAAATTTCGGATGGAATTGACGACATTTCCTTCCATCGTGCGGTGCATTTTTTCCGCAATCATATGGTAATCCCCTTTCATTCCGTCTTTGATCCAGTCGAGCATGACACCGGTAAAGCTATACTTATAGAAATCTGCGATAAAACTCTGATCCGCCTCGGAGATGCCGGTTCCCTTTGCTTTTTCCTGTACGACACCGTACAGCAGATCGTGCGTCAGATGAAAGAGATATGTTTCGATCTGCTCCCGGCTTACAGAGTGATAGACATTCATAATAAATGGTTTATTCTCGAGCACTGCCTCAAAAATCTGCTGCAGGCCTTCCTGCCATGTCTCATACGTTTTCTTCCCCTGCAGCGCCTGCGTCGCATCCTCCAGGCACGACCATTCGACAAGATCGTAGATATCCTTAAAATGATAATAAAACGCCATCCGGCTGATGCCGCAGTCTGTCGTCAGATCGTTGATCGTAATTTTGTCCAGCGGCTTTTTCAAAAGCAGCTTTTTTAATGACGCTTCCAGCGCCGCCTTTGTCGCATTTGTCATGTATTTCCTCCATTTTTCTTTTATGTACCCTCGGAATCTTTCTGTTCGAAACGCTTCTATGCTTTTTCATTGTAGCATATCCATTCTCCAGAAACAACTGCGCAGCCCTTCTGATCAGACTTTACAAAAAGTTTAGAAAGTACCGTAATACCAGTAAATTCAATACTTTCCGTCGTTCTGTTAGCACTCTTTTTTCTTGAGTGCTAATTTTCCCTTGACTTTTCCCTGTGCCAGTATTACTATAACTATCAGAGCAGTAAAAAAGCTGCAGACATCTAAAAAAGCATGATATTCCCGCTTTGCTGGATCAAAATATTTTTATAAGAAAAGGAGTGTGTTTCTCATGAGTGCGAAACATGGAAATCTTTCAATCAACAGCGACAATATTTTCCCGATTATCAAAAAATGGATGTATTCCGACCACGATATCTTTGTCCGTGAGCTCGTTTCCAACGGCTGCGATGCCATCACCAAACTAAAAAAACTCGACGGCATGGGCGAATATACTCTGCCGGATGACTACAAAGCAGCCATTCAGGTGATTGTAAACCCGGATGAGAAAACCTTAAAATTCATCGATAACGGTATCGGTATGACCGCAGACGAAGTCGAAGAATATATTACCCAGATCGCCTTCTCCGGCGCTACCGAATTCCTGGAGAAATACAAAGACAAAACGAATTCAGATCAGATGATCGGCCACTTCGGTCTTGGTTTCTACTCTGCTTTCATGGTAGCAGATGAAGTTCACATCGATTCTCTTTCCTATAAAGAAGGATCCACCCCGGTACACTGGACCTGTGACGGAAGCACCGAGTACGATATGTCCGAGGGCAGCAAGACAACTGTTGGTACCGAAATCACTCTGTTCCTGAACGAGGACTGCCTGGAATTCGCAAACGAATACCGTGTCCGCGAAGTTCTGGAAAAATACTGCTCCTTCATGCCGGTTGAAATTTTCCTGTCCAAAGCAAATGCGCCGCAGGAATACGAGACCATTGATGAAAGCGAATTAAAAGACGACGACGTTGTCGTAGAGCACATCCACGAGGACGCAAAATACGAAGAGAAAGAAAAAGAAGACGGAACGAAAGAGCAGGTTGAAGTTTCCCCGGCCAAAGAGAAAGTAAAAATCAACAAACGCCCGGTTTCCATCAGTGATATCCACCCGCTGTGGACCAAACATCCAAACGAGTGCAGCGATGAGGATTATAAAGAATTCTACCGCAAAGTCTTCAACGACTACCGCGAGCCGCTGTTCTGGATCCACCTGAACATGGACTATCCGTTCAACCTCAAAGGTATCCTCTACTTCCCGCGTATCAACACCGAGTACGATTCCATCGAGGGAACCATCAAGCTGTACAACAACCAGGTATTTATTGCCGACAACATCAAAGAAGTCATTCCGGAATACCTGATGCTCTTAAAAGGCGTCATCGACTGCCCGGATCTGCCGCTGAACGTATCCCGAAGCGCACTGCAGAACGACGGATTTGTCAAGAAGATCTCCGAGTACATCTCCAAGAAATTCGCTGACAAGCTCTCCGGCATGTGCAAAACCGACCGTGAGAATTACGAGAAATACTGGGATGATATCAACCCATTCATCAAATACGGATGCATCAAGGACGAGAAATTCTCCAAGAAGATGATGGACTATATTCTGTTCAAGAACATCGACGGAAAATATCTGACTCTTGAGGACTGCATCAACGAGAATAAGAAAGAAGAAGCTCCTGCAGAGAACACCGAGGAGAAGGCTGAAACTACGGAGAATACCGAAAATACGGAAAACGCTGACGAGAAGAAAGAGCCGGAAAAAACGACTGTTTACTACGTCACCGACGAAGTTCAGCAGAGCCAGTACATCAACATGTTCCGCAGCCAGGGCATGGATGCTGTCATCCTGAAACACAACATCGACTCCGCTTTCATCACCCATGCAGAGCGTTATAACGAGCATGTAACCTTCCAGCGCATCGATGCAGATCTGACCAACGATATGAAAGACGAGTCCGGTGAGGATCTGACCGACGCTACAAATACTCTGACCGATCTCTTCCGCAAAGTCCTCGACAAGAAAGATCTGACCGTCAAAGTTGAGAACCTGAAAGACGAAAATGTATCCTCCATGGTAACGCTTTCCGAGGAGAGCCGCCGTATGCAGGATATGATGAAGATGTACGGCATGACCGGCATGGATCCGTCCATGTTCGGCGGACAGGAAACCCTGATCCTGAATGCAAAACATCCGCTCGTTCAGTACATTCTGAAGAATGGCGAGAACGACAACACATCCCTGTTCTGCGAGCAGCTGTATGATCTGGCAATGATCAGCCACAAACCGCTCTCTCCGGACGAGATGACAAAATTCGTAAGCAGAAGCAATCAGATTATGATGCTCCTTGCAAAATGATAAAGCACAGGCACAGCAAAACGCACCTCTTATAAAACACGCCGGATTTCTGGAATTTACCAGATGTCCGGCGTGTTTTTTCCTGCTTTTTTACTTTACGATTTCTGATCCAGATGATAGAATAATTCTATTCGCCCTATTGAAAAATAAGGAAAATCACACGAAAGGTCTGGTATTTATTTCTATGAAAAAAGGAAAGCCATCCGCCCTGCTCCCGATCGCCGTTTTTCTGGTGTTTTATCTGGGGCTCGGCATTTATTCCGAGTATATTTTAAAAATTCCGATGGGCTTCTACAACATCCCCATCGTCGTCGCGTTTCTGGCAGCGATCCTCGTCGCCTGTCTGCAGAACCGCAGTGTCCCGTTTGAAGAAAAGCTCGCCCTCATGGGACAGGGCATCGGGGACAAAAACATCATCACAATGCTGCTGATCTTCCTCGCCGCAGGCACGTTTGTCGGCGTTGTCGGAAGGAGCAGTGCAGAGAGCGTTGCCTATTTCATGCTCTCCTGGATTCCGGCAAAGTATGCCGTCGCTGTGCTCTTTGTCGTTGCCTGCTTCGTCTCCACGGCCATGGGAACCTCCGTCGGAACGATCACGCTTCTCGTGCCGATCGCCTCTGCTGTTGCCGAGACCTCCGGCTTTTCGCTGGCGCTCTGCGTCGCCTCCGTCATGGGCGGATCCATGTTCGGCGACAACCTCTCTTTCATCTCCGACACGACAATCGCCGCCTGCAACGGACAGGGCTGCGAGATGAAAGACAAGTTCCGCGAAAACTTCTGGATCGCTCTCCCGGCTGCTCTTGCCGCGCTGGCGCTGATCCTTGTAATCTCCTTCCGACAGGCGCCGGGCACACCGATCGTCCACGAATACCATCTGCTGCAGACGGTTCCGTACCTGCTCGTGCTGATCGGCGGCATCGCGGGCATTCAGGTGTTTGTCGTACTCCTTATCGGTATTGCTTCCGGTGCCGTTATCATGCTCGGTACGGGACAGACGACGCTCTGGGATATGCTCTCCAGCATGGGAAGCGGCACTTCGGGTATGTTTGAGACATGTATGGTTGCGATTCTTGTCGCTGCGATGTGCGCGCTGATTCGGGAAAACGGCGGCTTTACTGTCCTGCTTCGTGCCATTCACAAAATCTTCCGCGGAAAAAAGGGCGGCCAGCTCGGTGTCGGCATTCTCGTCGCGTTGCTCGACATTGCGACCGCAAACAACACCGTCGCGATCGTCATGGCAAACCCGATCGCAAAGCAGATGTCCGAGGACTACGGCATCACCCCACGGAAAACGGCATCGCTCCTCGATACCTTCTCCTGCATCTCCCAGGGCATCCTGCCGTACGGCGCGCAGATGCTCGTGGCGATTTCTGCGGTGCATGAACTGGGATATGAGCTCTCCGCCTTTGAAATCATGGCAAACCTCTTCTATCCGGGCATGCTGCTTGTCAGTTCGCTGATCTTTATCTTCGTTCTGCCGGATCGGAAAAATGCCGAAAGCAATGCTTAAAAAGTTCCGTATCGGATCAACTCAAAAAATTATGTTAAAATGCCCACCGATTTCACTTTTTCGTTTGATCGGCGGGCATTTTTTTGCTTTTTTTTGCAAAAATTGCCAAAATTGCAGTAACATTTACGGTTGAAATTCTTTTATGCGGGTAGTATAATCGGGGTCGTGACATTGAGAAGTAATGATGTTATGTGGGTTATGGGGAGAAAGGACAACAGACAAAGTGAAATTATTAAGACAGTTCCTTGTAATTATGGCGGTTTCGTTCATCGGAGAAATCCTGCACGCCGTGCTGCCGCTTCCGATTCCGGCAAGTATCTACGGCCTTGTGCTGATGCTGGCGCTTCTGATGACGGGGGCATTAAAACTTGATGCCGTCGAGGACGCAGGCAAGTTTATGATTGAGATCATGCCGGTCATGTTCATTCCGGCGGGCGTCGGCCTGATGGAATCCTGGGGTGAATTAAAAGCCGTTCTCGTTCCGGTTCTCGTGATTACGCTCGTCAGCACCATCGTCGTTATGGTTGTGTCCGGACGCGTGACACAGGCGGTCATCCGGCTGGAAAAGAAACACAAAGGAGGGGACGCAAAATGACAAATATGCTCTGTGAATCTGCATTTTTCGGCGTTGTCATCAGCCTTCTGGCGTATGAGCTCGGCATGCTGTTAAAGAAAAAATTTGGGTTTCCGATTTTCAATCCGCTGCTGATTTCCATTGCAGTCGTCATTGTATTCCTTGCTGTTTTCGATATCGATTATCAGAATTATAATGACGGTGCAAAATACTTGAGCTATCTGCTGACTCCTGCAACGGTCTGCCTTGCGATTCCGCTGTATGAGCAGATGGAGGCATTGAAAAAGAATATCAAAGCCATCCTCGCCGGTATTCTCTCCGGCGTGCTGACGAGCCTTACCGTGGTTCTCGCGCTGGCGCTGATCTTCAATCTGAATCATAAAATGTATGTAACACTGCTGCCGAAATCCATCACAACGGCCATCGGCATGGGTGTTTCGGAAGAGCTCGGCGGTGCGGTGACGATCACGGTTGCCGTTATCATCATCACGGGTGTGCTGGGAAATATGCTGGCGGAGACGCTCTGCAAGCTGTTTCACATTGATGAGCCGATTGCAAAGGGCATCAGTATCGGATCGGCCTCCCATGCGATCGGTACGGCGAAGGCCATGGAGATGGGCGATGTCGAGGGCGCGATGAGCAGCCTTTCGATTGCAGTTGCAGGTATTCTGACTGTGGTCGGAGCGTCGATTTATGCGATGTTTATCTAAAAACGAACACTGATAAAAAGCAGAAAAAATCCGGGAATGGAAAGCAATGTAAAACTTTCCGTTCCCGGATTTTCTATCCCTGAAATTCTATAACTAAAAATTAAAATTCCGACTGCAGAAACTCTTCAATAAAAAGAAGCGCAGTAGCACTCCGGCCCTTCCGGGTCGATGCAGATATGCTCGAGCGTTCCGCTGTGCATCGAAAGCCCCATCGTCAGATCCTGCACAATCTGCTGCTTCGCCGTCTGTCGGTGCTCATAGATGTACTGATACACACTTTTCTTATTAATCTTTTTTAACGTAATTGTGGTAATACTCTTTTCGTTCACGCAAAAACGTCCTCTCTTTTACCGCTCCATCACATTGATCGACTCGATACCGACGCTTCCGCCGCGCACGACTTCGATCTTGCTGAATTCCTCTTTCATCAGCTTCACAACTGCATCGTTTTTCGTCGCCGTCTGGACAAACTCGAGCAGCAGGCTGTCTTTTCCGTAGTCGATGACCTTCGCCTTGAACGTCTCAGCGATCTGGAACAGCTCGACTTTGTCAGCTGCGCTGCAGTTGAATACCTTGATATACAGAATCTCTTTCATGCGCACAAACACGTCGGTGAAGTCGATGACTTTGATGACCTCGACCATGCGGTTCAGCTGTTTTTTGATCTGCTCAAACGTCTCATCGTCACTGACCGTGGCGATCGTCATACGCGATACGGTCGGGTCCTCGGTCGTTCCGACGGTCAGGCTGTCCAAGTTATAGCTTTTTGCGGAAAAAAGCCCGGAAATCTTGGAAAGGACACCAACCTGGTTTTCTACGTACAGTGAAATCCATCTTTTTTTCATTCCCTTATTCATCGCGCTCTCCTCCTAACAGTCCATAATCATATCTTCGAGCGTTCCGCCCGGCTTGATCATCGGGTAAACCATCTCCTCCGGATCGATGATAAATTCGATGATCGTCGGAGTCTTGGTGTTTTTCTTCGCCTCTTCAAACGCTGCGGCGATATCCTCTTTCTTCATGACGCGGATGCCTTTTGCGCCGTAACTCTCAGCCAATTTGATAAAATTCGGCGTGTATTCCGGGTACTCTTCTCCGTCTGTTCTGCGGGAAAGTGCACCGGCGCGCAGGTTTGTCATGCTGTACCGTTTGCCGTAAAACAGCTTCTGCCACTGGCGTACCATGCCGAGGTATTCATTATTGAAGATACACAGGATGACCGGCAGCTCCTCGAGAACGGCAGTTGCCAGCTCCTGAATATTCATCTGCATACCGCCGTCACCGGAAATCGCGATGACCGGTTTGTCCGGGTTGCCGATTTTTGCTCCGATCGCGCCCGGAAGGCCGTATCCCATCGTTCCAAGGCCGCCGGACATGATGATCTGGCGGTTTTCGGTAATGTCGACGTACTGACTTGTCAGCATCTGGTGCTGTCCGACGTCGGTGACGATAATCGCATCGTCAAACTGCTCGTTGATCGCGTTGAAAATATCGAGCGGTCCCATCACGCCGTTCGGGCGCATCGTCAGCGGATGCTCGTTCTTCCAGGCATCAATCTGGGCAAGCCATTTCGATGTGGAGCATGGCTCTACGTACTCTGCTATCTTCGTGATCGCCTCTTTTGCATCGGCTACGATCGGAATATCGACGTGAATGTTTCGGGAGATCGAAGCTGTGTCGATGTCGATGTGGACAATCTGCGCGTGCGGGGCAAATTCATGCAGCTTTCCGGTGATACGGTCATTGAAACGTGTTCCGATCGAGAACAGCAGATCGCACTCGCTGACTGCCATATTCGCCGCATACGCGCCGTGCATGCCAAGGTTTCCGATGAACAGCGGGTGTTTCGTGGAGATCGCGCCGCGTCCCATAACGGTTGTGACAACCGGCACCTGTGTTTTCTCGACCACTTCGCGGAACACTTCCTGCGCATGTGCGATGTTGACGCCGCCTCCGGCAAGGAACAGCGGGCGTTTTGCTTTTGCGAGCATTTTCAGCGCACGTTTTAACTGGCCGATGTGTACGCTGGTGTTCGGTTTGTAGCCGCGGATGTTGACGTTCTTCGGATACTCTGCGCTGCCGAGCTCTGCCATGACATCTTTTGGAAGGTCAATGAGAACCGGGCCCGGTTTTCCGGTGCGGGCGATGTAGAAGGCTTCTTTGATGATGCGTCCAAGGTCTTCCCGGTTTCTGACGGTCACGCCGTATTTCGTGATGCTGCGGGTGATGCCGACGATATCAACCTCCTGGAATGCATCGTTTCCGATGAGGTGGCGGGCTACCTGTCCGGTGAAGCAGACAAGCGGAACGCTGTCGTAGTTTGCCGTTGCAAGACCGGTGACCAGGTTGGTTGCACCAGGGCCGCTGGTAACGAGGCATACGCCGACTTTTCCTGTCGTTCTCGCATAGGCATCCGCCTCATGCACCAGCGCCTGCTCGTGGCGCGGCAGAACGATTTTGATTTCATCCTGTTTGTAAAGCTCATCGCTGATATCAATGGTGCAAGCTCCCGGATAACCGAAGAGATACTCGACACCCTCCTCCTTCAGAGCCTTTACCAGAAGTTTGTTTCCTGTAATCTGTTTCATATGAAAACCTCCTGTTCTAAATTTGCTGCATAAAAAATCCCCGAACATAAAACACCTTTTCTGTGCCTTACGTTCAGGGAGAATGTTTCCATCCACGGTACCACCTGAATTCCAGAAGAATACACTTCTGCTCATTCCGCACAGGATTTAACTTTTTTCATCCGATACGGCATCCCGGTAACGTGGGAACTACGTTGAAGCCTACTTGGAAAACATTGCTGTCCGCTTTTTCTGTTCAGTCCACTGCTCGAGGGCTACTTCCGCAGGCACGCTCACAGAGATTCTCACCAGCCATCTCCTCTCTTTGCTTTGCGCCGCCAGGTACTCCTCCCTGTCACTGCATTTTAGGTTTTGTTTTTTCTTAAATTACTGTCTATTATAGTCGGAAATGCCGCTCGTTGTCAATCGTTTCGCGCCCTTTTCTTGACTTTTCGCCCTGCGTGTGCTTTACTTAATCAGGTTTGTCTAATTAAAATAAGGAGTTTATACCCATAATGATTACATACACACAGGAAGAACTCTCTTCCATTGTCCACGCATTTGCTTTCCCGGGAACGATTACAGACTGGACGCCGCACGGGAACGGCCATATCAACGATACGTTTCTGGTGCGCTCCACCGAAAACGGCGTCCTCCGCAAATCGATTCTGCAGCGCATGAACCGCACCGTTTTCCACAATCCAACGGAGCTGATGCAGAATATTGCACAGGTAACATCATTTCTGCGGAAAAAAATCACAGCCGCAGGAGGAGATCCATTCCGCGAAACGCTGAACCTGATTCCGACGACAGACGATGCCTGGTTTTTCGTCGATGAGCGCGGAGAATTCTGGCGCGCATTTCTCTTTATTTCCGATGCGTCCTGCTATGATGCCGTGACAGATCCAAAGCTGTTTTACGAAACCGGTAATGCTTTCGGCCGCTTCCAGCAGATGCTCTCCGATTTTCCGTCCGCCTCTCTTTTCGAGACGATCCCGGATTTCCACAACACACCGCTCCGCTACCAGGCGCTTTTACAGGCGGTACAGGCGGATCCGAAAGGACGGCTGAAAAACGTTTCGGATGAGATGGCGTTTTTCCTCGACAACGCAGACGATTACGGCGTAGCCGAGCGCATGAAGGCCTCGGGCGAGCTGCCGCTCCGCGTAACGCACAACGATACGAAGCTGAACAACATTATGATTGATGACAAAACCGGCGAGGGCATCTGCGTCATCGACCTAGACACAATCATGCCGGGACTGTCGATCTTTGACTTCGGCGATTCGATCCGCTTCGGCGCGAATACGGCCGCTGAGGACGAACAGGATGTCTCTAAGGTGTCTCTTTCCCTTCCTCTCTTTGAGAGCTATACAAAAGGCTTTCTCGCAGGCTGCGCAGGCTCTTTGACCCGCGCGGAAGTCGAAATGCTGCCGATGGGTGCAAAATTAATGACCCTCGAATGCGGCATCCGTTTTCTCGCCGATTACCTGATGGGCGATACCTACTTCAAAACCGCTTACCCGGAGCACAACCTCGTACGTGCGCGGACACAGATCGCGCTTGTAGCGGATATGGAGGAGAAATGGAGCGAGATGGAGAACATCGTCGCACGGGCTTCGTTTTCCCACTAAGCACCCGCATAAATTCACAGCATCAAAAAGACACAGCTGGAAGTATCTTTCTGCCTCCTGCTGTGTCTTTTTTGTTATCTTTCTACTATACAATATGTTTTATATTATGCTCTCGGAACGCTGACAATCCGCAGATCGTATTTCTTCAGCATCTCGCCGCCCTGTACTTTCTCGCCGGTCAGGATATCTTCTTTTCTGTCGAAGACTGCCGGAAGCGGAATCTCCTCATCTTTGAAGTTGATGATAAAGTACAGATCCTCGCCGTCTGCCTGGCGTTTTGTGATCTCGAGTGCTGTTGCTTCTCCAATCACCGGCTGGATGGCTGCGCTGTCTGCTGCCATAGCAAGAACTTTTGCAAGGCCGCTCTCAGAAAGGTCGGTTCCGACATAATATACGGTTCCTTTTCCGAACTGATTTTTTGCAACAGCAGTCATGCCTGCATAGAAATCGCTCTCATACTGTGCGATTTCTTCAGCTCCTTCGAGGTGCATCAGGTCACATACGAGACGGCACTCTTCCTCGGTTCCGTCTGCGAAACGGATCTTGTTTCTCTGCTCCGGTGCAAGAGCGTCGATCTCTTCTACCCATACGCCTGCCATTTTTCTGAGCGGTCCCGGGTATCCGCCGAGATGAACGTTGTCCGACTGTCCGACGATACCGCTCATGTAGGTGGTGATGAGGGTTCCGCCTGCCTGTACATAAGCCTCCAGGCTCTCTGCCACACCGTCTTTTACCATGTAGAGAACCGGTGCTGCAACGAGGTCATATTTGGAGAAGTCCGCGTCGATCGGGATCATATCGACAGCGATGTTCTTGTTATAGAAGTAATTGTACATCTGCTCGATCTGGTCTACGTAACGTAAATCGCGGTTCGGTCCGCTGGTGTACTCCAGTGCCCAGTAGTTTTCCCAGTCGAAGATGATGCCGACTTTTGCGTGGTTCTCGGAGCCCATCACACGGCTTCCGATTTTCTCCAGTTCTTTTCCGAGCTGGGTTACCTCACGGAAGACACGGGTATCTGCGGTTCCTGCGTGTGCGATAACAGCACCATGGAATTTCTCGCATCCGCCGACGCTTCTTCTCAGCTGGAAGAACTGAATCGTGTCTGCGCCGTGTGCAACGGTCTGATAGCTCTGTGCGCGCATCTGGCCCGGTTTCTTTAAGGAGTTGTACGGCTGCCAGTTCTGCTGGCTCGGAGTCTGCTCCATCAGCATGAACGGTGCGTCTTTGAGGCCGCGCATCAGGTCGTGGGTCATAGCTACGTGGCTCCATGGTGTATTGTAGCTCGGGTAGTTGTCCCAGGATACGATATCCATTTCTTTTGCCCACTTGAAGTAGTCGAGACCTTTGTACGTTCCCATCAGGTTTGTGGTGATCGGTGTTTCTTTGTCGTATTTGCGGATCGCGTCACGCTCCATTTTGTAGTTGTTCAGCATGCCGTCGGAGTTGAAACGCATGTAGTCGAGGGACATTCCTGCAAATGCAGTGCCGCTTCCCCATGGCATTCCGTCTCCCAGATCGTTCGGCGGTACAATCTCGTCCCAGTCGTAGATGGTGTGGCCCCAGAACTCCATGTTCCATGCCTTGTTGACTTCATCGAGTGTTTTGTATTTGTCTTTCAGCCATACGCGGAACGCTTTTGCACAGTTCTCGCAGTAGCACTCGCCGCCGTACTCATTGCTGATGTGCCAGCAGACGATGTTTTTGTTGTCGCCGTAACGCTCTGCCAGTTTTTCTGCCAGGCGCTTTGCATATTTCTGGAAAACCGGGCTGTTCGGGCAGGCATTGTGGCGATGACCGAATTTGTGATGGCGTCCTTCGAAATCGGTTCTTGCCACTTCCGGATAACGGTGTACCATCCATGCCGGGAGTGCGCCGGTGGATGTTGCCATGACGATCTGGACGTCCTCTTTTGTCAGGGTGTCTACGATCTCATCGAGCTCTGTAAAGTCGTACTCATTCTCGGACGGCTGGATTTTTGCCCAGGAAAATACGTTGATCGTGGTGCTGTTGATGCCGGCCTGATGGAAAAGTTTCATATCCTCATCCCAGATCTCTTTTGGCCACTGGTTTGGGTTGTAGTCTCCTCCGTATAACATTTTTTTGAATTTTGGCTGCATTTTTTTGATTCCTCCTGTGTTTGGATATCTCGTTTTGATGGCTCTATTATATACTGGTCTTTGTGAGAAAAGTATGATATGCTTGTCTAAAAAGTATGAATTTTCGAAACTCATTCCGGAATCTTATTTTAGACTTTTCTTTCAGAAAGGAACTGACTGTTATGCCTATTTTTTTTAAACCATCCGCCTCTGATTTTTCCCTCTCCGCTGACAGCATCGGCAACCGCTGGCTGCAGGAGCCCGTTGTGCGCCCGAACGGATTCCCCTTATATCACTGGATTCAGACGGAACGCAGCGAAGGGCTGCTGACCCTCGAAGGTCAGGAACTTTTGCTGAAACCAGGTGATGGTGTTCTGATTGCTCCGCATGTGCCGCATGAATACCGCGAAAACGACGGCAGCGGGATGTGGTTTACATCCTTTCTGACCTTTGACGGAAAGCTCTCCGATGATCTCTATAAAATCTGTGCCGTCTCGCCGTATCTTTTCGTTCCGGCCTCAGAGGGCGCGTGGTTTCAGGAATGGATTGACCGCATAATCGACTCACATTTTCTGAAAAATGACATCGACGATGCTGCGCTCTCCGTCGGATGCTTTGAGTTCCTGACACGCCTTTCCCAGCTCCGCACCGGCCTTTCCCGGACGGAGCATCCGCTGTATCTCCAGTATGTCCGCCCGGCAATGCAGGAAATCGAAAGTCATCTTTCCAACCCGCTCAATGTGGATGATCTCGCGGAACAGCTCCATATCACGCCGCAGTATCTGACACGCCTGTTCCAGCGTTTTGTCGGCAGCTCTGTCCGCTCGTACATCAGCGTTCTGCGCATCAGCCGCGCCAAGGAGCTTCTCATCAGCCGTCCCTACACTACGCTCGACGGCATCGCCGCTCTCTGCGGCTACCGCGATGTCAGCTACTTTATCTCGGTTTTCCGCCAGCAGACCGGGACAACGCCGAAGCAGTTCCGGAAGCTGTACGGCATATAATCTGAAACACCCCTCTTTCCGGCGCAAAAAAAGATCCTCCGTCTCATTTCACAGACGAAGGATCTTTTTTCGTTCTCTCTTATTTCATGCTTTTCAGAATGCTTCTCGCAACCGACAGTCCGTTTGCGCTTGCCTGCTGGAGGCCGCGGGTTACGGATGCGCCGTCGCCGATGGCGCGGAGGCCTTTGACGCTGGTGCAGAAGTCTTTGTCTACGACAACTTTGTTGGAATAGAATTTGACTTCTACGCCGTACAGCAGTGTCTCATCGCTGGCGATACCCGGTGTTACTTTGTCGAGGGCTTCGATCATCTCGGCAATGTCGACCATGATACGGTGCGGGAATACCAGGGAAAGGTCGCCCGGAACGGCATCTTTTAAGGTCGGGATCAGGTTATTGCGGCAGAGACGCTCTTCTGTCGTTCTTCTTCCGCGTTTGAAATCGCCGTACGTCTGAACGAGGATCTTGCCGTCGCAGAGCATGTTGGAAAGCTGTGCGATCTGTTTGCCGTACTCGATCGGGGTTTTAAATGGTTTCGTAAAGTTCTTGGATACCAGGAGGGCAAAGTTCGTGTTGTTTGTCTTGAACTCCTGGGATTTGTAGGCGTGACCGTTTACAACTGCCAGACCGTTTTCATAATACTCAGTTGCCACCTCACCGGACGGGTTCGTACAGAAGGTACGCACTTTGTCGTCAAAAGTCGGGGTATAGTAAACGAGTTTTGCCTCGTACAGGTTCTTGTTCAGGAACTCCATGACCTCGTCGCGGACTTCCACGCGGACACCGATATCGACGGTTCCGACCTCGGTCTCGATGCCGTGGCCGTTGCAGATATGTGAGAACCAGTCGGCTCCCTCGCGGCCTACTGCGGAGACAATCTCATCTGCCTCGTAAACCGTTCCGTCCTCAAGTGTTACAGCTGTCGCACGGCCGTCCTCGATCGTAATATCATTGACCATCGTGTTGAATTTCATCTCCACGCCGATCTCTTTTAAGTGATCCTCGAGGCGGCTGTAAATCTTGTATCCCTCCTCGGTTCCGAGATGGCGGATTGGACATTCGATCAGCTTCAGGTTGGCGTTGATCGCTCTGCGGCGGATCTCACGGATCTCTTTTTCTTTATCGACACCGTAAACATTCTTGTCTGCGCCGAAATCCAGATAGATCTGGTCGGACTCATGGATCAGCTCAACCGTCTTTTCATATCCTAAAATCTCCGGCAGATTTCCACCGACATCCGGGGAAAGAGAAAGCTTTCCGTCGGAGAATGCGCCTGCTCCGGCAAATCCCGTTGTGATCGAGCACGGTTTGCAGTTCACGCATTTTTTCGTTTTTCTCTTTGGACACTGACGGCTCTCGATCGAACGTCCTTTTTCGATCATCAGCACCTTCAGATCCGGTTTTTCTTTCAGCAGTTCATAGGCACAGAAAATACCTGACGGGCCTGCGCCGATAATAATGACATCATATTTCATTCTTTTTTAATTTCCTCTCGTTTTTTATCCCATCACGATCAGATACTGGCCGTCCGGCAGGGCAAAGACTTCGCTCTGCTCTTCTAATTCTGCATCCGACATTTCTTCCACGTCCATGCCCTCTTCTTCCATGTAGGCGCGCACGTCGTCCAGATTGTCGGCAACGACTGCAAGGCAGTCCTCCAGAAAGGCCTCTGCCTCATCGTAATTTTCAGCCACCGGCTCGTCGAATAACTGGCCCTGATTCATTAAAAATGTGTTGATGCATTCTTCAGTATATTCTCCCATTCTGGTTTTCTCCTCTGTTCGTTTTATTTTTCCTGATTCTTTCTGTGAAAAAGCGTTAAGATTTCCTCCGGCCGGTCGAGCAGCTCCATCGCATGGTTGTCGATCAGCTCCTGGCGCGGGCGGAATCCCCACGTCACACCAACGGTAAACATGCCTGCGGCGTTTCCGGTCTGCATATCCGTATTGGTATCGCCAAAGTACAGGCACTCTTCCGGTCTGGCGCCGAGTGCGTCTGCAATCGCGAGCGCACCGATCGGAGACGGCTTTCTCGGGATTTCTGCGGTCTGCCCCTGAATCCGGTTGAAAAAGCCCGGTCCGTACACGCTCTCCACGACGTGGATGGCCGCCTCGTGCGGCTTGTTGGAACATACGGCAATCGGAACTTCTTCCCGCAGCGCGGTCAGGGTTTCCCGCATATTAGGATACGGTTTTACGTGATACAGCGGGTCCTCGTTGAACCACGCGCGGCCAAGGCGGATGCCCTCCTGCAGATAGTTGAGCTCTGCATCTCCGGCGTCTTTTAAAGCGCGCTCCACTGCCAGATCGAAACCGTCTCCGGCGTAAAAGTTGAAGGCTTCTACCGGGCGCGGCACAAGTCCAAAATGTTCCAGAACGCGGTTGACTGCGTGCGCAATCGACTCTACAGTGTCTGCGATGGTACCGTCCAGGTCAAAGATACAAGCTTTTATCATATTCTGACTTCCCTTCTTTGTCTCTTTTGTTCTTCGATTTTCTTTCTTCTCTCTCTTCTTGTCCGCAATCATTATATCCTGTATTTTTTCCCTGCGCAACCATATTTTCTTTTCCGGCACTTTATGCTAAAATGAAACTGTTTTTCAGATTCTTGGAAAGGAAAAAAAGAGAATATGAATCAGACTGTGAAAATATTTTTTACCGATATGGATGATACCCTGCTGAATTCCGAAAAGCAGGTGACAAAAGAAAACATGGATGCCATTTCAGAGGCACTTGCTGCCGGCCACAAAATTGTGTTCAACACCGGCCGCCCGCTCTCCGGCTTTCTGCCGATCTTAAAAGAGCTCGGACTTGACCGCGAAGGCTGCTATGCCATCGCTTTCAACGGCGGACTGATTTACGACTGTGCTGCAAAGAAAACGCTGTACCGCCGCACGATTCCGCTCGAATATGCACGCGTGATCTTTGAAAAAACGCAGGAGGCAGGCCTCTACTGCCACACCTACTCCGACACCTCCCTTCTCTGCCGCCATGCAGGCGAGGAAACGCGCGTTTACACACAGGCAATCCACATTCCCGTCGTGGAAGATCCGCTTCTGCCGGAACACCTCGCCGAGGAACCATGCAAGATGATCGTGATTGATCTCCACGACCGTACAAAAATGGACGCTTACCGCGCTGCCATGGAGCCGTGGGCAAAAGGAAAAATTTCGATGTTCTACTCCAGCCCGCATTACCTCGAGCATGTCCCGGAACACGTTTCCAAGGGCCATGCCGTGAAAAAACTCTGCGAGCTTCTTCAGATTCCGCTTGCCAACACCGTGGCTGCCGGAGATCAGGAAAATGATATTTCGATGATCGAGGCAGCTGCCGTCGGTGCCGCCATGAAAAATGCGACCGATGCCGTAAAGGCGAGTGCCGATTATATCACGGAAAACGACTGCAATCACAGCGGCGTGGCGGAGATTCTTCGTAAGTTTATCCTTGCCTGATTCTGTTTCTGTGTCAGGAAACCTTCTTTTTCTTGTTTTCTTTGGCACTTTTTCCGAATTCTGTAAGATTTTACTTTCTTTTTTGTTGAAACTGTATTACAATAGTTTCAAAGGACGGCATTTGAAAGGAGACTTGAATCGAGATGTCACGAAAATCAAAACGTATTCTGCTTACTCTGGCTTCTGCCGCTGTCGGCGCAGCCTGCGGTGCGGCAGTCTATTTTATCCGGAAAGGAAAAGCAGATCTTGAAACAGATTTTGACGATTTTAAAGACGAATTTGAAGAGGAAGAGCCTGCTCCTGCTGAACGTACTTATACGACCCTTCCGAAAACGAAAGGTGCGGAGGATGCTGCACCGGATCCGGAATCTGCAGCTTGCAATAAAGGTTCCGAAACAGCTGATACAGAAGCTGAAAGCGAAACCGCAGAGTCCGAAGAAGAAGACGCTGAAAAAGAAAGCTGTGCGGATCGTGAAGTTTCTCCACAGGAAGAAAGCGAAGTAACCACAGAATAAAACCCAAAAACAGAATATAGAAACATAAGGAAGTAATTCCTGGGGAGGGAAACCTCCCCTTTTTTATGGAAAGGAGATTGTTATGGAACTTGCAAAACGCGATGACGTTCCTGTAGAACTTACCTGGGACCTGTCTTTAATTTATCCAACCGAAGAGGCCATGCTGGCTGATGCGCAGAAAATGAAAGAATTAAGTCTTTCTATGGAAGCATCCTACAAAGGAAACCTCACCGATGCAGCCACGATCAACCACTGCCTCGACGATTACCAGGAGGTCTACCGTCTGATCACACTGACCGCCAACTACTGCGATCTCGCCGTCTCTGTCGACTATTACAACAGTGCAAACCAGACGCGCAACGACCGCATCAACAGCCTGATCTCTGAGATTTTCAGCCGTCTCACCTTTATCGAGAGCGAGCTTTCCGAACAGTCCGAGGATGTTTTGAACGAGGCCATGCAGCAGTCAGATACGAACCGCTGCTATCTCGCCGAGATTCTCCGCAACAAGGCACACCGCCTGAGTCCGGAAACCGAACGTGCCATTTCCGCTCTGTCCCAGACCTTCTCGGCTCCGTACCAGATCTACAACATGGCAAAGCTTGCCGATATGAAATTTGATTCTTTCACCGTAAACGGAACAGAATATCCGCTCGGCTACTCCCTGTTTGAGGATAATTACGAGTACGAAAAAGACACCGATATCCGCCGCAGTGCATTCTCCGCCTTTTCTACAAAAATCAGACAGTACGAAAATGTAACGGCAGCTGCTTACAATGCCCAGCTGCAGACAGAAAAGACCATGGCCACGCTGCGCGGCTTCGATTCCGTCATTGATTCTCTGCTGTTCCCGCAGCAGGTCAGCCGTGAGCTGTACAACCGCCAGATCGATCTCATCACCACCCGCCTGGCTCCGCATATGCGCAAATATGCCCGCCTGCTGAAAAAGGTTCACAACCTTGACCGCATGACCTTCGCCGATCTGAAAATCGCCGTCGACCCGGAGTACGATCCGTCTGTCACGATCGAGGAATCAAAACAGTACATCGAAAAAGGCCTTGCCATTCTCGGTGATGATTACGTTTCCATGATTCAGGAGGCCTACCAAAAACGCTGGGTTGACTTTGCACAGAACCAGGGAAAATCCACCGGCGGTTTCTGTGCCAGCCCGTACGGAAAAGGTTCCTTTATTCTCTTAAGCTGGAATAACCGCATGGCAGATGTTTTCACGCTGGCGCATGAACTCGGCCACGCCGGCCATTTCCGTCTCTGCAACGGCGCACAGGCGATTCTCGATACCGAGGTTTCCTCTTATTTTGTCGAGGCGCCGTCTACCATGAACGAGCTTCTGATGGCTCATTATCTGCTGAAAACGACCCCGGACAAACGGTTCCGCCGCTGGGTTTTAAGCTGTATGATCAGCAACACATATTATCATAACTTCGTCACCCATCTGATGGAGGCTGCTTACCAGCGCGAGGTTTACAAGCTCATCGATGCCGGCGACAGCGTACAGGCTGAGACGTTAAGCAGCATTATGAAAGAGACCCTGCAGAAGTTCTGGGGCGATGATGTGGAAATTTCCGATGACGCAGCACTCACCTGGATGCGCCAGCCGCATTACTATATGGGACTTTACTCCTACACCTACAGCGCCGGACTGACCGTTGCCACACAGGTCTGCAAGCGCATCGAAACCGAAGGCCAGACCGCTGTCGATGACTGGAAAAAGGTACTGACCGCCGGAAGCACGAAGACACCGGAAGCGCTGGCAAAAATGGCCGGCGTTGATATCTCGACGGATGCACCGCTTCTCGATACGATCGAGACGATTGGATCGATCATCGATGAGATCTGCGAGCTGACCGAAGAGCTGGGCTGCTGATCCTGTCCGCATTGTAACTCTCTATCAAACAGTAAAAACGGATTGTTCCGTCAGTTTTTGTTACTGGCGAAGCAATCCGTTTTTTTCATATCTTTTTTCACGCATTCCAGCACTTTTTCAGAATCGCAGCTGCCTCTGCAATCTCCTCCTCAGAAAGCCCGGCGTACCCAAGCAGCACTGTGCCGCCCTGTGCGGGATCTGCGGCAGCGCCGATGCAGTACCGTTCCAGCCCGTACACGCGCACACCATCCTCTTTTGCCCGCTGCACCGCCTCCGCTTCGGAGAGTCCTCTCGGCAGGTGGACCAGCACATGGACGCCCGCATTCTCGCCGGACACCGTGTACTCCCGCCCAAACTCCTTCAGAAGCCGGATCAGCAGGTCGTGTTTCCCTTTATACTGTGCACGCATCCGGTTCAGATGGCGCTCGAACGCGCCGCTCCGCATAAACTCTTCCAGAATCTTCTGGTCCGTCTTCGAAACTGTCGCGGAAAAGCATCTTCCGTTCTCCTCGTAGGCAGGCAGCAGCGTCTCCGGCAGCACCATGTAGCTGATGCGGATGGACGGCGCAATCGCCCGCGAAAACGTTCCAAGATAGATCACTTTTCCCTCTGTGTCATTGCCCTGCAGTGCCGGGATCGGGCGGCCCTTGTAGCGGAATTCACTGTCGTAATCATCCTCAATCAGATACCGCCCATTTTCCCTCGATGCCCACGCAAGGAGCTGCATCCGCCGCTTCATCGGCATGACCATGCCCATCGGGAACTGGTGCGACGGCATGATGTACGCCAGATCCGCCCCGCTTTTTTCCAGCTCCGCCGGCCGCATGCCCGCTTCGTCCATCGAAATCGTACACATCGCATAGCCAAGCTTCGCAAAACAGCGGTAGGCACTGATGTAGGTCGGATTTTCCATCGCCACTTTATGGCCACGCCCTAAGATCACCGAAAGCAGCATCAGCAGATAATCATTTCCCGCTCCGACGATGATCTGCTCCGTGCGGCAGTTCACGCCGCGTGCGTGGTGCAGATAGTCGCGGATTGCCTCCCGAAGACCGTGCTCGCCCTTCGCATCCCCGAGCTGGAACAGGCTGTCATCTGCGTCCAGCAGGACTTCTTTCGAGATCTTCTTCCAGCTGTTCTGCGGAAATCCGCCCGGCGCCGTACCGGTCACGGCAAAATCGTAGCTGAACGGCATCTGTTCCGCGGCATCATCCTCTTTTGTCTCCTCTTTCTTTTCATCGAGGCGGTACAGCCCCTCAATCTCACAGACAAAGTAGCCTTTGCACGGCACACTCTCCAGATACCCTTCGGATACCAGCTGCTCATACGCCAGATCCACGGTACTCCGGCTCACCGACAGATAGCCCGAAAGCGCCCGCGCCGACGGCAGCCGCTCCCCTGCACGGATCCGTCCGCCGCGGATTTCCTCGCGGATAAAACCGTAGATCTGCTCATAGAGCGGTGTCTTCCGATGCGGATCCAGCGAAATCGTCAATTCATTCATCTTCCCATCTCCCTGACAAAAAGAACAGCCGCTTGGGATGTCGGTTTCATCCAGGCGGCTGCTCTGTTCCATTTCAAAATTCTTATTTATTTCGCTGCCGGCAGCTTGAAAGAGCTCTTCAGAGATACGATACGGTTGAACACCAACGCATCCTCTTTGGAATCTTTTGCGTCTACACAGAAGAATCCGTTTCTGACAAACTGGAAGCTGTCATATGCTTTCGCATCTTTTAAAGACGGCTCCAGATAGCACTCTTTTAATACGGTCAGGGAATTCGGATTCAGGTTCATGGAACCATCCTCGTTGTAAACGCCCTTCTCCTCGTCGATCAGGTTTTCGTACAGACGGCACTCTGCTTTGACAGCGGTCTTTGCTGCTACCCAGTGGATTGTTCCTTTTACTTTTCTTCCGTCCGGGGAATTTCCTCCCTTGGACTCCGGATCGTACGTTCCATGGATTACGGTAATATTTCCGTTCTCGTCTTTCTCGCATCCGGTGCAGGTGACGAAGTATGCGTTCATCAGGCGGACTTCATTGCCCGGGAACATACGGAAGTATTTGCGGACCGGCTCCTCCATGAAGTCTTCGCGCTCGATGTACAGTTCTCTTCCGAACGGTACCTGACGGCTGCCAAGCTCCGGATTCTCGAGGTTATTCTGTACTTCCAGCATCTCAATCTGGTCTTCCGGATAGTTGTCGATGACAAGTTTCACCGGATTTAAGACTGCCATGGTACGGGCTTTTTTCAGCTTCAGATCCTCGCGGATGCAGTACTCCAGCATCGCATAGTCAACGGAGCTGTTTGCTTTTGATACACCGCACAGATCTACGAATTTCTTGATGGACTCCGGTGTAAAGCCTCTGCGGCGGAGTGCTGCGATGGATACGAGACGCGGGTCATCCCAGCCGTCTACCACGCCGTCCTCTACCAGCTTTTTGATGTAACGTTTTCCGGTAACCACGTTGGTCAGATACAGCTTTGCAAACTCAATCTGGCGCGGCGGCATCGGATATTCCAGCTCGCGTACAACCCAGTCGTACAGCGGACGGTGGTCCTCAAACTCCAGCGTACAGATAGAATGGGTAATGCCTTCGATGGCGTCCTCGATCGGATGCGCGAAGTCGTACATCGGGTAGATGCACCAGGTATCGCCGGTTCTGTGGTGATGCATATGGGCTACACGGTAGATAACCGGGTCTCTCATGTTGATGTTCGGTGATGCCATATCGATTTTCGCACGGAGTACTTTGCTTCCGTCCTCGAACTCGCCGTTTTTCATGCGCTCGAACAGGTCCAGGTTTTCCTCTACGGAACGATTGCGGTACGGGCTCTCTTTTCCAGGCTCGGTTAAGGTTCCGCGGTACTCACGGATCTCCTCTGCGGACAGATCGCAGACGAATGCTTTTCCTTTTTTGATCAGTTTTACGGCTGCCTCATACATCTGTGGGAAATAATCGGATGCGTAGTACAGATGATCTTTCCAGTCTGCACCAAGCCACTGGATATCGGCTTTGATGGAATCAACAAACTCGGTTTTCTCTTTCGTCGGGTTTGTATCATCGAAACGCATGTGGAACTCTCCGTTGTACTCCTGTGATAAACCGTAGTTTAACAGGATGGATTTTGCATGTCCGATATGAAGATAGCCGTTTGGCTCCGGCGGGAATCGTGTGCATACATGGTCGTAAACGCCCTCTGCCAGATCTTTGTCAATCGCAAGCTCGATAAAATTTTTGGAAACAACTTCTTTTTCTTCCATAATAAGGTCAGGCCTCCCTCGAATCTTTTCGTTTGGAGCACTGTCCCGAAAAGGGCGCAAAATGCTCTGTGTATTCTATCACTATAACACAAAAGCATTCTCCTGCAAAGCATTTTTTTCGGTACACAAAGCCGCCGGAGCGGACCGGTGCCTATTCTTCTGCCTCGTGTGCGGTCACCTGGCGGTGCTCCACGGAGGTCGAGAACACGATCTGCGTCCGCGTCCGTCCAAAATGCTGCAGCTCGCCGATAAACTGGTCGAGCTCAATGGTGCTAACAAAAAGGCCCTCAATGAGCATGGAGTAATCACCGGTAACGCAATTACATTCCACGACATTGTGGACCTTTTCAATATAGGGATAAAATTCTTTTTTCTGAACCGGCTCAACCTCGAGGTTGATGAACGCTTTGATCGGATATCCCAAAAGCGCCGGATTTAATTTGACCTGATATCCTGTAATGTAGCCTTCCTTCTCCAGCCGCTCAATTCTGGCGGAAACTGCCGGGGAAGATAAAAATACGTGTTCCGCGATTTCTTTCAGCGGCATCCTGGCGTTTTCCCGAAGGAGATTCAGGATTTTTGCATCGATGTGATCGAGCTCATGGCGCATCGCATCGTTCTTGCTTTTTTCATGTTTCATACGCTGCTCTCCTGTTTTTTCACTTTTATACTGTTCAGCATATCACGTTCGCCGTTTTTTGTCTACGAAAACGTGTCCTCGCGGAAACTGCTTTCGAAAAATAAGTAAAAGTGTCTCTTTCCCTTGGTATTTAAAATCAAACACAAAAATAAATAAGATTCCACAGTTCTTCTGCGGCGGTATTTACAAATTTCTACCCTGGTGTTATTCTTCCGGTATCGAAAGGCAAAGCAAGAATTGTTTCAGACAATATACACAACTCAATGCGTGCAGAAAGAAGGAGATTATTATGAAGACAAGAATTGAAGCAGATTCCATTGGTTCCCTTGAAGTCCCATCCGACGCCTACTACGGGGTACAGTCCCTGCGGGCAAAACGGAATTTTCCCATCACGGGAACGTCGATCCACCCGGTCATGATCCAGAATCTGGCGAAAATTAAAAAGGCAGCTGCCATCTCCAACCGCGAAGCACAGAGACTGCCGGAGGAAAAAGCGGCTGCCATTATCTATGCCTGTGATGAAATCATTGCCGGCAAATTAAAAGACCAGTTCATCGTTGACGGCATCCAGGGCGGCGCCGGAACGAGTGCTAATATGAACGCAAACGAAGTCATCGCAAACCGCGCCATCGAAATCCTGGGCGGCACCAAGGGTGATTATACCATTGTCCACCCGAATGACCACGTCAACATGGCACAGTCCACAAACGACGTTATCCCAAGTGCAGGAAAACTGACCGTGCTCGATCTGCTCCCGGATCTTCTGCATGCGCTCGAGTCACTCCACGCAGCACTGCTCGATAAGTCCCAGGAATTTGACCACATTTTAAAGATGGGAAGAACCCAGCTTGAGGACGCTGTTCCGATGCGTCTCGGCCAGAGCTTCCACGCTTACGCAACGATGATCGAGCGTGATATCCGCCGGATCGAACGCGCCAGAAAAGAGCTGTTCACCCTGAACCTCGGCGGAACAGCCATCGGTACGACGATCAATGCTTCCGATTACTATCTCCACCACATCGTGCCGACCCTCGCTGCTGTGACAGGCTATCCGCTGATGCAGGCGGACGATCTGTTTGACGCGACGGAGAACCTCGACGGATTTGTGACGATCTCCAACACGTTAAAGACCTGCGCCGTCAACCTCTCCAAGATGTGCAACGACCTGCGCCTGCTGTCCAGCGGACCGCGAACCGGATTCGGCGAGATCAACCTGCCGCCGATGCAGAACGGATCCTCGATTATGCCGGGCAAGATCAACCCGGTGATCCCGGAGGTTGTGACACAGGTTGCCTTCCATGTCATCGGAAACGACACCACAATCACGATGGCGGCTGAGGCTGGCCAGATGGAGCTGAACGCGTTTGAGCCGGTTGTCTTCTACTCCCTGTTCTCTTCCATCACCTCGATGACAGGCGCTGTGAATACGCTTGTGAAGAACTGTATTCTCGGCATTACCGCAAATGAGAAACGGTGCGAGGATCTCGTTTCGAAGAGTGTCGGCATCACAACGGCGCTCTGCCCGTATATCGGATACCAGAAAGCGGCCTCGATTGCAAAGAAATCGCTGAAGACGGGCGAGAGTGTTACTTCTCTGGTTCTGAAAGACGAACTGCTGACACAGAAACAGCTCGACGACATTCTCGATCCGTACGCTCTGACCGGACCGGAACTGCCGGCAGAAGACGATCTGGCTGGCTGAATGTAACTGCTGCTTTCCTTCATAATTTCTTAACGATACGCAAAAAGGCTTCCCGGATTTCCTTGCTGTCCGGGAAGCCTTTTTCTGTCGTTTTCTTTTGTATCAAACTCTGTTTAAATTCTCGCTACGCCGCTCTTTCTTGCTGCCTCTGCAACGGCTGCTGCCACCGCATCTTTGACACGCGGATCAAAGGCGGCCGGCAGGATATAGTCTGCATTCAGTTCCTCGTCGCTTACCAGACCGGCAATTGCGTAAGCTGCTGCGACCTTCATTTCATCGTTGATATCAGATGCTCTCACATCGAGCGCTCCGCGGAAGATGCCCGGGAAGCAGAGTACGTTGTTGACCTGGTTCGGGTAATCGCTTCTTCCTGTGCTGACAACGGCTGCTCCTGCTGCTTTCGCCTCGTCCGGGAAAATCTCCGGCGTCGGATTTGCGCAGGCAAAGATGATCGGATCTTTTGCCATCGTACGTACCATATCGGGAGTGAGCGTACCCGGCGCAGAAACGCCAATAAAAATATCGGCTCCTTTGATTACCTCTGCAAGCGTGCCCTTCTCATGGTTGTAGTTTGTGATCTTCGCCATCTCCTCTTTGATCGGGTTGAGGCCGTCGCGTCCCTCGTAAATCGCACCTTTGCGGTCTGTCATGATGACGTTTTTGAGACCCATCGAAATCAGCAGGCGGATAATGGCGATTCCGGCTGCACCGGCTCCTGAGGTAACAATTTTGACTTCATCCAGTTTCTTTCCAACCAGTTTCAGCGCATTGATGACACCGGCCAGTGTGATCACGGCTGTTCCATGCTGATCATCGTGGAAAATCGGAATATCACAGCATTCCTTTAATTTCTTCTCGATCTCAAAACATCTCGGTGCGGAGATGTCCTCCAGGTTGACACCGCCGAAGCTTCCTGCGAGAAGACGCACGGTATTGACAATATCATCCACATCCTTGCTGCGCACGCAGAGCGGGATTGCATCGACACCACCGAATTCTTTAAACAGCACGCATTTTCCTTCCATGACCGGCATGCCGGCCTCCGGGCCGATATCTCCAAGTCCGAGAACTGCGGTTCCATCTGTAACAACAGCTACCGTGTTCCATCTTCTGGTCAGCTCGTAGCTCTTGTTGACATCTTTCTGAATTTCCAGGCACGGCGCCGCCACACCCGGTGTATAGGCAAGACTCAAGGCATCTTTTGTATCTACGGCCGCCCGGGAAGTGACCTCAAGCTTTCCGCGTAATTCATAGTGCATTTTTAATGATTCTTTTGCGTAATCCATCGCTTTTTTCCTCCATTTCATGTGTGACTGCGTCTCATTAATAATAGGAAGAGAGATTCACGCGTCACACGGGATGTCTGTTCGCTGCACCCCTATTATAACAAGCGTTCTCTAAATTTCAACCGGTGTTTTGATTAATGAAAAAATTTCCACTTTTCCGCCAAAAACAGCTGCTTCATTTGCGAAATTTTATCAAAAATACTCTTTTTCTTTCTCTCAGCCGCAGTCCGATCCTGCCCGGAGGGCTTTTTTTGCTTTACAGTAAAATTCAACAAAGTTTTTTATAAAGCAAAAAATCTGCCCGCCTCCCATCCTTTTCAGACTGGAAAACAGACAGATTTTTTTCTTTACTCCGCCACAATATTCTGCAGCCAGACTCCTTTCTTGACAAGGACAAATCCAATCACGCACTTGATCAGGTCAACCGACATAACCATAAAGTAGATTGCGTAGATCGAAAGTCCGGTAAAACGGCTCAGGCAGAAAGCCACCGGCACACTGACAACCCAGATGAAGACGCTGTCGAACAGGAACGTGATGATCGTTTTTCCACCGGAGCGCAGGGTAAAGTAGCTTGCATGCAGGAATGCATTGACTGGCATGAACATGGCCACTTCCACGATGAAGATTGCCGCCATGTGGCGTACTTCGTCCGTCGTGTTGTAGAGGCGTGGGAAGAGCGGAGCCACGAGCGCCATCAGCGCGCCGATCACAATGCAGAGTAATACGGAAAACGTGATCAGCTTCGTATCGGTATCCTTTGCCTCTTCCATCCTTCCGGCTCCGAGGAGCTGTCCGACGATGATGGCAACGGAATCGCCGAGTGCGATGAAAACGACGTTGAACAGGTTCGAGATCGTGTTGGAGATATTCATCGCGGCTACGACATTCAGTCCACGCACGGAGTAACACTGCATCAGGATCGCAACGCCGCCTGCCCAGAACGTTTCGTTCAGCATCAGCGGTGTTCCTTTGATGAGGATCTGTTTCGTCAAAGCCGCCGGAACACGGATCGTGCGGTACAGATGCTTCGTAAAACGATATTTTTCTTTGTTTCCGTGCGTGCGGATCAGCACGATCGCCATCTCCACGTAACGGGACAGCACCGTTGCAACTGCCGCGCCGACAACTCCGAGCTGCGGTGCGCCGAATTTTCCGTAGATTAAAATATAATTAAAAATCAGATTGACAAATACGGCTGTGATACCGGCCTTCATCGGAAGCATCGTCTCGCCGCATTCGCGCAGCGTGCTGGCATAAAGCTGCACAAACAGGAACGGCGGAAGTCCTACCAGCATGACCTTCATATAAGAAATGCCATAGGCTAATGTCGCATTCATGTCCTGGCTTCCCTGATCTCCTGTCAGGTAGAGACGAATCAGAGGCTCGTGCGCACCAAGGAAAATAGTGATTGCCGCTGCCGTCAGGATCACGCCGATCCAGAGCTTGAAGCGGAAGGTGTTTCGCACACCCTCGTCGTTGCCCTGTCCGAAATACTGCGCAGTGAAAATTCCTGCACCGGATACCCCTCCGAAAATGCAAAGGTTATAGATAAAAAGAAGCTGGTTGACAATTGCAACGCCGGACATCTGCTCGGTACCGACCTGTCCTACCATGATGTTGTCGAGAAGACTGACAAAGTTGGTGATACCGTTCTGAATCATAATCGGCATCGCAACGCCAAGTACCATCAGGTAAAACCGTTTGTTCCCAATAAATTTTCTGTGTTTCTGCATGGTTTCCCCCTTTTCTTGCTGTATAAAATAAATGACATAAATCGGAGCCTTTCTGGATTTCTCCAGGCAGGCCCCGAACAGTAATGCTTATTATACACGATTCATGTTTAGAAAGAAAGATCCTTTTTATCTTTTTTCTGGCTTTTTTTGACATCTTAATTTCAGAGCATCAAACAGCCTCAACGATAAGATAAGCATAACTCCCCATATTACCCATGCCGCAAAGCACCCAATTCCCTGATGGCGGATATCTACCATTATTCCAACAATAAAAGGAAGTGACATAAACATAATTACTGCCATTATAAAATCAAAAATAATGTATAACACTATGTTTACCTTCCCTATTAAGAATCTGCTGTTTGATATTCATCCTGTATTTTCTGATTTGCCGCCTGACCAATATTAAGCTTTTCAAACATTTCTTCTGTATCCAGACTTCTGCTGTAGTACGCAGTCATCATATCCGCTGTGATCGATTTTCCAAATCTTCTGGGGCGGCTGTTGCAGATAAACTTCGATGTTGTGTCAATCACACTGTTGGTGTATTCCAGCAATCCTGTTTTATCGATATATATTCTTGAGTTTAATACGTCCTGAAAAGCATTCACCTTTGAATTTAAAAAATCGTCCCACAGCATGCCGCAAATTTTTCCACCAGCGCCACTGCCACCTTCATCACCCCGGCCAGTACCATCACAAAGATTGGGTTCTTTTTGCCTTTCTGCAGCAGAATGAGGCTGATGATAAAGATCACGACAAGACTCCAGTTCGTCTGCGCCAGCCGGATCACGGTATCTCCTTCACTACTCCAAAACGCCGTGACCAGAATTGAAATCCCTGCGGAACCGATCATCGCCACAACCGCCGGGCGGAGGGAGTGGAGGATTCCCTGGAGCATTGCCATTTCGCGGTATTTTAAATATAGCTTCGCAAGCAGTGTGACGAGAATACACGACGGCAGAATACATCCAAACGTTGCCACGAGCGCTCCTGGGATGCCTGCGATTTTAATTCCGACGAAGGTTGCCGAATTGACTGCGATCGGCCCCGGTGTCATCTGAGAGATGGTGATAAGATCCGTAAACTCCGACATCGAAAGCCAGCCGTGTCCCTGCACCACCTGTCCCTGAATCAGCGGCATGGCCGCATAGCCTCCGCCGAAGCTGAGCAGGCCGATCTGGAAAAAGCTTAAAAATAGCTGAAAATAAATCATTTCGCACCCCTCCGTTTCGCCAGAATCGTCCGCACCGCACCGATGGCACCGCAGACCAGTACAATATAAATCACGTTGACCTTGAAAAAACAGGCTGCTGCAAACGCACAGACAAGAATCACCAGCGACAGCGGATCTTTTTCTTTCACAACCCCGGCTCCCATCTCATACGTCACGGATGCAATCACGGCTCCGACGCCTGCCTGCATTCCTTCGAGCATCTGGCTCACGAAAAAATTATCCCGGAACGCCTGATAGCAGACCGAAATCACAGAGATAATCAGAAACGGCGGAATAATCGTTCCAATAATCGAAACCAGCACACCAATCATCCCCGCCAGTTTATACCCGACAACAATCGCCCCATTCACCGCAATCGGCCCCGGCGATGACTGCGCAATCGCCACCAGATCGAGCATCTCATTCTCCTCTATCCAGTGGTACTCATCCACAAATTTCTTCTTCATCAGCGTCACAATCACATAACCGCCGCCGAACGTAAATGCACTCAGATACAGCGTGGAAAGGAACAGTTTTTGCAGTACCTTACTTTTTGACTCCATTGTTTTCTTCACCTCATTTTTTCTGTTGTACCTATTCTACCATCTTTGGCACCAAAAAGCGACCCACTTGTTTTCACAAATAAGTCGCTCTTCTCGTTTTCCTATCTTATTTCTCTGCACACAGCTCCACAAACACCTGCACTGCCTCGTTTGCATTGCCGTACACGCCTGCTCCAATGCCGCGCGGATGGAATCCGGCACGCTGCCGTCGTTGATAAAACTTGCCTCAATATTTTTTGCATCCCGAAGCCCCGCATACCGCTCATCGGTTCCGTTTTCTGCCACCGACGGCAGGCCTTTAATACTGGCCATCTCGTCGATCTCTTTTTCCTGCATCATAAAGCGCAGAAACTCAACCGCGATCTCTTTCTCTTCGCTGTCTTTGTTGACCGAAAATCCATACCACGGCTGCTGGTACGCGTAAGCGCCCTTGTCCCCGAGCGGTGCGTATAAGAATTCGTATTCAAACGGATTTGCGCTGAATGTCTCCGATTTGGATTCTCTCTTTTTCATGCCGCTGACACACTCGGCATTGCAGACATAGAACGGCATATCCAGATCGGTTCCGGCAATGTTCGAATAATAGAAATAACAGTCCTGTCCTTTGGAATCCTTATATTCGAGCTTTCTTTCCCCCAAGCGAATGACGCATCTTCTTTTTCCCTCACAATCATAACTGTACCTTTTGTAATAGTGTCTTTTTCTTCCTGCCCATCTCCTGCTGTTTTTTATATAACGAAAAGATCCCGGTTTCCCGGGATCTTTCTTAGTAAGCTGATGACGGGAATCGAACCCGTGACCTCCGCCTTACCAAGGCGACGCTCTACCGACTGAGCCACATCAGCACTCGCAAGTTGTTTTGTTTTTTTTGTTAGCTCCTTGCTACATTTGGTATTCTATCAAAACTATAGTGAATTGTCAACAGTTTTTTCTACAAATTTGAAAATTTTTATTTGTTCACAGATTTTTCTGCACTTTTGACAATTCGCCGTAATTTTTTCGGTCGTTTTCCCATCTCACGAACAGACCTCCCGCACTTTACTGCGGATTCTCTGCAGTGCATTGTCGATTGCCTTCGGCTGCTTTCCAAGTTTTTCTGCAATCTGCGTATAATCGTACCCTTTCAGATACAATTCCAGCACCTGGTACTCAAATTTGCTGAGCCGTTCTTTGATCCGCTCATGCATGCCGATTACGTTTTCCCGGCTGATCATAATCTCCTCCGGTGTCTCCTCGTCCACCAGGCGCAGCTCTTGCTCGGAAACCGGTTCGCTTAACGAGACGAAGCTGTTCAGCGGCTGATGCTTCTGGCGCTGGGACGATGCCACTGCAGAATACATCTGACGGTCGATGCACAGGCCGGCGAAGGTGGCAAACGATGCCTCCTTCCCCGGTTTGTAGTCACGCACTGCCTTAAAAAGTCCGAGCATGCCCTCCTGGATCAGATCCTCGTGATCTCCGCCCACCAGGTACAGCGCCCTCGCCCTGGTCCGCACCAGCGATTTGTATTTGTCGATCAGATAATCGGTAATCTCGCGTTCTCCTGCCCGCAGACGCGCAATCAGCTCCTCATCCGTACAGGTATCGTAATCTTTCACCATCATATCTCTTGTATCCTTCATCTTTCTTCCGCCGGAGCGTAATGTGATTTTCCGCAATTTCTAGCAGCTTCTCTGTCTTACAATCTCATAAGCGAGCACGCCGGCTGCCACGGAAGCGTTCAGAGAGTCGATATCGCCTTTCATCGGAATTGTGGCTGTGAAGTCGCAGTTTTCTCTCACCAGACGGCTGACACCCTCTCCCTCATTTCCGATTACAAGGCCGATCGGTCCTTTGAGGTCGAGATCATACATTCTCTGTCCGTTCATGTCCGCGCAGACAAACCAGATGCCCTTTTCCTTCAGCATTTCCATGGTCTGCACCAGATTCGTCACCTTTGCCACCGGTGTGTAATTTAATGCACCTGCCGACGTTTTGGCAACGGTTGCTGTCAGGCCGACTGCGCGGTGCTTCGGCACGATGACACCATGTGCGCCTGCCAGGTTTGCGGTACGGATGATCGCACCGAGGTTATGCGGATCCTCAATGCCGTCCAGCAGAAGGATAAATGGCGGCTCTCCTTTCTCCTCTGCGCGCGCGAGGATGTCCTCAACGGTTGCATAACTGTAGGAAGCCACCTGTGCAATGACACCCTGATGCTTTCCGGTGGTGGACAGCTCGTCAAGACGTTCTTTTTCTACATAATTGATGATGGTATCGTGTTTTTTCGCCTCACGGATGATCGTGCGGATCGGGCCGTCCTGGCTGCTTGCAAGGACGAACAGCTTGTCCACGGTCTTGCCGGAGCGGAACGCCTCGATGACAGCGTTTCTTCCCTCTACCATGCCGCCTGTAAACTCCTCATCCGCCTGCTGTACTTCCTGTTTTCTGTCTCTGTCACGGTAATCTCGTTTCCCCTTAAAGTCACGTTTTTTTCCGTCTCTTCTCTCAAAATTTCTCTTGTCGTTTCTGTTGTTTTCTCTCATATCATTCCTGTTCCGCGGTCCCAAAAGCAGTGGGAACTTTTGCTTTTTCAAAAGCCCCACTGCCCTGCCGCTTCTTTTTTATTTTCTGAATCTTATCTGCTCTCACACTTCGCCAAGTCCTGCCCGGATCAGGTCGATCATCCGCTTGTAATCCCCTTTCAGGTACAGATACCCCATCACAGCCTCAAACCCGGTTGCCCGGCGGTAGTCGATCGTGGACGCATTTTTTGCCTTGGTATAAGATTTCGCATTTCTGCCTCTTTTATAAATCTGTTTTTCCTCTTCGGTAAACAGCGGCTCCAGAATTTCAATCATCGCCGACTGTTTCTCCGCCTTTACAAGCCCTGCCGCATGGCGGTGCAGCTTGTTGACCTGCATATTTGCTTTCCGCACCAGAATCGTGCGGATGACGATCTCATACGCAGCATCCCCGATGTAGGCCAGCGTAAGCGGCGAATACATGCGGATGTCATGCTGTTCCAGTCCGAATACCTCCGAAAGATAATCCTTCTCCCCGAAAACCGCCTCTGGAAAAAGCTCCTCGTTTTCTGTCTCTTTGCCCACTTCCGTCACTTCTGTTCTGTCCTTTCTTTTTTCCTCATCTGACGCAGCTCGCCCTCCAGCTCGAGCACACGGTTCGTAAGCTCCGTATTCTCCTGCTGCAGTACTTTGATATCCTCGAAAATCGGGTCCGGCAGATGAATGTGATCCATGCTTTTTCTCGGAATCCGCACATCATTCTGCTTCACAATGTGCCCCGGCACGCCGACGACGGTACAGTTCGGCGGAACCTCCTCGATCACAACCGATCCGGCTCCGATTTTGGAGTTTTCCCCGATCGTAAACGATCCGATGATCTTCGCACCGGCGCTGACCATAACATTGTCCTTCAGCGTCGGATGACGTTTCCCGGTCTCCTTACCATTACCGCCAAGCGTCACGCCCTGATACAGCGTCACGTTGTCTCCGATAATGGCTGTTTCTCCGATAATCACACCAGAACCATGATCAATAAACAATCCCTTTCCGATCGTCGCACCCGGATGGATTTCGATACCGGTTTTTCTCGCTGCCCGCTGTGAAATCCACCTGGCCAGAAAGTAATGGCCTTTCAGATATAGCTTGTGCGCCCGTCTGTACTTCAGCATAACACGAAATGAAGGATACAGCAAGACTTCCATGGGAGAATGTATCGCCGGATCCCGCTCCTGAATCACCTGAAATTCCTCTTTAAAATACGCGAAAAAACTCATCTTTCCTCTCCTTGCCTCCTGCTGGGACTTTTCCGGATTTTTATTTCTTACCATCATTCTGCATAACAGTAATATTCAAAAACGGAGCTGTTTCATCTCCGATAAAGACGAAATAGCTCCGTGGTTCCACTTTACTTTAAGGGCACACCTGCCCTCTTCTTTTCTTCTGCATAACGTGCAGGACCCGTGCCGGACTACCCACTTTTTCCGCTTCACCCGGCCAGCTTCCGGACGCACTTCAAAAACCCTCGTTTCAGGCAGCTTCCAGCCCCATTTGTCTGCCATTCTCTGTGAAACAATTCTGATTTTCTACTTTTTCCGTTCCAAGCCTTTTTCTGTTTCCGTTTGTTCTAGTTTATGCAAATTTTTCTCGTTTGTCAAGCAAATTTCCGCCGGATCCACTTGCTGATTTCGACCGCCGGAATGACAAGCAGTCCAAGGCCGATCGCCACATCATATTCCAACGCGCTGATCCGCTCAAAACCGAACGCACTCGACAGTACCGGGATGTAAATGACGGCGGATGTGAGGACAAATGAGAGTGCCATCGCGCCCCACAGATACTTGTTCTGATGCTTCATATGGAAAATAGAACCTTTCCGTGATCTCATATTGAAGGAATGGAAAATTTCCACCATGGAGAGTGTCAGAAACGCCATCGACATGCCGTCCGGGCTGTTGACGATTTCCCAGCGGCCGGCTTCCAGATAATGGCCGATGAAGTAGGACGCCAGCGTCAGCACCGTAATCACGATGCCCTGAAACGCAACATCAAAGCCGAGGCCGTCCGCAAAAATACCGTCATCCGCATTTCTCGGCGGGCGTTTCATGATGTCTGCCTCACCGTCCTCCATACCGAGCGCCAGCGCCGGGAAGCAGTCCGTAATCAGGTTGATCCAGAGCAGATGCACCGGATTTAAAATCGTAAAGCCCATCAGCGTCGCGCAGAAAATCGACAGCACCTCGGCAAGGTTCGATGCCAGAAGGAACTGAATTGCCTTACGGATATTATCGTAGATTCGTCTTCCTTCCTCAACCGCCGCGATGATCGTCGCAAAGTTGTCGTCCGCGAGCACCATATCTGCCACGTTTTTCGTCACATCCGTTCCCGTGATGCCCATTCCGATGCCGATATCCGCACGCTTGATCGACGGCGCATCGTTGACTCCGTCTCCTGTCATCGCGGTGATTCTGCCTTTCCGCTTCCACGCATCGACGATCCGCACTTTATGCTCCGGCTGGACGCGTGCGTAAACAGCATATTCCTCGATTCTCCGGTCAAGCTCCTCATCGCTTAACTGGTCAATCTCGGCTCCCGTTACCGCTTTCCAGCCCGCCTCCAGAATACCCAGCTCTTTTGCAATAGCAACCGCTGTGTCTTTGTGGTCACCCGTAATCATCACCGGACGGATGCCTGCCCCGCGGCATTCCCGGATCGCATCGACTACTTCCGGCCGCACCGGATCAATCATACCGCAAAGTCCTAAAAAGCAGAGATCCTGCTCCAGAAAGTCCGGCTCCTGGGAGGACGGCATCTGGTTCCACGCTCTTCCTGCTGCCGCCAGCACGCGGAGTGCCTGGTCTGCCATCGCCTTGTTCTGCGACAGGATTTCCTGCCGGAATGCTTCTGTCATCGGCTGTTTTCTGCCGTCACGCCAAACGGAGGTGCACCGCTTCAGAATCTCATCCGGTGCGCCTTTTGTGCAGGAAAAATACGTTCCGTCGTTTGCGCGGTGGATCGTTGTCATGCGTTTCCGCATCGAATCAAACGGCGCTTCCCCGACACGCGGATACTGGACGGACAGACTCTTCTTCGGGCATCCCTCTTTCTGCGCATCGTTGACCAACGCACATTCCGTCGGTTCTCCGACTGCCTCGCCGTTTTCGTCCGGCTCCGCATCGGAGCAGAGTGCCATGACGGATACGAGACGTTTTATATCGCTTCCCTCATGTTTTACCACGGTCATCTTATTCTGGGTCAGCGTTCCTGTCTTATCCGAGCAGATCACCTGCGTACAGCCGAGCGTCTCGACAGCCGTCAGTTTCCGGATCACCGCATTCCGCTTTGACATTTTGGTCACACCGATGGAAAGCACGATTGTGACAACTGCTGCAAGTCCTTCCGGAATTGCCGCTACGGCAAGGCTGACAGCTACCATAAAGGTATTTAAGATGTTCTGCGGCGTCACGCCCTCTTTTAAAATACCGACAATGAAAATCACGGCACAGATGGCGAGCACCATCACGCTTAAGATTTTGCTGAGCTGGTTCAGCCGCTTCTGCAGCGGTGTGCTCTCATCCGCCGACTGCGTCAGAACATGGGCGATCTTTCCCATCTCGGTTTTCATACCCGTTCCGGTGATAACAGCGCGGCCGCGGCCATAGACAACGGTGCTTCCCATATAGACCATGTTTTTCCGGTCCCCGAGCGGAACCTCGCTGGCTGCGCCGGCGTTCAGAACATCCGCTGTTTTATTGACCGGGACAGATTCTCCGGTCAGCGCTGCTTCCTCGATTTTCATGCTGGCGCTCTCTAAAATACGGCCATCCGCCGGAACAGCATCGCCCGCTTCGAGAATTACAATATCACCGGGTACGAGCTCCTCGCTCTTTTTCACTTCCATTTTCCCGCCGCGCATCACCTTCGACGTGGCTGCCGCGATCTCCTGCAGAGCTTCAATCGCTTTCTCTGCCTTGCTCTCCTGCAGAACACCGAGCACCGCATTAATGATGACAACGGTGAGAATAATGACCACATCAGCGTACGATTCGCCTTCATACGCCGATGTGATGCCGGAAATCAGCGCTGCGGCGAGCAGGATCAGGATCATCGGGTCTTTCAGTTCTTCGAAAAACCGCTGAAGATTACTCTTCTTTTTTCCCGCCGCCAGCCGGTTAGGTCCGTGTTCGGAAAGCCGCCGCGCAGCTTCCGCCTCGGAAAGTCCCTGCTCCGTTGTCTGTAACTCATCAAGAATCTTCGAACTTTTTTCCAGATACTCTTTCATTTCCATCCGTCCTTTCTTCTGAAAACGCTTTTTGCGTTCCTGTGATAAGTTCCCACTGGTACACCGGTCTCTTTCTATATAGAAAAAGACCTATCCGCACCATATTTGTTGATACAGATAAGTCTTGTCATTTCATACAAAGCCAGAAGAAATGCTTTTTCTTCGGTTGTTGGCCTTATAGCGTCACGTATGCCGCCGACTACTCCCTTATTCTTCTTCCAGTCTACCACATCTTCCGGCCTTGTGCAATCGCATTTCTCTTTTATTCTTCTGCGTTCTTTGCGCATCCCGGGCAGCCGCTGCATCCGCCTGCGATCCGGTCGTCCGGCATCAGGTCGAGTGCCTTGGAAATGCAGCAGATCGCCTGTGCGGAAATTCCCTCTTTCTTTCCGGTAAAGCCAAGTCCTTCCTCGGTCGTTGCCTTGATATTGACCTGATCCTCTTCGAGATGAAGCGCCTCCGCCACATTTTTCACCATCGTGTCGATGTATGGCAGGAGCTTCGGCTTCTGTGCAATAACGGTTGCATCGATATTTTCAATCAGATACATCCGCTCCTCGAGCATCTCACCCACTTTTTTCAGCAGTTCGATGCTGTCTGCGCCCTCATACGCCGGATCATTGTCCGGAAAATGGCGTCCGATGTCCCGCAGTGCTGCAGCGCCGAGAAGCGCATCCATAATGGCATGAACCAGCACATCCGCATCGGAATGTCCCAGAAGGCCATATTCATACGGGATTTCCACACCGCCCAGAATCAGTTTCCGGTTTTCCACCAGTTTATGCACATCGTAACCCATTCCTACTCGCATTGTTCGTTCCTCCGCTTCGTTACTTTCTAGTTAAATCCATACAGTTTCTGCGCTACCTTGTAGGCATAGACTGCAATTTTCTGTCCCGGTTTTGATTTGCTGCTCATAACAGTTCCGAAAATGCCGTGGCGGATGCGGAAGTAATCGGCTGCATCCTCCTGTTTCAGGTATCTCCAAAGATCGTTCTTTTTCTCGAGATTTTCTTCCGTTCCAGAGCGCATCATCATCACGGAAGAAACCGTCATAATAATGGTCAGATAGCTGATCATATATTTCCGCAGGTGCTTCGACAGCCCTTTCTGTTCACCAAGGTAATCAATCATCAGCTTGTTGACACGGATCTGCTGGTCAATTCTGCCGATCATGACTTTCTCGTTAACCGACTGGTCGGCTCTCCCGATAAAGTAGCGGTAGAAATTGACATCGAGATAATACATCGTTTTGACGTACGGAAGCGGAATAAACGCAACCAGATTATCCACATAGAAGGTGTGCTCCGGCAGCTTCATGCCGCACTCTCTTAAAAGAGAAGTCCGGTAAATCAGCGAATGCATCAGCAGATAATGTGTTTTGCCGAGAGCTTTCGCCTCATCCCATCCGAAAAAGCGGCCTTCCGGCAGCGATTTCGCATAGCGCATCACACGTTTTCTCTTGGCGCCCTCTTTTTCATACACATAGTTACTGATCAGAAGGTCGAGTGTTTTCGGTCCGCGTACGACTTCTGCCAGAACATTTAAAATCTTCTGGTATGCCTCTGGGTTTACCCAGTCATCACTGTCCACAACCTTAAAGTACAGACCCGTCGCATTTTCCACACCCGTGTTGACTGCTCCGCCGTGGCCCTTGTTTTCCTGATGAATCGCTTTTACAATCGTCGGATATTTTTCCTGATAGCGGTCTGCAATCTCTGTGGTTCCGTCCTTGGAACCATCGTCCACGATCAGAATTTCTACTTCTTCTCCGCCGACCAGCAGCGAATCGATACATTTCTCCATATATGCTTCTGAATTATAGCATGGTACTGCAATTGATAAAATCTTCATCTTTTTTCTCCCTGCTCTTTTTTGCTCTTCTGCCGTTTCAGGCACGTTCCAGATCTGTATATTTTGCGTATTCCGCAAACGCAGACGGAATGGCATATCTTTCAGCCGCGGTTTTCGCATCCGCAAAAATCAATCCGGCTTTTTCTTCCCCTTCCTGCTCCACATCGTTTCCTGCAATTTTAATAGCGTATCCTGTGATATGCCACTCGACATGGGAAAAAATGTGCTTGTACGGCGGCAATGCCTGAATATGAAGCGGCGTCACGCCGAATTTTTCTGCCTCTTCAAGTGCTTCCTGTTCGGAGAGCACGCCATCGAAGTTCGGGAACTCGTAAAGTCCCGCCAGAAGTCCTTTTTTCGGCCGTTTCCGCACTGCTGTGTGCGTACCGTCCAGAAATAACAGAACGGTTCTGTCTTCGATTCTGCGCGGCTTTGCGCTCTTTTTAAACGGATATTCCGTCCAGGTCTGATGCTGTCCCGCCAGACACTGGTCAAAAAGCGGACAGACTTCACATTTTGGTGCGCCGTTCGGCAGACAGACCATTGCGCCGAGATCCATCATCGCCTGGTTGAAGGCTCCCGGATCTTCTGCCGGCATGATTTCGGTCAATTCCGCTTCCACGCGGTTTTTCACGGACTGCTTTAAAATGTCCTCACCGTCCTCCCGGAGGCGTGCCATCACACGAAGCACATTTCCGTCCACCGCCGGCACCGGAATGCAAAACGCGATCGATGCAACGGCTCCCGCTGTGTAATTTCCAATTCCCGGAAGTCCTTTTAAGGCTTCGTAATCTGCCGGAAATACACCGTCATACACTTCCATAATTTTCTGTGCGGCCTTCTGCATATTCCGCACACGGTTATAGTAACCAAGGCCTTCCCAGAGCTTCAAAAGCTTTTCCTCGGGACAGACCGCAAGTGCTGCGACATTGGGCAGTTCACGCATAAACCGCTCATAAAACGGCTTGACCGCCTCCACCCTCGTCTGCTGGAGCATAATCTCGGAAACCCAGATTTCATACGGGTTCTTTTTTTCTCTCCACGGCAGCACTCTTTTATTTTCGCCATACCATTTCAATAATGGCTTTGTGATTGTGTCCTGCATAGTAATCTCCTGTTAATATATCATTCTTATTTTGCCACATTTTCCTCCAAAATGCAAAATAAACATTGCGCTCTCACGTGTTTTTGATTAAAATTAATAAATACTTTAAAAGAATAACCAAAACCCTTAAGATATGGAGGAAAAACTCTTGATCGACAGTATTATTTTTGATGTGGACGGCACCCTGTGGGACTCCACAGACGTTGTTGCCGACGCATGGAATCAGATTATGGAAAAAGAAACTGATATGACACCAAACCTCACCGGAACCGTGTTAAAAGGCCTGTTCGGCCGCCTGCTCCCGGATATCGCCGCCGTCATTTTCCACGAATATCCAAAGGAGCGCCAGTTAGAACTGATCGAGGCATGCTGTGCCAAAGAGCATGAGGCACTTCTTGCGACACCGGCTCCTGTTTATCCGGGACTTGTCGATGCACTTTCTATTCTTTCCAGACATTACCCGCTTTATATCGTAAGCAACTGCCAGGCGGGCTATATCGAAGTTTTTCTGGAAGCCACAGGCCTCGGTCACTATTTCAAAGGCCATCTCTGTCCTGGCGATACCGGAAAGGCAAAGGCAGACAACATCCGTACAATCATCGAACAGAACCATCTGCAGCACGCGGTCTATGTCGGCGATACCGACGGCGACTACAAGGCGACACGCGAGGCCGGAATCCCGTTTGTCCATGCCGCATACGGTTTTGGTCAGACCGAAAACCCGGACTACACCATCACTTCCCCGATGGATCTTGTCACACTGTTCGTACCGGAAAATTAATTTTTAACAGTTTCTTTCTCATAAAAAATACGCATTCCTGTTTTGATAACGGAATGCGTATTTTTTATGTTCTATTTCTTCTTTTCTCAGCTCTCGCCCTTACCTGGGTAATCATCGTCACCCGTATGGTCTCCCTGATCCGGTGCGCTCGGCTCCTGGGTCGGTTCCGGTGTGGACGGGGTCTCCGTCGGTGCTACGGTCGGCTCCGGCGTAGACGGGATCTCGGTCGGTGCTGTGGTCGGTTCCGGCGTAGACGGGGTCGATGGAGTTGATGGGGTTGATGGAGTTGATGGGGTTGACGGAGTTGACGGCGTGTAATCATCGTACGTGTAGGATGGCGTTCTCGTCGGCGTTACTGTCGTGGTATTCGTCGTATCATCGACATTTTCGTCATCTGCTTCCGGTGCCTGTGTCACAGTAAGCGTGTCTTCACTTACCTCATAAGCTTCGGAATAATAAATGATAACCGGTGTTCCGTCATCGACATTGTCATATAATGCCTGTGCCACTGCAGTCGGAAGTGCAACAGATCCTGTCGTCGATCCTGCAGTCAGATACAGGTTTCCGCCGAAACTACTTCTCCAGGAAGCATCGTAGAAACCAATCTCTCCGTTGAACGGAATCCAGGAATCCACATCTCTTTCCCAGGAATAGCTGCCGTCTGCCTGAAGCTCTCCGTGCAGTTTTTTCTGGCTTTCTTTTGCTGCGGTTGTGTAGATACCCGGCTTCGTGTAGCTGCTCTGCTCCATCAGACCGGTTACACAGTCACCGTCGACAACCAGATTTCCATCTTTGTAGAGCCAGATATGCTGACGGCTGGCATCAACCTCAACATACGTCTTGCCGAATCCGTTGTTCTCTGTGGAAGCAGCAAACTCTCTCTGCGCATACTGCGGCTCTCTTGCGTCTGCTGCGTGAGCATCTACTTCTTCTGCGATCTTTGCTATCTCCTGCTCCTGATCCACTTTCCATCCGTAGCCTTCCTGGCTGATGGTCACGCCGCCTTCGATACCGGTTGCCGGGAAGGTGTGATCCTTGCCATCGGTATCAATCGCTGCCGCAAGATTTGCCACATATTCTTTTACTTTTTCATTCCACTGGTTTTCATCTTTGGAATAATTTCCATCCGCATCGACCGCCAGCCAGTCTTTCATGGTATTTCCGTCAAGAACCTGTGTTGTTCCATCCGGCATACTGTATGTGATACTTGCGCGTACCAGTTCATTTAACTGATCCTTCTGTGCATTCAGTGTTTCGTCATCTGCTGTTACCAAGGTTCCGTCGTAAACGCCTGCTTTTTCAAGATCCACTTCGGTATCCGCATTGATCAGCGCGTTTTCGATGCACTGTTTTGCAAGGGTAAGATCCATTCCCTCACCCATAACAGCATCCACAATCTCAAACTCATTGTTCTGGAAGGTGATGTAGGCGCTGGCCGGTGCATTCTCACCGTCTGCGGACTGGAATTCGTCAAATCCATCAATCACCGCATCCAGTTTTTCCTGACTGTACTGCATGGTGACCTGGGAATCTTTCTCTTTTCCGCCATTTCCCAGGAACCAGAGGAAACTGTTCTGTTTCTTTAACACGCTCTCCACGCTGCCGTCTCCGGCGTAGGTGTAGTCGATGTCTTTTCCGCTGACACTCTTCGTATCATTGTCTTTGAATTTTACATTTAAGGTATAGTTTGCAGCCTGCTCTTTGATTTTCGTTTCTGCCTCTTTGGCCGTCATATCCGAGCAGTCTACTCCGTTGATGGTTGTTCCGTTGAAAAAATAATTCTGGTAATGGAACATTTTGCTTCCATAGAAAAAGCCTCCCACAGCAATAACAGCAACGGCTGCAACGGCGATAACCGCACCGCCTTTTCCCTTTTTCTTCTGCGGTTTTGCGCCATGCGGAATGTACTCTTCGTCGTCATCCTCATAATCGTCGTAGTCATCATCCTCATCGTCTATTTCCGGCATTGGGATATGGCCTACCGTGTCGCTGACGAGGCGCTCCATTGCGGCTTCCACCTGATCACCAAGCACTTCTTTCTCCGAACCCTTGGTCTCTGTCTTCTCTTCTCCCAGCAGATCATCCTCATCTGCGAATGGATCGTTGATGATCAGATCATCATCCACCATCACTTCTTCCGGTTCCGATTCTGTTTTTGTCTCCGCCGGCGTCTCTTCGATTTCTTCTTCCTCTTCTGTAAATTCCGGAATCTCGATGTCCTGCGTCACAGGCTCCACTTTGGTCTGCTTCATTTTCTGCTTCGCTTCTTCGTCTTTTGCACGCTCAGTTGCCTCAAGGACACTTCGCAGATTACTTAAATTTGCAGTCTCATCCGGGATGTGATCTTCGCTTTTTGTTTCTTTGCTTTCAAATTCAATGGAGTCTTCGATGTCTGCCAGTTCTTCCTGGAATGTTTCACCGCTCTCCTTTTCCGCCAGGTCACGGTCAATCTCTTTTTGCAGGGCAGCCCAAAGTTTACCGTCCTTTAAATCATCATCTTCAAACTTCATATTTTTTGCTCCTCATAGTTCTGTGTCTGCACTTTACTTACTTCTCTTCTTTTTTCCTTGTTTCAACTCACAGTCGGTATTTTCACGGAGTCTGACATGTCGAAAATAGTTCGACTGTGACTTACCTCATGTCAGTGGAGGATACCGATTTCTCTCCGCCCGCCACTACCGTTATGTTTCTTTTAACAATTCATCCCACCGCTTTAGAAGCGGGGGACTTCTTGTCTACTGATGTTAAAAATGCCCCTATAGATTTCTTCTTTTGTCCAAGGGCACATACACTGTTAAGTATATCATAAAATTCGACAAAAAAAAGCAAAAAATTTGGTTTTGGCAAATTTCTCACTTTTTTCGTAAATCACCTATGGAATTCGTAAAAAAATACCTTCTGCAGCGCTTCTCCGAGGAAAATTCCAAGGGCAATTGCGCCTGCCGCGGTCGCTGTCTCTAAAAGATACGTTCCAACCATGTTTTCCGGCCCCATAACGATCGAGTAGACGATGCGGTACATACCGGCTCCCGGCACCATCGGAAGAATGCCCGGGATCACGAAAAGGATCACCGGCGCTTTGAAATGACGCGCCATTGCCTGGGAAACCAGGGCGACGGCAACGGCGGCAAGAAAGTTCTTCATCAGAATGCCGTCGTTGAATACTTCCACGATCAGATAGACCGCCCAGCCGATCATACCGACACCGGCCGTGTAGCATTCCAGCTTTTTTGGTGCGTTCAACAGTCTTGAAAATCCCCAGATTGCAACCCAGGCTCCAAGGGATTTCAGGATGATTTCACCTGCTATTCTCATATTTTTGCTTTAACCTCATCTTTTTTCTGTATCGGTTTTCTCTACCGCACCAGTGGACGGAGCAGCAGCATGCCAAGTCCCACGCCGATTGCGATGGCCGCAGCGGTTACAAACGCCTCAAGCATCCGTGCCGCACCGGAAATGTAGTCGCCGTGCAGGGTATCATACACCGCATTCGTGATCGCCACACCCGGTACGAGGGGCATGATCGATGCAATGATAATGACGTTCAGATCCATGGTCCCCGGCAGGTAATGAACACAGAGAATAGATGTGACCGCCAGCAAAAATGACCCGATACAGTTCACAAGAAACGACTGCATCCCGGCTTTTTTTCCTCCGTAAACACCGATTCCTGATATAAAACCTGCAAGTGCAGATGCCAGCACTTCGTAGAACCCGGCTCCGAACATGATTGCAAAGCCTGCGGTCGTCGCCATCATCGCGAGCAGATTTTTTTTAATTTCCGACTTGGCACGATAGATATCCCGCACCCGGTGGAACAGCGCATCCAGGTCGATATTTCCTTCGCAGAAATCGCGGGAAAGCTGATTGACCGCATGGATCCGGTTCAGATCCGTTGCACGGCTCTCTACGCTGCGCATAACAGTCATGGAATCCATCGCCGGGTCGTCGAGCGTTACCACAAAGCCGGTCGTCAGCGCCAGTACATCCGCAGTTTTCAGGCCGGACATGCGCAGCATCCGCAGCATGGTATCCTCCACCCGCCACGTCTCCGCCCCGCTTTCCAGCAGGATTTCTCCCGCCATGACCGCGGTGTCCAGCAGCAGTTTATAGTCCATAGTTTTTGTCCTCTCAAATGTAACTCATATTTCACACATGCCAAACGATTGTACCATGAAGCAGTGTTCACTTTCAAGTTAATTCTATGCAAATTCGGCGATATCCGGGCGTTGGGATGTTCCGATGTTCACCCGCGCCATTCACAAATCTTTTCAAAGTTTCTTCAAACTCCATTCACACTTTCCTCACATATGACAACTATACTAAACGTATCAAAACAAAGGGACAACAAATCATCTTCCTCTATCTTTCAACCGTTGTCCCAACCTAATATTCTTTCCAATTTATATAGATTTTTCTTTTTCATAATGCCGGTGTTTCTGCCAGAAGAAATACCGGCCCTCCTTTTTTTATCCCCCAAAAAGAAGTGCCGACATCCCGTCTATGTACTATTCTTCAAATTTTACAACCAATGTCTTGTCCCCGACCGTCTCGGACAGCATTCCGGTAATCAGTGTTTTCGCCTGTTCCTGTGCCATCGTTTCCAGGTCATCCATTTCTTTCGTCTGCTGCTCTACATCCTCCTTCGCACTCGCGATTGCATCCATCGCATCTTCCTTCCGCTCCCAGTTCAGAAGCGCTGCCTTCTCATCGTAATACTGGATGGAATCATTGTCGATGGAAATATCAAAAATCTCCACTGCCGGAAGTGTAACTGTTACTTCTGAATCCGTCACCTCCGTATTCGCCTTCGAGAGATCCACGCCCGCACGTACCTCTGCACGGTATGTCATATTAAACGCCTTCTGCGTCAGAAACGGAATCGACCCGTCCGAGTAATGAATCAGCCCGTTATAAATCATCTTCGCCGACGTCAGCTCCCCCGCCGCCTCCAGCTTGCTGTCAATAAACGTCCCCGTAATCTCCGGCTCCCGGTCCCGCCGCAACGACTGCGTCAGATAAACAACCATTCCAGCAAGGATTACTACGATCAGAAGATAAATGACAGCTTTTACCGTGCCGCGGCTTCCATTCTTTTCTCTGCTCACGTTACACCCACTCCCTTCTCATGTTTCATTTTTCATTATTTTTGAATATGTTCTGTGGCTCTATTGTACCTTATTTACACCATAAAAAACAGTCCTGCTTTACAAAAATATCTTAAAATTCTGTAAATCCTGTTCTGTTAGACTTTTCTTTTAAACAATACGAAAAAAGAGTGAAGATTTTGTATCTTCACTCTTTCCTAATACAGGGGATGAGAGAATCGAATTTTCCCTATTTTCCCTAGTAAAAGCTTAAAACCCTCAGAATGCCTCTTCTTTATTCCCGGTGATCTTTTTTCTTTTGATACCCTCTGATACCCACTTTACAGCAATCAATAATTAATCGCATTATTTATTTGTTTTATTTTTGTTTCTTTACTCTTATTGCTATAATAGTAAAGTTTTCTAGTTGTACTTACATCTGTATGTCCCATTTGTTCTGCCACCGTACTATCTGCTACTGAACAATCTAATAGCGTTGTACCGTATGTTCTTCGAATTTTATGTGTAGTGCGATGCGCAATTCGCAGTTCCTCACAAATAGTACTAAGACGCTTATTCAATGTATTTTCTCTAATTCGTTTTCCCTTATTCATGAACAAAAATTCACCGTGCGGATTTAGTTTCTCAATCTGCGCCAATGTCCATTTCACAGTTTCTGGAAAATATAAAGTTCTGTTTCCGGCATCTGTTTTTGCAAGATCCTTTGCAAAAACTTTGCTTTTACCTTCAATCTTGCACTTTACCTCTGTTCTGCAAACCTTGATATGATCTTCATGAATATCTTCGATACGGAGAGCACAAACCTCACCTATTCTCATTCCAGTCTCGAATTGTAAAAGTAAGGCTAAATTCCAAATATCAACATGGCTTTTTAGATAACCTATTATAATTGGAATTTCTTCTTCTTGAAAGATTTCGGTCTCGATATTGATCAGCTTTTTTTCAAACATATTACGCGGGATTTCCAAATCTCCTAGGAAATGTGATATGCTTATATCCGTGTAGCCTTTTGCTTTTCCATGTTTAAAAATCCCTCTGATTAATGTACTCAATCCAGAATAAGCTTTTCTTGTTAAATGCTTCTCGTGTATCGTAGTCTTAATATACTCTGTCAAATCTTCTTCAGTTATATTCTGCATACATTTCTTGCAAATAGATAGCTTTTCTGGAAAAAATCTCTCAAAATCTGTGCAGTAACGATCATATGATTGTGGTTGAATTTCTCCGTACTTTAATTTCTTTTCTATCCACTCTTTGAATACATCCTTGATATATACTTTCTTTTTTTGTTGATGATAGTAGTCAACGATTAGATTTTCTATCTCTTCTTTGCTTCGTCTTTTTCTGAATACACGTCCTTTCTTCTCATCTGGCAGATACGTCAACCATAGTCCCTCTGCGTTTTGCCAAACTGTATAAGGATGATTTTCTAAAATTTCTTTTCTCTGCATTTCTTCAATGCTCTGAGATATTTTATCTAAATCTATAATATTATATTTTTCAGCTAAACGCAATGCTTCTTTGTATGCGAGATCATTTATTTTAATAGATTTCACGTTTTAGACCGTGCACTTTCAGTCCTATTTTTTCCCCATTCTCTCGAACGTAAAAATGTAAGAATCGGCAAGGTGTGATCGCAGAGCACCTTGAACCACTCCATATTATTACGCCGTGCCTGCATCATGAGCGAAGCAAAACTACTTATATCTTCTTTCTCGCAGAAATCTATTATTTCGCCTATCACCTCATATTTTGTTTCTGGTGCTCTTATAATATCTAGATAATTAGCTCCACCGCAGGACATTACTTCTTCTATAGGATATTTTGCTTTTTCGCCTTCTTTTTCGTTCAAATGACAAAGGTATTGTGCCGCCGACCGCAAGCACCGTACTCGCATCATGCCAACTCCCCCGAACAATTTTATATCTTCTTCTACTTGCCTTTCTGATTGAGGTCCCTGATACATGAGCACGACATGAAAATGCGGTTTTTTAGGGGTTATAACGCCTGTTTCTCGATCTATTTTAACGTCTTTGTCATGAAGCGGTGAAATAAGCGCTGGAATACACGCTTCTCTTAAAATATCAATCCAGCCTTTAGGGGTTGTCTCTGAATCGGGATAAACAATAGTTGCGAATACTCTTCCTCTAGTATTTCCCATCTTTTTCCTCCTAATTGCATAATTTTTGATCATTGATTAATGCACGCCTGGTCGTAGTTCCAGGCGTGCATAGGTTCATTATTCCGCATACTCATTTCTTATGAATGAATGGTACAAATAGTTCTTGCGGTCTCGAATCTATTCCCACGCGAAATATTAAGCCAGAGCCAATTTCTTTATGCGTATTTTTCACTTTGGCGAATTCGTTCCCAAAGACCATTTCCTGTGCTGTAGTACTCGCCTGCCCCATTACAATACGCGTATAAATGCTGTCTCTCGTAAATCCGTCTAATATGCTTTTACTTCCAACATCTGCCCTCTGCGTAATAAGGCATACATACAGATTTTTGCCACGACCAGCCAGTACAAGAGATGCTATGGCAGAAGAAACTATTTTATAGTTTGCTCCGGTGGCAACAACACTATATGCTAACAATTCATCAAAGAATAAATATTTCTCTATTGAGAATTGTGCTCTGCTCAATCCTCCTTTTTCCAGATCCCCTTCTCTTAATATTAATTCTTTCTGAAGACTCGCCACACACCGAGCAATCTCTTCTTGATCCGAATAATATTCTATGTCATATGCATCACAGAAACGTTTCATCTTCTCATCATGCTTAGGATCACAATAGACAACTTCTACATTTTGCTTCTTTAGCAAATACATTAGCATCATTGCAACCTCTGATTTTCCGCTCCCAGTGTTACCCGTCAGAATAATATGGTAAGCCGTCAACCATGGAATCTCTCTGTTTCCGAGTTTAATTCGTCCATGCTCTTCTAACTCCGGCAGTTCGGATAAGCTTTTATAAATTTCCTGCTTTAGTTCTCCTATCTCTAATCCGTATGTAATAAATCCTAGTTCTTCATAGGACTCTACGAGTACCATCTTAAAAAAATCGGATAATGGCTGCGCAAGATCACGGAATTTTCTAGATATAATTGACCCATCTAGCCGCAATTTGAAGTACAGAATTCCGTTTTCTTCTTTGAAGAACATTTGTGGGTAATAATCTATTCTTTTTTTATTTTTGTCATACGTATATTGCACTATTTCTTGTCTCATGATAAAATCGTTAAAGAGGAAAGCATATCGTATCGCTTTTCTCTTCCAAAGGGCTATTGCAATTCCGAGGAGTCCGCCAAGACCTGTAATTGTAATTAGCCCTTTTATTTTTATCCATTTTCTTAGAAATATTAATATCATACAAAGAGTCATATCTATTACAACTAAATATAACAGCCCTCTATATTGATTAGGTTTTATTCTTTTATATTTCATACTATGCCTCCCTTCCAAGGCGCACATTATTATTTTTTTCTAATGCAGAAATTTTTTTTGCAAATACAGATAACTCTATTTCTCCCCCCTTTCTAAAATTTTGGTATGCCCTTCCTGATAATCCTTCGAACATAACAGGGATCGGCTTTCCCGTATATTTTAGTAGTGCTTTCTGTTCGCCTGGTACTTTTACCATTACTTTAGAGTATGATAAGTTCGGACAAAGACATTCATAAGCATAACCGCCTGTATTCTGTTTCACTTCCTCTTTGTAATCGAAATATATTTTTCCCTGTCCTACCCACATGGCATTACTCAAAATCCCCGAAAAATCCAACGGTAAATCACTTAATCTCATTTTGTTTCTCCTTTCCTTTCAATGAATCTGCGGCTTTAAAATTAGGATTTACGGCGTATCGAATCACACCGTTTTCTACAGTACAAGTGAAAATGCCTAATGAATGAATTAAACGGATCGTGCGGGAAACACTCGATTCTTTCCAGTCTTGTTTTAAGTCCAAAAATTCTTTCTGGCTCATAGCTCGATCATGTATAAGGAATTCTATAACGATTCTATAGCCATTCGGACTTAACCTTCCTACTTCGCATATCTCATTCCAGAACTCGCGGAATTCTTCACCTTTTTCGACGTAATCCATTTTCTTATATTCTTCATTAATACAATAGACTGTCGTTCCGTTAATCTTTTTCTGCTCTAGCAATCCAACCGATGACAACTTTTTAATCGCCCGATACAAGTTGGACGTTATCCAATCTTTTCGATAGTTTAGCAAATCCATAGGAGACATTGGACGTGTCGCCATCCAATACTCTATGATTGTACGATAATCATTGCTATTCAATGAGACATTTTCGCAAATATGCGCCCAGAATCTTTTAAATTCTTCACTAATGTACATTACACCTCTACTCCTTTTTATTATTTTCCCATATTAACCTTTATATTTATGCCATATGATTTCGCCTCTCTTTCTTATCTTTGATCCATTATCTTCTTGCTACTTTCTCAGTTTAGCATGTAAATTCAATATAGTCAATACTTTATTTTCGTAATAAACAAGGGGAGAAGCCATTCTGTGGCTCCTCCCCTTCTGTTCATTATACTCTTTTTTGATGTCAAGGCGGGTAGTATTTTCTTTCAGAAAATCTCCACCCTTTTCCCTTGACATTAATTTACATACTCAATAACGTAACTTTCTATATGTGCTTTATACATAAGCCTATTACTATAAATTCGAACGGTCATCTTCTCTGGTATTCCGTAATCATAAGAGAGCCTAATATTTTTGAGCTTATTATCTAAAATTTTTTGTAACAATTTTTGTGCATATTGTGTTCGATCAATGATAATAATCTTATTAGCAATAATCACCAATTCTTGATTCTCTTTCGATTCATAACATTCTACATAGCTACTTACTACATGTTCACTTCTACCATATTGTAAAAAAAGAAGCAGACTTATTAAACATATCGAAATCACAATTTTTTTGATCATGTATTCCCCCTAGATAGTGTTCTTATACGCACACTATTATTTATCTTAGTTTACCTTAAAATTTATCGTAGAGCAACTAATTTTTCCCATTAAAAGGAGATATACAGATCTATGATTCTTTTCGATAAATTGTGGCAGACCATGCAAGAACGTGGCATTACCCAATACGACCTCTATACAAAGTATAACATGAATAGAGCGCAGCTTCATCGACTCAGACACAATCAGAATATCGAAACCAATACTCTAGATCGTTTATGCAATATATTAGATTGCAACATTGAAGACATCATGACTCACATTAAAGACGACAACAATTCTTTTTAATACTTCAGATAAAATTCTCAGAACATTCTACCTCCTTCATTTTCTCTTAGATACCATGTTTGATACCCTTTTTGATACCTTATTTTTTTTCAATAAAAAATAAGCGGAAAAATGCTTATTCTAAGCACTTTTCCGCTTCTCAGAACAGGGGATGAGAGAATCGAACTCCCACCAAAGGTTTTGGAGACCCCTATCATA